>OJEP01000017.1_pt1 | contig 177411 bp, 159 predicted proteins | sample 1593761 | NCBI WGS metagenome assembly OJEP01 (sample SAMN05416783, study PRJEB24817) | seawater metagenome | isolation source: Sea water | place: Canada:Atlantic | collected 2013-11
TTATTAGCATAACATTTCTTTCTTAATGGGTGGCCAAATTAACTATGCCACTACAGCGAAAAGAGTATCGAGTAGGTAAGTTTAAAAACGTACCGCGCTATCAAAGCAACAATGAAACAATGAGTAAATTCCCAACAAAAAAATAGCTGGATAACATTCAAAAGCTTAAGAAAAAAAATGAGCGTCTTAAGCAGGAGAATGACCTGCTAAAAAAGTGGCAACGGTATCTGGCGGAAGTACATCAGAACGATTTGGATTCATCCAAAAATTCGGACAAGCCTTAGGTGTAAAATACTTGTGTTCTTGGCTTAATGTTTCGCGTAGTGGGTTTTATGCTTGGCGTGACAGAACAGTGTCAGCTAGAGCGCTGTTAGATGCTAATTTGTTGCTGAAGATAAAACACGTCTACAATAGAAAAATTAACAAGACACTTATTATAAATTTTGCACTTTAAGCGGGTTAAAACAAAAACAACAACGATACCCATACAAATACTCTACAGCAATAAACGCTAAAAAATAAAATAAGCAAAACCGCAAAGCTAAATAGAACGTATTTTACTTATACATTCTATTTTTAGGCTATGTTATGAAATATCTCAAATACCTTTTCTTACTCGTATTCAGCGTGTTTTCGAATGCCAGTGAAAGTATTCCATTGAATGACTTATCCAGTTTACGATGGGAAAATCGCTTGATTATATTAAATAAACCTACAGATACTGAGCACGTATTAAGCCTAATGAAACACAGTTCAGAAGGGATTAATGACCGACACATAGTTTGGTTTATTTTGAAAGAAAGTGAGGCTTTAACTAACTATTCTGGTCGGTTATCCGAGTCGTTCATGTCAAATGTTAGGCAGCAATATCAACTAAAAAACAATACCGTTACTTTAATAGGAAAAGATGGGGGCATTAAATCTCAAGGAAGCACCATTGATGTTAAAGCACTTTTTTCGATTATAGATGCCATGTATATGCGACAGCGAGAAGTACAACTAAAAAATTAAAAATTGGTGCCATTTAAAAATAAAAGCTGTGGGCTTGTTAAAGCATTGGGTTTAATTAAGTACTTTCACTAATAATACCGTCTAATGCTAAACTACAAAAAATTAATTACTTAATACAGCTATGGCATTTTACCTTTCCTTATTACAGCCTCACTTTAAACACATTGAAATAGGTGCAACACTTACTTCGCTTTGGAGCGGGTGTGGCAGTATTATTGAGTGCAGGCTTGATAATGTGCCTTGTGTTATTAAGGCGATTAGAATACCCAGCCACATAAACCATCCAAAAATTAAGCAAAGCGAATTTGCATTAAAAAGAAAGCAGCAGTCTTATAATGTTGAATATAACTTTTATAAGCATTACAGCCAGCATTTACCTAAAACAGCAAGCAGTATTGAATGTGTGAGTGCTATTAATTGTGGCGATGAGTATGCGCTGGTATTTAAAAATTTTACTCAGTTTGGGTTTACGCAAGCCAGCTCGTTGCATATAAAGCCAATATTAAAGTGGCTTGCTCACTTTCATGCGTTTAATTTAAATAAGCAGCATGATGATTTGTGGGAGCAAGGGTGTTATTGGCATTTAAATACCCGGCCAGATGAATTTAACGCGCTTGTTTCAAACCCTAATAATCAGTTTGATATAAAAGCGGCAGCTAAAAAATTAGCTTACCAGTTAGAACACCCTAAGTATAAAACGTTACTACATGGCGATGCTAAAGTGGCCAATTTTGCCGTTAATTCAAATAATGAAATACGTGGTTACGACTTTCAGTACACAGGCGCTGGCGTTGGTATAGTCGATGTTATGTATTTTATGACGAGCTGCTATAGCTGTGAAGAATTACATGCTCATGCAACAAGCGAACTTACCTATTATTTTTATGAGTTAGAACATGCGCTAACTCAGTATCAACCTAATATACCTGCTCAAGCGGTAAAAAAGGAATGGAAAGCGTTGTGGCCTGCTTCGTGGGCTGATTTTTATCGCTTTTTAGCCGGCTGGAGTCCGGAACATTACAAAATAAATAGTTATATGCATGACCAAGTTGTGAGTTGGTTTAAAACCAACAGCTGAACTTTTACAATTGTGTTGTGCATAAATATCAAACAAACACATATATTTGCGCACAATGTATGAGAATTGGTTTAAAACTACAGGTCAAATGATCATTTTTAATATAAAATATCGCTAATTATTGTCTAAGTAGGTTTTCATCATGGCTATTCACGTTATTACTCATCCACTTGTTCAACATAAATTAGGCTTAATGCGCGCTTTCGGAATTAGCACTAAAAGCTTTCGTGAGCTGTGCTCAGAAGTTGGCACATTATTAACGTACGAAGCAACGAAAAATATTTCCCTTGAAGACAATGAAATAACCAGTTGGGATGGCAACAAACTTAACGTACAGCATATTAAAGGTAAAAAAATTACAGTGGTGCCTATCTTACGTGCAGGTTTAGGTATGATGGATGGTGTTATGCAGTTGTTGCCTGCGGCTAAAGTGAGCGTAGTTGGCCTTCAACGCAACGAAGAAACGCTTGAGCCAATTCCTTATTTTGAGAAGTTGGTTGGTAACATTGAACAACGTCTTAGCTTGGTTATTGACCCGATGCTTGCAACAGGTGGCTCGATGATTGCCACAATAGACATGTTAAAAAAAGCGGGCTGTAAAGAAATCAAAGTTATAGTGTTAGTTGCAGCCCCTGAAGGGGTAGAAAAAACGTTAGCAGCTCACCCTGATGTAGAAATATTTACCGCAGCGGTAGATAGCCACTTAAACGAAAAAGGATATATAGTGCCTGGTTTAGGTGATGCGGGTGATAAAATATTTGGTACGGTGTAGTCGTCATTAATTAGCGTTAATTGTGTTTCGCGTTAGGGGCAATGCAATCATTAAAGAGGCTTTCTGAGGAAGGCCTTTTTCGTGTTTGTTTATTACTTTATAACTGCAAAAAGCAATGTTTAAATTTAGGAGTGTGTAGTGAAAAGTAACGCAACGTTTTCAATTAAGACAATTTTAACCGGCGCACAAATGCTATTTGTTGCATTTGGTGCATTGGTATTGGTGCCGTTATTAACGGGACTCGATCCTAGTGTGGCACTGTTTACTGCAGGTGTTGGCACATTACTATTTCAATTAGTGACTAAAGGGCAGGTACCAATATTTTTAGCCTCTTCGTTTGCGTTTATAGCTCCCATTATTGCAGGTGTACAAATGTGGGGCGTACCCGCTACGATGGGCGGATTAATGGCCGCTGGCGTTGCTTATATGTTGTTAGGTTTGTTAGTTAAATTTAAAGGTGTGGCGACTCTTCATAAAATTTTACCACCGGTTGTTGTTGGCCCCGTTATTATGGTGATAGGTTTAGCGCTTGCGCCTGTTGCAGTTAATATGGCAATGGGTAAAACAGGTGATGGCAGCGTTCAGCTAATTGATTACAACAGTGCTATTTTAATTTCCATGTTTTCACTTGTGGTAACGCTTATTTTTGCCGTGTGGGGTAAAGGAGTATTTAAGTTAATTCCTATATTGGCAGGCGTAATATCGGGCTATGGTTTATCGCTTGCGTTGGGCGTAGTGCAGTTTGATGCGGTAAGTAATGCACACTGGTTTGCTATTCCAAACTTTACACTGCCAGAGTTTAAATGGCAGGCTATTTTGTTTATGGTGCCTGTGGCCATTGCGCCAGCTATTGAGCATATAGGCGATATGATGGCTATAAGCCAAGTGACTAAAAAAGACTTTTTAAAAAAGCCAGGTCTGCACCGTACTTTGTTTGGTGATGGATTAGCAACATCTGCGGCGTCGTTATTTGGAGGCCCGCCAAACACGACGTATTCAGAGGTGACTGGCGCGGTAATGTTAACTAAAAACTTTAATCCAAAAGTAATGATGTGGACCGCTATTATTGCTATTGCTCTGGCGTTTATTGCAAAAATGGGAGCTGGGTTACAAACCATACCGGTGCCTGTGATGGGCGGTATTATGATTTTATTATTTGGTTCGATTGCGGTCGTTGGACTCAATACGTTGGTTAAGTCGGGTGATGATTTAACAGCGCCTCGTAACTTAAGTATTGTTGCCCTTATTTTAGTGTGTGGCATTGGCGGTATGCACATAGGTAGCAGTCAATTTAGTTTAGAGGGCGTTAGCTTGTGTGCCGTTTTAGGTATAGTGCTTAATTTAGTACTCCCCAAAGTAGAGCAAACCGCTGCTTAACTTTGAACATTAGTTAAAATATTTGCACCAATTTGGCGCGTTTTAAACGCGCCTTTTTTATAACCTATTAAAAAGGTTATAAAAATAATGTTGGTCTAGTCCCTGCATTTAGTACTCTGAACACTATGTATTTAAGGAGTTACTATGTCAGAGGCCAATATTGTGGATATAACCCCGTTTTTAGCAAAGCATCAACTGCCTTTAAAGTATCAATATTTAAGTGAGCAGTACTTTGTACCTCTTGCGCATGACATTCTCGAATCAAAAAAATCATCAACTCCTCTTTTTGTTGGCATTAATGGTTGCCAAGGCTCCGGCAAAACAACTCTTGCAGACTTTTTAGTCACGTGGTTTAGCAACAATACGTCGTTAAATACGGTCGCTTTATCAATCGACGATTTTTATCTAGGTAAAGAAAGCCGTAAGCAACTAGCTCAAGACGTACATCCTTTATTTGTAACACGTGGCGTACCCGGTACACACGATACCGACCTGATGAATAAAACAATTACTCAGTTATTAGCTGGCGAGGTGGGCGTAGCATTACCGCGTTTTAACAAACACCAAGACGACTGCGTTGCAGAGCAAGATTGGGTTAAAAATTTAGCGCCTGTTGATATTGTGTTTTTAGAAGGGTGGTGTGTAGGAAGCGAGCCACAGCCGCTATTTTCACTAAGCGAACCTCTGAATGAATTAGAACAATTAAGTGATAAAGAAGGTGTGTGGCGTCGTTGTATAAATAGCTGCTTAGCAAACGAATATAAATCTATTTTTAATAAAATAGATTATAAAATCATGCTCAAAGCGCCTAGCTTTTCAGATGTTTTTACGTGGCGAAAAGAGCAAGAACAAAAGCTAATAGCTAAAAGTGGTGTTGGTACAGGCACGATGACAGACGAGCAGTTAGTTTATTTTATTTCTCATTTTGAGCGTATAACGCGTGAAAACTTAAATACATTGAGTCGTAAAGCAAACGCACTCATTGAGCTTGATAGCAATCGCGACATAGTAAATATGCACTTAACAAGTGATGATACCCTACAGCCTATTATTTTTACTGACTTAGACGGTACTTTACTCGACCATACAGATTACAACACAAGCAATGTAAGCGAGCTACTTCAGCAGTTACAAAGCGCACACATTCCTGTGGTATTTAATACCAGCAAAACATTTTGCGAAGTGGTTGAAATAAAAAACGAGTTGAACATTCAGCAACCTTTTATTGTTGAAAATGGCGCAGCAGTATTTATACCGCAAAACTATTTTGAGCTTAAGCCAATAGGCTGTAAAGAAGTGGCAGGTTATTGGTGTTACGCGTTAGCGTCACCGCTATCTAGCTTGTTAAGTGATTTAGACTCATTAGATGCACAATATAAAGCACACTATAAATTATTTAGTGAGTTAAGCAGCGAGAAAATAAGCGAGCTTACCGGATTAAACAATGCGCAAGCTAGGCGCGCTCAAACACGCGATTACTCCGATCCTTTGTACTGGTATGGCAGTGACGAATTACTCGATACCTTTGTAAATGACGTAACAGCACTTGGCTACGAAATAAAGATAGGTGGCCGATTTATTCATATTGCTAAAAATACCGACAAAAGCGCTGCGCAGCAGTGGTTAGTTAAACAATTTACCCAACATTTTAGAAAGCCTCTCACAGTAATAGCCCTAGGTGATAGTGACAACGATAAGCAGATGTTAGAACACGCTGATATCGCCATCATCATCAATAACCCAAGCAGTAAAAAGCCGGTTAAATTATCGCATAACAAGGCACGTTATTCTCAATCGCCCGCGCCGCAGGGCTGGGTTGAAGAAATAACAACATTGCCAAGCATTAGCAGCATTTTAAATACTATTGAGGAGCAAAAATCACATGGCTGATTTTTATCAAAATGGCATTATCACGACTTTACATAATATTGCAGATAGACCGATTGAAGCACTAGAAGAAGAGCTAATAAGCTTTAGTAAACAACGCCCTATGGGGCTAATTCTCCCTTCTTTGTTTAGCGAGTTAGAAGGTCCGGCACTACAAAATATAATAAAAGAGTTAAGAGAAGTGCCGTACTTGTCGCAAATAACAATTGGCTTAGATAGAGCCGATGAGCAGCAATACCGCCATGCACTTGGTTTTTTTAAAGAGTTAAACCAAAATCACAAAGTGTTGTGGAACGACGGCCCACGTTTGCAAGCACTTGATAAAGAGCTTCAAGAATTAGGCGTTGCACCAAGAGAGCTGGGTAAAGGGCGTAACGTTTGGTATTGCATGGGTTATAAGCTTGCAACCGCCGAGGTTGAGTCTATAGCGCTTCATGACTGCGATATTTTAACCTATGACAGAAGCTTACTTGCACGTCTTATTTATCCGGTTGCACACCCTCGTTTTAACTACGAGTTTTGTAAAGGATTTTACCCGCGTACAGCCAACGGCAAAATTAATGGCCGTGTATCGCGTTTATTAGTCACACCTTTGTTGCGCTCATTTAAAACCATTTTAGGTAATACAGACTACCTTGAATATATGGATTCGTTTAGGTACCCATTAGCGGGTGAGTTTTCGTTTAGGCGCGACGTATTAAACGATATTCGTATTCCAAGTGACTGGGGGCTTGAAATAGGCGTATTGAGTGAAATGTATCGAAACTACTCGCATAACCGTTTATGCCAAGTAGATATTGCCGATAACTACGATCACAAACATCAAGCGTTGTCGCTTGACGATCAAAGTGCCGGTTTGTCTAAAATGTCGATTGATATTACGAAGGCATTATTTAGAAAACTCGCTACCCAAGGGGTGACATTTACTAGCGAAACTATTCGTTCATTAAAAGCAACGTACTACCGAATTGGCTTAGATTTTATTGAAACCTACCACAATGATGCGCTTATGAACGGACTAACACTGGATGTTCACCAAGAAGAAAAAGCCGTAGAAATGTTTGCACAAAACATTATGGAAGCAGGCCAACACTTTTTAGATAACCCAATGGAAGCGCCATTTGTACCAAGTTGGAACCGAGTGGTATCGGCTATGCCTGATGTATTTGAACGTTTAAAAGAGGCGGTAGAGCTCGATAACGAAGAATACAGTTAAGTTATAAAATAAATATAAAAATGGTTAAAGGAGTCGCGTGTGAGTACAGTGAATGAATTATTTTTACAGCGAGTAGAGCAGCACCTACACATTATTTACCAAGATGTTGAGCTGCCTATATCGATAGCAGAGTTTGCACAGCAACTCATTAAAATTATTTTAGGTGACAGTCCACTTCGCGACCCAACTCCACACACTAACCGATGGGATGAGCAAGACATTGTACTGATTGCTTATGGTGATTCGATTATAAAGCACGACGATACTGAGTTTGCGGTAGCAAACCCAATCGAAGCACCACTAAAAACCTTGCATCGATTTATAAAAGAGCAGTGCGATATGCAAATTAACGCCCTGCATATTTTACCCTTTTACCCGTATAGTTCTGACGAAGGGTTTGCGGTGATGAACTACGTGCAAGTCAACGAGTCGTTAGGTGATTGGGAAGACATAAAACGCATTGCTAAAGATGTAAAGCTAATGGCTGATTTAGTTATTAACCATTGCTCTAGCCGAAGTGTTTGGTTTGAAAATTTTTTAAATGATTTACACCCCGGCAAAGATTACTTTAAAACTGCAAGTTTAAGCGATGATTTAAGCCAAGTTGTGCGTCCGCGCACATCGTCTTTACTCAATACAGTAACAACTCCCAGTGGTGAAAAGCATGTATGGTGTACGTTTAGCCATGATCAAGTTGACTTTGATTTTGCGAACCCGGAGGTTTTGAAAGAGTTTGTAGGCATTATTCGTCATTATTTAGACAACGGTGTGAGGCTTTTTAGGCTCGATGCAGTGGCGTTTTTATGGAAACAACTTAATACAAGTTGTATCAACCTGCCACAAACCCACGAAGCCGTTAGGCTAATGCGCACACTTATTGAGCATGTTGAGCCAAGTGTGGTGATCATCACTGAGACAAACATACCAAACCAAGAAAACCTGTCGTATTTTGGTAATGCCAATGAAGCGCATGCTATTTATAACTTTGCTTTACCTCCGTTACTACTGCATACCTTATTAAGTGGTGATAGTTCGGCACTCAAGCATTGGATGATGAGCATGCCACCTGCGCAAAACGGTACCGCATACTTTAATTTTATTGCGTCTCATGATGGTATAGGGCTTCGTCCAATTGAGGGATTATTGCAGCCAACTGAAGTGGCGTCGCTGGTCAGTACAACCATGCAATTTGGTGGTCGCGTTTCAATGCGAACCAGTAACGATGGCACCCATACACCATATGAGTTAAATATTGCGTTATTTGATGCAATGCAAGGAACACATAATGGGCCTGACAAATTTGGCTTTGAGCGTTTTATGTGCGCGCATGCCATTATGTTCGCGCTTGAGGGGATACCTGGCTTATATATTCATAGTTTACTTGCCACAACTAATGATTATGAGCGTTTTGAAAACTCGCAACACAACAGGGCAATTAATCGCCATCGTTGGCAAGAATCAAAACTGTTAGCCGCAATTGGCGAAAAATACAGCCATCATCACAAAGTGTTCACTTCAATTAAAAACTTATTAGGTGTGCGTAAAAAACAACGTGCATTCCATCCTAATGCCACTCAGTTTACGTTACATCTTTCTGGTGGATTATTTGGCTTTTGGCGCCAGAGTATAGACCGCAGACAAAGTATTTTTTGTGTATTTAATATTAGCGATAAACCGCAAACACTTTTATTGGCTGACTTAAATTTAATTAATACTCAGCAGTGGTTTGACTTAGTGTCAGGAAAAACAATAGAGGAAGGGCAGTTAACAATTGAACTTGAACCGTATCAATGTGTTTGGCTAAGTAATATAAAATAACAAATAGGCCGGTCACGCGTTGCCTGGCCTATTATTCACTTTAAATTAAAGCTTGTAAGAAAAGCTTACATAACCAAAGCGGCCAATGTTATCGTAGCTTGCGCTACCGGCGCCTGTACCGCGTGTACCGTATGGTAGTTCACGGTTAAATAGGTTATCTACACCTACTTTAACGCCAACACCGCTATCGAAGCTGTAACCTACAGTCATATCGGTAATAAAGTATTTACCGTAGCTCATGTTGCTATTAGGGTTTGAGTTTTGAGCAAGTTCAACATTTGTATAAAGGTCTACTTCGTCAATAAAGCGTGTTTCAACAGTGCTGAAAAAGCGGTCAATTGAGTAGCTTACAGATAGATTTGCTTGCCATTTAGCTTCGCCAGAAGTACCTGCAGCTTCAATAAAGTTGCTTGGATCATCTTGGAAAGGGTAGTCTTTTCGTTCAATTAAGTAAGTACCAATTAAACGTGTTTTAAAGCTACCTTCTAGGGCTTCAAAATCGTAGCCTAGTTCGAAATCAACACCCGATGCTTTTTGACCCGCCACGTTTAATACAGAGTTTTGGATTAACGAAATTTCGCTGTTTGCATCGCGCGTAATTAAATTACAGTACTGGTTGTTGATGCCAGTAGTGCTGTCTACACAGCGGTCAAGAATATCTTGCGCGCTGATTGTATCAATGGCATCTTCAAGTTCAATTTCCCAGTAATCGATAGTTAATACTGCGTTGTCAATAAACTCTGGTTGGTAAACAATACCTACCGTTGTACTTGTTGACTCTTCACCTTTTACGTTACGGTTACCGCTTGTTAAGCCATTTAAAGACGCTGAATCGTAGTCTGAGTTAAAATCATTTGCTACACCTAATGCGGCACAGTTAGCGCGGCGGGTCGTGCTGTTTGACAAGTCATTTAGGTTTTCAGCACGACATGGATCGTCAACACTGTAGAAAGTTTGGCTAGGTGCGCCAAAAACTTCACCAATATTAGGCGCTCTAAGGGCAGCAGATTGCGTTACACGCACGCGTAGCTCGTCGTTTACTGTCCAATCAAGGCCTAGTTTCCAGCTAGTTGCTTCGCCAATAGTACTGTAATCGGCATGGCGTACCGCGGTATCAAACACTAAGTCTTGAATAAGCGGTAAATCAGTTAAGATAGGCATTGAAGCTTCAAAAAACACTTCACGCACGTTAAACGAGCCTTTATCTTCGCCTAGTGCGTTAAAAAATGTACCTTCTGCGTTATCTGGCTCGTTCGTTTCGCTTTCTTCTTTACGATACTCTGCGCCAAAAGCAATACCTACATAACCGGCTGGTAGCTCAAAAATAGCGCCGTTTGCAAGCGAAGCTGATACAACAGTTTGCTCAATGGTGGAGTCGCCAATAGACACTGTGTTTATGTAATCAATGGCTTGTTGGCTTGGTGCGCCAAAGCCCATAATATTAACAGGTACACAGCCATCAGCTTGCGCCTCTGCGCTACGACACACAATATTACCATTTGCATCTTCAACGGCATCAAGCGCATTAAAGTAGTTTGCTAAAATCATGTTAGCGCCATTTTCGCGCTCTAATTCTGTTTTACCGTATACGATTGATGTATCTAGTTCCCAATCTTCAAATACAGTGCCTTGTAAGCCTGTAACAAAACGGGTTGTTTCACGGGTGTTGTTTTCAACGCGGCGGCCTAAGTCAGTCATCATGCGGTTAACCATGATTGACTCAACACCTTCTTCTTCCATACGCGCTTTAATGCTTGGGTCTAGGTATGGGTTATCTAGCTTAATGCTGTTGTCGCTGTCAAAAAAGAAAAACGCAGGTTGGCCTATGCTTTCGCCTTGGCTATTTACATATTTAGCGTCGAAGTAAGCATTTAAATCATCAGTCACATCGTAGTTAACTTTAAAGTTTACGTTGTAACGTTCAAACTCAGGTTGAATTTCTTCAAACTGACCTAGGTTAAAAAAGTCACAGTTAGCACATGAAAGGCCGTCAACATTGTCACCAATGTATAAGTCGCGAGCGGTACTATCTGGGTTGAAGCTATTTGTGTAACCATTTTCTAATGCATAAACACCTGCGTTGTTGATCGCGTAGTAACCAGCGTTAGGTGTTAGTATTTTGTCTGGAAAGTCTGCGCTGTCTTTGTTTTCATCGGTTTGCGCCTGATTACGTAGGCTTCTGAACGATGTGCTAGTCCAAGGGTGGTCTAAAGCATTTAACGACTCTTGTGACGAATACTCTACTGCAAAAGCTGCATTACCACGATCATCATTAAAGTTTGAACCGTATGAAAAAGTCGCTTTTTTGTTGTTATAGCTATTTAGGTCGGCAAAGCCACGGGTTAGGCTTACATCTAAACCTTCAATATTATCTTTTAAAATAAAGTTAACTACACCCGTTACGGCGTCAGCACCATATACAGCAGAGGCGCCACCAGTAATAATTTCAACACGTTCAATCCATACGCTTGGAATTGTATTAGTGTCAACTGATTGAGAGCCCGCAGAGCTTGATACGTGACGTTTACCGTTTACAAGTACAAGTGTGCGGTCTGTTCCCATATTACGTAAATCAAGGATGTTTAAACCTGCAGTACCTATAAAACGACCAGAGTTAGCCATTGAATAAGTGCTACCCAGTGCAGGAAGGTTATTTAATGCTTCACCAATATTAACAGCGCCACTATTTACAAGTTGATCGCCACTGATTACGGTTACGGGTGCCGGTGCAATTGCGCCTTCACGTAATATGCGTGAGCCTGTTACTTCAACGCGTTCTATTTTTTTTGCTACTTGCTCATCTTGAGCTAATACTGTGCTACTCGCTGTTGCAGCAGCGGTTAGTAGTGCACATTTAATGCTGTTGGAAATTAAAGAATAATGTTTCATGAGTTCCCTAATGGGTGTTTGTTATGAAAAAATGCTTAACAAAATTGGCATAGTTAAATAGCAACATTGTCATCACATTTGGCTAAAGAACTAACGATTATTACACGCTCGTAAATAAGATTAAACCCTCTGAAAGCCTCTATATTGTTGTATTAAGGTTTGAAATTAATTTTATTTATAGTGTTTTAAGTTGTTACTTTTGTTTAAATTATGATGACAATAAGATGGGGTTTTTCTTGGTTGTTTACCTTTTTTGGCCACGTTGTTTACATTGAGTTATTAATATTAAAATTGGCGCGGTATTTTTGATCTATTTGCTGTTTATTTGACTCGTCAAAATGATAGTTAAATTGCAGATGTAATTAACAGGTGTGTTTGTTAATTGTGCTATTAAGTTACTTAAATGTATATTTTTGCTGATTTAGCGAGCGGGGCGTTCAATGGTGTTATTAAAATAAATGTTTAAATTGAGTAAATTTCATCATCTTTATTAAATGTGTCGTTATTCATTTGTTGATCTAGATATATTCAATGTTAGTAAGATAGGTAGTTATTTGATTTTAACTTAATGCTGACAATTACCAATAATAATTTGTAAACCCCCTTTACAGCATATAAAGAGTGATTGCTGATTCGTTACTTTATTCTGTTTACTTGATACAATTTGTATTATCAGTTTTTTTAGGGTTATTCATGAAATACACTTACCTCATTATTGTCATTTTATTTAGCTCGCTCAGTTATGCTAGCGAGACTATTGATCTAGAATTAAACATGAAAAACACAGGGCTTGCTTATAAAAAAGCGGTACAAGCTAGCCAGTTAACAGAGTTTAATACCGCAATTGATGAATTTATTAAGCTGGTTGAAGTAAGCAAAACGGCAAAGTTTTACAAGAAGCCCGAACAGTCGGTTAAGGGGCTTGATAAAGTGCTTACACAAGCAAGGCTTGCTAAACAAGCGGCTAATCAGCAAGGGCTTACTGCTGCTAAAGTACCGCTTAAACGCATTGATGATTTACGAAAAAAATATCATAAACTACATGAGCCACCAGGCTTTTTTGAATTATTGTTTGGAAAGTAAGGAATAGTTATGGAAATTTCGGTTTCATTATTAGAAGGCCAAAAGCAAAGTGCTAAATTTGGTGATTTGGAAGTCATTAGCGATCAGAGTATTTCGGCTGGTGGTGGTGCAGAGCACCCAGAACCATTTGACTACTTTTTAGTGAGTATGGTTTTGTGTGCAGGGTTTTATGCGCGAAAATTTTGTGAGCAACGTGACATTTCTACAGAAGGTATGACACTTACACAAAACAACGAAAATGTAGATGAAAATGGTAAAAAGTTATTTTCAATCGAAATTAATTTGCCTGATGGTTTTCCTCAAAAGTATAAAAAAGCATTAATTGCGGCAGTAAATACATGTACTGTTAAAAAAGTAATTCAAGCTGTGCCTGAGTTTTCTGTTGTTGTAAAATAAATTCACCAATATGTAGGTAACTTTAACGAGTTACCTCTTTCATTTTAATACCCTTGCCTTGCCGCTCACCCTAAAATACGACGTTTTTAGATAGCTATAAACACAACAATTACGAGTTGTAATTTGGTGTATTTTTTATTGGCTTTTCAATATGTGATGCTTTTATAAACACTCCTGATGGCTATTTAAACAAATAAATCAAAAAGTAATCACTTAGTTCAAAAATACTGGCTATTCATGTTTAGGCTGTTATAACTATAAACACAACAATAAAAATAGTTAAACCATATTTACAGTAGGTACTGAGGTATTTTATGAGCGACGCAATACAACAAGAACAAATAGATCAAGGGGTAATGGAGACCTTAAGAGAGCGCGACCATAGTGCCTTAGCACAGCAAGTTAACCATCTTGCATGCAACCACAACGATATTATTGAGCTGCTGGCTCACTATATGGCGTTGAGCGAGCAAGAAAATGATGAACTATTTGATGACTGGTACGATAATCTATCAAAAGACCAACATACTGTTTTAAAAGTATTTGAGGTATATAGAGGCCAATACGAACATCAAAATTAAATCTTTATTTAATTAATAGCTTGTATTGGTTGTATACTAAGATTTATTGATAAAGATTATACGGCGGTTAATTTGAGTAAGAGTTAATACAAGTTAGCTTTTAACATTTTGTCGATAACATTACTTATATTACAGATAAAGGCGTGCTTTAAAGTGCTAAATTCAGAATCGATAAAAGCGAGAAACAATGTAAAGGTAATTGGTAGCGGCTCTAAAACATTGCTATTTGGACATGGATTTGGATGTGACCAAAACATGTGGCGTTTTTTAACTCCTTATTTAGATACGCAATTTAGGGTTGTGCTTTTCGATTATGTGGGGTCAGGTAATTCGGATATATCTCAATACGAAAAACAGCGATACAAGAAACTAGAAGGTTATGCATTAGATGTTATAGAAGTATGTACTGCTTTGGAATTATTTGATGTTGTATTTGTTGGTCATTCTGTCAGTAGTATGATTGGTGCCTTGGCTGCTTTTGAAAGGCCTGATTTAATTAGTAAGTTAATTATGGTATGCCCCTCGCCTTGCTTTTTAAATTTCCCGCCAGATTACCAAGGTGGCTTTGATAAAGAAGACTTGCAAGAATTATTAAGCTTAATGGATAAAAATTATATCGGTTGGGCTGATTACCTTGCACCTTTAGTTGTAGGTAATGCTAACTCGGCTGAGTTGATTGGCGAGCTTTCAGGTAGTTTTTGTTCTACCGATCCTGTTATAGCCAAAAATTTCGCAGAGGCGACGTTTTTTTCTGACTATCGTTTTCTATTAAAGAAAATAAAACAACCTACATTAATTTTGCAAAGCCAAGATGATGCTTTGGCGGATGTATCTGTTGGTGAGTTCGTAAAACAAGAGATAGAAACCAGCTCGCTCATTGTTATAGCCGCCCAAGGCCATTGTTTACAAATGACTCATCCCGAGATTGTAAGTGAATCTATTATTAATTACATGCAGTAATTGGTGTGAGTAAATTCAACCCAAATAATGTAACACCAACAACTTATTCAGTTGACTGCTTTCTATGCGGTGCTTTAATAACTGACTCTAAAAATACAATTGTTTATGTAAACAACTATTTTGAAAGCCACTTACTTTGGAAGCCGGACGAGTTAGTGGGTCAAAATATAAATAAAATTTTGACAAAATCGTCAAGAATTTTTTTTCAAAGCTACCTTATTCCCACCGTACTTCATGAGAAAAAGTCTGAAGAAATGCAGTTGATCATTTTTAATGGGCAAGGGCGAAAAACCCCGATGACTATTAACGCGCATATAAATGAAGAGGGATTGGTGTTTTGGAGCCTATTCAATTCATCAAAGCAGGATCAACTTTATGATGAGCTAATAAAAACACGAGAAAAACTAGAAGAGCAGGCTGAAGAGTTAAAGTCATTAGCTTCTACTGACGAGCTAACTAATTTGTTAAACAGAAGAGAAATGAATTACCGCAGTACTTTACTGTTAGAACAATCGTTAAGATCAAAGCAGTCTGTAGCCTTGCTTGTTATAGATATAGATAATTTTAAATTAATTAATGATACTTTTGGCCACTTAGAAGGCGATCGTGTTTTAAAAGAGCTTGGGCAAGCACTAAAAAGTTTTGGACGACAAACCGATTTAATTTCCCGCTATGGTGGTGAAGAATTTTTAATCATGCTATCAGACACAGATAAAAAAGGGGCCTTACTATTTTGTAATAGATTGCATGCCATTATTGCGGACATATTAGTCGATAATAAGCCTGTGACTGTGAGTATAGGTATGACCATAAGTAATACAATAAACACATTTATAGATTTATTTACACAAGCAGACAACGCTGTTTACCAAGCAAAATCGCTTGGTAAAAATAGAACTCAGCTGTTTGGGGACGATAACACTATTTAATGATTAGTATCGTTGTTGCATGTATTGTTGAGGAGTGAATTGCTGGGTTGCCAAATTCTATCCCATATTTTATCCATATCATTGAAGCTTGGACGTTGACTTATTTTGTCAAAATTACTGGCTGTGAGTCCCTCTGAATTTATTTCACCTACTTGAAAATTAAACACATACTGACATTCCATTCCCATGCGCAAGTCTGACAAAATCACTTTGTTTTGCTGCTCTCTTACTGAATAGAACCCTTTTGTAAACCATTGCAAGCGTTTTACACCCCATTCATTTTTAATGTTATTTAATAGCGAGGGATTTGTAGGATATGCACTAAGTGTTACCTCGTCGGGTTCATCAAATACAGAGGCATAGCCTTCATAGTAATGATCGTCAGACATAACAACGACTCGCCAAAGCAAGGTAGTAAGTGGCGCTGGTGTGCTTATATACTTCTCAGACGTAATGTTTTTGTTGTTTAGCGCCGTTTTTACTTTGTCATCAATCATGACTTTCAATGCAAAAGACGTACATAAATAAAGTGAGCTTAATCCAAGCGCAATACTATTAATTTTGTAGGCGGTGTTTGATGATACTTTAGGAAGTAACGTACACACCAATCCTAGCAATAATGGAAGTGTATAAAGGGGATCAATTATAAACATATTTGATAACGCAAAAGGGTACTCAGTAAACGGCCACATTAATTGGGTGCCATATACGGTAAAACTATCTAGCAATGCGTGGGTTGATAAGCACAAAAACACTAACCAAAACCATCTCACTTTGTAAGTTTGCATGCCAGAGTGTAATTTTAATATAAGCCATACGATAAGTGGGCTTATTAATAAATGGATAAAGAAGGAATGGCTAAAACCGCGATGATAAGTAAATGACTCTACAGGGCCGCCATAAGGTAAAAAAACATCTAAGTCGGGCAAGGTGCCAAGCGCTGCACCCCAAAATACCGCTTTACGACCAATTTTATTGCCTAGCACGGCGAAGCCTACAGCACTACCCAAAGCAACCTGTGTTAACGAGTCCATATCAATCCTTTATTAATTATAAGTCTGTTTATACTGATTAAAAGCGTAAAAAGGCCACTTATAATGCAAGCTTTGGTTTTATAAAATCTAAAAATGCAACAATGCGAGACGACACCGAACTGTTTTTGTAATAAACGGCTTGTATATCTTCTCGGTGGTTTGGTGTTTTAATACTATTTGGTAAAACATTGACTAACCTACCAGCTTTTAAATCGTTTCCAATCATAAAATGCGAGAGTAAAGCAATGCCTTGGTTTGCTATACATAGTTGTCTAATTGTTTCGCCGCTGCTTGCTGTGATTTCAAACGAAAGCTTTGAGGGTATGTTAAGAGGCCAGTTATTGAGCGCGGGTGAGTCGGTAAAGCCGATAAGTTTATGTTGGCCCAAATCGCTTGCTTGAGTAAGTTCAGGTGCGTTTTTCAAATACTCAGGGCTTGCGACCAAATGCAATTTACTGGCCCCCAACTTTTTTGCATACAGGTTTGAATCTTTTAAATCACCAATACGTATGGCTAGGTCAGTTTTATGCTCTAGTAAATCAATAATGCTGTCGTGAGAGGTAATATCAAGCGTAATGTGGGGGTACTGCATATTAAACTCAGCAATCAAAGGTACCAATTGATGCAGTACAAAAGGGCTTGCTGCATCAATACGTAACTTTCCACTGGGCGACTGTTTTAACAGTTTGATTGCTTCTTCGCCGGTTTGTAAGGTGTTTAAGCCATCACGAGCATATTTAATAAAGGTATGGCCCTCTTCGGTTAGCTCTAATCGGCGAGTGGTCCTGGTTAGTAACGTACATTGTAACGTATTTTCAAGACGAGACACGGCACGCGACACTTTTGCTACTTGCTGATTAAGCAAATTAGCGGCTGCTGAAAAACTCCCGCTATCTACTACCGTTAAAAACATTTCTAAGTCTTCGGTTTTTGCATGCTGAGCCATATTTTAGCACCTTACTTTTGCATTTATTACAAAAGTATTTTGTCACTAATGCTATTTTTTGCAAACACATTTTTAGTCAAACTGTAAGTCTTAACTAATAATGAGGATTTAATTATGCCATTGGCTTTGTGGGCGCTAACCTTAAGCGCATTTGCAATAGGAACAACCGAGTTTGTAATAGTGGGATTAGTGCCTACTATTGCAAACGATTTAGGCGTAAGCCTACCTTCAGCGGGTTTGCTAGTGAGTTTATATGCGGTAGGTGTGGCTATTGGTGCACCGGTACTTACTGCACTCACCGGGAAATGGAATCGTAAAATTGTACTTATAAGCTTAATGGGCTTATTTGTGCTGGGGAATTTATTAGCATGGCAAGCGCCAAGTTATGAAACATTAATACTTGCGCGTATTTTAACAGGCTTAGCCCATGGGGTGTTTTTCTCAATTGGTTCTATGATTGCCACAAGCTTAGTAAGTAAAGATAAAGAGGCCAGCGCTATTGCAATTATGTTTACGGGACTCACGGTTGCACTTGTAACAGGAGTGCCATTAGGAACGTGGATAGGTCAGCATTTTGGCTGGCGTGCAACATTTTTAGTGGTATCAGTGTTGGGCTTAATAGCTTTGGTAGGAAGTGCTATTTTGGTACCCAAAAACTTGAAGCAGTCTATCCCTGCAACCTTTAAAGAACAGCTTCAGGTTATTGTTAAACCGCGCTTATTACTCGTATATTTAATGACTATTTTAGGCTATGGCGGCACGTTTACAGCATTTACTTATTTAGCGCCGATTCTAGAGCAGGAAACTGGCTTTGCACCCTCAGCTATTGGTTTAATTATGCTGGTTTATGGTGCATCTGTAGCGGTAGGCAATATTTGGGGTGGAAAACTTGCGGATAAACGCGGACCAATAAGTGCACTCAGTATTATATTTAGTGCTCTTAGCATTATTTTATTGGCACTTACATTTACCATGGATAATAAAGTAGCTGCCGTACTTACAATTTTAGTTTGGGGCGCCTTTGCGTTTGGTAACGTGCCAGGCTTACAGCTTTACGTTGTAAAACAAGCACAAAAACATACACCTAATGCTGTGGATGTTGCATCTGGATTAAATATAGCCGCTTTTAATATTGGTATTGCACTTGGCTCAATCATTGGTGGAAGCGTAGTGGAAAGTATGACTCTGCGAGACACAGCATGGATAGGCGCCGTTATTTCTGCATTAGCATTTATAGCGACTCGTTACAGTGGCTTGCTCGATAAGCGTGAAATTCAGCGAGCATAAAGTGTAAACTTTGTATCATTAAACCCTTGAAACGCATTTTTATAACCTCATAGCTACTGTGAGGTTATTTTTTGAGAAAGTAAAAGGTGTATTTTTTAACGCTATTCAATAGCTGTATTTTAAACCAACGTATAAGGATAGATTCATGACACAACGTGTAATTGAAATGCCGAATTTAGGTGTTGGAACATTTCGTTTAGAAGGCGATACTGCATACAACTCGGTAAAAATGGCATTAGATGTCGGGTTTCGCCATATAGACACAGCGCAAATTTATGGTAACGAAGAGCAAGTAGGCCAAGCTATAAAAGATAGTAACATTCCGCGCAGCGAAATATTTTTAACGACTAAAGTGTGGAATAACAAACTCAATAAAACTGATTTTATTGCAAGCGTAGAAAAGTCTTTAGAAAAGCTGCAAGTAGACTCTGTTGATTTATTGCTTATTCATTGGCCTGCGCCATCAAACGATGAGCCAATGAGTGAGTACCTAACTGAGCTTTTAAAAGCTAAACAGCTTGGTTTAACAAAACATATTGGCGTGTCTAATTTCACTATTGCAAACTTAAACGAAGCTATGCAAACGCTAGACTCGCGTGAAATATTTACTAACCAAGTTGAGGTACATCCGTACTTAACTAATACAAAATTACGTGCGTTTTGCGCTCAGCACGGTATACACGTAACGGCTTATATGCCGTTTGTGGTCGGTAAAGTACTAAAAGATAAAACAATTATTGATATAGCGAATAAGCATAACGCTTCACCTGCGCAAGTTGTAATTGCTTGGGAAAACGCCAATGGCATGACTACGATTCCATCGTCAACTAAGCGTAAAAACTTGGAAGATAACTTTAACGACCATGTTAAGTTAGACGATGAAGACATTGCCCGTATTGATGCACTTGATTGTGGCGACCGCCAAGCAACGCCTGATTTTGCGCCGCAGTGGGATCAGTAATAAAATACGCAACACGATATTAGGTGTAGCAAAACTGCACCTTTGTTTTTTAAAAAGGACTCCGTATGTTAACGGTAATTGCCACAATCGCGAGCAAAAATATTGATGCAGAAGTTGTATTAACTGCACTCGAAAACCTGCAAAAGTACTCGCGCCAAGAAGTAGGCTGCCTACGTTATGAGCTATCGGTAAAAAGTGACGCGCAGCAAACGACTTATTTAGTGACTGAACAGTGGGCATCAGATGAGCATTTTGAATCGCACAAAAACGAGCCACATTTTAAAGCTTTTGGAACACAAGTTACCGGGCTTCTAACAAGCAGTAATATTGACGTGTACAACACCATTGGCTAGTAAAAAGCACTCTTATTAGTTAGTAAAATACAGTGGCGACGTAAACATACATCGCCATTTGCGTTACTCTGTATTTTAAACCCCAAGCCTGTATAAACCTCAGCAGTTTTTATTTAATCGATAAATCGTACTTTAAAATAAGTGCGTCTATGTAACGGGCACGCAGTGTATGTTGTTTTTCGTGATCGGCGCCGTGGCCTAATGCTTTATTGAGCAGCTTCATAGCGGGGTGCAGCTGCGTACGCTCTTGTTGGTTTAAACTTCCTTTAGTGCGCAATTCAGTAATATCGTCTACCAGCAAGCGGCCTATGTCCACACATACTATTTCGTCAATTAACCCGTTTTGTGTCAGTACACCGTATTTGCTGCATAAAAACTGTTGCCACACTTGCTGTAAATGCTCGTCTATTTCGCAGCCAAATAATTCTTCATTAAAATTAAAGCCTTGCTGAGCAAGTTTACTCAGGCTTGCTGTGTACTGCTGCGCAAAGTAATTAAAGGCATTGCTTGAGGATTCAATTTTTTGTTTTATTAGCCCTTGCCCCCAATTTACACAACCTCGCGGGTAATAATCATCGTACTCTTCACATTCATACAAACCAGAATACGAGCTACAACTTAGCTGGCTTTTTATACAATAACTTGGTTTAGGAAAAATGCTTTGCTGCTGCCACGTATCTAGTTGCTCGGCGTCAATATTTAAAGCATGGCAAAGCTCATCGGTGGTATAAAAATGAGTGGCTAAGTAGTCAGATAAACGCATAAAGGCTCGCTTAAAGTTAAAAATACAAACACTGTTTAAATGTACAGTATTTGTATTTTGTATTATCAAACTAAATAACACAAGCCATTTTACGTTTATTATTAGCTTAGGCCTGCAAAAATGCGTGTAAGTATGTTACAAATAGCGCAAGTTTTATAAATAATGAATTTTTATGCGCACCCTAGAACAAATTAAACAAGCAAGCTTAATTACTGCTATTAAAACCCCGTATTTAGCTAATGGTGAAATAGATTTAGTCAAGTATGATGAACTCGTCGAAATACAAATTGCAGCGGGTGTAGATGGCATTGTGGTTGGTGGTACAACCGGCGAAGGCCAGTTAATGAACTGGGAAGAGCATTTAATGCTTATTGCGCACAGTGCAAACAAGTATGGCAATCAGTTACTAATTGTTGGTAATACAGGCAGTAACAATACGCGCGAGGCAATAAAGGCCACCAAATATGGCTTTGCAAGTGGTATGCATGCAGCGCTACAAATTAACCCTTATTATGGCCGTACCTCTATTGTTGGTGTAAAAGAGCACTTTAAACGAGTGCTCGATATAGGTCCAGCCTTTATTTACAATGTGGCAGGGCGCACAGGACAAGACTTAACCCCTGATATTATTGAGCCTTTAGCAAAACACCCTAATTTAATTGGTATAAAAGAATGCGGTGGTAACGAGCGAATTGCACATTACGAGCAACAAGGCATTGCGTGTTGGTCAGGTAATGATGACGAAGCGCACGATGCACGCCATGTACACAAAGCACACGGTGTTATATCGGTGACATCTAATCTTATTCCTGGGTTGTTTCGCCGATTAATGGATACTAAAAATGATGCGTTAAATAGCTCATTACAACCTTTAATGAACTGGTTGTTTTGCGAGCCAAACCCGATTGCAATAAACACGGCATTGATGATGACGGACGCAGTAAACCCCGTATTTAGATTGCCGTATTTGCCACTGAATTATGAGCAGCAACAAATAGGGTTGCCACTCATTAATCAGTTAAATGAAGCCGATGTAGTAGGTGGCAAGGCGCGTTTACTTAACAGCGATGAAGTATTAACTCTCTCTTAGCTATAAGTTTGATATTATGAGCAGTAATAACTAACTGTTGGCTCATTTTTACTGTATAATTTGCGACCCTTGATAATGTGGCCGTAGGTTATACAGCATGAATTTTAAATCTTTTAGTTTCGCACCTGAAATCATCCAGGCATTAGACGAACTCAACTATCACACTCTTACGCCCATTCAACGCGCAGCAATTCCAGCTGTTCGTAAAGGTAAAGACGTTTTAGCCAGTGCACAAACTGGTACCGGTAAAACTGCCGCGTTTGCTTTACCTGTTATCCAAAAATTAATTGAATCAGACTTAAGCACAACCAATGCACCTACTGCTTTGGTTTTAGCACCAACACGAGAATTAGCAGAGCAAATAGCCAATAACTGTAAAGAATATGCAAAGCATACCTCACTAAAAGTAGTGAGTTTATTTGGTGGAGTAAATACCGCAGGCCAAGAAAACGCATTAAAAGCAGGCGTTGATATTGTAGTCGCAACTCCGGGTCGTTTATTAGATCACATTCGCCTAGGTAACTTAAGCTTGGCCAATGTAAAGCACCTAGTACTTGATGAAGCCGACCGTATGCTTGATATGGGCTTTATCACAGATATGCAGTCTGTGATTAAAAGCTGTGCTGATGACCGTCAAATTTTATTGTTTTCGGCTACATTCCCTGCAGCTATTAAACAATTTGCTTCTAAGGTACTTAAGCAACCTGAAATTGTGCGTGTTGACCAAACTAACAGTACCGCATCGACTGTACAGCACGTTGTATATCCTGTGGAAGAGCGCCGCAAACAAGAACTTCTTTCTGAGCTGATTGGTAAGAAGAACTGGCAGCAAGTACTTGTGTTTGTAAATATGAAAGACACAGCGGATGAGCTAGTTAAAGAACTAAACCTTGATGGCATTCCTGCAACCGTTTGCCATGGCGATAAGTCACAAGGTAACCGACGCCGTGCTTTACGTGAGTTTAAAGAAGGTAAGGTACGTGTGTTAGTGGCCACTGAAGTTGCTGCGCGTGGTATTGATATTGATGGATTACCGCGTGTAATTAATATTGACTTACCATGGCTTGCTGAAGATTACGTTCACCGTATTGGCCGTACAGGCCGTGCTGGTAATCAAGGCCAAGCAATATCGTTTGTAAGCCGTGAAGAAGAAAATACATTATTTGAAATCGAAGCATTAATTGGTCAAAAAATTAAGCGTGTTTACCTTGAAGGCTATGAAGTGAGTAACCGCGAAGTGCTTATTGATAAAATAGGTAAAAAGCCGGCTCACTTACGCCGTACTCGTTCTAATAAGTTATCAGGGCAAGCAACGGGCGAAGCTCGCGCGGTAAACCGTTCGCGTATATCTAATGTGCGTAAAAGCTTAAAAGGTGCAAAGTTGTCACTTAAAAAATAACAACTCATATAAGAATTAATAAAACCTGAGTTTTTACTCAGGTTTTTTTATGGGTGAAATAAATACTGCGTCGATTATTTGAGCATGCTGATAGGCCGCCTATGGCTGGTTTTTATTTGCAATAATAGATAACCCAACAGGTAGTCCACTGACTTGACCAACAGGAAGAGTTATATGAGTTGTGCCGGCAATTGCTGATAAAGAACTACTACTGCCTTTAAAGTTATCACCATTTACTAAGTCTGTTTTCCATGCAGGTGATGTTGTTGGGGCAATGACAACATCCACATTATTATTTTTGTATAAATTAGTAATTGCAGCTGTGGCAAGTGTGCGGTAACGGTGTTTAGGTTTTTGGTATTTGTCTGTTTGTGTTAAGTCGATAGCATTGGCTTGTATTAAAATATCTTGCCCAAAATGGGGCATTTCAGTTGCTTTGTTTTGTATATTAAAATCAATCAATGCACTTAAACTTTTTATCTTCACTTGGTCAGGAGTATTTGCTAAATACTGGTTTATTTCTTTTTTAAAATCATAAAGTAACACGTAATATTCATCGACAAAAAGCGTGGCTAGGTCATCAGATATATTAATGTTGACTACTGTATGACCTGCCTTTTTGAGCGCTGAGAGCTGTTTTTTGTATAAACGCTGAGTCTCTACTGTAAACTTATCACTGGGCAACGCACCAATAACTAATGATGACTTTGTAACTTTATACTGTGCTTGCAATTCAAAACTATGCGTAGAAGTATCAAGCGGATCGCGTCCTTGTAGCACAGATAATACAAGGCGGGCATCTTTTAATGAGTGTGCCATTGGGCCAACACTGTCTTGACTACTAGAAAGTGGCACTACACCAGAGCGCGATACCTGGCCCATGCTTGGTTTTATAGCATAAACGCCATTTACAGAAGCGGGGCAGGTAATAGAGCCATCCGTTTCTGTTCCAAGGGCAACAGGGGCAAAGTTAAGTGCGATGGCAACCGCTGATCCTGAGCTCGAACCACAGGGATTACGAGTAGTATCATGAGCATTGTGTGTTTGCCCGCCAACTGCACTCCATCCAGACGATGAGTAAGACGATCTAAAATTTGCCCACTCACTTAAATTGGTTTTGCCTAAAATAATAGCACCCGCATTTCTTAACTGCTTAACAACAAATGCATCGTTATTAGTTATATTATTTTTAAGAGCTAAAGAGCCAGCTGTTGTTGGTAATGATCCAGTGGTTTCTATGTTATCTTTTAAAAGTACGGGTATTCCATGAAGAGGCCCAGCCCAAAGCCCTTGAGCACTAAGTTCATCAATTTTTTTTGCTTGCGTAACAGCTGTAGGTTCAATATTTATGACGGCATTAAATTGAGGGTTAAGCTGATTAATTCGTTTAATATAGCCTTGAGTAAGTTGTTGAGCGGTAATTTTATTATTTTTATACGCCGAGTGGATCTCATCTATTGTTTTTAACTCGTGAGCTGAAATATTAAAAGCAACGACCCAGATTAATAACCCTAATAATTTTTTTATCATAAAAAAGTACACAAATAATTTTTTGGTTACTTTTAACACAAAAAAGCCCCACAATGTGAGGCTTTACGACAATTAACTAAATAGCGCGTTTAAGCGTTTTCAAGCATTGAAAGCGCAACAGCTTCGGCAGCTTTAATGCCATCAATACCCGCTGATAATATACCGCCAGCGTAGCCTGCGCCTTCACCTGCAGGGTAGAGTCCTTTGGTGTTAATGCTCTGAAAGCTTCTATCACGTTTTATACTAATGGGTGATGACGTGCGCGTTTCAACACCCGTTAGTAATCCATCATTAGTAGAAAACCCACGTATTTGCTTATTAAAAGCAGGAATAGCCTCACGTAACGCTTCAATAGCAAACGCAGGCAATACGTTACTTAAGTCAGTTAACTTAATTCCTGGTGTGTAAGAGGGTTTAACATCGCCTAAATCAGCAGAAGATTTGCCTTTTAAAAAGTCGCCGATAAGCTGGGCTGGTGCATCATAGTTTTCGCCGCCTAGCTTGTAAGCTTGCTCCTCTAATTTGCGCTGCAGCTCAATACCCGCTAAAGGATGGCCTGGGAAATCTTTTTCAGGTGAAATACCCACAACAATAGCACTATTTGCATTGCGCTCACTGCGTGAATATTGGCTCATACCATTGGTAACAACTCGGCCTTCTTCAGATGTTGCCGCAACGACAGTGCCACCAGGGCACATGCAAAAGCTATATACAGTGCGTCCGTTATTACAATGATGCACGAGCTTGTAGTCGGCAGAGCCTAAAATCGGGTTGCCGGCATTTGGTCCAAAGCGACACTCGTCAATCATTGATTGCTTGTGTTCTATTCTAAAGCCAACTGAAAAGGGCTTGGCTTCTACATAAATGCCTTTTTCGTGAATCATTTTAAAGGTATCGCGTGCGCTGTGCCCAACGGCAAGAACAACGTGTCGTGTTTCAACATGTTCACCGTTAGAAAGGGTTAAGCCTGTTACTTGACCGTCATCTAAGTGAATATCATCTACACGGGTACTAAAGCGAATTTCACCACCTAGCTCTATAATACGAGCGCGCATTTTTTCAATCATTGTCACAAGTTTAAACGTACCAATGTGAGGCTTACTTACATACAAAATTTCTTCAGGTGCGCCTGCTTCAACAAATTCGGTAATAACTTTACGGCCATAATGCTTAGGGTCTTTTACTTGGCTATATAATTTGCCATCTGAGAATGTACCCGCGCCGCCTTCACCAAACTGCACATTTGATTCGGTGTTTAGTGCTTTTTTACGCCAAAAGCCAAAGGTATCTTTGGTACGCTCACGTACTTCTTTACCACGTTCAACAATAATTGGATTAAATCCCATTTGTGCAAGCACTAAGCCTGCAAATAAACCACAGGGGCCAAAACCTATAACAACAGGGCGCTCTGTGATGTTTTTGTTTGCTTGAGCTACAAATTTGTATGAAGTGTCGGGCGCTGTTTTTACATGTTGATCTTTTGCAAATGCAGCTAAAAGCTCAGCTTCGTTATCAACTTCTATATCAAGGGTGTAAATGAGTAATATGGCTGTTTTTTTTCGCGCGTCGTAGCCACGTTTAAATACGTTATAACTGTGTAATTGTTCTGGTTGTATTTTTAGTTTGTTGATAATGGCTTGGCCAATGGCATTTTCATCATGATCAAGTGGCAATTTTATTTCAGTTAAACGTATCATTAATATCTCTATTTGGTGTCTTAGCGGTTGTATATCCGCTCACAATAAGAAAGTGTAGGGCGCGAATTGGCTTTACATTAAGGGCGCATATACTACGTTAAATTGGCTAATTATGGCAGTTATTTATTGTATTTTTGAGGTGAAAGGGTATGATCGCGCACTATTAAATTAGCTTTATGGTACAAAAAATTTATGGCGTTTGTAGTTACTGAAAATTGCATAAAATGTAAGTACACCGATTGCGTATCAGTGTGTCCTGCCGATGCATTTTTTGAAGGCCCTAATTTTTTAGCAATTAGCCCAATTGATTGTATTGATTGTGGATTATGCGTACCGGAATGCCCAGCTGAAGCAATTTATCAAGAAGATGAGTTACCCGACTCTCAAAAAGAGTTCACTGAACTTAATGCAGAGCTTGCCTTAATTTGGCCGCGCATTACCCAAGTCAAATCTGCCCCAGATGATGCAGACACATGGAATGGAGTTGAGAATAAGCTAAAGCTACTCGACACCTAACCGTCCAATTAAAATAACCCTTTATTATTAATTAGTTAATATTCAGCGAAATTTTGTTTGCAAGGTATTAACAAATGTACTCGCTTAAATTACACTCCGGCTTAGAAATTACTCATATTGGGTAAAGTTGTTCTAAATGGATGTTTATGCAGTACTTTATAATTATAAAAAAACCACTCACGCTTTTACTTTTATCCTTTTTTCTTCTATTTAATAGCTTCAGTGTATTTGCTGAAAAAGAGCAGATATCGCTGGCACGAATCAATCAAAATATTAGTGTTGATGGCGTACTTGATGAAGCTCAGTGGCAAAAAGCGACCTACGTTCCTTTACTCGTTCAAGATGAGCCTAATGAAAGAGGCGCGCCTCCGGTAAAAACCGATGCCTACATGTACGAAGATGGCACAAATTTGTATGTTGGTTTTATTGCTTACGACCCTGACCCAGATCAAATACGTGCTTCACTTCGTGACCGAGATACCCTTTGGCAAGACGACACTGCCATACTCGTAATAGATACCTTTAATGATGAGCGCTCAGGCTATGAGTTTTTTGTTAACCCGTTAGGTGCACAAGGCGATTTACGCATGAGCGATACCGATGGTTGGCAGTCTGATCCGTCGTGGAATGCAATTTGGGATAGTGCAGGAAAAATTACCGATGAAGGTTATGTAGTTGAAATGCGTATTCCTTTTAAAGCATTGCGTTTTCCAGAAGATAAAAAAGACTTAACATGGGGGTTTTTGTTAATGAGAAACTACCCACGGGACGTGCTCTATCAAATATCTAACATGGGGTTCGACCGCGATGTCAAATGTAGCCTTTGCCAGTTTGATAAGTTAACGGGCTTAAGTGAAATTGAATCAAGTAAAAATGTACAACTTACCCCAACGCTTACAGCGCTTCGTCACGATGATAAAGCGCAACTTCCCGGTGACTGGGAGAACGGTAACATAGATACTGAAGCCGGTTTAGATTTACGCTGGGGAATAACAAAAGACGCGGTATTAAATGCGACTATTAATCCTGATTTTTCGCAAGTAGAGACTGATTCACTAGAGCTTGATGTGAATACAACCTACTCAATTTATTATGCAGAAAAAAGACCTTTCTTTTTAGATGGTGCCTCATATTTTAAAAGTAGCTTATTTGAGCTTTTATACACCCGAACCATTGCAGAGCCAACTTTAGGCGCTAAGTTAACCGGTAAAACGGATGGGCATAGCTATGCACTTATGTTAGCTGATGATGAAAACAGTAATATTCTACTTCCTTCAAATCAAGGCTCTGGTTTTGCTTCATTAAATGAAAAAACACAGGCAGCAGTAGGCCGTTATCAATATGACTTAGGTGATCAAGGAACGTTGGGCGTTTCAAGTACACACCGACAAAGCGATAATTATCGTAATACGGTACTATCAGTTGATGGCAGTTATTGGTTTAATCAGTCAGATACATTGCTTTATCAGGTTTCGTCAGCTGATACACAAAATTCTGACTTTTTGGTTGATAACTATGGACTATCCAAAACGCAATCTGATCAGGCATACGCAATTGAGTTAACGCGTGACAAGCGAGACTATAAACTTTACACATCTTATGAAAATATTGGTGAGGATTATCGCACCGATTTAGGATACCAAGAAAAAGTCGATTATGAAAAAGTGCTAATTGGTGGCGGTCAAACGTGGTATCGAGATGAGTTAGATTTAATTACTTCATGGTCTTATGAAGCTGATTGGGATAAAACCTGGTCGCAAAGTGGTGACTTGCTTGAGGAAGAATACGAAGGCTTTTTAAGTTTTAAGGGGCAAAAGCAGTCTTTATTTAATATTGGTTTTATCCATCGTAAAGAAAGTTATTACGATGAATTTTACAATCAGAATATAGGTTATCTTTACACTTCGCTTAAACCGACAAAAGACTTGAACTTATCGTTTTACTTAGAATATGCAAGCCGTATTGACTATACAAATTTAGAGCTTGGCGATGTAATTAATACACAAACGCAAGCAGTTTGGGATATAAACGATCATTGGCAAGTGGATATAAGACACAGTTATAGTAAGTTAGATAACCCACGAGATGACCGCGTTTACACAGCTAATTTAGTCGATTTTAGACTGCATTATAAATTTAACATGAGATCAATGTTAAAGCTGATTTTACAGGTTGAAGATATAGACAGAAACAAAGACGCTTATTTTTATCAAGTAAGCCAGACAAACAAAGACTATGGCAGCCAACTTGTTTATTCGTATAAGATTAACGCACAAACGTTATTTTACCTAGGTTACTCAGATAGAGGGTATCAGGATGACACACTAGAAAATATTGAGCGCGACCAACGCACCTTTTTTACAAAAGTAAGTTATGCATGGCAGCTTTAAAAGAATAGATAGATTTAAGCTCATAAACAAAATACACATATAAGCTGTTTGTGAGCAATCTATCAAATACATGGTCTGACTTTGCGCTAAAAATAATTGCCTTAACGAATAATCAATAACTTAGCTATATTAAAATGAACAAAAAATAGCATACAAGTCATTAATAATTGCTTACAAACAAAAATAGGGGATATAATGAGCATTTAGTTATTAAGGATTAGTATTGTTAGGGAATTTTTCATGAACAAATTAAAGCATGTTGGATTAATTTCCTTAGTCACTTTGTTATTTTGCTTTTACCTAAATGCTGAATTAACGAGCCAAATAAGCCGTACCAATCTGTTTCAGTCTAATTTTAGTGTTAAAAAATTTGATATAAGCAGCACCAGTTTAGATATTGCCCCTTGGTATAATCCTGTTTTAAGCGGTCATTATACAATTGACAGTGCTTCTCAAACATTACTTCTTGTTAAAACAACGGATCAACATTTTATTGCGGCTGATTCAAACGCACTCATCTTGATGGTGTTAACGTCGCCTAAAAACATTATTATTTTCTTCTCTTGTATACTTTTGCTTGCTGTCTACATAAAAAAACAAAGCAGGAAACAAAATCACAAACATAAGCTAAGCCAACTTAATCAGCAGGCTAATAAACTTTTAGAGTTGTTTAACTTAGATATTGAACCTGCTCAAAACCCTAATGGTATTAGTAACTTAAGCAAATCTATCACGACCTTAAATTTGCATGTAGTGAATTATGTGAAACAAACACAAACAAGTATATGCCAAGATAAATTAACACAACTCATCGATAGACATGCCTACATAGAGCATATTGGTAGGCACATAAATCAAACCGGTCAAAAAGAACTTACTTGTGCATTGTTGTTTATAGATTTAGATGGGTTTAAGCAAGTAAATGATTCATTTGGTCATAGTTTTGGCGACGAAATATTGGTGCAAGTTGCCACGCGATTAGCTAATGTGTTGCGTCACCATAAGTTGAGTAATATCAATTCTGCAAACCAGTTAGAACAAAATTTATCGCGTTTAGGCGGTGATGAATTCTCTATATTTATTGAATCGTTGGACGAAAGTGACAAAGTAGTCGACATAGCCAAGCAAGTACTTAGTGAGCTTGAAAAAGACTTTGTGCTTGGCAATAAGATTGTAAAAATTAGCGCAAGCATTGGTATTGCTACTTATCCAGAAAGCGCATCTACACCACAAGCACTATTACAACTAGCTGATGTAGCAATGTATCGTGCTAAAAGTGATGGTAAAGGTATTTTTAAAGTTTATTCTCCAGAAATGGGTAATAAAATGCGTCGCTATCATTACTTACTTGAAGAGCTTCGTTTAGCCATTGCATGCAAAGACTTTTATTTGTCTTTTCAGCCAATTGTGCACGTAGAAGATTGCATGATTGACTATTTTGAAGCGCTCACTCGATGGAATCACCCCGTTGAAGGTATGATCTCTCCCGCTGAATTTATTCCTATTGCTGAAGAATCAAATTTAATATTAGAGTTAGGTGATTGGATTATGCTTGAGTCATGCAGACAAATGGCTGCTTGGCACAATGCGGGTATGCGTAAAGTAAAAATATCAGTAAATATTTCCGGTATTCAGTTAAAACATCGTGATATATACGATTGGATCACAAAAATCCTCAAAAGTACGGGGTTACCGGCAACGTCTTTAATGCTTGAAGTAACAGAGTCTACCTTTATTCAGGCAAGCTCTAGAATTATTGATGAGTTGAGCAAGCTAAGAGAAGACGGTGTAACTATTGCTATAGACGATTTTGGTACCGGGTTTAGCTCTTTAAGTACGCTAGCAGATTTACCCATCGATGTTATAAAAATAGATCGCTCGTTTATTACACAAGCTAACAAAAGCAAAAAATATAACGATATACTCAATACAATTAGTGAGCTTGGGCAAAGATTGGGGCTTAAAATTGTCGCAGAAGGCGTTGAAGAAATCGCCCAGTTTGAGCTTGTGAAAAAATTAGGTGTGAGCTCAGTTCAAGGTTATTTAGTCAGTCGACCTGAGTCGTCAATTAATGTAGGAAATAAAGTGTTACGTAATAATAACGCTAATTTATCTGCATCTGGCTCTAGCGCCTGGGAAATTTCTAAATAAATGTGTTGCTAGGGCGTTTACTGGACAATTTTTTAATTAAGGCATAGCTTTAGTTAAACTAATAATAAAAACGAATGTAAAGGCTTAGATAATATGCATCGAAGCTCCCTAATCAAAGAAAACCTTAATGATACCGTTAGATTGCTTTACGAGAACGCTTATTCAGGTTTACTCGTCTCTTTATTTGCCAGCGCATGTATTGCTTTTAGTTTTAATAAAGGCGGATTGTTAAGCTATAACGACAAGCTAGTTTGGTGGCTTATTATGCTGCTTGCTTTGGGGATCCGTTTTTTAGATATTCGTCTATTTTTAAAAACAAACAAAACGGCTACCCAATTAGACCTACTAAAGTTTTCAACAGGGGTTATTATAACTGCCATTATATGGTGCAGTTATGCCTTGTATTTTCACACTTCTTTTGCCCCCCTAGAAGCCACAAGTATCATAATTATATTATCCGCTCTTGGTGGTGGCTCTGCCAATGTTTTGTCAGCACATAAGCTGACCTGTTTTGCTTATGCTTTTATTCTGTTATTTCCCTACGCTTTAGTGCTAATAATGTCTGAAGACTATTACGAAAATGTACTCGGCTTTTTGGGTATTGGCTATGGCTCAATTACCTTGTTAACTCTAAATAAAGCATCTGCATTTACACAACAGGCAATACATTTAAAAAATCAAAACAGCGATTTGCTAGAAAGAATGGAGCTAAGAGTTGATGCGCGTACTAAAGAAATAATGCATTTATCAAACTCTGATTCGCTAACTCAATTATTAAATCGAAATGCATTTTTAAATGATGCAAAAAAGAGAATTAAGCATTATCCAGACCCACCTTTTGCGCTATTTTTTATAGACCTAGATGGGTTTAAGAATATAAATGACGTGATGGGTCACAAGGTAGGCGATAATGTTTTAAGAAGAACAGCGAAACGTATTTCTGACGTGTGTGCTCATAATCAGCAAAAGTGCCGCTGGGGTGGCGATGAGTTTTTAATTTTAAGTGATTTTGTATGCAAAGAAAATACATACGATTTTGCTAAAGAAATTATTGATGCAATTACGCAGGATCATCCAGAAACAGAGCACGGTGCACGGGTAGGGGCAACCATAGGTATTGCACTTTACCCAGAGCATGGTAGAGATCTGGATGCCTTAATTTTAAATGCCGATATGGCAATGTATCATCAAAAGAGAATGAATCGTGGGCAAATAAGTTTTTTTAGCGAGTCGCTTCGTTCAGAATTAGAAAGAAAGCGCCTGCTTAGCGAAGAGCTTTTAACAGCGCTCATCAACAATTGTTTTTCGTTAGTATACCAGCCCATTATTGACTCTAAAACACATGATATTTATGCGATTGAGGCGCTTATACGTTGGCAATTGAAAGGAGAAAACATTCCTCCTGACGAGTTTATACCTATTGCTGAGCAGTATGGGTTAATTTCAAAAATAGGTTTTTGGGTACTCGAAACGGCATGCCAACAAGCACTTACTTTTCAAAAATTAACTCCAGATTTATCAGTCAGTATTAATGTATCTGTAATGCAGCTTAAGGAGATAGAGTTTGCCAGTAAGGTTAAAAGCATTTTGGCGGATTTAAATTTTCCTGCTCATAAGCTTCATTTAGAAGTTACTGAATCTGTATTTGCAAACGATAAGCATACATTTTTGTATGTGGTTAAATCATTACAAGAGTTGGGTGTTAGAATTTCAATAGATGATTTTGGAACCGGTTACTCTTCTTTATCAAGTATGCTTGATGTTGGTGTAGATATTGTAAAAGTAGATAAAAGTTTTGTTCAAGATGAGGATGAAAGAGGCTTAAGCATTGTTAACGCAGTAGTGCAAATGGCAAGTTCGCTTAATTTTAATGTTATTGCTGAAGGGGTTGAAACACCTTTGCAGTGCAAAAAGCTTACTCAACTTGGCGTAACGCATTTGCAAGGGTATTACTTTTCAAGACCGCTGACATCAAGCGCATTAATTGAATATTTAAACAATAAAAAAGCCTCATAAAGAGGCTTTTTTCAGTTTAACGAACCTGGGTTGTGGTTCGCTAACTTTATGTACAGAGTTAAAATTAATTAATCTTTATAAATCAAATGTTCTTGAAATTGCTAACACAATGCGCTCATCGGCGTAATCGTAGTCAAGGCTAGTATTTTCAGCTGCTACTTCAATACCAAAACCTTCGTAACTTGTTTGATAAGCAAGACGGTAGTGATTATACGATTTCTTTTGGTTTACATCCCAAGCCCATTTTTCACCGTCAAGTGAATTAGAGATATCAAAACTTGCACGTATTGCATGATTTGGTGCAAGTTCATAAGTATGAGCAATCATTGAAACTACATGGCCCGCACTTGTTCCAAAATAATCCCAGCTGTACCAAAAGTTAAGCTCTGTTTGGCCGTAGTCACTTGCGTAACCAAATTTAGTATAAACCTCTGGGTAATTTCCATCACTGTTATTACCTTGGTATGTATAGTATGCAATACCGTAGTCAACGCTAAACTTGTCGTTTAATTGTACATATCGACCAACATAGCCATCTAGTTCAAAATCAGTATCGTCACCAAAGTCAACGTTTGATGCCCATACACCGGCATACACGCCATTATCAAAAGCATAATCTAAACTTGCTTGTAAGGCAGGGTCGTTATCTGTTTGGCTAACACCATTAAAAGTGTAATCTGATGCTGCTGTGATAGTTGTTGACCAGTCTGCAGCTGCCGTTGTTGATAAAAGTGCTAGTGGCAATGCTACTGCAAGTTGTTTTAGTTTGTTGTTCATTATAAATCCCTAACTTTGTGTCTCAATTTTAGTGTAGTCAATCTTGTTTGCTTTTGGTGAGCTATCAATACTATTAACGGTTTTAAATTTGCTATAGCCAATGAAGCCAGCACATAGGAAAAACAAGGCAATCACCAATGCACCTACCCACTGTATTTGTAAAAACTCTAGCTTGAACAATAATGTTAATAATGAAAGCGCAAGTATGTTTCCAATCATATACTTCGCTTTACCAAAGCGTTTTACAGTGATGTTTAAATTATCTGTGTATAAACGCACTAACGAATCAAGTGAATTAATAACAAACACAATACCTACAAATACCATTGCAAAGTTTTTAATGCCTTGCGTTGGAATTCCCGCTTCATGATAGTGGTAAAGTACGCTGAACCAAATTGCGATTGGTATTGAAGGGAAAATCAACATAGCGCCAAGTACTTGGAAAGTTTTTAACCCGCCAACAAAACGAGAAGTAAACTGTCCAATCATAATACTCCAAGCAAACCACCAAAATAGGTAAAATTCATGGTAATCGTTAAGCGGTAAAACAAATTCATTTATGTTGGCAAAGTATGTGCCGATAGAGGCTAAGTTATCTGTGAATGCTGACATTTGACTGTCACCCAATACAAAGGCACCTGCCCACATAAACCCAATTAATGCTATGAATAACCAAGTTGTAGAAATACTTAAAAATCGTACGTACTTAATATCAGTACTTGAATATACCGCAAAACAAATTGCTGCAAATACAATTAAGTAAAACTCAGAAACGACACTTGAACCATCACCAATTTCAGGTAAATACCATGGAAGGTTTGAAAGTAAAAGGTATGCGGTAAAAGCACACGTACCAATAATTACTACATTATTGATAAATTTAACCCAAGGAATTTCGAAAAATTTAACTTTAGGTTCTATTACACAGAAATAAAAACACGTAAGAAAGTAAAATCCCCAGATCAAAAATCCCCAGTAACCAAACTCAATGGCCAGTGGATTTGCAAACGCGTATTCTGGGCTTGCTTTTATGTCTGCATAACCTGCAAACTCAGTTAAAGGAAACATTATAAGGCCAACATCAAGGCCTGAGGTAAAGAGTATTGCGATAAAAGTAAGTGTTTTAACTGGTGTAACACCAACAACACGTACATTACCCCATTTTAATAAAATGATTGTAATTGCAAGTAGGGTAAAAATAATACCAGCATTAAGCCAAATGGTCATTGCTACCCTCCAATAGTGAGTTATTCATAAGCACTCCGTTTTTATTGTTCAATCTTGCATTATTACAACATAACCAATTTATGTTGTTCGCCACTGCAAGGCACGCTGTGGTTAAACCTAACGAGGATAAACCAAGCATGTGGCTAAAATTAAATCTCCGTACTACGTTGCGTTTCTTGCCAGTTAGTTGGTATGGCAACATTCACATCCGATTTATGTAATGGACTTTTACCTAAAATTAAATCAGCGGCTTTTTCAGCAACCATAATCGTAGGCGCATTAAGGTTTCCGTTAGGAACTGTCGGAAATATTGACGAATCAACCACACGTAAGCCTTCAATACCATGTACTTGGGTATTTGAATTAACTACGGCCATGTTGTCTTCACCCATTTTGCATGAGCAAGAAGGGTGGTAAGCACTCTCTACGGCTTGGCGTACAAAGGCATCTATTTCTTCATCTGTTTGAATATGTTTACCTGGTTGAATTTCTTCATCACGGTAATCATCAAAGGCACTTTGCTCAATAATGTCGCGAGTTAAACGCACACAGGCTCTAAAGCCTTCAATGTCGTCTTTGTGCTGTAAGTAATTAAACAAAATTTGTGGCGGTTGCTCAGGGTTAGCTGATTGAATAGTAACGCTGCCACGGCTTTTTGGTTTGTTATGACCTACGTGAACTTGAAAACCATGACCTGCAAATGCACTACGCCCATCGTATCGCATAGCGGCTGGTAAAAAGTGATACTGAATATCAGGCCATTCAACTCCAGGCTTTGAGCGGATAAATGCACATGACTCAAAGTGGTTAGTAGCGCCTAAACCTTTTCGAGTGAGTAACCATTTAGCGCCAATTAAGCCCTTGGAAATAAGACCCAATTTGCCGTTTAGTGTAATTGGCTGCTTACATTTATATTGAAAGTAAAATTCAAGATGATCTTGTAAGTTTTGACCCACACCCGGTAAGTGGTGACTAACTTCAACGCCTGCTTTTTCAAGGATGTCTTTATCGCCAATACCAGATAGCTGTAATATATGCGGAGAGCCAATAGGGCCTGCACTTAAAACAACCTCTTTTGCTGCATGTGCTGTTTGAACATTACCGTTTACCTTGTACTCAATGCCTGTGGCTTTTTTACCGTCTAGAATAACTTTTTGAGCAAGTGCGCCAGTAATGACTGTTAAATTGCTACGTGATTTTACAGGGTCTAAATATTCACGAGAAGCCGAGCTGCGTACACCGTTTTTAACGGTCATGTGCATTGGGCCAAAGCCTTCTTGCTGTGACGCGTTATAATCGTCTGTACTAGCGTAACCGGCTTCTACACCTGCTTTTATAAACGTGGTGTACAACGGGTTTTGCATTTCGTTACCGTTATTAACGCCAAGTGGGCCTTTGCCACCTCGGTATGTGTTTTCTCCAAGGTAAAAGCTTTCCGCTTTTTGAAAATACGGTAAACACGATTGGTAATCCCAACCATTGGCACCGTGTTGCTGCCACTCATCAAAGTCTTTAGCGTGGCCGCGTACATACACCATGCCATTAATCGACGACGAGCCCCCAAGTACTTTACCGCGAGGGCAATGCATTTTTCGGTTATCTAAATACGGTTCTGGTTGAGTATGAAATTGCCATGCGTACTTGTCAGTATTCATAGGAATAGACAGCGCCGTTGGCATTTTTATAAAAATACTTTTATCACTGCCACCGGTTTCTAGTAGTAACACTTTGTTGCTTGAATCTTCAGATAATCGGTTAGCTAAAACACAACCCGCAGATCCCGCACCAACAATAATATAGTCGTAATGATTACTCATAAAAGGGCGCCTTAAAATGGGCTTTCTATGTCGGCCATACCAACATAAATAGACTTGGTTTGCGTGTAATGATCAAGTGTTTCTATGCCATTTTCACGGCCAATACCAGATTGCTTATAACCACCAACAGGCATTTCAGCAGGTGAGTTACCATAGGCATTAATCCAACAAATACCGGCTTCTAATTGATGAATTACGCGGTGTGCGCGTTTAATATCGCTAGTAAACACGCCTGCAGCTAGGCCTAGGTGAGTACCATTAGCCCGTGCAATTACATCGTCTTCGTCTTCAAAAACGAGTACGCTCATTACTGGGCCGAATATTTCTTCTTTAACAATCGTCATTTCATCGTTGCAATCAATGAACACAGTAGGTGCAACAAAGTAACCATCAGGCGCTGATTCAGGTGAAAGCGTTGAACCACCGGTAAGCAGTGTTGCGCCTTCTTCAATCCCTTTATTGACATAACTCATTACTAAGTCTTGATGCTTTTTAGAGATAAGCGCACCAAAGTTAGTGTTTAAATCTTGCGGGTCGCCCGCAATAATATTTTTCTCTGTTCGCGTTTTAAGCTCATCAATAAATTGCTGATATATATTTTTATGAACGTAAATACGTGTACAGTTAGTGCAAATTTCGCCTTGGGTATAAAAGTTACCTAGCATGGCAGCGCTGACTGCTTGCTCTATATTTGCATCATCAAACACAACAAGCGGCGACTTACCGCCAAGCTCCATGGTTACGTCTTTTAATGTGCCTGAAGCACTTGCGACTACTTTTTTACCTGTGCCTACTTCGCCAGTGAACGACACTTTGTCAATCTCACTATGTGCAGTTAGCCATTGGCCTACATCACCCGCACCTTGTACTACATTAAATACGCCAGCAGGTACGCCCGCTTCTACAAAAATTTCGGCAAGTTTAATAGCGCCTAGTGGCGTTTCTTCAGATGGTTTAAATATAAATGCGTTGCCAGCAGCAAGGGCTGGGCCTGATTTCCAACATGCTATTTGTAGCGGGTAGTTCCACGCACCAATACCGGCACAAATCCCTAATGGCTCTTTACGTGTATAGTAAAAGTCTTCGCCTACCATTTGTTGTTGGCCTACTTGCGCAGGGGCTAGGCCTGCAAAGTATTCAATTACATCGGCGCCGGTTTCTATATCAACACAGTTTGCTTCTTGCATTGGCTTACCGGTATCAAGCACTTCTATTAAGGCAAGCTCATCGTTACGTTCGCGAAGTATTGCCACAGCGTTTAATAAAATACGGCTGCGTTCAATAGGTGTCATTTTAGACCACTGTGCAAAACCTTGCTTTGCACTTTCAATGGCTGCGTTTTGAACAAATTCATCGGCAACTTCGACACTGTAAATAACTTCACCTGTTGCAGGGTTAGTTACATCAAAAGTTTCACCGCTTTGGTTAGCAAGAAAATGGCCATTAATAAAATTTTGATAGACTGGTGTGCTCACGCTAGGCTCCATATTGCTTGATGAGTGAATTGACATAGCTTTTTGCTAGAGTTTCACTGTGTTTAAACTGGTTTTTGTCTGATTTACTCAATACTGCTCTCAACCATAGGCCATCAATCATAGCGGCGCTAAGTTCAGCAGCTTGTTTTGCTTGCTCAATAGGCATTAATTGCTTAAATGAGAATGCTAAATTACTTTGCAAGCGTTTACTGTTTACATTTTGCAGTCGGTGAAGTTCGTCATCGTGCATTGATTGCGCCCAAAAGCTCAACCAAGTTTTGGTTGTATCACTGCGCTGTTGTACAAGCGCAAAGTTAGCTTCAACAATAAACATAAGGCGCTGTGTAGCGCTGGTGTTGTTGCACACTTTTTCAATAAGGTCTTTTTTAAGATTAGAAAGCAAATAACGAACAGTTGCTTCTATTAAACCCTGCTTACCACCAAAGTAATGACTAATAATGCCTGACGATAAACCCGCATTTTTACTGATGCTGTTAATAGTGGTTGCTTGTAATCCACGCATCGCCACTGACTCAATTGTCGCGTCAATTAACTGTTGACGCCTGACCGGTTCCATTCCAACTTTAGGCATAATTTTTATTAATTGAACGTTCAATAAAGATAACCTTAAGGTAATAGCTCTAACAATTCAAGGGTGAAGTAAATAGTCAGATACTAAAATGTAGATGAATTATTAATAAAACCAACAGGAGAAGTGCTTAAGTAAATAGATGCAATAGATGGTTAATTACTATTTAAAACAGTAGTTTAAATATTATTTTAGAAATACTTAAGAGTGTAATTATATCTTTACTCCTTGTTATCAAATAAAAGATAAATAAATTTATTTGAGTGGTAATAATTAGAGTACTAATAGTATTTTTTTAATCCAACTGAGCACAAACACAACAATTACTTAGTGCACTAATAACTTAGGGAAGGTTAGTATTGCTAGGGGTACGGTAAGGAAACTAGCTCTGGCTAAACAATATTAGCAACGCTAGTTTGGAACTTACCTGAGGATTTTTATCTGGCTTGTATAGATGTTATTTAATATAAATAATAGCTATTATTGTTCGCTAATCACGCCTTTGAATAGAAGGGGGTAACGTCTTAGGCGATTTCCAATATAGTCGTCAGCTAGTATTTGTTCACAAATGAAATTAACATCATCACTTGCCTCAAATACCCAGTCAAAGCGTTCAATTGCGAGTAAAAACCCCCGTTTTAAATGGCGTTGGCTTCTGTATTGTTCCAGGTTTTTTTGAATGACGGCGAGTTTTGATGGATCTGATTTAAGCGCAGCTATTACCTGATTGATAAAGGCTGTATTGAGCTTGCTGTCGCTGCGCTTTCTTACTTTTCTTGGATACATTATTCCTCGTTGGCGATATTGTGTAATTTTTTTAAGAAATCATCTTTATGTTTATCGTGCTCGTAATCAAGATGATAAGTGTTATGAAAACCAAAGCGTAATAGTACGCCACTACCTTGTAAATAAATTGTGTATCCATCTACATCTGAGAATGCAGTAACACCTTGATAATGCTTGCCTTCATCGTTCGTTTCTCCGCGTTTTTGTATTCGCTCGTACACGGCAAGTATTTGTTTATTGTCGAGTTCATTTTTCATGATTGGCACCTTTAATTTAAAACACTTACGTTAAAGTTGTGTGGGGCGATCAACTTAAAAGCAATGGTTAAGAGTAAGTTTAATGCAAATATTCGCTATGTTTAAGTAATTGAAAGTGATAGTGGGCGAATTTAAGTTTGTTCAAACCCGGTAAGAATAGTCGCGATATGCAATTTAACATTTTGGGGGTAAATAAATACGAGTAAACAAATACAATTATTTATTGCTACAGACTACATTGAGTATCAGGTTGTTTTTAAAGCTAAAAAACGCAGTTGGAATGAGCAACTGCGTTTAAGTATATAGTTACAAGCCAACGTAACTATAGTTGAGGAAATTTAACCAATTAGCCAGTTAATACCTGGCTGTGTACTTGTTCGTTTAATACAATAACTTCAGCTCGTTTGAAAAAGTTAAAGTCGGTTGCTGTAGCCAGTGTGTATGCGCCCATCATACGGCTGATAATTAAATCGCCGTTGCTTAGTTTTGGCAACATAATCGAGTCACTCACTACGTCTATGCTGTCGCATGTTGGGCCAGCAAGTACAGACTCAAAACGCTCGCCATCTTGTTTAGCACTGTCTATAGGGTAGGCTGCTTCGTCAAACATTAAGCCGCTGAAAGAGCCGTAAATACCGTCATCTAAGTAATACCACGTTCTACCTTCGCGCTGCGCTTGGCCCATAACTGAGGCTACGCTAGTTACGCTACTTGCTACAATAAAACGACCCGGCTCTGCAATAATTTGCATTGTTTCGGGTAATTGCGCTAATGCTACATTTATTGGTGCACAAAAAACGTTAATTGGCAGTACATCTGCGCTGTATGGTACAGGGAAACCACCACCAATATCGAGTGTGCTAAGTGCTGGTAAACCAAGTTCACTGACTTTGTTAATTACTTTTGCACACGCATTTATTGCTTCAACATATTTAGTTGGGTTTGGTGATTGCGAGCCAACGTGAAACGATAATCCTTTTATACGAATACCTAGTTGCTGTGCGTAGCTAATAATGTCAATTGCAGCGTCAGGGCTGCAGCCAAACTTTTTAGATAAATCTGCAAATGCATCTTTATTACGAAAGCTTAAGCGCACTAAAATTTCAGCTTGGTCTTTGTAGGCAATAAACTTTTCAAGCTCGTTTATGTTATCAACAACAAACACTGTGCAGCCATACGCTAGCGCATCGCGAATATCACTGTCGCGCTTAATAGGGTGAGTGTGTATAGTACGTTCACTTGGCACGCCTTGGCTTGCCACTAAATCAACTTCACCACTTGTTGCCAAATCAAAGCTTGCGCCTTCTTCAAGTAAGGTGCGCACAACAGCGGCTAAAGGCAGTGGTTTTAATGCAAAGTGTAAAACAACGCCTGGTAATGCATTTTTAAGCGCGTGGTATTGGCGACGAATAGCTTCGCAGTCAAGGACCATAAGTGGTGCACCAAATTGTGCTGCAAGTTGCTCAATGTGCGTGTTGGTCGGTTGTACATAATCAAATGCCTGATTTGCAGCAACCGCTGCTGAAGGTACTTTAGTTACGGTGTCTTTTAGTTGAGTTGATAAAGCCATTATATTTTCCGAGTCAATTAAGCAACCGCTCGGGTTATGGTTTATCCGCGAGTCGGTTGAGTGAGATCAATAGTGCTTACGCACAGTCAAATTCACTCTTGGATAGTTGCTCTATCGCCTTGCTACAAACAGGGTTTGTAATGTACTCGGATTGGCTATCATCAAGAAGCGGCGAGATAATAATACCCAATATTATGTTATGCAATATAAAAAACATTAAAATTAATAATAATTTATTTTATTTATAAACAAACGGTTATACGATTTAAAGTGCTTATCTTAACGACAAGAATATTAAATCTATACCCAGCTTAAAGGGTATTTTGGGTACTTAAAACAGAGTTGCGGCATTAAAAAAAGCCCAAAAGGGCTTTTTTACGTTGAAAAATTAACTACCAAGAGTATTTAGCGAGCGTTTGTGCTTTCAAATATTTTATCAGCTGAAGCTGCAACAAAGCCTGTGTAAAGTTCACCATCAGCTTTAGGGTAACGTATTGCAAACTCATAAAAACAGCTAGGAATGCGCATGTCGCCGTCGCCAAAGGTAACGGCGTAATCATCAGCAAGTGTTGATGATTGCTCCAGTAGCACCTCTGGCGAGCCTTTTACTTCGCCGCCTGATGTATTAAGCGCAAAGCCTGCATCTTTAAGCGCTTGGTTAACATCGTGAATGTTATCAAACTTGGCAAGCATATTAATATTTACAGTAAAGTGGTTTGCACGGTAGCCCCATGCCGACATCCACGCTGCGTACTCACTTTCAGCGAGTAATTGCTTATAAGTGTCGCTACTTACTTGCCAATGGGTGCCTGAGTATAAAAAGTTATCGGCAATTACTGCGTTTTCATCTATTTGCTCTACCATATCTGTCACAATGGCTTGTAACTCTGGTGAACACTTTTCAACTAATAACTCAGAGATAAATACTTTAGGTTGCTTAGGATCGCTGTGTTCGTAGTGTTTAGCGTATAGCTTTTTAGCTTCAAAGTGGTATTCGCCGCACTCTGTGTAACCTAACGCTAAAAAGTGTGCTGCTAGTTTTTCAAGGCCTACTTTTTCAATATTGAACGTACGTAGCGCAATATGGTCGTTAATTATGTCGTCTTTTTGGGTTGAACCTAAAAGGTCATGAATTTCATCTGCCGATGGGGTAACTGCTAAATAGTTATCCCATAGGTTTTCAAATAATGTATTTACGTTAGTATGCATGTTAAATCCTTAAAAATGGGTATTATTCTATTACTAAGCCAGGTGCTAAAGTTTGCGGTAAATTCACTTTTTCTGATTCAACCGACGCAACAGGGTAAGCGCAGTAATCTGCAGCATAATAAGCGCTAGCACGGTGATTACCACTTGCACCAATACCACCAAACGGTGCAGCACTAGATGCACCCGTAATAGGGCGGTTCCAATTTACAATGCCAGCACGAATACGCTTTAAAAAGTGGCTGTAATCATCTTCGTTATCGCCAAGTAAGCCTGCTGATAAACCAAAGCTGGTGTTATTAGCCTCTGCTATTGCGCTGTTAAAGTTGTTGTAGCGGTAAACTTTTATAAGCGGGCCAAAGTGTTCTTCATCGGCCATGTTGGTAATGTTAGTAACATCAATAATACCTGGGCTTACAAAGCCGGTGCCTGCTTTTAGCTGCTTAAGCTCAACGAGTATTTCGCCGCCGCTTTCAACTAATTCTTTTTGCGCAGCAACCATACCAAGGGCTGCTCTTTCGCTTATCATTGCACCCATAAATGGCTGGTCAGTTGCAAAACTGTCGTCAACAACGATATTTTTAGTCGCGCTAATTAGTTTTTCTAAAATGGCATCGCCATTGGTTGAATTCTCAATAAACACGCGGCGGGCACAAGTACAGCGCTGGCCAGAAGTAATAAAGCCAGACTGAATAATATCGTGCACTGCAGCGTTTACATCGGCTACATCTTTAACTATTAATGGGTTATTACCGCCCATTTCAAGTGCTAATATTTTACCTGGGTGGCCTGCAAACTGTTTATGTAATAAATGGCCGGTGTTTGAGCTGCCGGTAAAAAATAAGCCGTCTATGTCTTTATGTGAAGCAAGTGCTTTACCTGTTTCTACCTCACCTTGAACTAGGTTAATAACACCCGCTGGTAATCCTGCTTTTAACCAAAGTGCTAAAGTAAATTCAGCAACGTGAGGGGTTAGCTCAGACGGTTTAAATACAACGGTGTTACCCGCTAAAATAGCCGGTACGATATGGCCATTAGGTAAATGCCCAGGGAAATTATACGGGCCAAATATAGCTACAACGCCGTGTGGTTTATGGCGTATAAAGGCTTTAGCACCCGGCATTGGGTTTTCTGTTGTGCCGGTGCGTTCATTATAGGCTTTGATAGAAATGGCTACTTTACCAGTCATAGCGCCTACTTCTGTTCGTGTTTCCCAAAGAGGCTTGCCGGTTTCGCGCGCTATAATGGCTGCAAATTCTTCGCTGTGCTCTTTTAATTGTGCTACAAAGTTTTCAAGTATGGTTATACGCGACTCAATTGGCGTATCGGCCCACTGTACTTGTGCGGCTCTAGCTGCATTAATTGCAGAATCTACTTGCTCGGCATTTGCGCCATTACCTTGCCATACAACTTCGCCGTTACTTGGGTTAACAGAGTTAAAAGCGGGGCCTTGGCCTGTTTGCCATTGGTTATTTATAAGGTGTGTGTTCATATTTGTTTTACAGGCGGAAAAAACGCGCTGCATCTCCTTGGGATAGATTAAGGGCATCAGCCACTTCTTGGCTTATTACTAATGTGTGCTTAGCGTGGTTATAGTGGGCGTGCTGGGTAAAGGTTGCTCTAAACCCACTTACACCTTGATTGCAAACGGCTAAAGTATCTGAGCTGTGCTGGCTAATATGTTCCAGCTCGCCAATTGTAATAGGGCATACTTGAGACTCACGAACACTGCGAATATTACCAAGCTTAGCTTCTACCGTTGGCCCTGCATCAAACAAATCAACGTAGCCACGATGCTCAAAACCTTCTTTTTCGAGCAGTTTGAGCGCCGGTTTAGTTTTATCATGCACGTTGCCAATCACTGCTTGGGCTTTTTTACTGAGTAAGTTGACGTAAATAGGGTATTTAGGCATTAACTCACTAATAAACACTTTATCGCCAAGCCCCACTAAGTGATCAGCCTGAGGAAACTCAATACTAAAAAAGTGCTCTTGCAGCCACTGCCAAAACGGTGAATGACCATCTTCGTCACTTACACCGCGCATCTCAGCAATCACGGTATCGGCAAAGCGTTCGCTGTGCTGCGCCATAAATAAAAAGCGTGAACGTGATAAAAATCGACCGGTTAAACCTTTGCGGCTGTTTTCGCGCAAAAACAAAGTACATATTTCAGAGCATCCGGTGTAATCGTTACACATGCTTAAAATATCTACGGTGTTATAAACATTAAGTGTAGGCGAGTGGTGTACTGTTTTACCTAAATGGTAATGGTACAGCGGTACCGATAAGCCAACCGCGGCTTCTATGGCGGTAGTACCAATGACTTCACCTGTTTCGCTATCTTCTAAAACAAATAGGTAGCTCTCATCTAACGTCTGATTGATATTTTTAGCAAAGCTTTTTTCGGCACGATCTATTTTTTCTTTTAATTGCTCATCGTCCACCGGAAGTGATGTAAACCCATGGCCTGACTCGATTGCAATTTGCTTAAGTGCGGCAAAATCTGCAGTGGTAATAGGACGTAATACTTGCATTTATTACTTGCTCCAACAGCGCGCCCTAGGGCGCGCTTAATTAAATTAGCCGTTTACTACGTCGCTTACTGCTTTTTCAAAGCGTGCTAGGCCTTCTTTAATATCTTCAAATGGAATAACTAAAGAAGGGGTAAAACGAATAACATTCATGCCTGCAACAAGGTTCATTAAACCATTGTTAGCACTGGCAACTAAAAAGTCACGTGCGCGGCCTTCATATTTATCGTTTAATACCGCACCAATTAGTAAACCTTTACCACGTACTTCGCTAAATACGTTGTATTTTTCGTTTATTGCGTTTAAGCCATCACGGAATAACTGTTCGCGCTCTTTAACGCCGTTTAGTACATCAGGTGTATTTACGGTATCAAAGGCAGCTTCTGCTACTGCACAGGCAAGTGGGTTGCCACCGTACGTAGAGCCGTGCGTACCTATTTTTAAATGCTCTGCAATAGCAGTGCGTGTGATCATAGCACCTATAGGAAAACCACCACCTAACGCTTTAGCGGTTGTTAAAATATCGGGTACTACCCCTAAGCCTTCGTAAGCGTATAAATCGCCAGTGCGGCCAACGCCTGTTTGTACTTCATCAAAAATTAGTAGTGCATTGTGTTTAGTACATAATTCGCGTACTTTTTTAGCAAATTCGTCGGTAGGTGAAATAATGCCGCCTTCACCTTGAAGTGGCTCCATCATCACGGCACATGTTTTATCACTGATAAGTGCTTCAAATGCTGCAATGTCGTTGTAATCACAATGCATAATGTCACCAGGTTTAGGGCCAAAGCCATCAGAGTAAGCTGCTTGTCCACCCACCGTTACAGTAAAAAATGTACGACCGTGAAAACCTTTGTTAAATGCGATTATTTGCGATTTTTCTTCGCCGTGTACGTCAAGTGCAAAACGACGAGCAAGCTTAAGAGCCGCTTCGTTGGCTTCTGCGCCTGAGTTTGCAAAATACACTTTATCAGCAAATGTCGCTTCAACCATTTTTTGTGCTAAACGCAGGGCAGGCTCGTTAGTCATTACATTTGATAAGTGCCAAATTTTCTCGCCTTGCTCTTTTAAAGCAGATACAAGCGCTGGGTGACAGTGGCCTAAACAATTAACGGCAATACCGCCTGCAAAATCAATAAACTCATTGTCATTTTGATCCCATACACGTGAGCCTTCTCCTCGCACTGGAATAACAGCTGAAGGGTTGTAGTTTGGCACCATTACATCATTAAATAAGTCTCTTGTTACTTGCATTATGTACACCTAAAAATTGTGAATATTGAATAAAGATTAGCAAAATAAAAACGTTAGCGTTTTCTGAGCTAGGTAATTTTTGTTATTAGTGATTATTATCGAAGGTTATAAGTTAAATTTGCAGTGCTATTTTGTGAAAATTGATTACAATAAAAGTCAAAATAACGATATCAATAAGCAATATGATAACTCCACAAGATGAAAAGTTACTTTCTGTCCTTAAAACCAACGCTAGAGCGAGTATTTCTGATTTAGCTAGAATTCTTAATTTATCGCGTTCTACCGTGCAAAGTAGGATGCTTAAATTAGAAGAAACGGGTGTTATTAAAGGCTATAGCGTTGATTACGGCGATGCTTTTTTAAGTAAAATGGTATCGGCACATGTGTCAATAAAGGTGATTCAAAAGCTTACTACTAAGACGAATATTGAGCTAAAGCAAATTGATGCGATATCACAGCTTTATGCTATAAGTGGTGAGTTTGACTTAATTGCAGTTGTACAAGCACAAAACTTAGAAAAACTCAGCCATTTACTCGATGATATTGGTAATTTAGATGGTGTGGAACGCACAACTTCTTCGGTTATTTTAGAAACCAAGTTTAAACGTTGATGTACTTCCTATGTAAATTTATGTTTTATTGCACTATGGGAGAGCGCGTTTAACAACCACTTTTTTTGCTTTATCAAGTTTTATAAAGTAGGCATTACCACCAATTCCTTTAAACTCCTCGTCGGTGAATACAATTGTATTATCGTCATAAAAAGTGATGGCTTCTTTTTGCGTAACGATGCCTAAATCTATTTTAGACACATCACCAGAGAAAAACTGATCACCTTTAAAGTTCTCAAATAACCAAATACTGGTAGAGTCGAGTAGTACGAGTTTTTTACGATCTGGGCTTAACGCTGCAGAGGTTATCCAGCACAGTTTTTCCATTGTTGTACAGGTTTTAAAAGATCCTATTAATTGGGCTTTAAAGTTAGCAGCGTGGTCGCCTACTTTGTATAAATTTGTAATGCCATCAAAAGGTTCTGTGCGGTTTTTAGTGAATAAATAAAGGTGGCGACCCAAGGCTACAAACGCTTCTAGATCAAAATTACGATTACTTGGTTTTATTTGATTGCCATCCATTTCAGGATACGTAAACTTTATTATTTCGGCATTTGTTGTATCGGTTTTGATATCAATTGGATTCTCTATTTTATAAATAGTAAGCCAACGCCTATCATTTTTATTGTTGCCAAAATCACCTAAAAAGAAATGACCAAATTTATTTTGAGTCATGTCTTCCCAATCAATGTTTTTAGCATTAGAAACTAAAATTTCTTGCGCAATCGACCCATCTTTATTTAAGCGGTAAAGCTTTGGATCGTCACCCCCATCATTAATTGCCCACAAGCGATCGCGCTTATCAAATTCAATGCCTGATATTTCTTTGAGTTTAGGGTCGAATGAAATTTCCTTTTTACTATACAAGGTGTAGATTGAGGAAATAATAAACACTGCGACAACTAAAAAAATGAATGCTGTAGTTAATAAAATGCTTTTTTTCAACATGAAATTTACGATATTTCAGAGCGTTAACTTGATGTGTATTATCACTGATGTGAATACGTAACAAAAGCAGTTTATTGGGTAAGCTCTCTTTTTACTTCAAACCAAGTCATCAGTGTAATAAAGGTAAGTATTAAATAGTTAAATCGCTCCAATTGGTTTGAAAATTGCTGTGTACTAAATATGCCATTCTTAATATCTATATTTTATGTTTTACGCACTAATAAAGTGCGATAAGTAAGATTGCCTGCACTGTAATAAAGCGTAAACAAAAGTTTGCTTTACTACGGTTAGCTTAAAGTTTGACTGAATACATTCCCACATCGCCAGCTTAAAAATAGGCCCTGTGGCAATAATTAAATACCTTTTACTGTTTAGTTGGAGCCTACTATGTTGCACAAACGATTTTTTAAAACAAAAGATGAAGCGGAAATCACCTTTGAATTTGCTCACCCAGATGCGCAAGAGGTCTGCTTAATTGGCGAGTTTAACAGCTGGCAGCCCGTGCCAATGAAGCTTAATAAAAAACAAGGTGTGTTTAAATGCAAACAACGCCTTCCTCTTGATCAAAAATACCACTTTCGGTATTTAATAAATGGCGAATTTTGGGATAACGATCATAAAGCAGACGCTTATGAGGCTAACAGTTTTGGAACTGAAAATAGTATTGTTAACACCCAACGTATTAATTAAGGCCTGTAAATGAACGAACTTTCGCAGTTGTTTTACTTACACGGTATTGGTTATGAGTTTACTAAATACACAGGCGAGCAGATATTTTTCAGTGAAGATACACGTAAGCGTGCCCTGAAATGTTGTGGTGTTGATACCAACAACTATAATAAAATAGCTCAATTAAATTACAAGCTCGATGTAGAGCCTTGGATGCAGCTCTTGCCCAATGTAAGTTTAATTGAGCAAAAAGACTTTTATTTAAAAGTGAAAATAGATGACAGACAACTTAGCCAAACTGCATCAGTAAGTGTTGAACAACTGGGAATAAAGTGTGAATTTACTAACCTTGATGATTTAAAAATTACAGGTGAATACCACTTTAATGGCGTCCGTTATATTGAAATTGCACTGCCTTTACCTTCAATACCAATAGGGTATTACCACGCAGACATTACAGTAGGTGAACAGCACGCAAGTACTGAGATCTGGTCTGTGCCCGAGCGTGTATTTCAAGTTGAAGACACAAAAAAAACGGGGGTGTCGGTTCAGTTATATACGCTTAAAAATAATGAAAGACTGGGAATTGGCGACTTTTCAGATTTACTCACGCTAGTTGACTTGTGCTGTGAGCACAATATGGATTACATATTGCTCAATCCTCTGCATTTGTTGTTTTGCGACATGCCTGAGCGTGCAAGCCCATACAGCCCTAATAGTCGAGCGTTACTAAACCCTTTATACATTTCTGTTGATTTGTGCGAAGACAGTAAAAACAATGCTGAATTAGCAAAAATTATGCAAAGTGATGAGGCGACTTCTCTTTTAAATAAAAGCGGACAGTTTATTAATTACGAGGATGTTAGTTGCGTTAAATATAAATTATTTAAAGCACTGTACAACCATTTTGAATTAACAGCCAGTAAGCTTCGTCGTGATGCATTTAATACTTTTTGCGATAAACATCAGCCCACCTTAAAAACAATAGATTCACAAACCCCTCTTTTTGATTATTACCTACAGTGGCAAGCGCATCTTCAACTTGGTTTATGTCAAGAGCGGTGTATGAAAGGAGGTATGGCAATAGGTCTGATTAATGATTTAGCTGTTGGGTGCGCTGGCGATGGTGTTGAGTTCAAATCACAACAGTCATTATTCGCCGATAATGCCAGTGTGGGTGCACCGCCTGACCCTTGGGCTGAGGGCGGGCAAGATTGGGGGTTACCGGCTTTAAACCCGCAAAGTTTAGCACACAATAACTACTCATTTTACCGTTCGTTAATTCGTGAAAATATGCAGAATGTAGGCGGGCTAAGAATCGACCATGTTATGGCTATTCGCCGCTTGTGGTGGTGTTTTGAAAATAATGGTCAGCGTGATGGTTGCTATATTTATTACCCCTTTGAACATTTGCTGGCTATTTTGAAAATAGAGTCGCATATTAATCAAAGCATAGTTATAGGTGAAGATTTAGGCATTGTTCCACCAGAAGTAAAACATGCATTATCAAGTAGTGGTATTTTTTCAAACAGTTTGTTTTATTTTGAAAAGCAAAACGATGGTGATTTTTTACCATTACACGAATTACCCTCTCAGTGTTTGTTGATGATTGCAAATCACGATGTACCGCCCTTTACAGGCTGGTGGCAGCACGATGACATAGCTATAAAACAACAATATCATTTAATTGGCGACCAACAATCAACGCAAATTACCAACCAGAGAATCGATGAAAAGACGCGATTGCTTCGTTTTATTAATGCTACAGCTAATCTTACATTAACAATACACAGCGATGCTAAGTCGGTTTACCGTGCGCTTAGCCAGTGTTTAGCTGGCTCAGATTCTCGATTGTTTGCACTACAAATAGATGATTTAGATGAACAGCAATATCCGGTGAATATTCCTGGTACAGACAAAGAATATCCAAATTGGCGACGTGTATTAACACATACATGTGAAGAAATTTTTGCTAACAACGCCACGCTTTTAGCTGCAATCGATTCAATAAGGAAGGGTTAAATGAGCAGTACAGCTTCAAATAGTTCGGCATTACCTAAATCTCAATGCGCTGACTACGATGCCCAAGTTAATGCACTTAACATAGGGCGATTTAAAGACCCATTTAGCTTTTTAGGTGCACATAAAGTAAGTGAATCAAATATAGAAGTGCGTGTATATTTACCCGGTGCCCAACATGTTTCTTTGTTAATTGACAATCAAATAGTCGAAACGCAAAGATATAAGCACAGTGATTTATTTATAGCCCGTGTAAGTCATTTGCCTACCTCGCCTTATTTATGTACAGCTAAATATAGCGACACTTCGACTACGTTTTTTGATGAATATAGTTTTAACAGTGAGCTTGATACAGATGCCATGTACTTATTCAACGAGGGCAGTTTAGAGCATGCATACTTGCACTTTGGCGCGCACTTTACCAACCAGCAAGATGTAGATGGTGTTCGTTTTTGTTTGTGGGCACCTAATGCAGCCAGCGTTTCAATTATTGGTGAGTTTAATTTTTGGCAAGCGAATCGACATTTTATGCGTTTTCACCCTGCCAGTGGTGTGTGGGAGTTATTTATTCCCGAGCTTAAAGCAGACATGTGCTACAAATTTGCCATTACAGCGCAAAGTGGTGAGGTAATAGAAAAAGCAGACCCTTACGCTTTTAAAATGCAACAGGCACCTGGTACCGCGAGTGTTCTTCAATACAAACCAGAGGCAATAGCGTTAAGTGAACAAGCAATAAGCAATAGGCAAAAGCGTAATCATATAGACGCACCAATCAGTATTTATGAGGTGCACTTAGCGTCGTGGCAGCGAGGTGAAGGTAATCGTTATTTAAGTTATACCGAACTTGCCGACAAACTCGTAAGCTACGCGCTTGAAATGAACTTTACTCACTTACAGCTTATGCCCATAAGTGAATATCCGTTTGACGGTTCATGGGGCTATCAGCCTGTTGGGCTGTTTGCTCCAACCAGTCGTTTTGGCGATTACAACAGCTTTAAATATTTTGTAGAGCAATGCCATAAATATAACGTAGGGATTTTACTTGATTGGGTTCCTGGGCATTTCCCAAGTGATCCCCATGGTTTACACCGATTTGATGGTACGCACTTGTACGAACATGCCGATATGCGCCAAGGCTTTCATCCAGATTGGAATACTTATATTTATAATTATGACCGTCCAGAAGTTAAGAGCTTTTTGATTTCTAATGCAATGTATTGGCTTCATCAATTTGGCTTAGATGGTTTAAGAGTAGATGCCGTTGCGTCAATGTTGTACTTAGATTACAGCCGTAAAGAAGGTGAGTGGATACCTAATTGCTATGGCGGTCGCGAAAACCTCGGTGCAATTGAATGCCTCAAACAGGTTAATTTACGCAGTTATAAAAACAACCCTGGCATTATGATGGTGGCAGAAGAGTCGACTGCTTGGCCAGGTGTTACGCAGAGTGTTGAGCATAATGGCCTAGGCTTTGGCTATAAATGGAATATGGGGTGGATGAACGATAGCTTGTTGTATATGCAACGCGATCCACTTTATAAGCAACATCACCATCACGAAATCACGTTTTCGATGGTATATGCATTTAGTGAAAACTTTATTTTACCGCTGAGTCACGATGAAGTTGTTCATGGGAAAGGCGCGCTAATTGAAAAGATGCCGGGCGATGATTGGCAAAAATTCGCAAATTTACGTGCTTATTATGCATTTATGTGGGCACACCCAGGTAAAAAGTTGTTATTTATGGGGGGGGAAATAGCTCAACGTGCTGAGTGGGGGCATGATCATTCTATTGATTGGCATTTATTACAACATGAAAGCCATAAAGGTATAAAGCAGACAGTAAAAACGTTAAATGAGGTTTATAAAAATCAACCCGCGCTGTATGAACTTGACTCAAGTGCCGCAGGATTTGATTGGATTGACAACAATAATAACGAGCAAAGCATTTTAAGCTTTGTACGTTATGCTAAAAATGCCCAGGACTTTGTAGTGGTGATTGCCAACTTTACGCCAATTTCATATCAAGAATATACCTTAGGCGTTCCGAGCAAAGGCGTTTATAAAGTAATAATAAATACGGATGAAAGCGAATTTTTTGGCTCGGGTATTAAAGTATCGCAAAACCAATCAAATACTGTTGTCACTAACGACAATCCTCAACATGGTTTTAACCAAAGCATCACTATTGCTATGGGTGGCTTAACAACAATTTATTTGCAAAAGGTACAAGATGAGTAATCAATTTGAAGTAACTCACGGCCTTGTTGAGCCTCTTGGCTCGAGCTTGCATTTAAATGGTGTTAATTTTTCATTGTACGCGCCAAAAGCGACACAAGCGTATGTGTGTTTATTTGATAAAAGTGGCCACTCTGAAATACTAAAAGTGGCTATGAATATAAATGAAGGTGGTATTTGGAGTATCCATATTGCACCGCTTAATACTGGGGCACTTTATGGGTTCAGGGTTGAGGGCGAATATAATCCTGATACTGGCTCGCTATTTAATGAACATAAATTATTAATTGACCCTTACGCAAAAGATTTATTTGGTGAGTTTACATGGAGTGAACGCCATTATGGACAAATGCCAATAGGCACCAAAAGTACCGTTAACAATGCCATTGATATACCAAAATCAAAAGTGTCATCAATTGATTCGTATGAACATCAAAAACCGAATCACAGATGGTCTAAAACAGTCATTTATGAGTGTCATGTAAAAGGGACTACGTGTCGTCATCCTAAAATACCTAAGGCGCTGCAAGGCAAATTTTTAGGATTGAGTCACCCGCATTTTATTGACCATATAAAAAGTTTTGGTGTAACAGCAATAGAGTTACTCCCTGTGCATGCCTTTATTAGCGAGCAATTTTTAACAGGCAAAGGCCTACAAAATTATTGGGGATACAACACGCTTAACTTTTTCACTCCTCACAAAGACTATTTGGTAAACGACGATATTAACGAGTTTAAACAGATGGTTAAGGAGCTTCATGCTGCAGATATTGAAGTTATTTTAGATGTTGTTTACAACCATACAGCTGAAGCGGGTAATGATGGCCCCATATTGTCATTGCGCGGCTTAGACAACCTTGCTTATTACCGCACAGCAGAAGCACAACCTAATGTATACATAAATGATACGGGGTGTGGCAATACCATTAATATAGATCACCCAAAAACCTTGCAGCTCGTACTCGATAGCCTGCGATATTGGGTTGAAGTAATGGGTGTCGATGGTTTTAGATTTGATTTAGCAACAATACTGGGCCGCTCAAAGGCTGGGTTTAGTTCAGCGCATACTTTTTTACAAACTATTGCTCAAGACCCTGTTTTAAATAAGGTAAAGTTAATTAGTGAGCCATGGGATATTGGCCCTGGTGGGTATCAACTCGGGGCTTTTCCTCCACCTTGGCGAGAGTGGAATGACCAATACCGAGATGTTATTCGTCGTTTTTGGAAAGGCGATGAGGGAATTATAGCCAACGTAGCTAAACGTTTACATGGCTCGTTTGATATATTTGAGCATAGCCACCGAGGCCCACTCAATAGCATAAACTTTATAACCAGCCACGATGGATTTACCCTTGCTGATTTAGTGAGTTACGAGCATAAACACAATGAAGCAAATGGCGAGCAAAACAGAGATGGCCACAGTGCTAATTACTCATTTAATTGCGGGGCTGAAGGATTTAGCAATGATGAGAAAATAGCCGCATTAAGATTACAACAACAAAAAAACTTTTTACTCACATTAATCCTTTCTAAAGGCGTGCCTATGATTGCTGCTGGCAGCGAAATGGCACATTCTCAAGGAGGTAATAACAATGCGTATTGTCAAAATAATCGTACGAGTTGGCTTGCATGGAAAGACTCACAGCTGAATCATTCTTTAACGCGTTTTATAGACGATGCCCTAAAAATTAGGCGTGCTCATAGTGCGTTTAAACACAGTGTATTTTTAGACGATATAGACGAGCGCTTTACTGTTAAATGGTTTACCGAGCAAGGTAAAACCATGACAGATTCGCATTGGCATGAGAATTCGCGTCAATTTTTAATGTATAGCTTGCTTGATAAGCAAAATAAACACGCATTACTTATTGTATTCAATGCTAATAAAAAATCAGTCAGTTGTCAGTTGCCTCCATCACCTATTAATGCGCAGTGGCAAATGGTTTTATCAAGTGTAAATAATGCATCTTTAACAACTCACCAAGATGTACCCGTTGAAATTTCTGCACAAAGTAGTTGGGTTTTTAGTGCTAACTTAGAGGACGTAGCTAATGGCTAAGCAAGTTGAACAAGTATGTGTTGTAAAGGGGTGGCAAGAAGGCCCAGTAATAGACGAAAGCACCTTAAAAGATGATTTAACGCGCCATTTTTATTACACCCTAGGGCGAGACAAAGTCGGTGAGTCACAGCTGTATTTGTACCATGCATTAGCATTGACGATCCGCGATCGTTTAGTGGCACGGTGTCGAGAAACGAATAAAAAAATCAAACAGCAAAAAAGCAGAAAAACCAGTTATCTTTCACTTGAGTTTTTAATGGGGCGTGCCCTGGGCAATGCGGTATTAAATCTTGATTTAGAGGATCAAGTTTCATCGGCACTACAAGAATATTGTACCGAAATTGAAACAGTCGAAGACGCAGAACACGATGCAGGCCTTGGTAATGGTGGCTTAGGGCGCTTAGCTGCGTGTTTTTTAGATAGCTGTGCAAGTTTAGCTTTACCCGTTGTGGGTTACGGCATTAGATACGAATACGGAATGTTCAACCAATCAATTAGTGATGGTAATCAAATAGAGCAACCCGATAATTGGCTTCGTGAGGGGCACCCTTGGGAGCTAAGTGCTCCCGAGCATTCTAAGCGTATTAAGTTCGGTGGTTATGTAAATAGTTATACTGATAAACAAGGTAGAGAACACCGCCAGTGGGTTAGTAGCCATGACGTGTTAGCAGTGCCTTACGATGTGCCCATTCCTGGTTATAAAAACAATATTGTAAACACGCTGCGCTTATGGAAATCAGAAGCGACCGACGAATTTAACCTAACTGAATTTAACGCGGGTAGTTATTCAGAAGCCGTTGCACAAAAAAACTTAGCCGAACAAATCACTATGGTACTTTACCCTAACGACAGCAGTGAAAATGGTAAAGAGCTACGACTACGCCAACAATACTTTTTATCATCAGCAAGTATTCAAGATATTGTTGATCAGTGGGTGAGTGATCATGGTGAAAGCTTTACTGATTTTGCCGATTACCATGTTTTTCAATTAAACGATACTCATCCAAGTATTGCTGTGGCAGAGCTTATGCGAGTGTTAGTTGATGATTACGAGCTCGACTGGGATGATGCATGGCAAATAACCACAAAAACAATGGCCTACACAAATCATACCTTATTGCCAGAAGCGTTAGAGAAATGGTCAGTTTCATTATTTTCAAAATTGTTACCCCGTATTTTAGAAATAGTATTTGAGATAAACGCACGTTTTCTAGCCGAAGTTGCACAGCATTGGCCTGGTGATGTTGATAAACAGCGAGAGCTATCACTAATAGAGGAAGGTGGCGAACCGCAAATTCGCATGGCTTATTTAGCCATTGTGGGCAGCTATTCAGTTAATGGTGTTGCTGCACTGCATACAGAGCTATTAAAAGCGGGTTTATTTAAAGAGTTTTATACACTTTGGCCTAACAAGTTTAATAACAAAACCAATGGGGTTACACCTCGCCGTTGGCTTGCCCATTGTAACCCTACATTGAGTGAATTGATTAGTGAGAAAATAGGCACCGATTGGGTACGTGACTTTGCTCAAATAAACCAGCTACGTCGTTTTTATGATGACACATCATTTCAAGCACAGTGGCAAAAAGCCAAAGTAACAAACAAGCAACGTTTAGTTGATTTAGTTAAAGAGCGCTGTAGTGTAGAGTTTGATGTATCCATGATGTTTGATGTACAAGTTAAACGGATTCATGAATACAAGCGTCAGTTACTAAATATACTCCATGTTATCCATTTATATGACCGCATTCGTCGTGGTGATACACAAGGATTAGTGCCACGTTGTGTTTTACTCGGTGGTAAGGCTGCGCCGGGTTACTACATGGCTAAAAAAATAATTAAGCTAATCAATAATGTGGCAGATGTGATCAATAAAGATCCCCTCGCGTCGTCGTATTTACGCGTGGCTTTTTTACCTAATTACAATGTGACAGCCATGGAAGTTATTTGTCCAGCTACTGATTTGTCTGAGCAAGTTTCAACTGCCGGTAAAGAAGCTTCAGGCACCGGTAATATGAAGTTCATGATGAATGGTGCATTAACTATTGGCACGTTAGATGGCGCCAATATAGAAATTAGAGATGCCGTTGGTGCTGATAATTTCTTCTTATTTGGTGCAGAGGCACATCAGATTGATGATATTAAGTCGCGTTATAACCCCGCACATTTAATTGAGCAAAATAGCGACTTAGCTAATGTTATGCACTTGCTAGAAAGCGGGCACTTTAATTTATTTGAACCTTGCCTATTTGACGATGTAATTAATGCAATTAAGAGCCCACACGATCCATGGCTTGTTGCACATGATTTCGAAAGCTACGTATCTGCACAAAAACAAGTAGATAAAGCCTATGCTGATCAAGCTTATTGGACGCAAATGAGTATTCTAAATACCGCTGCCAGTGGCATATTTTCAAGTGATAGGACCATAAGCCAATACAGTGACGACATTTGGCATTTAACCCCACTCAATACTAGTGACACTGACTCAACGACAACTACCAGTAAAGCCACTAAAAGCTAGATAAATGGAGAGAATAGTATGCCTAATTATGCAAATCGCTACATAAGTAGCCTAACTAGAGAAACGTATGCGTTAATACTGGCTGGTGGTCGTGGTTCTCGCCTGCACGAATTGACCGACTGGCGTGCAAAGCCAGCCGTTTACTTTGGTGGTAAACACAGAATTATTGATTTTCCTTTGTCTAACTGTATCAACTCGGGTGTTAGGCGTGTGGGTATAGCAACACAGTATAAATCTCACTCACTTATTCGCCACGTAAATCGAGCTTGGGGGCACTTTAAAAAGGAATTAGGTGAATCGGTTGAAATATTACCTGCATCACAACGCCATGGTGATGAATGGTATTGCGGCACCGCCGATGCTGTTTTTCAAAATATGGATATTATTCGTCATGAGTTACCTAAATATGTAATGATTTTATCAGGCGACCACGTTTATCGTATGGATTACGGTGCATTGCTTGCTGAACATGTTCAAAAAGGGGCCGATATGACCGTGTGTTGTATTGAAGTACCCGTTGAAGAAGCTGCAGATACCTTTGGTGTAATGACAGTAGATGAAGAAAGCCGTGTTTGTCGTTTTGATGAAAAGCCAGCTATGCCAAGCTCAGTGCCAGGCAAGCCGGGTACATGTTTAGCATCCATGGGTAACTACATATTTAATACTGAGTTTTTATTTGAGCAACTAAAGAAAGATGCTGAAAATGAAGGGTCAGGACGTGATTTTGGGCATGACATAATCCCCGCTATTATTGAAGAGCATAACGTTTTTGCATTCCCATTTAGAGACCCTCAACAGGAAGGTCAGCCATATTGGCGCGATGTAGGAACACTCGACTCATTTTGGGAGGCTAACATGGAGCTTGTTATGCCTGAGCCTCAACTTGATCTGTACGACCCAGCGTGGCCAATTTGGACATACCAAGAGCAATTACCCCCAGCTAAATTTATATTTGATGATGACGACAGGCGAGGAATGGCCCTTGACTCTACAGTTTCGGGAGGGTGTATTATTTCGGGGTCGGCAGTAAGAAAATCATTGTTATTTTCTAACGTGCATGTGCGCTCGTTTTGTGAAATTGAACAATCGGTTATTTTACCGGGTGCTATTATTAACCGCGGTTGTAAAATTAAACGTGCAATAATAGACAGAAGTTGTGAAATACCTGCAGGGCTTGAAATAGGGTTTGACCGTAAAACAGATGAAGAAAATGGTTTTAGGGTATCAAAAAAAGGCATCGTACTTGTTACCCGCGACATGCTTAGTGAACTTGCTAAAAAGTTAGAGCGTCAAACACAAGAAAATAAGAAACTAGCTTAATACAGAGTTAGGCAAAACAAGCTTGCCCTAAAGCGGGTGAGCTTATTAAAACAAAGGAAGTAGTAAATTAATGCATGTATTAATGGTTGCAGCAGAGAACGATGCGTTACCTGGCGCTAAAGTAGGCGGTGTAGCAGATGTAGTCCGTGATGCCCCGAAGGCTCTTGCGAAGCATAGCGTATCGGTTGATGTGGTGATCCCAGATTATGGATTTGAGCCATTAAATAGGCATTATATAGGTGAAGTAACCGTGGCGTTTAATGCTCAATCTCATGTAATGACCTTGTTTAAAGTGGATCAAACAAAAAATAACATAACTCAAATTGTAATAAGCCACCCAATGTTTAGTGAATCGGGTAGCGTTTATTGTAATGATGCACCGGGTAGGCCATTTGCAACGGATGCAACAAAGTTTGCGCTATTTAATGCGGCTGTTTGCGAAGCATTATTGCAAGGACTACTTAAACGCCCTAGTACGCTGCATTTACATGACTGGCATAGCGCATGCGTTGCTGTTTTACTTAAGTTTGAGCCACGTTACAGTGCTTTACACGATATACATTTAGCGTACACAGTGCACAATTTAGCACTACAAGGAATAAGGCCTTTTAAGCACGATGAATCGAGCTTAGAAGCTTGGTTTCCATCATTAAGTTACAACGGGCAACACTTGTGCGACCCAAGGTATTCAAATTGTTTTAACCCAATGCGAAGCGCCATTAATTTAGCAGACAAAATTCATTTAGTATCGCCTACCTACAGCCAAGAAGTGCTTAAACCCAGTAATTACAATGATGGCTTTTTTGGTGGGGAGGGGCTTGAACAAGACCTACAAAATGCAGCCGAACAAGGTAAATTGGTCGGCATTTTGAATGGCTGTGAATACCCTGCATTGGAAGTTGCAAATGCAGTTATGGACGAGTTGTACAACGAGACAGAAAAAAGCTTATTTGCTTGGATGAGCAACAGCGAACAGCTTGAAAGCGTTCACTACATTGCGCACCAACGATTAAAGCAATTTAAAGCGACACCAAATAATGGGCCAATTGTTACAAGCGTAGGTAGACTCACAGAACAAAAAGTATTGTTATTATGTCAGCCATTAAATGGTGAACTTGCGATAGACGCAGTATGTAATAGTATTAATGAACAGGGTGGGCGTTTAATCATATTAGGCTCTGGCGATAAAGCGCTAGAAGCATTGTTTACAAAAGCCATGGCACGTAACGAAAATTTACTATTTTTAAAAGGTTATGCGCAAAGAGTAGGTGATTTAATGTATCAATTAGGTGATTTATTTTTAATGCCTAGTTCGTTTGAGCCTTGCGGAATAAGCCAAATGCTGGCAATGCGCGCAGGCCAACCTTGTTTGGTACATAGTGTTGGCGGATTAAAAGATACGGTAAAACACAATCAAAATGGGTTTAGTTTTAATGGCGCAACATTACGTGAGCAAACACATACTTTGCTTTCATGTTTAACCGAAACGCTAGCATTTTATAAACAACATCCAAAAAAATGGCAGCAAATAAAATCTAATGCTAAAGCAGTACGCTTTTCGTGGTCTCAGGTTGCAAGTGATTACATTTCAACCTTGTACCGATAAACTTTGTTTAATTTAACTTAAGCGAAGTGACATTTTAGATTATTTACGCTATTAATAACTTGGTATTAATGGAATTAAATAAAGTAGGTAAAGTGTCTGTATTTGTTGCAAGGCAAGCAATTTTCAATCGGCGTCAAAAAGTAGTTGCTTACGAGCTACTTTTTAGGGACAGTCCTAAAAACTTTTTTCCTGATATAGCCGAAGGGCAGGCAACTGCACGGCTTATTATGGAAAATCAACTTAATTTGGGCACACGCCATATCACCTCTGGTAAAAAAGCACTCATCAACATTGGGCCTGAATCTTTAGAGCTTGACCTGTGTGCCTTTTTACCGTGCCAAGATGTTGTAATAGAGCTTCTTGAAAGCATAGAGCCCACTGATACAAATTACGAGTTATGCCGAGAGCTCTTTCATAGTAACTTTAATTTAGCCCTTGATGACTTTGTATACAAACCACAATGGGATCGCTTTTTAAAGCTGGTTAAACTCATTAAATTTGATATAACCATAACCCCATTAGACGATATTCACCCTATTATAAAAAAGCTCAAAGATCACAAACAAATTAAGTTACTCGCAGAAAAAATAGAAACTCAGGAAGAATACGAAGTTGCTGCTGGCATGGGCTTTGATTACTTTCAAGGTTACTTTTTTGCAAAACCCACCATGATGAAGCACAACGACATTGATTATAACTACGGGTTAGTCGTTGCAATATATGCTGAAATAATGGGCCCCAATCCAGATTTAACCAAAATAGCAGCTTTGTTTGAATTGGATGCCGCACTGGCTTATAAATTACTACGTTTAATTAACAGCGGCGTATTTCCCATACAAAGTAAAATAGCCTCCTTAAAGCAAGCGCTGGTTTATTTGGGCCAGGAGCGGTTAAAAAAGTTTGTTAGTTTAATTGTTACCGCTCACACCGCTGGTAAAAAGCCTGCAGAGCTAATGCAAGTGTGCGTCGTACGTGCGCGCTTTTGTGAATTGATTGCTAAAAAAGTGGCCAAGCATCAGTCAGGAGAGGCGTTTTTAACCGGCTTGTTTTCGCTTCTTGACGCTATACTAGATCAACCAATGAGCTTGCTTGTTGAAAAATTACCTTTCCAGGATGATATAAAAGCAGCCTTGCTCGAAGAAAAAAACACACTGTATTACATTTTAAAAGTTGTTAAAGCATACGAAACCGGCAGCTGGTGGGCACTCGAACAAGCTGTTATATTTTTAAATATACAAAGTGATATACTACCAGAGCTTTATCAGAAGTCGGTAGACTGGGCCGACAGCTATAAAAATAATATTTAACGGAAAATAGCTTTAATGCGTAATTATAATATGGACTTTATTCGCGGCATTGCCGTGCTTGGCTTAGTGTTTATGAATGGCTATGCCTTTGGTTTTATGGAATTTGGTTATGTGCCTTTAACTATCCCCCCTGTAAGCGACACCATCATTGAATATTTTAATATACTGTTTATAGAAGGCCGATTTAGAACGCTGTTTAGCTTACTTTTTGGCGCAGGTTTGTATATTCAATGGCAGCGCTTTAAATCATCTGCGCAAATAAAAAGTAGATTATATTGGCTCATAATTTTTGGTCTAATACATGGCTTTTTACTTTGGGCTGGTGATATTTTGTTTGTTTATGGAGTGTCTGGCTGGTTTATTATTAAATATCTAGACACCGACAACCCAAAGCTATTGCAAAGAGGGCTCGAGTTTACTGCTCTCTCGGCGGTGGTTACGTTTTTAGTGTTGTTCACTATTCCTGACGATCAGAGCTTTCGTGATTCTGCCAAGTTTATTGAGTTATTTAGCCCTCATTACAGTGATTACTTTAATGAAAATCTTTTTATAAATATCGTTATGCTAGTAACAGTACCGTTAATGACGATGTGGATGTGCGTTGGCATCATGCTAATTGGCATTTACGCGTATAAAGAGGGAATATATAACAAAGGTCTATCAAATCAGCAGTTGTGGGTGTGTGCCTTAGGTGTACTTATATTTTGTAGTATACGAGTAAGTACATCAACGCTTACTGGTGGTTTGGGTATGAGCTTACAAGAAATTTCTAACATGTTCGCTGCTCTGTGTATGGCTGGGCTTTATATACATGTAATTGTTAAGTTTTGTAATAATAGCCCACAGTTTGGCAAACTAATACAGCAGGCGGGTCGCATGGCATTCACACTTTATATAAGCCAAACCGTTATGCAATTGCTTATTTATAGAGTGTTATTTCCAGAGTGGATACTTAGCTTTAATAGAGTAGATTACTGGTTAGTTGCTGGCAGCTTAGTTGCTGTGCAGTTATTATTTACGTTATTTTATAGTCGTTATTTTAAACAAGGGCCGCTTGAAGTGCTGTGGCGCAAATTAACCGACATTAAATCGGCGGCATAACTCGCATTTTTAGGTGGTTTGGGTATACACTAGCGACCCTAAAAAATTAATACTATTAAGTGATATGACCGAATTAAAACGTTTAAATAAATTTATTAGTGAAACAGGTTTTTGTTCACGCCGTGAAGCCGATAAATATATTGAGCAAGGTCGTGTGTCAGTTAATGGTAATGCGCCAGAAATGGGCGTGAAGGTTGCAGCAACCGATGTAGTATTGGTCGATGGCAAACCATTAAAAACACCACCTAAACGCGTTTATATTGCCTACAATAAACCGGTGGGTATAACGTGTACAACCGAACGTAAAATCCAAAGCAATATTGTCAAAGCGGTTAATTACCCCGATCGTATATTTCCAATTGGGCGCCTAGATAGACCTTCTGAAGGGTTAATATTTTTAACTAACGAAGGCGACATTGTTAATAAAATTTTGCGTGCGGGTAATAACCACGAAAAAGAATACGTCGTCACCGTAGACAAGCCTCTTAACCGCCAATTTGTATCTAAAATGGCCAACGGCATTCCTATTTTAGATACTGTTACTAAAAAGTGTAAGGTTACACAAACAGCCCCTAAAGAATTTAAGATCATTTTAACTCAGGGGTTAAATCGCCAAATTCGCCGGATGTGTGAGTATTTAGGTTACGAGGTGGTGACTTTAAAGCGCACTCGTATTATGAATGTAACATTAAAAGGATTAAAAGTGGGTCAATGGCGTCATTTATCCGATGTTGAAATGGCGCAAATAAACGACTCAATTGCTGACTCAGGCAAAACCCAAGAGCACTCGTTAGATACTAACAAGCAAGTTGATAAAAATGCGGCTATATCACCTAAACGCGACTTTCAGGGTGAAAACCCTCGTCGTAATAAGCAAAAAGAGCGAGGCGATGAGAAAAAAAATAATCGCACTAATGCACCTTATCAAAAGCGCTCTACAACCTATGTTGGTAAACCAAAAACGGCGAAAGCAAATAGTGCATCTAGCAATAAAGCAGGCGCACGCACTAAGCTAAGTTTAAAAAAATAAGCTAAGCAATTACCACTGTATTAATTTAAGTTATAAAAAATGCCACAGTTTACGCTGTGGCATTTTTATTTAGTTAAACACTTAATATGTCTTTATTTACGTGGTTGGTATTCAATTCTAAAAATCATAGTATATAAAACAGGCACTACTATTAATGTAAGTATGGTCGCAAAGCCTAAACCAAACATAATTGTGACTGCCATAGATTGAAAGAACACATCAAACAGCAAAGGGATCATACCGAGTATTGTGGTGATTGCAGCCATTGCTACAGGTCGCACACGGCTCACCCCAGAATCAAAAACCGCTTGGTAAGGTGAGCTGCCCGCTTTAAGCTCAAGGTTTATTTGGTCGACTAATACAATGCCATTTTTAATGAGCATACCACTTAAGCTTAATAACCCAAGTAGGCCCATAAAACTAAACGGCGCGTTCATTGCTAATAAGCCGGCACTGACACCAATAATTGCCAGTGGAACTGTGGCCCAAATTACAAGAGGCTGTTTTAATGAGTTAAACAGTAAAACCGTAATAGCAAACATAGCTAAGTAGCCAAGCGGCAAAGACCCAAATATAGCTTTTTGAGCTTTGCTAGAAGATTCATATTCGCCGCCCCATTCTAATGAGTACCCATGAGGCAGCTCTATAGATTCAACAGGGCCTCGTACTCGGGCAAACAATTTAGCGGCTGTTTCATCACCTAGCACATTTTGGTCGGCCATTACCGTTATTGTTCGCTTTCTATCGCGACGCATTATTAGGCTGTCTTCCCATTCAACGATAAACTCATCTACCACTTGAGTTACTGGTACAAATACACCTAAAACAGGGCTGTATATTTGTAAATCATGAACGCTATCTACATTAAGACGCTCATTAGCAGGGGAGCGCGCAATAATTGGCAGTAATTGAGTACCATCACGGTATACACCCACCTGTTTACCCGACAGGCTTGTAAGCAACACATCATCCAGATCTGATTTACTTATGCCTAAGCGTCGAGCTTTTTGTTCGTTAAACTGTGGACGAATCATTTTGGTTCTTGCACGCCAATCATTACGAATATTAAATGCGCCGTTATCTTGAGCCATAAGCTTTTCAGCTTCAGCTGCGAGTTTTCTAAGAATGACAGGGTCAGGGCCTGTAAAACGGGCTTCTATTTTTGCATCAGTAGAAGGCCCAATTTCCATAGGCTTTATTTTTAGTTGAGCTGATAACGGTGTATTTTGAGAATAATCACGGACCTTTTGCATAACAACCGCAACTGCTTCGCGGTCTTTTACTCTTATAATAAGTTGTCCATACGACGAGTAAGACTTTTGAGGCGCATAAGTAAGCATAAAGCGCGGCGCACCTTGCCCGGTTGTACTTGTTACTTCTTCTACAAGTTCCTCTTGTTGCAAATAGTTTTCAAGCTTCTTTATGCCATCTAGTGTGGCACGAATATCCGAACCTTGTTGTTGCCAGTAATCTACGTAAAACATAGGTGTGTTTGAGGCAGGGAAAAATGACTGCTTAACCGAACCAAACCCCACTACGGCACTGCACAGTAATACAACCATGAGGATGATTGTTGACTTGCGATAGTGCATTGCTAAATCTAATAGCGTTTTATAGCCTGTAAAAATAAACCCTTGGTATGGGTCGTTATCTGAATCGTCTTCGGTGTTTTTATCATTTTTAAATTCATTTTCTGAAAACATAAGGTTTGCAAAAAATGGAGTTAAAGTAATGGCGGTTATCCAGCTAAGTAACAGCGATATAAACAACACCCAAAACAAGCTGCCCGCAAACTCACCGGTTGCGTCGGAGCTTAAACCAATTGGCGCAAATGCAGTAATACCAATAATAGTTGCACCTAACAGTGGCCATTTAGTTTGCTCCACAATGTTAACTGCGGCCTTAAGTTTGGTTTGGCCACGTTTTAGGTTTATTAAAATTCCTTCGGTAACCACTATGGCGTTATCTACCAGCATACCAAGGGCTATAATAAGCGCACCTAACGATATACGTTGTAAGTCTATGGCAAACAACTTCATAAAAATAAAGGTGCCTAAAACCGTTAGTAATAAAATACCGCCTATTAAAATACCGCTTTTAAGGCCCATAAAAATAAGGAGTACCACAATTACTATCGCAATGGCTTCTAGCAGGCTAACAATAAAACCGTCTACCGAAGTTTCTACTTCTTTTGGCTGGTTGTATACAGCATTCACGTCAATACCATGCGGGCGCTGGTACTCAAGTTCTGCTAAGTGAGCATCAATACGTTTACCTACATCAACCACATTAACGCCATTCATAAACGATACGCCAATTAATAGCGCTTGCTCAGAGTTATATCTAATTACATTAGTGGGTACTTCAGCGTACTCTCTAAATACTTCGGCAACATCACCTAAATAAATAAGCTCGCTCGCACCAGGTTTAGAAATCAGCAGAGTTTCAAGTTCTTTAACATCTTTAAATTCGCCGGTAGGATGAAAACGAATCGACTCATCGCCCACTCTAATTTTACCTGCGTTAGACACCGTGTTTTGAGATTGTAACAAAGCAAATATATGGCTGGGTGCAATACCAAGTTGGGCTAATTTACGGGTAGATATTTCTACCATTACTTGCGGCTGTTGCTCACCTGCAATCGTTACCTTGCTTACCCCTTTAACTAATACCAACTCACGCTTTAAATAATCGGTGTAGTCTTTTAGTTCATCGTAAGAATAGCCATCACCTACAACAGAATACAAAACACCATATACATCGCCAAAGTCATCTAAAATTGTACTTGGGTAAACACCACTGGGTAAAGACGGAGAAAGATCGTTTATTTTACGACGCATTTCATCCCAAATTTGGCGAAGTTGCTCTTTTCGATAAGTGCTCTTCATTTCCACGGCAATTTGCGACTTCCCGTTGGATGAAATAGAAGTCACGTGGTCAACATAGGGTAACTGTTGAATTGCATTTTCGAGTGGAAAAGTAACTTCTTCCTCGACTTGCTGCGGTGATGCGCCAGGGTACATGGTAATAACCATGGCCTGTTTAAGTGTAAATTCAGGGTCTTCTAACTGACCTAAATCAAAATACGATACGCTACCACCAATTAAAAGCAGCAGGGCAAACATCCAACTAATTACTTTTTTCTTTATAGAAAATTGTGCAAAGCTCATAATTATAAGCCTCGCTCTTTATTCCATGGACGAACTTTCATGCCTTCTTCAATCGAGTGAACACCCGCAGACACCACAATTTGGCCCTCTTTAATACCGCTAAGTACCTCTATGCCATCATGGTGTAATTGGCCAACTTCAACAGCTTGCTTATGGACTTGGCCGGTATTTTCATCATAAAGCCAAACATAGGCATTATTTTTAATTGCTTCTTGAGGATCAGAAAAAACCGATTCAATAGGGAGTATTGTGTAAGCAACCTGCGAACGTGTTACTTTACTTAAATCAATTAAAACGCGGCCAGTCATACCTGCTAGTAAGTTAAAGTCCTCAGGCACGGGTAACGAAAACACCACTTTATAAGTGAGTGTTGCTGGGTCGGCTTGAGTGTCCCATTCTTTAATATCGAGCGAGTATTCTTTATCTTCAAAGCCATCAAATTTAACAGTAGGGTGGTAATCCGTGCCTTTTTTGAATCGTGCCACTATTTTTTCAGGAACCTGAATTTCTACGTCCATTAAATCGCGCGTTTCTAGGCGCAAAATGTTTTGCTTAGCTTGAATATTTTCAAAATTCTTTACAAACACTTTGGCAACAGTGCCCGCAAAAGGGGCTCGCAATTCACTGTACTCTAGGTTAGTTTCAGCAATTTTAAATGCCGACTCAGCAATTTGCATATTGGCTGTTGCTTGGTCGAGCTCAGATTGGCTGGTAATTTTTTTCTCGAATAATTGTTCAATTCGGCTCAGTTGCGATTTTGCCAGTTCGTAACGTGCTTTACGTTCGTCAAACTGGAGTTGAAAATCTTCAGGGTCTAATTTGGCTAGTAAATCGCCTTTTTCAACGTGTTCACCAGCAAGAACCGGAAACTCTATAAGTTCTCCGTTTACCCTAAATGCAAGGTAAGATCCTTGGTTTGCAACCACCTCAGCAGGGAAACTACGAATATTAATTTGAGAGTCATGGCCAATATTGAACAGCTTAACAGGGCGAATGGGCTCTTCTTTAACTTGTTGTTCTGGCTCAGAACAGGCAATTAAGCTAAGTAGGGTCGTTGTTAGTAAACATAGACGAAAGAGTTTCATGTCTTCTCCGTTGCAATATTGGCAAAATAATTAAGTGCAGGATACGCTGCAAACATATAAAATAAAATTCATTAAATTTTAGAGACTCAATAAGTTTTACTTATAATGTTTTGAGGCGATATATGAAGCTGAATCAATTAGTAATATTAGATGCCATAGTGCAAAGCGCAAGTTTGAGCGGCGCTGCGCAAAAGCTTCATAAAACACAGCCCGCGCTAACGTTGGCTATAAAAAACTTAGAAGCGCAAATAGGCTTTGAGCTGCTAGATAGAACAAAGTACCGGTTACAGCTTACTGAAAAAGGACGTATTTTTCATCGTGAGGCACAACAGTTACTACATGCAAATGACGAGCTTGCCAAACTCGCAGAAGAGCTTTCGTTAGGAAATGAACCCCAATATCAAATTTGTTACGAACAGCTCTGCCATAAACAAAGTTATAACAAGATCATAAGTAATACTTTTAGGCAGTTTACGAGCACAGAGTTTTGTATTACCAGTGGCAAACGGTTTGTATCGTTAGAACAAGTTAATAGTGGGCAAGCAGAGTTAGGTATTGGCCCCTGGTTTGATTTATTTCATGCTACAGGTGACTTAGAAAGCGTGCCCATAGGTAAGCTCGACATTGGTATAGTAAGTGCTAAAGGGCTATTACCCCAACAGTTAACATACACACAATTACAAACCTATCCATGTTTAGCTATGTTTGAAAGCGATTTAAGTATAGACAGCGATAGGCTATCTTACTCTAAAGGTTCTGCAATGATGAAAATAGACGATGTAGCAACTTTAAAATCGTTTTTACTTTCAGGGGCCGGATGGGCAATGATGAGCCTAGAGCATTGCAAACCTGAAATAAAAGCAGGCTTACTACAAGAAATCCATATTACAGACCGCGAACATAAATTTAGCGCACAAATAAGAGCGTTTAGGCAGCATGCTATTCATCATGGCCCTGTGGCACGCACTGTATGGGAGCAATTTAAACAACTAAGTAAGGCCTACGCTGATAAAAATGGATATTGAAAAAGAAACCCTTATTTATACTGTAATAGCCGGTATCCCAGCAGGAAAAGTAGCAAGCTATGGTCAAGTTGCTACGTTGGCTGGATTTCCGCAAAACTCACGTTTAGTTGGGCGCTTATTAAAAATAATGCCAAGTGATTCGGTTATTCCATGGCATCGTGTTGTAAACAGCCAAGGTAAAATATCGTTCCCTGTAGGCAGTAACAAGTACCAAGAACAGCGTCAAAAGTTATTATCAGAAGGTGTGCTTTTTAAAAACGACAAAGTAAATATGCGTGAGTGCAGGTGGCAGTAAAGTTAACACTTTAGGCTAATTGCCAGTGTAGGTCCGATAAATTAGTGCCATTCGGCACAGTAAAATACCTTCTAGATATTTTTGCTAAGTACTCAGTATTAACGGATGAACACCTAACGCCTCGGCAACGTCCTTTGATATGGTATTATCTCGTAAGCTAAGTTTGACTGCTTTGATTTTAAAATTAACTGGGTAAAACCATCTCTTTCTAGGTTGGGTATATCTAGGCATTTTAGCCTCCTAAAAGTGATGAGGAGGTGTCCACTAAAACGGGTGAGGAGCAGTTCCGTTATAAAGAGTGTGTTAGCTATAATGTGCACAGATAAGCATGTGTATGTAATTGTGTGACATGCAGACAATCATGAAACCGACAAAGCAGATACTAAATGTTCTCTCTGGTATTGCGTGTATAGCTAAACAAGGCATTTGCTTTAGGTTTGATAGCGAAGGTATAAATAAAAATGAGTGGCGCTCGAAATGTTTATATTTAAACAAAACTTTTGTAAAAAACAATTTTAAGCCTGAAACGTACATTAAAACGAATGTTGAAGCTCCAAGCAGATCTACCATTTCCATGAGTTCCATGCTCACTATAATTTCTGGTCCAGCAATGAGCATTACTATTATTACTGCTAATGAGTGCCAAATGCCTTTAGACATTGTTTTTTTGATCCGATCAAACACTAAACTTTCCTTGTATAGCTAATGCCTTGTTAGCTCTTCTTGAATGCATATTTCAATTTAAGCCATTGATATTTAAACCATGCTTTATTTTTAGAATCAAAGTCTTTCGTATAATCAACAGCAAACGTCTGGGTTTTTCCTGACATTGCTACGTTGAGTATTTTATTGCATTTTAATTGATGGTAGCCATGAGATGTATGTAAAGAAAAGATTAATGCATCAAAGTTATTTTTAATCGTTGCAGCTTTAATTCTTAGATCAGTGTGACCATTAGCTGCTATTTCAAAATTATCTGAACTACAAAATACACCGTCCGATAATGAAAGAATAGATCTGTAATCTGGTGGATGATTTTTAAATTTTTCAACCGTAAATCTTGGTTGTAAATATGAGTCTATAGATTTGATTACAACAGGGTAAGGCTTTCGGTTTTTAACGACTAAAATGAAGGTGCTTTCATCATCTTTAATATGGACTACGACTCTCTCAACTTTTAATGCTTTCTGTGAGTTTTTAAACCAACTAATTAATACTGTAGTTATAGCTATAAGTGATGCTAGAGAGCTTAATATTTCCACAGTAAATTTAAAGTTACTCATAACTCTCCTGAAAAGCTAACGCCGATATATGGGGCATTTTTTGTATAATGGATTTTTGGGGGTAAAGTGGCGAAGCCCACCCAAAAAAAGGAGCGTAGCAGAAAATGTCCCTATGACAGCTTTGTTATGCATTTGGCTATTGGAAGAAGACATTATTTAGAAAACCAGCATAAGCCCAAATTAAGGTTCCACTTACTGTGAAAATAAAATAAATTGAAATATTCTCATAATTTTTAAGAATCCCTGATACTTTGGAATTTTTGATTTTATCAATTTCTTCCGTTGAAGTAATTAACTCACCGAACTCCATTCCACCATCTACGTAATGATCTCCTTCTTTAGTGGGATTTAGGTCTCCTTCATTGATTTCCTCAAGTGGAAAAGAATAGCTAAATGACATAAGTAACCCAAAAACAGAAAGTAAAGCACCGAATGCCGCGAGCCAAGTAAAATCTTTATTACAAAAAGAAAGGACTATATGGAAAATAAATATTAGCGCAATGACGATGTAAAGCGCAGCTCTAGACATGCCAGAAAGTGCATGTAAGCCTTTATAAACTTAACCCAAGTATTTGGCACACATTTCTCCTTTTTTGACCTGTTAATTTGCTTGTTAGGAGTAGCTATTCAAACTCACCTGATTGGTTTTGGTTAGAACCTCTAAGCCAACTAACATTGGAACGTATTCAAGACCATCAGGTACTTTTTCTATATCAACAATATAAATACCAGCATTGGTTTTTCCAGCTATAAATTGGTCCTTTTCAGCCTCTTTTAACCTAAACGTAGGGTCAACAATCCAAAAATTCTCTATGACTACCCATACATGATATTCAATTGTTTGATGCTCTTTCCCATTTACTATGTCATAGAGGTAGTCATAAGAAGTATTATATTCCGGTTCACCAAAAATCTTTATGTCGCCAATAACAATATGACAAGGGATTTCGTTTTTTTTAAGAAATAAGTAAAGAGATGTCGCCATGCCAGAACAGTCATCTACAGTATGATATCTAGGGATTCCTTTGTCATCGCGATCTTTGATTGTGTATAAAAACCAATTTTCGATTAGGTCTTTTAATTGATTATTTTGTTTTGCTGGATAGTCTTTAAAGGATATTTTGGGAATATTATTTAAATTAAATTTTGTAGACTTTGAGAGCGCGTTCTCTAATCCGATAAAAAAAGATTCTGATTTATCCACTGATACTCCTAACGCCCTAATAATGGGCAAAAAATTGTTGGCTAAAATGTTGAGGAACGAAAACAGCCAACTGTTTTTTGTCCGTTTGAACGCCTTGTATGGATAATAACCCCATAAATAAATTATTATTTTAACCTAGTTCGGGTAATGTGAGGCCCAAGCTTTGGCTGCAACCAAAGCCTTTTATACAGTAGTTCGATTGAGCGTAGGCTCCTCTATTGAGAGACCGATAACAAGTAAGAACGATGTATAAACTCCAAGCATTAAACTCGGATAGTCAACGGGGCCTCGAGCCCGAATAGCAAGGCAGAGTCAGCTTATTATGAATACAAAAAATAATCAAAATGAAATTAACGTCGGTGTCGATACAGGTAAAACACAACTCGATATTTATATCAGGCCTCTAGACATTTACTTTACTGTAGAAAACAATCAAAGTGGTATTAAACACGCCATTCAAATCTTAAAAAAACACCCAGTGACGCGTGTCACTATTGAGGCGACTGGACGCCTTGAACAGCCTTTTATTATAGCTTGCGCTGAGGCGAATATTCCCTTCGTGGTTGCTAATCCCGTTAACATAAAACGCTTCGCAGGGGCTATCGGCCAGAAAGCAAAAACAGATAAACTTGACGCGCAACTCATCGCTTATTTTGGTGAAGTAATTAAACCGCCTCTATCGTCTTTAAAGCCAGAGCAAATGCGCTTGATGAGTGATTTACTCTCTAGAAGACGCCAGTTAATGGATATGCAAACGATGGAGAAAAATCGCTCTCAAATAATGCCAAATACACTATCGCCACTCATAAAACCTATCTTAACTGCACTGAAAAACCAAATAGATAAAGTCGATTTAAAACTTCAAAAACTGATTGAGGAATGTGACGAATACAAAGCAAAAAATGCCATTATAAAAAGTGTGCCTGGTGTTGGCAATGTGGTCGCATTTAACTTGCTTAGTGATATGCCTGAGTTAGGTTATGTGAACAACAAAGAGGCCGCTTCTTTAGTGGGTGTAGCCCCATTTAATCGTGCGAGATGGTGTCATGTGGGATCCTAAATTGGTTTAAAATTAGGAATTGACACCATAGTCACTTGTTATGTGAATTATTCACTTGTTTTATAGAATGAGCGACTACCAACTTTTTTAAATTGGACCTTATTTTGATCCTGTAAGTGACGCGCAATTGTGGCAAAAAGCCAACCCGTTTTATTATCAATTTTATTGCCTTGAGGATATGCTGATTTTTTCAAATCTAGTTGATCTTTGATGTAAGTTGCAGGTACCCACGATTCACTAAATCCAGCTTCAGAGGTCTTAATAAAATTACAAACTTCATCTGACATTGCATTAAACAATTCATCTACTTTAGATTTATTAGACACGAGGCCTCCGATTCACATAACGCCGCAAATCACCGGCCGTTTACTGCGCTCTTTCTTTTGTGTTAGAGTGGAGCTTGCGGAACGAAACACAAAGGCAAGAGCGCAGTAAACGGTCCGAGTGCATTTGCCTTGTTAGAATGCTTTTGCATAGTAAAAAACTGCAATGATTGAACTACAGCATACTCAACGGAAACATAACACAAAATAAAGTTGCTTTCAGTTAACCATTGTTGGCAATTAGAATGTTTTATTCCCTTGATGTTCACTATTTGTTTGTCTGATTTAGGTGTTTACTATGAGCGACTGGTTAGTGGCATAAGTTTCGTTTAAATAGCACTTCTAGCAATTAAGAACCAACCTAAATGAACGAAGCAACCAATTACGGACTTTGAATGTTCAATATGCTATTACTATGGCTGCCATTGATAATATTTGCGCTGAGATTGCAACACTGTTATGTTTGCTTATAATATATTTAAACGAAACCACTCGCTGCAAACTCAGCTATGTTATCGTTTATTTTTAGCCATGGATGAAAGGAAGCCTACAAAGAATCGTGAATTGCTTCTATGCTTTTATTTCTGCATTCTAACGATTTATCTAACTGCCGCGGTGTTCTTTCGCGTCAAGGTTGAGCGCCTTGTTTGGCCCACTCTTAGCACCACTCCACTATTTTGTGGCATAACCATTAGATGTGCCTATGCTAAATGTTTATCAGAGATAATTCAGCCTGAATTCAGACTCAATATTTTGCAGGATGCTGATTACTATAATTGATTGCTCAGTTAGTTTCCGAATCAACGATATTAAATCACTTTTTGATGCTCCATTCTCGGCAGACGTTAATACTTGTTTACCTAGACTATGAAGAAGTTTATGCGGCTCCTCAAGCTGTTCATATAGAGCGTTTCCTGAATAGGCTTTCCCATGACTATAATACCATTTTCCCAGCAAACACTGCGTGTGATCTAGCTCGGGTTTGCCACGGAGAAATGGTGTTGGTGTTTTTCTATTAGCCATAAAATACACACCGTCTATGATGCTTTTTCTCCACTGCAGATGATCAATCTGCGCTTGATATATCAGTCCAATTAGATCCGAGGGCCAACGTTTTTCTGTGTTTATAAAATCAATAAATTCATGAATAGGGAGTGGACGGCTAACCCAGTATCCCTGGCAAATAGTACATCCGGCATAAAGCAGTGTCTGATAAATTTCCTCAGTCTCTATTCCTTCAGCCACAGTTTCTATGCCAAGCTCATGCGCCATCCGTATACTGGCTTCGGCAATTGTGCGATCTTTGTCTGAATAGCTAATCCGCCCTACGACACCTTGATCTATTTTTATTGTGGTAAACGGAGATTTAGACAATGTATCAATGCTGGAATATCCCGTACCAAAATCATCCATTGCCAGACCTACGCCCATCTCTTGTATCAACAGTATGCGATGCATCAACTTTTCATCGTTGCTAATGATGGTCGACTCGGTTATTTCTACTTCCAGCTTGTTTGCAGGTATCAGATTATTTTGGATTGCTTGCTTTATGGCTTCTAATAGCCTGTCATCTTCAAAATCTATTGGTGATACGTTAAAAGACATGACAATTGAGTCATTAAAATCCTTAATAATATTAAAATCAATTATCAGTTTATCAAACATCGATAGAGTGATTTCTTTTATAAATCCGGAGCTCTCCGCTAGCGGAATAAATTCAGCGGGACTAATTATGTTACCGTTTGGTTCTATCCAACGTAGTAATGCTTCAGCTCCACAAATATCTCCCGTAATCATCGATACCTTAGGTTGGTAGTAATATATTAACGCATCATTCTGTAGAGCATTTTTTAAGTCATTTAAATTCATAGGAATCTCATCACGTGGAATGTTGTTATAGAGCCGAACGTCACAAAGCGTCCGAGTGCATTTAGTGTTAGAATGCTTTTACATAGTAAAGAACTGCAATGATTGAACTACAACATACTCAACAGAACCATAACAAAAAATAAAGTTTCTTTCAGTTAACCATTGTTGGCAATTAGAACGTTTTATTCCCTTGATGTTCACGATTTGTTGGTCTGATTTAGGTGTTTACTTTGAGCCACTAGTTAGTGGCATAAGTTTCGTTTAATTAGAACCTCTAGCAATTAAGAACCAATCTAAATGAACGAAGCAACCAATTACGGACTTTGAATGTTCAATATGCTATTACTATGGCAGCCATTGATAATATTTGCGTTGAGATTGCAGCACTATTTTGTTTGCTTAAAATAAATTTAAACGAAACCACTCGCTGAAAACTCCGCTATGTTATCGTCTATTTTTGGCCAAGGATTAAACGAAGCCTACAAAGAATCGTAAATTGCTTCTATGCTTTTATTTCTGCATTCTAACATGTTTATAGCGAGCTAATCGCGCGTATTTCTTCCACAGCATCGCTCGTTTGTCTTAATTACTCATTTGTAACAAACTTCTTAAGCATTTGCTAGTACTAACAAAATACAGTCGTTCTGGTTTTTAATGCAAGATAAAAACGAGCGATTGGGTCGTTTTACTGACTATGCAAGCAATATATTTTGACGAAATTAAAAAGTAACTGTTAACGACAGCTCTAAGCAGCCTTTAATAAACGTAGGTGCTGATCGAAATGTAATGACAAATACAACCAGCTATTACGAATAAGTGCCAAATTGCGTGGCTGAATTGAGTTGTTTTAGCGCTGTAAAATAATGTGCCTGCGCTATAAAAAATTCCGCCAGCGAGTAGCCAATACAAAGCTTTTACATCAATGCTTGAATACAACGGATAGATAATTGCTAATGCAAACCACCCCATGAGTAGGTAGGTGGCTAGGGATATTTTTTTGTTACCATTTTTAACAAGTATTTTGTATGCAACACCTGCAATCGCAACGGTCCATATAAAGCTGAGTGTACCCCATGACCAGGCCCCGGATAGTGAGAGCAATAAAAAAGGAGTGTATGTGCCTGCAATGAGTAAATAAATGGCGCAGTGGTCACACTTTTTGTACAAGGCACGCAACTTAGGTTGCACGCTCGCGTGGTATAGTGTTGAAGATAAAAATAGTATAAATAAGCTACTACCGTATATTGCGGTACTTATATTGGCTTTAGTGCTGGTTGCTTGGTTAAATAAATCCCACATAACAAAAACAGCAAAAAAAATACCGAGTGCGTGGCTTATAACATTGAGCTGTTCTTCTTTACGAGAATAAGGGGTGTCGAGTGACATTACTACTCCTACCACTATTTAATTTGCGTTTAGTGTACAAGTGTACGCTGAAACTTTCAATCACTGTATAAGTTAAAGCTTTTTCTTGATTTTAAACAAAAATAATTCACTATGGGTTGGCCTATTTACAACAAAACTCAAGTTAATAACCATGAAAGCAAATTTAAAAGCCGCATTACTAACAGCCATTATTTACCCAGGGGCAGGGCACTTTTCGTTAAAAAAACATTTAATAGGTGCAATATTTGCTGGTGTGTTTTCGGTATTATTAATTTTAACGATGAAAGATATATTTGCCGTTGCACAATGTACAGCCAATGAAATTGTGGCAGGAAAAATACCGATTACCATCACCTCTATATTAGGTGCTGCAAAAGAGCCGTCACTGGCATGTGCAAAACTTGCAGAATACAAATACTTGCCACTTATGATAATTATTTGGGTGCTGAGTATGGTTGATGCCTATCGTTTAGGTAAAAAGTAAACCCAGGCCTACACTTTTTTGTATTCACTTTTTTGTGATTTCAAAACCATTATTTAAAGCTGTGTGTTTTTTCGTAATGACTTTGTAATTCAACGTGCAATTTAGTATTTAAATTTTTTGGCTAATATAAAATAATTAAGCATTTCCACTATTTATTTTTTAACTAAAAAATGGCTAAAAAATAAATTTACGTGGTTAAATTAACCTTTCCTGAATTTCAATAAATTAACCAGCTCATTAAAACTTTATTAATATCAGTGATTTAAACTTTATTTTCATCTTGGCACAACCCTTGAGTATATAACTACGTCTAAACAATACACAAACAAGGAATACCATTATGAAACATTCAATTAAAATCGCTATGGCTAGTTTATTAGTATTAGGTTCTTCGCAAGTAAACGCGACAGAAGTGGACCTAAATGTAACTGATATTTTAACAAACAGTGTAACTAGCTACATTAAGCAAACCACCATTGAGCTTGAAAAATCTATAAAAGAAACACTTTATTTTGATACAAAATTAACACTGGAAACGTTAATTGAGCCTGCTGATTTAGTGAGTAATGAAGCGGCAGAAAGTAAAGACCCTGCAGTTAATAACGTAAAATAAGCAACTTAAAGGAATAAGGCGATGAGTACCGAGCTTGGATTATTTGCACTTATGTTGGCACCCGTAGTGAGTATTATAACTGCGTATGTATCTGTACAAGCACTAAAGAGTATGGGTGGGTGGCTTAATATTTAACCAATTAAGTACAATGCAATTAATTCGGTTTACTTAAAGCTGATCGACTTAGTAAAAACGCACGTAAATAAAGGCAGTGTTATTGATAGAAGTAGACTTTATGAAACGTGCGATTTTCCCATTACCCATTTTTATTTTACCTGAAGGTTATACGCGTTTGCGTATTTTTGAACCTCGTTATTTAAACATGGTTAAAACCGCATTAAAAAATAACACGGGGTTTGTGCTATGTACGTTTGAGCACGACACACCTTTTAACATTAGCGCCCAAGGATGCTTGGTTGATATAATCGACTTTGACCAAGACGATAATGACGTGCTGCTTATTGATGTTTTTGCGTCTAAAAGTGTTCAAATAAATGATGTTTACCAAGACGAAGAAGAACTTCGCCATGGTTTAATATCTGATTGTAAAACGCCTTACTGGTATAGCGATAAAAACAAACAAGTTGGTGAGCATTTTTTATTGCATGACGCATTGCGTAACGTTTTTTATGGTAACCCTGAACTTAACCTACTTTACAAAACAACTAACTTTAATAATTTAGCTTGGATAGCCGCCCGTTGGCTTGAGTTGTTACCTATTTCGATCGAGAAAAAACAACAACTTGCGTTCGAAACTAACTTTGATAACTTACTTAATTTCCTCCATACTGTAATTAATAACGAATTTGCCTAAATAATGTGATCTCGTACCATTTATTGCACGTATTACCTTTATCAAAACAATAATGGGATTAATTACTATGGTAAGTCAACAACAGTCAACTCGTTGTGAACCTAATACAGGTAAGTATACTGCCATGCCAGAAACGCCTAGTTCTGAACTTATGCAAGCATTACTATCGGTCGCACAAGACCGTGATAAAAAAGCATTTGCCTATTTATTTGAATATTTTTCACCAAAAATTAAACGCTTTGGAATAAAGCAATTTGGTGTAGAAGCACAAGCCATGGAGCTTGTACAAGAAACATTAACGTCTGTATGGCGTAAAGCACACTTATATAACAGCGATAAGGGTGCTGCTACTACGTGGGTTTATACAGTAATGCGTAATGCGTCATTTGATATGCTTCGTAAAATGAAGAGCAATAAAGAAGAAAACATTAGCGAAGATATTTGGCCTTTAATTAATGAGTCTGAAGACACAAATAACGAATACACTGACCATTTAGAAGACAAACAAATTAAACGCTACCTTGATAAATTGCCCATCGCTCAACGTGAGGTTGTTCGTGGTGTTTATTTTCAAGATATGTCGCAAGAGCAATTAGCTCAACAACTTAATATTCCAGTAGGCACGGTAAAATCACGATTACGTTTAGCCTTGCAGAAATTACGTAATGAAATGGGAGATCAGCATGATTAAACATCACCCGAGTGAAACACTACTTACAGAGTATTGTTCAGCGTCGTTAAGTGCCTCTTTGAGCCTTGCAGTTTCGATACATGTGGATATGTGTCCTGTTTGCCAAGAAAAAGTTGCAAAAATAGAAGCAAGCAATGCAGATGCTTTGTTTAGTGAAGACGCCGAAGCTTTTGAGCAACCAGTTAATAACCAATCTCAGTTGCTTGAAGAGTTTGATATGAATGTGCTTGACTTAATTACTGCAGACGATTCTGTAGACGAAGTGTATGAAGTAGAGCCAGTTAAAGTAAGTGTAAATGATCACAATTACCAACTCCCTCGTGCTCTGACTCGTATTTCGCACAGCAAGTTTACTCAAGTTGGCAAATTAGCTCGTTCACGTGTAGCACTAGATGATGGTGCATTACGTTCAAGTTTACTGCACATAGATGCGGGCGGTGAAATTCCTGAACATACGCACACAGGTTTTGAAATAACCCTATTACTTGACGGTGAGTTTTGTGATGAAGACGGACACTACGTGCCAGGTGACTTTATTTGGCAAGATGGTCGTCATCAACACACGCCAATAACAAAAGATGGGTGTTTATGCTTTACAGTTGTGAGCAGTGCGCTACATTTTAATAAAGGGCTAAGTAAATTACTAAATCCAATTGGTAATTTAATCTACTAAGAGATTACATGCAAAAAACTACAATAAAAATAGGTATAAGCGCCTGCTTAGCAGGCGAGAAAGTTAGATTTGATACAGGTCACAAAAGGTCAAACTTTTGTATGGACGAACTCGCAAAGCATGTTGAATATACACGCTTTTGTCCTGAGGTTGCGGTTGGCTTACCAATACCTCGGCCTACAATTCGCCAAGTTCGAGTTGGCGACACAATTAAAGTTTGCCGTCCTGATGGCTCTGGTGACGTTGGACCGCAGTTAACCGAGTACGGTAAAAAGGTTGCTACTGAGCAAGCTAAAGAGTTGAGTGGTTTTGTATTTTGTGCCAAAAGCCCAAGTTGTGGCATGGAGCGTATAAAAATATACAACGAGGCTGGGACGGGTAATACCTCAGAGGGCGTTGGTTTCTTTGCAGAACAAATTATGAAGCATAATCCACTTTTGCCTTGCGAGGAAAATGGTAGGTTAAACGATATACACCTGCGTGAGAATTTTGTAATGCGCGTGTACGTTTTAAACAGCTGGCAGCAGCTTGTAAAAGAGCCACTAAGTGTTCACCACTTAACGCAATTTCATGCTAAGCATAAGTATTTATTAATGGCACACAATTACCAAGCTTACCGAGAGCTTGGCAAGTTACTTGGAACCTACGCTGGTGATGATATAAACGCATTGGCTGATGAATACATTTTAGGTTTAATGACAGGGCTTAAAAAACCTGCATCTCGTCGTAATAACTGTAATACGTTAATGCATTTACAAGGTTACTTTAAAAAAGACCTCGCTAAGGTTGAAAAGCAAGAACTACGTGAAGCAATAGACGAGTATCGCTCTGGTTTAGTGCCGCTTTATGTGCCTCTTACTTTACTTAAGCACCATCTAAAAGTTCACCCTAAAGAGTACCTAGAAAAACAGGTGTTTTTTAATCCCTATCCTCATGATTTAAAACTACGATTTGGTATTTAATGAATACATTATTTTGGTTTAGGCGCGATTTGCGCCTTTTTTCGAATGAAGCGTTAATAGAAGCGCTAAATAATGGCGCTAAACACGCCATTTTTTTTGTTTGCGAAAAGCAGTGGCAACAGCACCAAGCAGCGCCAATACAAATTGATTTACTAAAGCGACGTGTAACTTATTTGCAAGAGCAACTTGCCAATTTCGGCATCACGCTTAATGTAATAAACGCTCCTAACTTTAGTGATTGTGAATCTGAGCTACTTTCGTTTTGTGAAACTCATGATATTCAGCATATTATTGCTAATACAGAATATGAGCTTAACGAAGTAAATCGAGACAAGGCGGTTTTGGCACAATGTGACAAACGTTCCATTACTTTTACATTATACGAAGGAGATTTAATTGCGCCTGTTGGTAGCGTTAAAAACCAAAGTAATGAAATGTATAAAGTATTCACACCATTTAAACGCGCATGGTTAAAACAGTATCAAGATACTCACTTTAGCTTGGCGCAATGGCCACTAGAACAAAACCCTATAAAAATTGAAAAAAGCCAGCATCTTGAAAGCGATTGTAGTTCGGATAAATGGCCTGTTGATGATGAAACACTTTTGAGTGTAGTTGATAATTTTATTTGCGATAAGTTAACAAGCTACGACGATCAGCGTGATATCCCCAGTATTAAAGGTACATCGGGTTTGAGCCCGTATTTAGCGCTGGGCATTATTAGCCCAAAGCAGTTGCTAATTAATATACAGCAACGTTACCCCGACATTCTGACTACATCAAAAAGTAAAACATTCACATGGGTTAACGAGCTTATTTGGCGAGAGTTTTACAGGCATCTTATTGCAGAGTACCCGAAGCTCTCTCGTGGTGAAAACTTTAACGAGAAATACAATCCTGTTAAATGGCGAAAAAGTGAAAAAGAATTTAATGCGTGGTGCGAAGGTCGAACTGGTTACCCACTCGTAGACGCAGCTATGTTACAGCTTAAGCAAACTGGATGGATGCATAACCGTTTAAGAATGGTAGTGGCCAGTTTTTTAACTAAACACCTATTAATTGACTGGCGTGAAGGTGAGCGCTTTTTTATGCAGCACCTAATTGATGGCGATTTAGCTTCTAACAATGGTGGCTGGCAGTGGGCTGCAAGCACAGGATGTGATGCACAACCTTATTTTAGGATTTTCAACCCTATTACCCAAAGTGAGCGCTTTGATCCAACAGGTAAGTTTATACGTAAGTATTTGCCTGAGCTTGAAAATGTGCCAGATAAACACATTCATTTTCCGCACACCTACTTAGCTGCAACGGGCAAGGGAAGTGAATGTTACTGGCCAGCAATTGTTGACCACAAAGCTGCACGTGAACGTGCGCTCGCTGCATTTAAGGTATGATATGGATAACCAGTTACCAGTAGATAAATTTGTTGATATTTACCAGCAACTTAATAGCTCTAATTTGGACTTATTAAGTGACATTTATGCCGACAATATTCAATTTATTGATCCGATGCACGAAATTAACGGTATTGAAAGTTTGCGTGACTATTTTGCAAATTTATATAGCAATGTTAAGCATTGTCAATTTGATATAACGGATTCGTTTGGTATCAACAACAATGCATTTGTTTATTGGACAATGCATTATTCACATCCCAAACTGGCTTCTGGTAAAACCATATCTGTGCAGGGGCACAGTAAACTAACTTTTGATAATGATAAAATTGTTAAGCATCGTGATTATTTCAACGTTGGCGAACTACTTTACAAGCATATTCCAATTCTAGGTAGTGTAGTTAGTTACATTGATAAGAGGGCGGGCTAATTATGGTTACCTTAATTACAGGCGCAACGTCAGGCATTGGCGAACAACTAGCTATTAAATATGCACAAATGGGCGACACGGTTATTGCATGTGGACGTAATACGGAAAAGCTAGCTGAGCTTTCAAAACATAACAACATAGAAAGTTGTAAGTTTGATGCAACAAGCCTAAAAGATATTAAAGAAGCAACCATTGGATACCCACACTTTGACCGAGTAATTCTTAATGCGGGCAATTGTGAATACATAGACGACGCAAAAAACTTTGACAGCGCTTTGTTTGAGCGCGTAATTAATGCAAATTTACTGTCGGTTGGTTACTGCTTAGAAGCATTACTCCCTAAAGTTAAAAGTGGCGGTCAATTAGTTATTGTTAGTTCAAGCGTTACATACTTACCGTTACCACGCTCCGAGGCTTATGGGGCGTCTAAAGCGGGCGTAAGTTATTTAGCTAAAAGCCTAGCCGTTGATTTGATGGATGTGGATGTCACGTTAGTTCACCCAGGGTTTGTAAAAACTCCTCTGACTGAAAAAAATGATTTTCCCATGCCTATGGCAGTGACCGCTGAAGAAGCGGCAGATTATATGATCAAAGGAATAAACAAACGACGTAAAGAGGTACACTTTCCGTATCGCTTTACGCTTATATTAAAAGCATTGCGGATATTGCCTTTACCGCTTTGGCTTAAAATAGCAAAAGGATTAACCCGTTGAAAAAAATAGCAATAATAGGAACTGGTGTATCAGGTTTAACATGTGGGCATTTGCTTCACAAACACTACGATGTCACTTTATTTGAAAAAAACGATTACATTGGCGGGCACACTGCGACTGTTGACGTAGATGTTAAGGGCGTTAATTACGCCGTGGATACCGGATTTATTGTTTTTAATAACCGAACTTACCCTTATTTTGAAAAGTTACTTGCGCGTATTGGTATAAAAAAGCAAGAGACCCAAATGAGTTTCAGTGTTCATAATGAGGCAACAGGCTTTGAGTACAATGGCCATACCTTCACCAGTTTATTTGCACAAAGAAGAAATATTTTTAGGCCTAAATTTTGGCGCTTGTTATCTGACATAGTTAAATTTAACAAACTATGTAAAGCCATACACGAAAAAGGCGAATATCAGCAATCGCAAACACTCGGTCAGCTACTTAAAGAAAATCAGTTTAACGACTTTTTTAAATATCATTATATTTTACCTATGGGCGCAGCTATTTGGTCTACTAGTATTAAAGAAATGGAAAACGTCGGCGTAGAGTTTTTTGTAAAGTTTTTCTTTAATCATGGCCTTTTAGATATCACAAATAGGCCGCAATGGTATGTTGTACCTGGTGGTTCACGTGAATACATAAATCCATTAATTAAAGGGTTTGCTGACAGAATAAAGCTTAACACTGATATTAAATCGGTAACACGTGTAAATGACGATGTAACCATTGAGTTTGCTAATGGTGAGCAGCACGTTTTTGATAAAGTTATTTTTGCGTGCCACTCTGACCAAGCACTCAAATTACTTGGTGATGCAACAAGCCAAGAAAAATCAGTACTTGGCGCAATTCCTTATACTGAAAATTCAGTAGTACTTCATACAGATACAAATTTACTACCTGACAGAAAAGCCGCTTGGGCTAGTTGGAATTATTTATTAAATAACAATACCGACAAAGCAGCTGTTGTTACCTACCAGATGAATATATTGCAAGGTATTCAATCAGACACGCAGTTTTGCGTTACGTTAAACCATCTTGAAGGGATAGATAAAAGCAAAATATTGCGTGAATTCACTTATCATCACCCTGTTTTCAACAAAGAGTCTATTGCTGCGCAAGGGCTCAAACAAACGATCGATGGTCAAAATAATAGTTACTTTTGCGGAGCCTATTGGTACAACGGCTTTCATGAAGATGGTGTACGCAGTGGTGTAGATGTAGCAAGGCAGTTAGGGGTTGAATTTGACTAGTGCTGTTTATCTAGGCGATGTTAAGCATCGCCGTTTTGCTGTTAAGACTCATCATTTTAGTAACCCACTTTATATGATGTGGGTTGATCTCAACAACCCAGAGCAATTGAACAATAAGCATAAATGGTTAGGTACGTCTGGTTCAAAAGCATTAAAATTCAATGAATCAGACTATTTTGTTAATAAGCCCCACAATAATGATGCGTCAATCATTGAACGTGCAAATCATCAGTTATTATCGCTTGGTGTAACTGAGACTTTTAACCATGTATACATGCTAGGACAGCTCCGTTGCTTTGGTATTTACTTTAGCCCAGTAAATTTCTTCTTTTATGGTCATAGCGACAGTGAATTTAAGTACATGGTGGCTGAAGTTAGTAATACGCCATGGAATGAGCGACACTACTACTTGATACCACTAGAAAAAAAAGTGAACTTTAAAAAAGTATTTTCCGTATCACCTTTTATGAACCTCGATATGAACTATCATTGGACAATTAGGTTAACCCAAGATAAAACATTGATTCATATTGAAAATAAACGGGACGGAGAATTGCTATTTGATGCTACTCTTCGATTAACCCGCAAAGAACTGACTGAAAAAGAAATGAGTCAGTTGTTAAAGCGATTCCCAGCAATGACGTGGACAATATTTAAAGGTATTTATTACCAAGCGTTGAAGCTGTTTATAAAAAGAGTGCCTTTTTTAGGTCATTCTTAAACGTCACAAATTACATACAAGCAGTAATAAAAATAATATAGGTGTTCTAATGGAAAAAGTGTCTAGCTTAAATTGCGAACAAAACACAGGCTGGTTTACAGGGCTTTATAAAAAATTAGTATTTAAAGCTTTTTCTTCAATAGAAACAGGCCAAATCACCGTTATTGATGAAGATCTGCAGCTTGTTTTTGGAGATGCATCATCCGACTTAAAAGTTACGGTAACAATTCACGACAAAGCGATGTACAAGGCGTTTGCATTATCTGGAAGTGTTGGTGCAGGCGAGTCTTACATTTTAGGTCAATGGAGTTGTGACAATCTAACCCGACTAATTGAGTTATTTGCTATAAATGAAAAACAGTTAGACGAGTTTGAGAAAAAATTCGCGTTTTTCAGCAACATTGCCCACAGACTAACTCATTTAAAAAATAAAAATTCTGAGTCAGGCTCTAAAAAAAATATAGTTGCTCACTATGATCTAGGTAACGATTTATACGAATCGTTTTTGAGTAAAGAAATGCTTTACTCGTGTGCTGTTTATCCATCAAAAGATGCCAGTCTAGAAGACGCGCAGCAGTACAAATTAAAGCGCATATGTGAACAGGTAGAATTGCAACCTGGCGATTCCGTTATAGAAATTGGCACTGGATGGGGCGCATTTGCCATTTACGCAGCAACACATTACGACTGCCACGTGACGACTACTACAATATCTGATGAGCAACATGACTTTGTTGCAGAAAAAATTAAAGAGTTAGGCTTAGAGAATAAAATTACGCTTCTTAAGCTTGATTACAGACTACTCACGGGCAAATACGACAAACTCGTTTCGATTGAAATGATTGAAGCGGTTGGCCACGAATATTTACCTAGCTTTTTTACCCAGTGCGGTTCGCTACTCAAAGACGATGGCGCAATGTTGATACAAGCAATCACCATAAGCGATCAGCGATACAAGCACTACCTTAAAAATTCAGATTTTATTCAACAGTATATTTTCCCTGGTGGGTGTTTACCCTCATTAAACGAAATGAGTGAGCAAATCAAAAATAACACCGATATGGTTATCCATACTGTTAGTGATATTGGAACGCATTACGCACGAACCTTAGCTGACTGGCGTGAACGCTTTATCAAAAGTTGGCCTGACCTAGACCGAACAAAATTTGATGACCGTTTTTACAGGTTGTGGTTGTTTTATTTTGCGTACTGTGAAGGTGCATTTAGAACGCGTGCAACCAGTACTGTACATTTAATGGCGCGCAAACCTCGCTTTAGCAGCAATGTAGATGAAATTGCACTCGCTTATTAATTTTGTCTTGTTTCAAGCAGTGTGGTTTTTATCATTACTGCTTGAAGGACAATCACTTTTATTTAGCGCTGTCATCATTGGCTTAATGTTTTATTTGTCAAAGCAAAAAAAACAAGATGCATTATTGCTACTAAAAGCGCTTCCTATTGCTTTGTTACTTGAGTACATAGCCGTGGAGTTTGGTCTACTTTCATTTAAAGTTGATCCTTTTCCTATGTGGCTGGTACTTCTATGGGCCGCCTTGATCCTTTCATTAAATACATCGATGCATTTCTTAAGTCGATTAAGACTCTGGCAGGTATTTGTTGTTTGCTTTATTTTCGCGCCAGCTAGCTACTGGGCGGGTGCGCGTTTTAACGTAATTAATTTAGGCTTACCGCTATGGCAGTTTTGGGTAGCCTACGGTGTTATTTGGTCGGCAGCCTTTACGTTTATTGTATTTATAAACCAAAAAATTAAGTCGATTATTTTAGCAAGTCAAAATTAGCTTACCCTTTTATTTGTTATTAAAAGAAGGACTTTAATTGTGAAATCAATCATAACCATAACTGTTTTATGTCTTTTATTGTCTACTTCTGCCTTTGCTAATGTTGAATTTAGCAAAGTGGGCGAGGGTAGAATGGAATACTTGTTTTGGGATGTTTACGACGCCACCTTATATACCCCTTCTGGCGATTATGCTTTGGGTGAACACCCTGTCAAATTTAAGCTGACCTATTTACGTGATTTCGACGCCAAAGATATAGTTAAAGCAACCAATGAGCAGTGGGATCACATAGGAAAAAAAAATCTAGTCGGCAAGTACGATGAGGTGCTTTTGTCTATTTGGCCAAACATAGGTAAAGGTGATTCGTTAACGCTGATAACTGATAAAGAAGGCAAAAGTACTTTTTTGCATAACGATAGCGAGGTTGGCGTAATTGATGATGTTGCGTTTTCAAGTGACTTTTTAGCTATTTGGTTAGGTAAAAATACGTCAGAGCCAGCTTTAAGAAAAAAACTATTAGGAAATTATAATGATTATTAATAACGCGTTAAAAACGATTTTTGTGTGTGTATTTGCACTTCTTTTGGTTAGTTGCTCAGCCCCTAATGTAGAACACTACAGTAAAACAACTCCCAATTTTGACTTTAAAACCTTCTTTAGCGGCAAATTAAAAGCATATGGCGTAGTGCAAGACTTTAAAGGTGAGTTAACCCGTAAGTTAGTCGTTGATATGAACGCTACGTGGGAAGGCAACCAGGGCGTCATAGAAGAAGACTTTGTGTATGATGATGGTGAAACACAAAAACGCATCTGGAAAATAACCCTTAATGACGATAACACCCTTACAGGGACTGCTGCAGACGTTCTTGGCGTTGCACAAGGTAAAAGTGATGGCAGTGTATTTCATTGGAACTACAACGTAGAACTCCCTTATGACGGAAGCACTTTAGAAGTTAATTTTGATGATTGGATGTACTTGGTAACACAATCGCGCTTGATTAACCGCACATCTATTGTTAAGTTTGGTGTCGAGGTCGGGGAAGTGACCTTAGTTATCGAAAAAATATAGTTTTTATATGCTGATTAACATGCACCAAAATTGTACAAAAATTAAATCTTTGTTAACACAAGATGCTGTATTTTAGCGGAAATTAATATAATTTTATGTGTTTTATAAGATTTTAACTAAAAATTGCAATTTGCTGTTGCTAACTTTTAAAAAATACATAAAGATAGGTTTTGCGAAGGCAAAATAATAACGAATAGGAATCTAACAATGAATAAAGCTCAATTAGTTGAAAAAATTGCTACTGACGCGGAAATTTCTAAAGCCGCAGCTACACGTGCTCTTGACGCATTTACTGGCGCTGTAACTTCTGCACTTAAAGAAGGTGATTCAGTAGCATTAGTTGGTTTTGGTACTTTCTCAGTTAAAGAACGTGCTGCACGCACAGGCCGTAACCCTCAAACGGGTGCTGAGATCCAAATCGCAGCGGCAACTATCCCAAGCTTTAAAGCAGGTAAAGGTCTTAAAGACCAAGTAAACCTATAATTGGTTTTACAAATTAATTGAAAAAGGGCTAATAAGCCCTTTTTTTTGTGTTGAAAAAGCCGTAATGTAACGGCTCAGTATTTGAAAAGTTATGCTTTTAAGGCTTTATCGCCTCTACCAATTCCAACTGCACCTGAACGTACAACTTCTATGATATCTGTTTCATGGCGTAGCGTATCTAAAAATGATTCTATTTTGTCTGTGCTGCTCACAAGTTGTAAGCTGTAACTCTGACGGCCCATATCTAAAATATCACCTTTAAACACATCTACTACACGAGTAACTGCGGCACGCGTTGTTTCGTCTTGTGCAAATACTTTTACAAGGAGTAGTTCTCGTTCAATGTGGCTCATTTCTGTTAAATCAATAATTTTTAATACATCAACTAGCTTGTTCACTTGCTTGGTAATTTGTTCAACAATTCGGTCATCACCCATTGTTGTTATGGTAATACGCGATAAAGACTGATCGTCAGTAGTACCTACCGTTAGGCTGTCAATGTTGTATGCTCGTTGTGAAAATAGTCCAACAATACGAGATAGTGCACCGGGTTCGTTTTCTAATAATATTGATAAAATACGACGCATTATGCTTTAACTCCTTTACGTAACCACATTTCGTCAATGCCACCTAATTTAATTTGCATTGGGTACACATGTTCTTTTTCGTCGACAAGTATGTCTAAAAATACTAGACGATCCGTTATGCTCATTGCTTTGTCAATCGCGGGTTGAAGCTCGTCAAGTGTGTTTACCTGAATACCAACGTGGCCATAGCTTTCAACTAATTTTATAAAGTCAGGTAGTGAGTCCATGTAAGATGATGAATGACGACCGCCGTACACCATATCTTGCCATTGGCGTACCATTCCTAATGAGCGGTTGTTAAGAGAGACGACTTTAACGGCTAAGTTGTACTGCAAACACGTAGAAAGCTCTTGAATGTTCATTTGAATAGAACCATCGCCAGTTACGCACACCGACTCTTTATCAGGAAATGCGAGCTTAACGCCCATGGCAGCCGGTAAACCAAAGCCCATAGTGCCTAATCCGCCTGAATTGATCCATTGGCGAGGGTATTTAAATGGGTAATACTGTGCTGCAAACATTTGATGCTGCCCTACATCAGAGCTGATGTAGGCTTCGCCGTCTGTTGCTTTATAAAGCGCTTCAATAACAGCTTGAGGCTTTATTTTTTCTGAAGGGCTTTGTTTGTAACCCAAACATTTTTGTTCACGCCAGCTAATAATTTGTCGCCACCAATCTTCTTGTGCACTGCGATCTATTTGAATTGTACTTTTGTCTATTCCATCTTGAAGTTGTTTAAGTACAGTGTCTAAACAACCTACAACAGGTATATGCGCTTTAATGGTTTTAGAAATAGAGGTGGGGTCTACATCTACATGGACAATCGTTGCATTAGGGCAAAACTTTTTAACGTTATTTGTAACCCGATCATCAAAGCGAGCGCCTAATGCCAATATAACGTCGGCATTTGCCATAGCTTTGTTGGCCTCTAGCGTGCCGTGCATCCCAAGCATACCGATAAAGTTAGGGTGAACCCCTGAAATACCACCCAGACCCATTAAAGTGTTGGTAATAGGTGCATTCAATGATTCTACTAAGCGTGTTAATTGCTCTGAGGTGTTTGAAATGATAATGCCACCCCCAGAATATATAACTAGCTTTTTAGCTTCCAATATAGCGGCCACTGCTTTTCTAATTTGTTTTGAATGGCCTTTGGTATTTGGGCTGTAAGTTCGAAGTTCAGTCGTTGCAGGGAAGTCGTATTCAAATTTGACAGCAGGGTTAAGCATGTCTTTTGGTAGCTCAACAACAACAGGCCCAGGGCGACCAGTGCTTGCAATATAAAAAGCTTTTGCCAATATTGCAGGTATTTCTTGTGCACTTCTGCAGTTAAAGCTGTGTTTTACAATTGGTCGAGAGCAACCAACTATGTCTGTTTCTTGGAAGGCGTCGTCACCAATTAGACTAGTAGGTACCTGCCCAGATAATACAACCATCGGAATAGAGTCCATGTACGCAGTTGCAATACCGGTTATACAATTTGTAGCACCAGGGCCTGAAGTAGCAAGAACAACACCGACCTCACCAGTAGCACGTGCATAACCGTCAGCCATGTGTGTTGCTGCTTGTTCATGCCTAACTAAGATGTGTTCAATATCATTTTGTTGAAAAAGTGCATCGTATAAATCTAATACTGAGCCACCTGGGTAGCCAAATATATATTTTACCTTTAATTCTTTTAATGCCTGAACGACTAGTTCAGAGCCATTATACTCTTGTTTGCTCATCCTCATTCCTCTGCGCTTTTTTTGTGCATAAAAAAACCCCCGCGTGGTGCGGGGGTTTTTAAAAAGCAGTATTACCTTTTAATACATCCCCGCTGGGCTTATTACTAAGACCAGTACGAGAACGACTAGAAGGTTAAATTGTGTTTTCATAGTTATTTACTCTACTCAGCAAAACACTGCTTTGATGTGAAATTTTATATGGGTTTATTTTTAAGTGTTTTAAGTGTTTATGTCAACCTTGAATGTTGTTTTTTGCATTTTAAATTCGTTTTTTATTGTTTTTTAGTGGTTTGTTGCTTTTTGTGCGTTTAATTTGAAGTTTTTAGGGAGATAATATGCAGTGCACTTGTTTTTGCTTTGTTTGCTGTTGTTTTAGTATTGAGCAATTTTAGATTGCTTACGTATACTTTAAGCTGGTTTATAACATGTTTAAATAGTTGTTATTAGGTATGATGTGCTTAACAAATTGTTTGAGGAATATACAGTGAACAAAATAGCGTTACTTACTCTTATTACTACGTTGTTTAGCACTATAACTGTAGCTAAAACATCTACTCCGCACGATGTAGGTGTGACCAACAAAGAACGAATTTTGTATTGGCTTAATAAAAAAGAAGACTTAACTTCCGATGAGTTAGAAGCGTCTTACAATGAATACATCAATAACAAATCACCTGTGCAAGTAGCGTTAAAAAATGGGTTTAGCCAGCTATCTCGTTTATCGACATATAACCCAATACAAAAGGGGCTCTTACCTAGTCAACAATCTAGTTTTTCATCGGAGTTAACCCCAGATGATCGAGTCAATACAGTTAAAGTATTAACTATTTTAGTTGATTTTCCTGATTTAAAGCACGACGAAAACCAGTTAACTCCCCAAGACACTGATATGTTTTATACCGACTACTCCCCAGATCATTACCAGCAGATGCTGTTTAACACTAACGGCTATGAAGGCCCTGACGGACAGGTTCTTTTATCGGCGGCCGATTATTATAAAGCGGCTTCTGGCAACAGCCTTAATTTTGAAGGGCAAGTTTACGGGTGGGTAACTGCAAATAATAACGCTAAATTTTATGGTGAACGTTTAGGCTCTACCCGAGATAAAAATGCGCCGAGCCTTGTAAAAGAAGCTGTTGAAAAAGCGGTTGCACAATTTAATATTAATTTGGCTGATTATGACTTAACTGATCTTGATGACATAGACGGTGATGGTATTACCGACGAACCAAATGGGATAATCGATCATGTTATGATTTTTCATTCTAGTATTGGTGAGGAGTCGGGCGGGGGTTATTTATCAACAGATGCAATTTGGTCACATCGTTATTATGTTTTAGACGAAAATAGCCAACCAACTGAAGTTGTTGGGAGTGATATAAAGCTATTTGGTTACACAATAAACCCTATTGATGCCGCCATCGGTGTTGTTGTTCATGAGTTTGGGCACGATTTAGGTTTAAAAGATGAATACGATTTACAGTCTAATACGGTAGGTGAGCCTGTAGCCTCATGGTCGGTTATGTCGTCAGGTACGTGGGCGGGTTCACCACGCGGGTCTGAGCCAGTAATGTTTAGCCCATATGCGCTAGAATATCTTCAAACACGCTACCAAGGTAATTGGGTAAACCAGCTTAGCCTTGATATGGATGAGGTTGTTACGACCCCAGTGCAAGTGATTAATAACGCATCAAGTACGTCTAAATCACAAAGCCAAGTAAAGGTCACATTGCCACCAAGGCTTGAAAAATTTAAAACGCCAGTAGAAGGCGTTTTTCAATATTATTCAAATACCGGCGATAATCTTAATACTCGTTTAGTGAACACCATTAATTTACCAAGCACGACAGAATCGCTTATGCTGAGCTTTGTTGCTTTTTATAGCATTGAGCAAGATTATGACTTAGTTCAAATAAAGGTTAATGGTGTGCCAATCGCGGGTAACTATACGCAACCTACTAACCCTTTCTATGGCAATATTGGTCCTTATATTACAGGTGATTCATTTTTAAATCCTGATGCACAACTTCCTAACGGATACTTAACGCATCAATTTGATTTATCTGCTTATGCAGGGCAAACAATAGAGCTACAAGTACAATACTTAACAGACGCTAATACGCATTATTATGGTTTTGTTATTGACGATATGCGCATTGAGAAAAATGGTTCATTAATTTGGCAAAATAACGCAGAAACTCAAAGTAATACGACCTTATCCGGGTTTGCAAAAGTAGGGAGTTATGTATTTGCTATGCCATCATACTATTACCTGCAGCTGCGTGACTATTCGGGTATAGATAGTGGATTACAAAAAGAGGGTTACTCGCCGGGGTTATTACTGTGGTACAGCGATGAGTCGCACACTGATAACAATACAACTGAGCACCCCGGTAGCGGTTTTGCATTGGTTGTTGACGCAGATCAGCGTGCTATCAATAAAGGAAGCACGCAATCACCAGCAAATACCGCTATTCAAATAAGAGATGCCGCATTTAGCCTTTATGCTCAACGAGCAGGGCTAGGAGATGAAGATTTATCTGCTATCAGCTCTTTTAGTGACGAGATGGACTATCGCTTTGCAGAACAAGCTGAATCGGGTGTTAAATTACCACAAGTTGGCTTTGGTTTTACGCTCACAAACCAAGAAAACGATAATCAAAGCATAGAAATATTATTAATTTACGAGCCATCAAATGGCATTAGTTACTCACTCTCAGATTTCACAGCAGATTTTACAGTTGATGGATTGACGATTTCGCCATCTGATACGTTTACTTGGGATTTTGGTGACGGCAGAACAAGTTCTGAGTTATCCCCTTCGCACGTTTTTGAGAGTTACGGACGCTATGATGTAACATTTACGGCAAGCAACGGTGAAGAAGAGCAGGTAGCAACAACAACAGTCATTATTGCCGCACCCCTGAGTATCACTGAAATTGATTACGAAATAACACAAGGGCTACTAACGGCAAAAGCTGAAGTTGCAGGAGGGTTAGCACCATACAGTTATTTGTGGAATTTAGGCGATGGCAGTTCGCTAGCATCACAAGCCATTTCATATGACTATTTACACTCGGGTGATTATTTATTGTCGCTAACAGTGACTGACGACCAAGGAATGTCGGTATCTCAAAACGTTAATGTAAACGTCAATGTTCCACTCGCAGTTAATACCAGTTTTTCAACAAATAATTTAACGGTCCAATTTAACACTGATGTGTTAGGTGGGTTTAAAAATTATACATATAGTTGGGATTTTGGTGACGGCAGTGAGCTTTCTCAAGTTCAAAACCCAGGTCATACGTATCAAAATGCTGGCAGTTATTCTGTTACTTTAACTATAACAGACACAATTACGGGAGAGGTTATTAGTGATGACTTATCCGTAACGGTAGCACAATCTCAAACTAATAGCGGTTCAAGCTCTAGTGGAGGGGCGCTTGGCGGGTTATTAATTTTTATGTTGTTAATTTCAATTAGATTTAAACGCCCTTAAATGGCATAAAAAAGCCAGCAAAAATGCTGGCTTTTTTGAACGTTTTATTAAATTACAGGTGGTCGATCACTGACTGTGTGAAATCAGTTGTTCCGTGGCTGCCACCTAAATCACGTGTAGTACGGTCACCTGATTTAATTACATCAGCAACAGCGCTGCGAATACGTTCAGCTGTGTCACCCATGTTTAAGTGCTCTAGCATTTGAATAGACGCTAAAATTACTGAGGTAGGGTTTGCTAGGTTTTTACCCGCGATATCTGGTGCGCTACCGTGCACAGCTTCAAAAATTGCAGCATCTTCACCAATGTTTGCACCTGGTGCCATACCTAAACCGCCTACTAAGCCAGCACATAGGTCTGATAAAATATCACCAAATAAGTTAGTCGTTACAACAACGTCAAACTCTTCTGGTGTCATTACAAGTTTCATACACGTTGCATCAACAATCATCTCTGTTGATTCAATTTGTGGGTAACGCTCAGCTACTTCACGAGCTACTTTTAAAAATAAGCCAGAAGTAGATTTTAAAATGTTCGCTTTGTGAACCGCTGTTACTTTTTTACGGCCTTCTCGTACCGCAAGCTCATAAGCAAATGTTACGATTTTTTCAGCGCCTTCACGCGTTATTACAGACTTTGCTTCTGCTTCATTGCCGTCTTCGCTAACTACTTGGCCAGCACCTGAGTACATACCTTGTGTATTTTCGCGAATAGTGATGATATCAATATCATCGTAACGTGCTTTAGTGCCTACAAATGATTTTACTGGACGTACGTTAGCGTATAAGCCAAATTGCTTGCGCAGTGTTACGTTAATAGACGTAAAACCTTCACCTACAGGGGTAGTTAACGGGCCTTTAAGTGTGATTTTGTTTTTAGCAATTGTATCAATTGTCTCTTGTGGAAGTAACTCACCTGTTTTTTCTAGAGCGGCTAGGCCAGCATCAACAAATTCATAATCAAAATCGCATCCTGCGGCTTTTAGTATTTCAAGTGCTGAGTCGATGATGCTAGGACCGATGCCGTCGCCTTTGATCACTGTGATGGTTTGTTTGGCCATTATCTTTTCCTTTAAAGAGTTTGATGTGCACATAAATAGCTACTCTGAGAGAGTAGCTGCTTGTTAGGTCATTTATGTGAATGGTTGAAAATTTTAAGGGCGCATTTATACCAATTTACCGCTTATTTTGCCAGTTTATAGAATAAATAATGGGTATAACCTGTATTTATAATGGTAATAACCGAACTAAATATTGTTATATATTTGTAGATTTCCTAATTGGTCGTAAAAAGTGCGCTCTTCATTCCAGCCATTTAATTTTAGTTGTTCACTAAGAGTTTGCTGTTGCCATGGGGTTAATTTTAGTTCTGGTTTGAAAACCTGTTGCGCAATTACTTTTAAAGCGACCCATAGCTTATGTTTATTTGTTAGCTGTTTTTTTGCTGTGTGCTCTGCCTGTAACAATGTGTTTGCCCAAGGGTTATCGCTCAGCAATTGTGAAAACAATGATTCGATGTGTTCATTTTTAATACTTTCTACACCAAAAAATGCACTAAATGGTGCACTTAGCGTTTTGTTAGGCACTTCATCGATAGCTACTTTTCGTGTCAAGCGACTACTGCATTGGGTTAACATAAAATGAGTATATGCATACAGAGGTAAAGTTATGTGCTCAAATTGATACTGCTTATTGGGTGCTACCAATAAAGCCATTATTTTTACTAAGCTGTCTAATCGATTAACTATAAACCTTTGTAGTGGGTGAGGTGTTGAATTCACCAATTGTTCAAATACAACGCGCTGAATAATCGCAGGTGCATTATTGTATCCAACCATCGACAAGCTATGGCGGAGATCTTTAGCTGCTTGATGTTCTTTATTATAAGGTTTTACGGCTTCACATACTCGCGCAATAATCTCAGGGTGATGACCCATTATTTTATTCAAACCTTTAAAACTATATTCTTGGTTAACTTTAATTTGACTAATTAACTCAATTAGTTGCCTTGGTTTATCTAAACTGCTTGGCTCGTTAATAGTAATATGTTCACTGTTCCATACACTGTATATAAGCTTTTTATCTGCACACTTCCATTGTTTGGGATTGTCTTTTAGTGACGCTTTTATTCTATACCAAGCTAATTTCTGTTTATTTTCTGAGTTAACTAAAATGTGTCGGTTTTGTTTGTCGGTCGCTAAATAAACCATACTTTGATCTTGATATATAACTCGGCTACCAGCTAAAAAGGGTCCCACGTCGGCCACGTAAGACTTAACCAAATGTTGTGCATACAGATTTGGCGTGCGCAAATATAAGTCGGCCAAAGCTTGATAAAAACTTATGTGCTTTTTAGCAGGGGTATGAGTTATATTCATTGCTATTATATTAGCTAATGCAACAAGCGTAATTCCACCATCGTAAAGCATTGTTTTAGGCGTGTTTACAAGGGCTTGCTTATATTTATTTAGTTTAGCGAGTATATGTGTAATAGGGGCTGCGCTATTGCCGCAGCTCAACATTATTTTTGCTGCAAATTGGTGGCGAAGCTGCCAAATTTTTTTATCATTGGCACTAAATTTAGACTGTTCAGCTAGCTTATTTAACTGCGAACAAACACATATATGCTCCACAAGCGCAGCGCTAATATAAAGTTCGGTAAGTTTTTTATCGTAATTTTGGCTAGCGCATAAGCCGGCGGTAATTACACATTGGCTTATAACTAAATTAGTCGAATAGCTGTATTGAGGATTAAATAACGTTAATTTAGACAACAGTGCATTAGGGCAGTGTTCGTATAAGATTCTATACTGTTCAGCTAATTTACAAGCCATAGGATATAAAGCTTGCCAATGCTCTTTGTTATTATAGCCTGTTAAAAAACGCTGCGTATTTTCGTGCAGTTGCTTTAAACGATTCGCAAGTGGCTCATCCATTATGCCTTCACCTAACTTCTTCCTGATATTTACTGTACGCACTTGGTCCCCATAAAATGAGCTGGCCATTTTTAAATAATAAACCTGTGCATTCATCCATTGTCGTTATTCCGTCTGACGTAATATGCTGAGTACGATAAAAAATAATCTGCAATACTTGTTCGTTATCGCGCTTAGCAAATGTCAGGTCTGGGCTACCAAGATAATCAAGTACGGTATTGAGTGTAGTTTGAGAATCTAGCGAAAGTTTTTCAATGTAGCGCTTGTTAAATGACTCTCGATCTTGCCAAATCATAGCTTGAGGATCGTCTTTGTAAAAAGCAATCACCAAAGTTGCAATGAGCGCATATAGCCCCAACCCTAAAATTAAATACCGTATAAACTTTTTCAACACTATTTACCTTAAATACTACCACGGGTATTAGTATACGTTTTGCTATAAATACACGCTATTTACTTGCGACTAATTAAGCCTGAGCTGCTTTAAACTAAACCCTAAATTTATATCTGTTCTTAAACTAACCAATTGTTTGGAGATAACGTACATATCCATATTGGTTTCAAGTTTTTTGCGTAGTCCTGAATTAAGTAATTCATCACTCAATGCTTCATTTATAGAGGTGTAATTATTAACAAGCTGTTGAGCTGATTTTATACCAACGCCTTTAACACCAGGTATATCATTAGTTTTATCGCCTGCAAGCGCCCAAAAGTCGACGAGTCTATTCTTATCTACCCCAAAGCGTTCATGTATTGCAGGTTCATCTAAATGCTGCCTTTTAAAGTAATCGTAAATATGTATTTCACTGTTTAAATACGGTAAAAATCCCTTGTCAGTGGATACGATAGTACTCGTGATTTTATTATCAGCAGCTTTGCAAGCAAGGGTGGCAATAATATCGTCAGCTTCATCATTTATTGGTTCAAAAACAACAATGCCGGTTTCCTCTATTGCTGATTTAAAATGATGCAACGCACTTTTTAGCGTTTCAGGCATTGGGGCTCTGGAGTGTTTATAATGTTCATAAAAGTGATAACGCCAACTTTTATCCCCATCAAATATCGCAATAGCATGTGTTGCATCCGTTATGCGAAGCATTTTTTTGCATGCTTGAGCTACACGCTCGCTGCAAGTAAGCACCAATTGCTTTTCGTTGATATGTTTTTGATTTGCGTCAACTGCGTAAATGCGCCTAATTAAATTAAGCGCATCAATTAATAATAAATGGGGTTTCAAACTGTACGACTCATGCTTTTATTTTGTAACACGGAATATACTTACTACCAGGGAGTTTCATACGACCCTGATCAACAAAAGCCTGTAAAAGTACGTCCATATCTTTCATTAAGGCAGGCTCACCGCTGAGAGTGTAAGGTCCATGTTCTTTGATTGCTCGAACACCCTCATCTTTAACATTACCCGCAACAATACCTGAAAACGCGCGTCGTAAGTTTGCTGCAAGCCGTTGTTTTGGTTGATCCAAATGTAGGTCTAAGCTTGCCATATTTTCATGTGTGGGTGCAAAAGGCTGCTGAAATTCGTTATCAATTTTAAGCGTCCAATTAAAGTAATACGCATCGCCTTCACTTTTTCTATACTCGCGTACATTGGCCATTTTAGATTTTAGCTTTTGACCTACTAGACTCGGATCATCAATAATCACTTCAAATTTGTCTAACGCTTCTTTGCCGAGTGTCATTTCAATAAATTCACACAGTTTTTCAAAGTAATCTTTACTTTGTTTTGGCCCTGTTAAAATAACGGGCAAACACTGCTTTTCGTTATCTGGATGCAATAAAATCCCTAGTAAGTACAATAGTTCTTCGGCAGTGCCCGCACCACCTGGAAAGATAATAATTGCATGAGCTGTGCGTATAAATGCTTCTAATCGTTTTTCTATATCTGGCAAAATAACGAGTTCGTTTACTATTGGGTTAGGGGGTTCAGCTGCAATAATGCTGGGTTCTGTTAACCCTAAATAACGATTGTTTTTAATACGTTGTTTAGCATGGCCAATGGTGGCACCTTTCATTGGACCTTTCATTGCCCCAGGTCCACAACCAGTACAAATATTCAATCCACGCAAGCCAAGTTCATAACCCACTTGTTTGGTGTACTTGTACTCAGTTTCGTTTATTGAATGTCCACCCCAACAAACCACCATATTAGGCTCGCTGTTTACACGAAGTGCATGCGCATTTCTGAGCATATCAAACACCATATGAGTTATGGCTTTTTGTTCTTGCAGGTCTTTTTCGTACTTTTGACAAATAAATAAAATATCGCGAATAACTGAAAATATATGTTCGTGTATACCGGTGATTATTTCACCATCTACAAAGGCTGTTTTTGGAGGGTTTTCAAGTTCAATTTTTATACCGCGCTCTCGGCTGAGTAAGCGAATATCAAAGTCTTTATATTTGTCGTATATTTGCGAACTTTCGTCTGTGTGGCTGCCTACATTGAGTACCGCCAACACGCAATTTCTAAATAATTTATAACGTTCGCTGGTAGAAGATTGTTCTAATAAATCAACCTCTAACTGAGATAGTAAATCTAATACACCAGTTGGGTTTAACTGTATTAACATGGGCGTACTCCTTGCTATTTATGTAAATTACTACTGAGTCATACATTTACAATATTTATAATCGAATGACATTATTTACTTATACAAAGGCGGTCTCTACCTGTATTTTTGGCCTCATACAGAGCGTCGTCGGCTCTATCAAAAGCTTTAATCGGCGTATCCCCTTTTTTTAATTGTGTAGCGCCTACGGAGATAGTTATTTCAATTTGCTTGTCTTTAAATTTAAAAGGGATGTTTTTTATAACCTTTCTGAGTTTTTCAAGCGGTGCAACTGCATTATCAACAGTGGTTTCGCTCATTAATAGCACAAATTCTTCACCGCCATATCGCGCTATAAAATCAGATTTTCTTATCGACTTTTGTAATGCTTTTGCAATAACTTGCAACGTTATATCGCCAGCTGTGTGGCCAAACCTATCGTTTATTGACTTAAAGTGGTCAACATCGATAACGACCAGCGTAACATTTGATTGCTGAACATTAAATAAATGCATTTCGTGATTGTAGCGTTCGTCAAAAGCGGCTCTATTAGGTAATTTTGTTAACCCGTCCAGCAGGCTTTTAAAACGTTGATCGTTTAAGCGTTTTTTGTATTTTGTAAGCTTTGTTTCGAGCGTGCCAATACGGCCATTAATCTCATTAAAACTAGATACAAGTATTTCTCTGTCTTCGCGTTCTAGTTTTTCTTTTGCCATAAAGTCTTGAGTTAACGACTTTAACTCATTATCAACAAGCTCTTTTAATGATGAAATAGAAGTCGCAGATTGTGTTTTTTTGTTTAAGCTTTCTATTTTACTTTTAATACTTTTATTTAGGTTTTCAAACTCAGTCCCCATTGAGGTTGAGTGCTTACTTGTAGCGACTATTGATTTGTGTAGTTCTTCAATTGTTTGGTTAAGCGACGATAAAAAGCTTTGCGCTGATTCTCGTTCTTTATTTATATTTTTAACAACAACAGTAATTATATTTATGGCCGTATCGAGCAAAGACCCTAAATTATCGCTTTCAGATATAATGCTCTTAATACGTTTAATTTCTACAGTTGCTTCATCTTCAAGAACTAAATCGTTAGCGAGTTCAAGCAGCTTTTGCGCTAGTGCAGGCGTGGCCTCACAGCTAATATTGCTATCAGCACGTAGCTTTGTGTTTAATGCCTGATGATAAAAGCTTATTAATTTTTCTAGTAGCGGAATAAAGTCATGAGTGGAGTGGACGTTATTCATTTCGTGATCAAGTAAGTTTCTTAACGAGCGGCGTGTTCCCTCTGGCAAGCCTTTGGTTTTTTGTAGTTGTCTGCCAGCAGATAAAACACTTTCTTGCAGGTCACGTTGCTGCGATAGTTGTATGGCTTCTTGCTTTTTTAACAGCTCTATTGTTTCGTCGATTAAAGGGTATAAATCGTCAAAACCAACGCCTTTATTTAATGCGCTTCTAAAGTTAGCAAGTCTGTTATCAAGCTCCGTGTCTAGACCCTTACAGGCTAAAGATAGTTTAGATGAGAAAATAGAGAGGGTGTCTACTTGATGTTTTCGCGCGTCTTCAAGTGCCATGCGCGCACCAATTGCTTGTTTAAGTTTTTTCTCTGTAGCAGTAGATTTTTCTGACACCTAGGCAAGCCACCATGATTTGTAATTTTATTATTCTAAGTCTACAACAAATTTATATTAAGTGTAGTTATCTCGGTAAAAACTCTATAATTTTATTAACCTAGTGCGTACAAACTCGTATACATGAGTGTTTATCGTTTTTAATTCACATTTAAATGTACGCTTGTTAACCTTGAGCACAATTAAGGTCTTAATTAGGTTTCTATGAAAAAGTTATTAGTTTTATCAATTTGTGCTGCGTTATCTGCATCTGCATTTGCAGATGTTAACTATTCATTGAGTATTGACGAGCCTCAACATCATCTTGGTGATGTGCGCGTTCAATTCCCTAAATCAGCACAAGCCCATCTTGATATTAAATTACCTTCTTGGCGCACCGGTCGTTATGAAATACTAAATCTTGCCAATGGCGTTCGTTACTTTAACCCAACAGATAAAGAGGGTAACCCCTTAAAGTGGGAAAAAATCGATCACAGCACATGGCGTGTTCACATTGATACACCCACAGAAATAAGTGTAGGGTACCAGGTTTATGCAAACGAGCTTGGTAAACGTGCTCGCCATATTGATGATAGCCACGCTTTTATAGACGCTTCTGGCTTTTTTATGTTTAGCGAATCATTTCGACAAGAGCCTGTAACGGTTAATTTAGATGTTCCAAAGCAGTGGCGTTCAGTATCTGGAATGAATAATTTAGATTCTACTCATTCGTTCAAGGCAGCTAATTACGATGTGCTTGTGGACTCGCCTATCGAAACAGGTATTAACCAACTTCACTCATTTAACGTTGATGGACGTGAGTACGAATTAGTTATTTGGGGAGAGGGTAACTACGACGTTGAATTAATGTTGCGTGATCTTAAAAAGCTGGTAACAACCGGTAATGTAATTTGGGATAGTTACCCATATGAGCGCTACGTTTTTATGGTGCATGCTACTTCTGGCGCTGGTGGTGCAACCGAGCATTTAAATTCGACCATAATTCAAAGGCCGCGTGATCGATTTGGCTCTCGTGAAGATTATTTAGGTTTCATAAGCACAGCAGCTCATGAGTTTATTCATACTTGGAATGTAAAAGCATATCGTCCAAATGGATTGGTACCTTACGATTACACCAACATGAATTACTCAAAATTACTTTGGATTGCAGAAGGCTCAACAAGCTACTTTGAGGATCATTTATTAGTGCGTTCAGGCATTGAAACGACAGATGAGTTTTTTAAAGGCCTAACAAAAACCATAAATCGACACTTACAAACACCAGGCAGAGAAGTTCAAAGTGCCAGTGAAACGAGTTTTGATAAATGGATTAACCAAGGTGGGGATCACGGACGTAATTACAGTACCAATATATATTTAGAAGGCTCATTGTTGTCAATGGTACTTGATATTGACTTACTAGAAAAAACAGCGGGTAAAGTAAGTTACCGTGATGTGCATAAAGCACTATACAACAACCATAAGCTACCAGCGGGCTTCGATGAAAAAGATGTATTAAGCATTTTACAAAACCTGACAGGTCTCGATTATTCAAATTGGTGGGAAGAGCATGTTGACTCACCTGCAAATATTAATTTTGACGAGTTGCTTAATAAAGTAGGTTTGACTTTTGAGCGACCAAAAGTTGCTAAGGCTATTGCCAGCATAGATGCAGTGACTAAAAATACCGGCCAGCTTTTAACATTAACGCATGTTCAACGCGGTGGTAGCGCGTGGAAAGCAGGCTTAACAACTAACGATAAAATTGTAGCTATTAATAAGCTCCATGTTGGTAAAGATTTAAAGTCTAGCCTTGAGACGTTTAAACCTGGAGATAAAGTGGTTATTGACTTCATTCGTCGTGATGCACTACAAAGCCTCACATTAGTATTAACTGAAAAGTTTGATAAACCTAAAAAGGTAACTGCTAATTTACAAGCAAGTGAGAAACAAAAAGCCCTTTTCAAAGCTTGGATGGGTGTTGAGCACCCCAATGATACTAAATAGGATTTAAAAATAGTAATAAAGGAGCTAAGGCTCCTTTTTTATTGCTCCAACAATTAATAATAAACCTAAGCTTATTTTTTAAATATATGTGTATGGAAATTCAACAATTAACTTCTATTATAAAATAAGGAAATTTTAAAGGAGATAGTCACAGCATGACTGCCAACTCAATTGTGAATCAATTATCTAAACAGTTTGTAACTAACGATTCTTTGCACCAATTATTTGAAAGTGTTAATTCAATCTCAGTGCAAGGTTATGATGATCAAAGACGAGTTGTGTATTGGAACAAAGGAAGTGAACTCCTTTATGGCTATAAACAAGAGGAAGCACTTGGAAAGAGGCTAGAAGAACTGATAGTACCAGCCCCTATGAGAGACATGGTAATTGAGGCTCATACAAAGTGGATCAATGAAGGCGTAGCAATCCCTGCTGCAGAAATATTACTTAAACATAAAAATGGAACTGACATATACGTTTATTCAAGCCACGCAATGTTTGAAAATGAATTTAAAAACAAGCAAATGTATTGTATAGACATTAATTTGTCGGATGTAAAAAAAGCCCAAGCCATTGCCACATTTAAAGAACAAATGCTAAAAACCATTTTTGAAGCAATCCCAGACTTGCTTTTTTTAATGGACTATAACGGAATAATTATCGATTACCATGCTAATAATCAAGATGCCCTCTATGTCTCCCCTGACCAATTTGTTGGTAATAATATGCTTGATATTTTACCGAAGAGTGTTGCTAAAAAGTTTGAAGTTTACATAGAAAAAGCAATTGAACAAGATGAAATTGTAACGTTTAAATATGAGCTGTCCGTTCCTCAAGGGCAGGTGTATTTTGAAGCAAGAATTAACAAAGTTTTAAAATACGACCAAATAATGATAATTATTCGAGATATAACCGAACAACACCAATCAGAGCAACTCATTCGTAAACAAGCTTATTTCGATAGCCTTACACAATTACCAAACCGTTTACTCGCTCTTGACCGTTTATCACAGCTAACAGTTGAGGCGACTCGTAATGATGAAAAAGCAGCGATATTTTTCTTAGATTTAGATGATTTTAAAAAAATTAACGATTCACTAGGTCATGAAGCAGGCGATAAAGTTTTAATTGAAACAGCCAATCGTTTACAAAGGGCATTAAGAAAAGCTGACACAATTGGTCGCTTAGGTGGCGACGAATTCATTATTTTGTCAAAAGGAATTTCCACTCAACAAAATGTTGTGGGTATTGCCGAAAAACTCCTGCAAAATTTTCGAGAACCTTTCACAATTGAGGGGCGAGAGTTAATGTTAACAATTAGCATTGGGGTAGCAATGTTTCCAGATAACGGCAAATCTGTGTCTGACTTATTAAGAAACGCCGACACGGCAATGTATCAAGCCAAAGCTCTGGGTCGAAATACATACTCGTTTTTTACTAATCAAATGAATACTGTAATCCAACGACGCTTAACAATAGAAGAGCAAATGCGAGGTGCATTGCAGCGCAATGAATTCATTCTTTATTACCAACCGCAATTTGATGTTAAAAAGAACGAAATTATAGGGGCAGAAGCATTACTCAGGTGGCTAAACCCTGTACTAGGAAGTGTGGCACCAGATGAGTTTATCCCTATTGCAGAAAAAACAGGCGTGATCATATCTATTGGTGAGTTTGTTATTAAAGAGTCACTTAGTTTACTCAATCGATGGAAGAACGTAGAACAGCTCAACAGAAATTTTTCAATTGCAGTAAATTTATCTCCTAGTCAATTTAAAGACCTGAGCCTGTTTAACTTTATCAAAACATCGTTATCAAATGCGAACATTGAACCTCAAAGTCTTGAACTTGAAATTACAGAAGGTGTTTTAATGAGCGGAGAGTCCAGCATTACTGACACATTAAACGATATAACAAATTTAGGTGTTATATTGTCAATGGATGATTTTGGCACAGGTTATTCCTCGTTAAGTTATTTAAGGAAGTACCCGTTTAATGTACTAAAAATAGACCGTGGTTTTATAAATGGGATTACAAAAAATAATGAGGATTACAGTTTAGTAGAAGCAACAATCGCTATGTCGCATGGTTTAGGGTTAAAAGTTGTCGCTGAAGGCGTAGAAACAAAAGAACAACTCACAATATTAAAAGAACTTGGTTGCGATCTAGCTCAAGGATATTATTTTAGTAAACCAATACCTGAGCAGGACCTCATTGATTTTTCGATACGTTTTTATAGTTAACTTGCAGTAAACCTTGTAACTGGTGCGATGTAACTACCGTGTTTAAATAACATTTTTTAAATGGTTTTCTAATTCAAACATAAATCGATTTAAGACTTCGTTTAATTTATTACTTCCATATATAGCAGCATGAAGGCGTATTTGTTGGGTTTTGACTGTGCCATTGCTCTTAAATCGGTCGAGTTATATCAGTACTTCACATTCAGCGTCTGCTATGTATTGAGGTCATAATTTAATAGACAATAAGAATTAACAAGTTTAGTTCATGCTCTAGTATTAGCTGGTAGGTGCTCTAAAATAAAATCAACTAGTTTAATCATAAATTGTGTATTTATTGATTATATTATCTCTTTATTTTGTTTTTATATTTTTACGTGCATTTAATTACCCTTAAGTGGTATGTTTTAATAATTTACTAAAGGAATTAATTATGAAATTAGAGTCATTAGCACTGCACCATGGTTACGAGTCTGAAGAAACCACGAAATCAGCAGCAGTACCTATTTACAATACCTCATCCTACACGTTTGATAACACGCAACACGGTGCAGATTTATTCGACTTAAAAGTACCAGGTAATATTTACACCCGCATAATGAACCCTACTAATGCCGTGCTTGAACAGCGTATTGCTGCAATGGAAGGGGGCATTGGTGCGCTAGCGGTAGCCTCGGGCATGGCAGCTATTACCTATGCGATTCAATGCTTATGTGAAGTAGGCACTAATATTGTCAGCACCAGCCAAGTATATGGCGGTACGTATAATTTATTTGCCCATACATTACCCCGCCAAGGTATTGAAGCGCGTATGATTAAGGCTGATGACTTTAGCGCATTCGAAGATGCCATTGATGACAACACCCGTGCTGTTTTTTGTGAATCTATCGGTAACCCTGCAGGTAATATTGTCGATATTGAGCGTTTAGCTAAGATTGCTCATAGCAAAGGTGTCCCACTTATTGTTGATAATACTGTGGCTACACCGTATTTATGCCGGCCATTTGAGCTAGGCGCCGATATAGTGGTTCACTCACTGACAAAGTACATAAACGGGCACGGTACAGCTATTGGCGGTATGATTGTTGATTCAGGTCAATTTGATTGGAAAGCCAATGCCACACGCTTTGCAATGATGAATGAGCCCGATCCGTCGTATCACAATGTGGTCTATACCGATGCCTTTGCAGAAGCAGCCTTTATTGGGCGTTGTAGAGTAGTGCCACTTAGAAATACTGGTGCCGCGCTTGCCCCTAAAAACGCATCTGACATTTTAATCGGCCTTGAAACCTTAGGCTTAAGAATGGATCGCCACTGCGAAAACGCGCAGCAACTGGCTGAATACTTAGAAAATCACCCTAAAGTTCTTTGGGTTAACTACGCGGGTTTAACATCAAGCCCATATTATGCAATGAGCCAAAAAATCACCAGTGGTAAAGCTTCAGGTATTTTAAGTTTTGGTATCGCGGGCGGCCTTGAAGCAGGCACGCGCTTTATTGATGCGCTTAATATGATCCTGCGTTTAGTTAATATTGGCGATGCTAAATCGCTGGCTTGTCATCCAGCGTCAACCACGCACCGTCAATTAAATGATGAAGAACTTGCAAGCGCAGGTGTGAGCCGCGATTTAATTCGCCTATCGGTCGGTATTGAAAACATTGCTGACATAATTGCGGATGTAAGCCAAGCGCTCGATAAAGCATAGTTATACAATTAAGGACCTTGCGTGAGTAAAGAAGGTGCTTTTGTAGCGCCTTTTTTATTAGGTTTAATTTGCTTGGTTTGTTTTATAAATGCATTTGTATAAAGTTTATTTAAAACGCCGCTGTGTAATTGTTGAAACTTACGTTTAAAAAAAGCTTTTTTAACCTTGGTTTTAGTAGTGCAGCTTGCAATATCGCTCTGTATGTCTGTATTTTGCGAAACAGGGTATGGCATAAGCGAAAAACTATTTACGTGGGTTTCCCAAATATGTTGTAAGTCGCAATCTACAGGGCGGCCAAATTGGGCTGTGGCTTTAAGTAATTGCTTAGCCCCTTCATAGCTTATTGCTGTAGCGCAGCAGCCAGTCATTAGCTTTTTATGTATGACTAATCGCTGGTGGTTATTTAGGTTTTGCTGATAGGCAATAGGGCGAGTGCGGTTTTCATAGGCTGCGAGTTTAATAAGTTGCCAGGGCTGGTTTAACTGCTCAATATTTTTAATCGCATTATGAATGCTGTCATCAATATAAAAATCATCCTCTAGCACAATCGCGTATTTTAATTTCTCATCAACTATTTTTTGCCATGCTTTACGGTGGCTTAAATAGCAGCCAATTTGGCCATTGCTTAGCGGATAGTGATACTGTTGTTTATTCAATTGCGGGCTGTAATGTAGGTACTTTTGTAGTGTACTCAATTGTGCGCCATCTACGGCATCAATACGTTCAAATGGCAAGCTAACACGTGCCAGTTGCGTTTGAGTATTTGCGAGTCGCTGCGTTGAGCGCGCTAAGTTTATTACAAATAATGCTGCCATGATGTTCACCCCCTAGCGTTTTAAGCAATACTAAAGAGGGGCTGTTACACGCAAGTGGCAAATTTATGGATTTTTTAAGTCAGCTCGCGGCTGTGCTAAAATGGCGTTTTTTTCTTCTTGAGAGAGAATGATCCAATCAAATATTTCTTCATTAGTTCGACCGCACCCAGTGCAATAACCGCTGCGACGTTCACATATGCCTATACAGTCGCTTTTTAATTTAGATGTGTTTTTATTCGTTTTTCGCATTATTAAAATCCTAACGGTGGAGCAATTTCAAAGCGAGTAGAAAACCCATTACCTTCTTGATTTGTAGACAGTGTAATAACCGGATTTTTAGTATCAAGTACAAAGGTGCTGTAAATTGAACTGGCTGTTTCTTTTTGGCTTTCAAACCAACCTGTTTTTGATAGGCATTGGCGTAACTGTTCAGCAAGTGTTTGATGCGAATTTACTGCATGCGTTTGCGCTTTAACAGGTGTTTGGCATTGGTAACTTACTTGCTCAGACTTATTTAAAGTAATTGTACAGGCAGATCCAATGATATGAGTATTAGTGTGCCATTGGTTTGAAAACGGGTTATTCACTTTATCTGCTTTGATTGAATTAAAACCAAACTCATAACCATTTATTAGGTTATTTACGCTGCTACATTCATCGGATGTGACTGTGGTTTTTACAGACTGATTCGTTGTAGTAGCTTTGGCTGTAGTCTGATTAGTTTTGCTTGTACAGCCCGCTAAAATAAACACGATAATAAGAAGGATAATATAGTTTTTCATAGTTCACAGTAACCGATAAATTGAGCAATGCACTATAACACACATCATTTATTCAACTAAAAGGGAAAATAAAAAGGCCCATAAAATATGAGCCTCTTTTTAATTTACTTTAGGAGGCGCTATTTATGGCGACCTTGTAGGCATTTTACAACGTCTTCTAGGGCTAAGCCTTGGCGTTGTAGCAATACAGTAAGGTGATAAATTAAATCAGCCGATTCATTAGTAAGCTCATCGTTATCGTGCTTCATTGCGGCAAGCGCTACTTCTACGCCTTCTTCGCCCACTTTTTGACAGCTACGGCTTAAGTCTTTAGCAAATAATGAAGCGGTGTAGCTTTTTGCTGGGTCGTCGTTTTTACGCTCAACAATCACATCTTCTAATTGCGCTAAAAAGCTCAGGCTAGGTTTAGCGTCATCACCAAAGCAGCTTTGTGTGCCTAAGTGACATGTTGGGCCTTCTGGATTAGCCAGTACTAAAATTGAGTCGTAGTCACAATCGGTATGCACCGATACTACGTTTAAGTAGTTTTCTGATGACTCACCTTTGGTCCATAAACGTGACTTTGAACGCGAGTAAAAGGTTACTTTGTTACTTTCAAGCGTCGACTTTAGTGCTTCGCTGTTCATAAAGCCTTGCATTAAAATAACACCAGAGCGAGCATCTTGAACAATCGCAGGGATCATTTCGCTTTTAGCAAAATCTACTTGAGTTTGGTTTTGTTGTGTTACTTGCATAGTCTTGCTGCCACTTGGTTATCGGTTAAAAATTGTTTTAATTCGCCAATGTTAATCACATTTTTGTGAAAAACGCTTGCTGCTAATGCGCCATCGACTTCGCTTTGTTTAAATACATCAACAAAATCTTGCATACTGCCTGCACCGCCAGATGCGATTAAAGGAATATTACATAATGCGCGCATTTTACTTAGCTGCTCATTGTCGTAACCGTTACGTACGCCATCTTGGTTCATACAGTTTAAAACAATTTCGCCTGCGCCTAAGTCTTGTACGCGTTTAACCCATTCCTCGGTTTTGTAACGTGTACGGCTTGATGCATTAGGATCGCCGGTTAATTGATACACTAAATACTCGCCGGTCACTTCATCGTAAAAGCTATCAATACCTACAACAACACATTGCTTACCAAATTCATCGTGTAGCTCTTTTATAAGCTCAGGGCGGGCAATAGCAGGGCTGTTAATACTTATTTTGTCAGCGCCACGCTCTAGTACACGTGCTGCATCGGCTACCGATTTAATACCGCCAGCCACACAAAATGGAATATCGATGTGGCGGGCAATGCTCTCTACCCAATTTACATCAAGTAGGCGTTTTTCAACACTTGCGCTGATTTCATAAAAAACCAGTTCATCGGCGCCGGCATCGCTGTATGCTTTTGCCATTGTTAAAATATCGCCCACTATTTCGTGGCCTTTAAATTTAACGCCTTTTACTACTTGGCCGTCTTTTACATCTAAACACGGGATTATGCGTTTTGATAACATGCCAACGCCTCCTCAACACTAAATGCGCCATCAAGTAGTGACTTACCTAAAATAACGCCACCTACGCCCAGCTCTTTAAGCTTTTTAATGTCATCAAGTGAACTTACGCCACCCGAAGCTTGTACTTTAATGCTGCTGTTATGGCGAGTTAAATCTTCGTAAAGCTCAAACGATGGGCCAGTCATGGTGCCATCTTTACTGATGTCCGTACATAAAAAGTCAATAACGCCCAAGCTTACATAAAAATCTACAAGCTCAAGTAAACCAAACTCAGATTCACTTAACCAACCATGGGTAGCAGGTGCCCAGCCCGTGGCTGTTTTATTTACATCAAGGGCAATAACAAAGTGCTCGGCGCCAAATTGTTCAATCCAGGCTTTTACTTGCTCGCGTTTTTCTACTGCCATAGAACCAATAACAACTTGGTTAGCACCGGCTTTTAGCCAATCGCTTACATCTTGCTCTGAGCGAATACCGCCGCCCACTTGGTACGGTACATTAAGCGCTTTAGTTGCAGCTTGAATATGTTGCCACTGTTTTTTACTTGGATCGCGTGCGCCTTCTAAATCTACAAGGTGCAATTTACCTGCGCCGCTGTCGGCGTATTCTTTTAAACGTGCACCAAGCTCAAAAGGATAAAACTGAGCGGTGTCGTACTTACCTTGGTATAAACGAACAATTTGATTTTGTAATACGTCTAATGCTGGAATAATCACAAATAATCTCTTTATTGTTGGTTAATGGGCCGTTTATAACTGCCAATCAACAAAATTTTGTAATAAACGTGTGCCTACTTTTGCACTGCGCTCTGGGTGAAACTGCATGCCAGCGTAGTTGTCTTTTGCAACAATGGCTGAAAAGGTTTGGCCGTATTCGCCGCTTACAAGTGTTGCATCGTTTACGGTGTGCGCAAAGCTATGTACAAAGTACACTTGCTCGTCTTGTGTTAAGCCTTTGGTAAGTGCATGCTCTTTATTTACGCTTAAGTTATTCCAACCCATATGCGGCGATGTTAAATTGCCAACATCAAGGGCTTTTACTTGGCCTGGTATTTTACCTAAGCATTGTACGTTACCTTCTTCGGTGCTTTCGCACAGTAACTGCATACCTAAGCAAATTCCCATAAGTGGGCGCTGGTATTCGTTTATAGCTTGTTGCCAGCCGTTATCTACAAGGCGTTTCATGGCAACAGATGCATGTCCAACGCCTGGTAATATTGCACGCTCAAAACCAGCTAATTGCTCTGGTGAGGTAATGACTGTTGGCGTTTGACCTAAGCGTTCAAACGCAAAGCGTACTGAATTTATATTGGCACACCCGGTATTAATTATGGCAATCATAAACATCCCTTAGAGCTGGCTGTTTGTTGGGTCGTGTCTTGTGCTACTGCCATACGAAGGGCACGTGAAAACGCTTTAAATAAGCCTTCTACTTGGTGATGACAGTTACCGTCGCTGACCGATAAAATAAGGCTAATAGCGGCATTATCGCTTAAGCTTTTGAAAAAGTGCTCAACCATTTGTACGTCTAAATCGCCTGCTTTTTCGCGGCTAAAATTAGCGTTTAATACAAACGAAGCGCGCCCCGATAAGTCAATTTGTGCTTCAGCTTTACACTCATCCATAGGTAGCGCAAAACCATAGCGCGCTATTTGCGATTTAGTGCCAAGCGCTTGTTTAAGCGCAACACCTAGGGCAATACCTATGTCTTCAACAAGGTGGTGCTCGTCTATGTGTAAATCGCCTTTCGCTTTAATATTTAGACCAATGTTGGCGTGGGTGCGAATTTGATCAAGCATATGATCAAAAAAGCCAAGGCCTGTTTCAATGCTACCGTTTTTAGTTTGATCTAGGTTTATGGCTACATCAATTTGGGTTTCTTTGGTGTTACGCGTAACACGGCCTTCGCGATTGGCAGTTGTAAGCTTTGTAACAATGGCAGGCCAGCTGCCATCATACAAAATGCCTTCACAACATAAATTTTGAGCAAGGCCAATATCTGTTTGGCGATCGCCAATGACATATGAACGTGCTAAATCAACTTTGCCTGAGCGCATAAGTTCAGTTAATAAACCTGTTTTGGGTTTACGGCAATCACAGTTTTGCTCGTCAAAGTGTGGACAAATTAATACCTCGTCAAAGCTAATGCCTTGGCTTTGCATTATGTCCATCATTTTATCTTGTGCTATGTCAAAGTCAGCAGTCGGGAAGCTGTCTGTGCCTAAGCCATCTTGATTCGATACCATCACTAAACGGTACCCTGCGGCTTGTAACTGTAATAAAGCCGGGATAACACCAGGTAAAAACGCTAATTTTTCTAGGCTGTCTACCTGTTTGTCGGTGATTGGCTCTTCAATAATAGTGCCGTCGCGGTCTATAAATAAATAGGGGTTACTCATGATACTTCGTTTCCTGCTAAAGATGCTGCGGTAGCCGGCGTTTGTAAGCCATCTAACCAAATTTTTACTTGCTCAAGTTCTTGCTCATTACCAATGGAGATACGTAGCCAATCGTCTTCACCGTATAGGGTAAACGCGCGCATCACTAAGCCTTGTTCAAGTGCTACTTTAAAGTAGTTTTTGTCGGCTAATTTTAAGGTAACAAAGTTACCTTCACCAGTGAGAATTTTTAATGCAGCTGGGGATTCGTTTAACCACTGTACAAGTTTAGCTTTTAAACTATTTAAAATAGTCACTTGGCGGCGCATTGATGTAATTGCATCAGGCGCTATGGCTTGTGCAGCAATACTTGCTACCACACCCGATACCGGATACGGCGCAATCACTTTACGAATAGGGGCAAGTACACTTTCTTGTGCAAGTGTAAAACCGGTTCTTAACCCTGCAAGCGCAAACGCTTTAGATAAAGTGCGCAGTACCACTACATTACTATATTCGTTAATCAGCGCTGTAGCACTTTGCTCAGGGCAAAACTCAATGTAGGCTTCATCAACAATAACTAAGGCCTTACCGGCAAGCGCTGTTGCCAGTGCTTTTACTTTTTCAAGGGGGGTTAAGCTACCAGTTGGGTTATTTGGGTTACAAATAAACACCAGTTTTGAGCTGCCCACTGCCTCAACTATTTCATTAACACTGCCATCAAGTAATAGCGCTTGGGTTAAGCCATTGATTGCAACGTTGTGCGTATCAGCGGTTACTTTGTACATACCGTAAGTTGGCAAAAATAACGAGATACTGTCTTTTGCAGGTTCGCAGTAGGTACGTACTAAAAGCTCAATGCCTTCATCGGCGCCGCGCGTCATTAATACGTTTTCGCTTTCAAGCTCTGCATACGCAGCGTAGCGGTCAATAACCAGTTGCGGCTGTGGATCTGGGTAGCGATTTAAATCTTCAATACTCAGTTCAATATTTTTAGCGTACGGGCTTTCATTGGCGTTTAACCACGTTGACCCTGTTAGCTTTTCACTTTTGGCAGAGCTGTAGGCAGCAAGGGCTGCAATATTTTGTGGTAACAAGCTTGTCGCTTGCGCGCTCTTATTGCTCATTTTTAATTGCCTCTAAACGAATTGAAACCGCATTTGCGTGTGCATCAAGGCCTTCTGCATCTGCTAGTGGCAAAATAGCTTTTGACAGCTGTGTTAGGCCACTTTTACTTATAGTTTGTACTGTGTAAGTGCGGAAAAAATCAAGCAAGTTTAAGCTTGAATAGGTTGCACTGTAACCGTAGGTAGGTAACACGTGGTTAGTACCCGATGCATAATCGCCCGCTGATTCTGGCGTGTAGTCGCCAACAAATACCGAGCCTGCATTTTTTACTTTATCTAAGTAAGGTGTTGAATCTGCTAATTGCAAAATTAAGTGCTCAGGGCCATATTGCGCTGATACGTCAAATGCTTGCTCAACAGAGTCCACTAAAATAAGTGATGAATTAGCCAGAGCTTGCTCGGCTGTCTCTTTGCGGCTTAATTTAACAAGCTGACGTGTAAGAGCCTGCTGCGTTTGCTCAATGATACTTTCGCTGTTACACAATAAAATAACTTGCGAGTCTGCGCCGTGCTCAGCTTGCGAGAGTAAATCTGCCGCTATAAATTCTGGGTTTGCACGCTCATCTGCAATAACTAGTACTTCAGAAGGGCCTGCTGGCATATCGATTGCCATACCAGGAATTGTTTGTGCAACAAGCTGTTTGGCCATCGTTACAAAGCTATTACCTGGGCCAAAAATTTTGTTCACTTTAGGCACTGATTCAGTGCCGTAGGCCATTGCGGCAATTGCACCTGCGCCACCACTTTCAATTAAAGTTGTAATGCCACATAACTTAGCTGCATATAATATCGCAGGGTTAATGCTTTCATCACCTTGCACAGGGGTTGCAAGTACGACGTTTTTAGCACCACTTAATTGTGCAAGTACACCTTGCATAATAACCGATGATGGCAGTGGAGCACTGCCACCTGGTACATAAATACCCACAGCTTCGATGGCCTGATATTTCAGTTCACATACAACGCCAGGTTGGGTTGATAACTTAATATCTTTAGGCAATTGCGCTTCGTGAAAACGTTTAACGTTTGCATAAGCGGTGTCAATTGCGTATTTAAGCTCTGCGCTTAGTGCTTGCTCTGATGCGTTTATTTCATCAAGCGGTACACGTAAACGAGGGTTAGCTCTATTATCAAACTTTTTAGCCATATCAAGTAAGGCTTTATCGCCTTGCTCTTTCACATCGCTCATAATTGTTTGGCATATAGCTTCAACCTTTGCGCTGGCAGAAACCGCAGGGCGCATTAGCGCCGCTGCTTGTACTTGTGAAGATTCCTCATTCCAACGAAGCATGGTACTTACTCCATCATTTTTTCAATTGGCATTACTAAAATAGAGTTAGCGCCTAGGGCTTTAAGCTGCTCCATTGTTTCCCAAAATAATGTTTCGCTGCTTACCATGTGAAGCGCTACGTACTCTTCGTTACCAGCAAGTGCAAGTAGAGTAGGTTGGCCAGAGCCTGGTAAAATTTCGCAAATTTCATCAAGTTTAGTTTTTGGCGCGTGTAGCATAATGTATTTGCTTTCTTTAGCCTGTTTAACACCACGAAGGCGCGGCATAAGCTTATTGATTAGCGCTAGTTTGTCTTCATCTTGAAGGTCTTTATTTTGAATTAAACACGCGTTTGATTCTAAAATTGTATCACCTTGAATCAAGCCGTTCGCTTCAAGCGTTGCACCGGTAGAAACTAAATCACAAATTGCATCAGAAAGACCGGCACGTGGGGCTACTTCTACTGAGCCTGTAAGCATTACAGTGCTTGCATTAATGCCTTCGCGCTTTAACCACTGCGTTAATATTTCTGGGTAGGTTGTTGCAATACGTTTGCCTTCAAACCAGCTTTTATCACGTGGGCCAAGCTCTTGTGGCCATGCAAGTGCAAGGCGGCAGTAACCAAAATCTAGTTTTGCTAGTTTGCTAACTTCGCTTGGTACACCTTGGCGTTCACGTTCGGCTTGTACTTCTACTAGTACGTTTTCGCCAACAATACCTAAATCACAAACACCGTCCATTACTAAGCCCGGAATATCGTCATCGCGCACACGAAGTACGTCAATTGGCATATTGGTTGAGTGTGCAATTAAGCGTTGCTCACGTAGGTTTAATTTAACACCTAGTTGCTTTAGTAAATCTTGACAATCTTTAGACAGGCGACCGCCTTTTTGGATGGCGATACGTAGACGATTTGTGTTACTCATTATTCATTTTCCTTTAATTTAAAAACTAAAAACCCCGAGGGGAACCTCAGGGCGAAAATGAATCAATGTGTTATGAATCGCCAGAGGTTCCTTTTAGGAATAACCTCTCAGCGAAAGACCTGACAGGTTATTCCGGTGAATGGTGGTGATGATGTACTGTTGTCAGGTTTAAGCGCATTTTATTTCCTTTGTGCTGCTCGTTACTAATGCAACGCTCAACAAATATCTGTTTTAATGAATTTCGGGATTATAAAAACATATTATGCATCACTATGGCAAGTGTTTTTTAAGCTTAATTAAAGCATATCTTATAACTGCCGATACTATAAATGTAACCGCATTAGTTTGTATTATATCAACTGGTTGATTTTTGCTCATAACTAGGCTTTGGCTTTAAGGATGTATTAATGGATATGATGATCCCTTATTTGGGTAAAATAACGCGGCTGTCGCTTGAATCTAAAGGGGTATTCCATATTGCAGGTGTGCAAAGTAGCGCGGCGAGTGAAAAAGTAGAACTTGAAAACAAAAAAAAGAGAGAATTACAGAAAAAGAAAAAACTAAACGGTTTAAGTGACGAGACTCAACCATCAACCCAGAAAAAAAGCGTTAATAAAGATGACGATGGTATTGAGCATTTAGACACATGGGCATAAATGCTCATAAAATTAAAACTTGTTATTCATTTTTACGCCACTTTGCGGGTGTTAGCCCTGTGTTTTTTTTAAATAGGCGGGTGAAGAAACTGCTGTTTTCGTAGCCTACGTTAATTGATATTTCGTTTACGGTTTTATCTGTAGACAGTAACAGTTTTTTAGCTTTGTCTATTCTCACTTCTTGCACGTACCTATTTATAGATATACCGGTTGCTTGCGTAAATCGCCTCTTTAAATTGCGCTCACTAAAATTAAAGTATTTTGCTAACTCAACGATTGTGATTACGCTGCTTGAGTGATTATAAATCCAGTCTTGCACTTCACTAATTTTTTCGTCTCTGTGGCTACTATATTTTGGTAATGCAAAATTTAACTTTCCAGAGTCAGAAATAAGTAAATGTGTGGCACATTGCTGGGAAAAGCGATCGCCTTTGTCTTTTGCAACTATTTCTAGTAGTACACTTATTCCCGCCTCAAAAGAGCCCGTTGTATAGATACTTCCCATTTTTAAATACGATTTATGATTAATAAACTGGCAGTCGGGAAATAGTTTGCTCAATGGTTTAACCAAACTCCAATGAGTTGCAATGGCTGTTTTATTTAACTCGCCTGTGGCGGCTAAAAAATAAGAACCAGTGCTTAAGCTGAGAATAGACGTACTACTATTGATTTTAGGTATTAACCATTCAATTATTAATATACTGCTAGAGGGCATGCTCTTTAATTTAGAGCCCTCAATTGGTGGAATAATTACTAAATCATACGGTTTGTCAGAAAGCGAATTATCGGCAACAACAATTGAATTACTTGAGCTTGTTATAGGTGCACCGTCTGTCGTAACTATTTCTACGTTATAACTTTGTGGTAATGAATAATGCGAGTCGAGTAACGAAACAATGGTAAAAAAGTCTTTAGCTAATAATACGCTGACGGCCCAGCATCCCTCGTAGGCAATAATTGCTATATTTTTCATAATTTCATTTGGCCCAATCGGACTGTTAAAAGTACCCGTGAAGACATATTATTTTAATCTTTGTAAAAGTAACATTAAAACCTACTTTAAATAGCGGTTATTTTTAAGTGATTGTTTTAAAGTTGTTTTGTTTCATATTAAATGCATTTTAAATATTTTAATTTATAAAAATCAGAGTCACAAAGGGGAATAGTTTGCAGCAGTATATACAAAATGATGCTTATTTTAATCAAAAGCACAGTGAAATAAATAACTGGTTGAAAAATGTTAAAGGCCATGACGATCGCACTAAGGCCGTTTCAATTTATTATCTTGTAAGAGATGGAATTAAATATGATCCTTTTACACTTTTAGATGGGGCAAAGTCACTTAGTAGTGACTATTGCTTAGACAATAAAGCAGCATACTGTATTCCAAAGGCATCATTACAAATTGCATTGAGCCGAGCTATTAATATTCCTGCCCGCTTGGGTTTGGCAGATGTTCGTAATCATTTAAGTACACCTAAGTTAGACAAGTTACTAAAAAATGATGTGTTTACAATGCACGCTTATGTAGAGCAGTTTATTGAGGGAAAGTGGGTGAAATCGACACCTGCCTTTAATAAAGAGCTATGTGACCTCGTTAGTATAAAGCCATTAGAATTTGATGGAGTAAACCACTCTTTATTTCATCAATTTACTGCTGACGGCGAAAAGCATATGGAGTATTTAAAAGATCATGGGCAATTTGCGGCAATGCCAACGGCACTTATTAACAAAAGTTGTGATCACTATTACCCGCATTTAGCTCTCGATTTTTCAAATATTGGTAAGTAAATATTTTATATGGGTTGCTCCTTTTGCAGTCTTTATTACTTAATTTTAATTTTTTATATTTTGCTAGGAGGGGGATTTGCTTGCCCTTGGTTACAGCCTTACGTAAAATCGCGCTATTGTTTTTAAAATGTGATTGCTGTTATCAAACAATTGTTTAGTGCAACCGGCCCCTTAGCGTTATCTTTTGATGGCTACACACCACGTCAACCGCAAATTGATATGGCCGTTGCAGTTGCCCAAGCGTTAAAAAACAGTTCCCAACTCGTTGTTGAGGCCGGCACAGGTACGGGCAAAACGTTCGCTTACTTGGCACCCGCGCTTAAGTCTAAGGGTAGAACAATTATTTCTACTGGCTCTAAAGCATTGCAAGAGCAACTGTATCATCGTGATTTACCACAATTAGTAAAGGCACTCAGTGCTACAAAAAAAACGGCTTTACTAAAAGGTCGCGCTAATTACTTATGTACTTACAGGCTAAATCAACATGTTGCTCATGTGCCTACAGACGATCCCGATGTTATGCATCAACTTGCCATGGTTGCTAAATTTGCAAGTGAAACACAATCAGGCGATTTAGCTGATTGTATTGGTATAGAAGATGACGCCAAAGTTTTACCTTATGTGAACTCCACTGCAGATAATTGTTTAGGTAAAGAGTGTCCAGACTTTCAAGAGTGTTACATACGAAAAGCGCGTTTAACTGCTGCTGAAGCTGACGTTGTTGTTATTAATCATCACTTATTTTTTGCAGATATGGCTGTTAAAGAAAGTGGCTTTGCTGAATTGATGCCCACAGCCGACGCTTATATTTTTGATGAAGCTCACCAATTAAGTGAAATTGCCAGCGACTATTTTGGTGAAAGTGTAAGTACTAAAAAGCTGGTGGATTTAATTAACGATTTACGCGCGATATACCGAGCTGAAATTCCTGATATGTTACAACTTGGTAAAAGCTTAAATAAATTAGAGACCAGTGTAGCTGATTTACGCTTGCAGTTTGGTGTCGATGGCAGTAGAGGTGATTGGCGAGAAAAGCTTAGCGATAAGCAAATCTGTGCAGCACTGCATCGTGTCATTAGTGATTTGGACTTTGTTTATCAAGTACTAAAACTATGCTTAGACAGAAGCGATAAAATAGAACACCCGTTTGAACGGGCTTTAGCATTTAAAGGTCAATTAGAGCGGGTTTTTGATACAGCACAAACGGGTTTTAGTTACTGGTATGAGACAACACGGCGCTTTTTAACTATAAATATTACGCCGTTAAATGTATCGGCAAAATTTTCACAAATGATGCAAGATACCGGTGCTGCATTTGTGTTTACCTCTGCAACACTTTCGGTTGATAATAAGCTTGACCACTTTAATGCAAGCTTAGGGCTAAAACCAGCACAAAGCATGATGGTTGACAGCCCGTTTGATTACCCAAACCAAGCATTATTGTGTTTGCCAAGATACTTGCCAGAATCGCATGCTGATAATATGCCTCATGCTATTGTAAAATTAACCCTTGAGCTTATAAAATCAGCGCAAGGGCGCTGTTTTGTGCTTTTTACAAGTTACCGTATGATGCATTTAGTTGCAGAGGGGCTCACAACGCAAATAGACTACCCCGTTTATATGCAAGGGCAAATGTCTAAGCGGATTATTTTAGAAAAATTTACCCGCCATGGTAATGCAGTTCTACTCGGTACGGCATCATTTTGGGAAGGGGTAGATGTGAGAGGCAGTACATTAAGCTGTGTTATTATAGATAAATTGCCTTTTGCAGCGCCAGACGACCCCTTGTTGCAAGCTAAAATGCAGGATTGCCAAATGCAGGGAAAAGACCCATTTGCACATATCCAATTACCACAAGCAGTTATTGCCTTAAAGCAAGGTGTAGGGCGATTAATTCGCGATAGCAAAGATAAAGGCGTGCTTGTTATATGTGATAATAGATTAGTAACACGCCAATATGGTCAAGTGTTCTTAAAAAGCTTACCTGCAATGCGTCGTACGCGAAGCTTAGAAGTCGCTAATACATTTTTACAACAAATTAATTAGAGTAATAAAATGATCAAAAGTAATATTCTTGCCCTTGATGCTTCAACAGAAGCACTATCACTTGTTTTACATTATAAGGGAGAGACATTTCATCATTTTGAAGAGTGCCCTCAGCAGCATAGTCAAAAAATTCTACCTTTGATTGATGAGTTATTGGCCAAAGCAAATTGTAAATTAAAAGAACTGGATGTTATTGGTTTTGGCCAAGGGCCCGGTAGTTTTACAGGCGTAAGAATTAGTGTTGCTATAGCTCAAGGATTAGCGTACTCAACTAATTTACCATTGGTAGGTGTTTCTACATTGGCTGTTATGGCGCAACAAGCATACGAGCAAAACAACAGCTCACTTGTTTTTCCAAGTATAGATGCGCGTATGGGTGAAATTTACTTTGCACAATACCAAGAAAATAATGGTTTAATGGAATTAGTTAATAACGAGTGTGTTATTAAACCTGAACTTTTAACTAATGAGTATATAACGAGTAACGAAGCATCAGTTGCAGTAGGCACAGGTTTTAAAACGTACCCCGATGCATTAGCAAACTTTGAAAACATCACTATTAATACAGACATAACATTACCAGATGCACGTTTTATGCTTGCCTTTGTTGATGCCGCATTTATTGCAGGCCAGGGCGTTCAAGCAAGTGATGCCCAACCAAAGTACGTTCGTGATACCGTAACATGGAAAAAGTTACCAGGGCGCGAATAAAACAGTACCGCGTTAATTTGCAAATTGATTGTTTTTAAATCATAATTTTAGTTATATTTAAGGTTGGAGAAGCGTGATGACGCTGCCTATTGGCTCAGGTTTTTTTACAGGTGATATTCCTGGTAGAGTAATCCCTGCTAAGGGAGTAACTGCAAGACCACAAGGTTTGGCAGATCAAGCTGCTGCTCAAAAAACAAATACTGATTATGTAAAAACCAGTGCCGAGGGCGTTGAGCTTGCTAATAGATTGTTCAAAACTAGCGCAAAGGGTGATAACTTCAGCCAAACAATTTACGACCAACCTAGTGCAAAAAATAGCAAAGCCATTTCTACCTATACTGAGTTTGCAAATTTAGAACGCAGAGCTGAAGTACAAAATTTAATTGGGGTAGATATTTACGCTTAAAAGTAATCAACCTTTAATAAAAAAACCGAACATTGTTCGGTTTTTTTTGCTTTATACGTATTTTACTGTTCTATAAAGTGTATTAACTTATCAGCTATATCTGTATTATTTTGAGAGCCAACAAATTGTTCACTCCCTTTACCATAAGCAAAAACTTGTACGTCTACTGCAGTATGGCCACCCGTAGTCCATCCAGTAAAGCTTGTGTCACTAATAATACTTTTAACGGCTAAGTTGAGTGCTTTGTCACCCATAGATTTAGCTTGCTCAAGTTTTATTTTGTTTTCAGGGGTAAATGCAATGCTGGTATATTTATTCCACACAGATTTTAAATCATCAGACTCAAGTAAGTGTTGTGTAATTGTACCCGCTGTTGCTTTTACGCCATGCACAACATCTGCTTCCCACTTATATTGGCCGTGCGCACCCAATGTTAAGCCACCTGTAGAGTGATCAGCAGTTATAACTAATAAAGTATCTTTATTTTTATCAACATACGCTTTAGCTTTTTCGATAGCAGATGCAAAGTCATCCATTTCTGCCATGGCACAAGCTATATCGTTTGCATGCCCACACCAATCAATTTGGCTACCTTCAATCATTACAAAAAAACCATCTTTATTTTGATTGTCTAGAAGATCGAGTGCTTTAGAAGTAAGCTTAGTTAACCTTGTTGGGTTTTCGTCTAACGCAAAAGGTAAGCCTTTAGCGGCATATAAACCAATAGCTGGAAGTTGCGTAATTTGATCAAGGTTTTGAATATCGTCACCATACTGGTAACCCGCTGCTTTAAATTCGTCAACTAAATTTCTATCGTCTCGAATAAAGTATTTAGTACCACCACCCAGCATTAGGTCAACGGGTAGTTTGCCTGCAATTTTATTATCAATATAATCATTAGCAATTTCGTCGTAATTATTACGTGATTCATTATGAGCGGCAAAGCTTGCTGGTGTAGCGTGGTTTATTTGTGATGTAGCTAATAGGGCTGTAGTCATGCCTCGCTGTTTAGCGATTTCAAGCATTGTTTGAAGTGGTTTTTTATCAGTATCTACGGCAATTGCACCATTATAACTTTTATGCCCGCTGCTCAACGCTGTCGCACTTGCGGCGCTATCGGTTACAACTGTGTGATCGTCAGGGTAAGTACGCGCCATTCCTGTCAGCATGGTATCAAAAACGGTTTGATCAACAGACTTTGTAGTGGGGTCATCTTTAAAATAACGATAAGCAGTAGTATAAGCAGGCCCCATGCCATCACCAATCATATAAATTACATTTTTAGGTGCAGTTTCGGCCATTGCACCAGATGCAGTGCACATTAGAGCTAACACACTTAATTGTTTTTTCATGTTTTATGTACCTTTTGAGTGTACTTTATTAATAGCTAAATTATTGTATACCTTAACTATGATAAATAAATTAATAGATTGCGACAAATGATGATTTAGCTATATATAAGCTGATTATTGTGTGTGAAAACTATTGTAAAGCCGTTAAAATATCTATTAGGAAACACCAAATAACAAAAAACACACACATAATAGTCGAGCTAAATTAAAAATAACATTATGAATAAATGACGGTTTTTATTTATTCTTCTAGGTTGCAGTTGTAGCCTCAGCGACTAAAATAACAAACATTTAGTGAAACTATTTAGTGGTCTGACAACTTGTATGTTATAAATTTACAAAAATAAAAAGGGGTTTATGTGCGGCCATTTAATATTAAAACACGTAATTTAGATATTCATGGTTTAAAAATAGGCTCTGGTGAAGAGGTAGTAATAGCACTTCACGGTTGGTTAGATAATTGTAATAGTTTTAAGCCCATGCTTGATGGCCAAAAGCCAGAGCAAACTTGGTACTGTATTGATTTTTCTGGACATGGTTTAACATCGTGGCGCAGTGATGACGCTCATTACTATTTTGTTGATTACATCGATGATGTTTATCAATTTATTGAAGCCATTGGTGCTGACAAAGTTCATTTAGTCGGGCATTCTATGGGAGCTATGGTCGCGGGTCTTTTCGCCAGTTGCTTTAGTCAAATGGTTAAATCGGTAAATTTTATTGAGGGTATTGGCTGCGTAACAACACCCAGCGATGAAGTTACGGAGCAACTAAAAAATGCTGTGCTTAATCGTGCAAGAACGCATAATAAAAAAACAAGAATATATCCCTGTAAAAAAGATATTTACGAGGCACGGTCTAAAACAACCGACTTAGATGTTGAATTAATTTCGCTATTGATGGAACGAAATATCAAAGCAGTCTCTAAGGGTTTTGCACTAACAACCGATCCTAAGCTCAAAAATCATTCAGGTTTTAGGTTTGATGAAGTGCAATGTATTGGTGCAATAAAAGAATTAATTGCACCATGCCAATTAATTTTAGGTAACCAAGGTTACGTGTTTGTAAAACAAAATTTAGAAAAGTATATTAATTATTACAATGACTTGAGTGTAATTAATGTGGAGGGTGGGCACCATTGCCATATGCAAAGTAGCAAAGAATGTTATGAACACATTCAAGCATTTATGGTGCAAAGTGGTGCACGTTAATTGTATATTGACGTTAAATGTGGGATTATTTCCGCATTAGAGTATTTGCTCAATTGTTAAAGTGCCTTACTTAGATTAAGGTTAATAAAAATATAACTATAAACAGGGGCTAAGAGTGGAAAAAATCTGGCTTAAGCGCTACCCAGAAGGTATGCCTGAAACAATCGATCCTGAGCATTACAACTCGTTACTCGAAGTGTTCGAAAAAAGTTTTTCTGATTACAAAGATTTACCTGCATTCACAAACATGGGTAAAACGTTGTCGTATGAAGAAATAGACACAGCAACTAAAAAAGTTGCCTCGTATATTCAAAATGATTTGGGACTCAAAAAAGGCGACAAAGTTGCCGTAATGATGCCTAACTTATTACAAACACCTATTTCTATTTTAGGTATTTTACGCGCCGGGTGTGTGGTAGTTAACGTTAACCCTTTATACACTGTACGTGAGCTCGAACATCAGTTAAAAGATTCAGACACAAGCGCCATTTTCATTCTTGCAAACTTTGCAGATACTCTTGAAAAGGCTTTAGGTAAAACAGACGTTAAACACATCGTGGTTACTCAAGTTGGTGACATGGTGGGTGGCCTTAAAAAGCACATTGTTAACTTTGTTGTTAAGCACGTTAAAAAAATGGTGCCTAAATACAACTTACCAAACACGATTAAATTTTCAGATTTGTTAAACGCTGACGAAAATGCTTACACACGCCCTGAATTAAATTTATCTGACCTAGCATTTTTACAATACACAGGCGGTACGACCGGTGTATCTAAAGGTGCTATGTTGAGCCATGGTAATATGGTGGGTAACCTTGAGCAGGTGTCTGGTTGTTTAGATAAGGTACTAAACCGTGGAACAGAAGTGGTTGTTACTGCACTTCCGCTTTACCATATCTTTGCACTTACGGCTAACTGCTTAACGTTCATGAAATATGGTGGTTTAAACTTATTGATTACTAATCCGCGTGATATGCCGGGTTTTGTAAAAGAGTTAAGCAAAACTAAATTTACAGCAATCACCGGTGTTAACACATTATTTAATGGTTTACTAAACACCCCAGGTTTTGATGAACTTGATTTTAGCCACCTAAAAATGTCGTTAGGTGGTGGTATGGCGGTTCAACGTCCTGTTGCTGAAAAGTGGCAAAAAGTGACGGGGTCAAAACTGATGGAAGGCTACGGCCTTACTGAATGTGCTCCACTTGTTACAATTAGCCCTTACGACTTAGAGTCTTATAACGGTTCTATTGGTTTACCTGCACCAAATACTGACATTAAGCTAATGCTTGAGAATGGTGAAGAGGCGGCTAAAGGTGAGCCTGGCGAATTATGCGTTAAAGGCCCTCAGGTTATGCTTGGCTATTACAAGCGTCCAGATGCCACAGCCGAATGTTTACAAGACGGTTGGTTTGCAACAGGTGACATTGCTACATATGACGATGAAGGCTTCTTCTATGTAGTAGATCGTAAAAAAGACATGATCATAGTATCTGGCTTTAACGTTTTCCCAAATGAGATTGAAGAAGTTGTTGCAATGCACGACGGTGTGCTTGAAGTGGCGGCTGTTGGTATTCCTCATGATGTCAGCGGTGAACAAGTTAAAGTTTTTGTTGTTAAAAAAGACCCTTCTTTAACTGAAAAAGATATAATAAACCATTGTCGTGATAATTTAACTAATTACAAGGTTCCAAAACTCGTTGAGTTTAGGGATGAGTTACCTAAAACAAACGTAGGTAAAATACTCAGACGAGCCTTGAAAGATTAGAAAACTATAAAAAAGCCGGCATTAGCCGGCTTTTTTATTGTAGGAGACTAAGTGCAATATCAATTAATTCAAACACAAGTTCAGCTTAATACCTTTGTTGAGCAGATCCAAAATAAGCCTATATTAGCTATTGATACCGAGTTTATGCGTCGTCGCACTTTGTATCCAGAAGTTGCACTGATTCAGGTTTTTGACGGTGAGCATTTAGCACTTATCGATCCTTTAGCTGAGCTTTCGTTATTTGATTTTTGGCAGGTTTTAAAAGACCCCGCAGTTTTAAAAGTGCTTCATTCACCATCTGAAGACATTGAAGTATTTCAAAAATATGCTGGGTTTGTTCCTGCACCATTGTTTGATACTCAATTTGCTTTGCAATTGCTTGGTGAAGGAAACTGTATGGGGTTTGCCCTTATGGTTAAAACACTCCTAGGTATTGAAATAGATAAAAGCGAATCACGTACCAATTGGCTACAACGACCGCTAACTACTAAGCAACTTGATTATGCTGCCGCTGATACATTTCATTTATTACCGTGCTTTGAATTAATTATCGATCGCATCAACAAAGCTGACTTGTTTGAGATTGTGTTGGATGAGAGCGAATTAATTGCTAATAAGCGAGCTTTTCAAACACCGGATGAATTGCTCTATAAAGATATTAAAAATGCTTGGCAGTTAAAACCACATGAATTAGCTGTATTAAAAGAGCTAGCTATATGGCGCCGTAATAAAGCAATACGTAAAAACCGTGCTCTTAATTTTGTGTTGAAAGAACATAACATGACCGAAATCGCTAAGCGAGGGCCATCTAGTTTAAATTCATTGCGTCAAATACCGGGTGTAGAATCGATTGAAGTTAATCGCTCAGGGGTTGAGATTTTAAAGTGTATAGAAAAAGCTAAAGCAATTGCCGTTGACGAGCACCCGCAAGTGTTGAAGCGTTTAATAGATTTTCCTAATTATAAACAAACGGCAAAAGATATTAAGCAAAAAATAACGAAAGTTGCTAAAGCTAATAATATCCCTGAGGATGTTTTAGCATCTAAAAAACAAGTAAATCAATTGATTAGCTGGAATTGGAAGTTGACGGCAGAGCAAAAAATGACACATATAAAGCCAGATTTATTGAGCTCTTGGCGTTATAGCTTTATTAAAGAGGCACTAAAAGAGTGGGATACCTAAAAAGTTAATCTTTTAGTAGTTGTTAGTTATAAAGAGGGCGCTTAACGCGCCCATTCTTCAATTATTTCTTTTCTTCGTCAGGTAAAGTTACGTTTAGCTCTAATACAGCTAAGTCGTCTTCATTCTGATCAAATTGTACCTGCACTGCATCACTATTAACGTTCACATATTTTCGAATTACATCCAAAATATCTTGTTTTAATTGTGGTAGGTATTCAGGTGTTCCACGCTGAGAACGTTCGTGTGCGACAATGATTTGCAATCGCTCTTTTGCAAGAGACGCACTGTTTTTCTTTTCTGAGCGGAAATAGTCAAGTAACGACACATTAACCTCCAAAAATCCGTTTAAAAATGCCTTTTTTCTCTACATCTAAGAAGCGAAAATCGACGGTTTCACCAAGTAAGCGGTTTATGGCATCGGCATATGCTTGACCAGCATCTGATTCGCCATCCAATATTACCGGTTGACCTGAATTTGATGCACTCAATACTGCTTGTGACTCAGGAATAACACCTAACAAATCGATAGCTAATATGTCTTGTACATCTTCTACCGAAAGCATTTCACCTTTAGCAACACGCTCAGGGTTGTAGCGCGTTAATAATAGGTGTTCTTTGATATTTTCAAGGCCTTCTTCAGCGCGTTTAGATTTGCTATGCAAAATACCTAAAATACGGTCAGAATCTCGTACAGATGACACTTCTGGATTGGTGGTTACAATCGCTTCATCAGCAAAATACATTGCCATCATCGCACCCGCTTCAATTCCTGCTGGTGAATCACATACAATATAATCAAAGTCTTCTTTTAGCTCGTTTAAAACGCGTTCTACACCATCACGAGTTAGTGCATCTTTATCACGCGTTTGCGATGCTGGCAGTAAAAATAACTTCTCAACACGTTTGTCTTTGATAAGTGCTTGGTTTAGGTTTGCTTCACCGTTTATGACGTTTACAAAGTCATAAACAACGCGGCGCTCGCACCCCATAATTAAATCAAGGTTACGTAAACCGATGTCAAAATCGATAATAACCGTTTTGTAGCCTTTTAATGCTAAGCCTGTGCCTATTGCGGCACTTGATGTTGTTTTACCAACACCACCTTTACCCGAGGTAACGACAATTACTTTTGCCATGAGATTTATCCTTTAACCAAAGCTGAAATTTCTAATGATTCATTTTTTTGTTGTATTTGCACTGCACTGCCCCAAAACTCACCTTGTAGAGAGTCACTGATCCAGTAGTTGCCATTTATGGAAACAAGTTCTGCTTCTAGCTTTTGGCAAAATATATGTGCGTTTTCTAATCCTTTTGCGCCCGCTATTGCGCGACCACGAAGGGTTCCGTAAATATGTACGTTGCCATCTGCTATTACTTCTGCACCATGACTAACAGCGCCTAATACAATAAGGTCGCGGTCTTTTGCATACACCTGTTGACCCGAGCGTACAGTACCGTTAATTATTTGTGCTGGAAGTATAATATTTTTTTCGACAATTGACGTGTTAGGTTGCTTTTCAACGGGCTCTGCTTTTACGTCTTGCGAATAATTTAATACTGAAAAGCCAGCTTTTTTGGCATTTGCATGCTGCCCATCAGAGCCATTGCATACACCCACTGCGTTGAAGCTCATTCGTTCGATAAGTGACTTTAAATGAACAAAGTTTAAAGAACTGCTTTTTACTTCTTCTAAATTGACAACAATAGGGGCTCCTTCAAAAAAACGAGGGGCTTGGGCTATTTTTACGTACAATTGTTCTGCTAAAAGGTTTATATCAGCACTATAAAGATGTAAAACTGATAACGTAAAAAGATTCCCTTTTAACTCAAAAATTTGGTCCGACATACACGCTCAATTGAATTGTATGATAAGAAATTATAATTAGATAAACACAGGCTGAATAAGGCCTTAATCAAAATTTCTAATCTAAATTTTCTAACTTATTATTACTCTCATGGTATAGTGTGCAGCATTGTTGTGCAAGAATTTATAGGGTCATAATGTTAACTGCGGTATATAAAAGTAAGAAAAAGACGGATACCTTCTTATTTGTTGAAAAAAGAGATGATTTTAGCAAAGTTCCAGAACCTCTAATGGCTATGTTTGGCAAACCTCAATATGTGATGCTCATCAACTTAGCTAAACGTGAGCACCTAGGTGGTGCGGATTTGGAAACCGTTAAGGGTGCATTAACCGATCAAGGATACTATTTACAACTTCCACCACCGGAAGATAATTTGCTTACTGAACTAAGAAAACAAAATGGAGCCGATCGTGATTAAAAAACTGGCAGTTGTATTATGTGGTTTATGCTTGAGTTCGTCAGTTGTTGCCAAAACACAAGCCGAATTTAAAGATTACTTAGTAAACCTAAAAAAAGAAGCAATCGCAAAAGGCTACGAGACGTCGTTAATTGATAGTGCATTTGCGACTGCGACTTATAAAGAGAAAGTGGTATCAGCTGATAAAAACCAGCCTGAAGTGAAAGAAACACTCGAGACCTATTTACCAAAACGTGTCCCACAATGGAAAATTGACCGTGCTCGTAAACTTTATGCTGAGAACAAAGATATTCTTGAGCAAGTAGCTAAAGAGTTTGGCGTACAAGCACGCTTTATAGTCGCTTTATGGGGTCTTGAAAGTAACTTTGGTACTATTCAAGGCGGTCACAATGTTATTTCGTCATTAGTGACACTTGCCTTTGATGGCCGCCGTGAAGCACTTTATAAACGTCAGTTGTGGGCGGCTTTAGACATTTTAAAATCGGGTCATATTACCTTAGATAAGTTTAAAGGTTCTTGGGCTGGGGCTATGGGGCAAACTCAATTTATGCCAACGTCTTTTAATGCTTATGCAATTGATTATAACAATGATGGTCGCAAAGATATTTGGACTACAAAAGAAGATGCGTTTGCTTCAATTGCTAATTATTTAAAGCAAGAAGGGTGGAACGACTCATTAACTTGGGGTCGTCAAGTTATGCTTCCTGATAACTTTGACAATAAATATATTTTAGTTCGTGGTACTAAAACACGAAAACAATGGCTTGAGTATTGGAATGATTCTGAGCGTTCACTCGATGAGTGGCAGGCTTTAGGGGTGAGAAGAGCAGACGGTACTGCGTTGCCTAACGTTGATGTACGAGCAGCACTGGTTATGCCCGATGATATCAACGGCCGTATGTTTTTGGCCTATGATAATTACAAAGTGTTAATGCATTGGAACCGCTCTTATTACTTTGCAACGAGTGTGGGTTATTTGTCTGATAGAATCGGATACCCAAAAATATAGTTCAATAAAAAATAAAGCCGCAAAATGCGGCTTTATTCTTTTTTAAAAATTTTGTCTTTTAAATCGATGACCTTGCCAATTCCTGATCCCAGTTTCATAAGTTTGTTGAGCTGCTCGGGAGTCAAACGCTGTAACTCAGACGACCATTTAGTGACCGTTTCAAGTAGGTTGTGAATTTCTTCCATTTGCTTTTGGGCATACACTTCTTCTTCGTTATTCGCTTCGTCGAGTAAGTTATCTCGCAAAAGGCTGAGCGTTGGATCGATTTCACGTTTTTTTCGCTCTTCAAATACTCGATTCGCCATATCCCAAATATCGCCTGCAGGGGCATAATACTCTTTACGATCACCAGGAATGTGCTGAACTTTAATTAATTGCCAAGATTGCAGCTCTTTTATGCCCATACTCACATTACCACGCGAGATACTTAGTGAGTCGGCAATTTCATTCGCTGTCATCGGGTTTTTAGTAATGATTAGTAAACCACACATTTGGCCTATTGTACGGTTAAACCCCCAACGGCTGCCCATTTCGCCACAATGCATCACAAAGGTAAAATTCTTTTCAGATAAAGTCATATCATTAACTTTCAGTAATTTCAGAAATTAAATGCTAGCATGTTGATTTGCGATAGCAAGGCATTAAGTGCACTAAAATAATCTTAGTTTGGCTTAAATACAATTTAAGCCATTTTATGCATAGTTTTAAATATTAAGGGCGCTTGTAAATACAAACACCCATAAATTTTAACTGCTAAAGTGTGTAACTAAAACTTAATTTTGCATTACGCTCTTCACCAGGCATACCGCCTAAAAACATCGCCTTAGAATAATACTGTTTGTTAAATAGGTTGTTTAAATTAAGCTGCATGTTCCACTGTTTAGTTGTATACGAAATTGCAGCATCGTACACAGTGTAGCCAGGTACATAGCCATCAGGAATACTAAATGAACTTGAGTTAGTACTTCTGTTATCAACGTAAGTAATACCCCCGCTAATATTAACTGACTCGGGTAAATTAAATATGTTTGCATAGTAAGTAACCCATGTGCTTGCAGTTACATAAGGCACCCCTTTTTGACGAGTGTCGTAAGCGCTACTATTGGGGTTAGATTTATCACGCGCGTCTTGATATACGCCGTTAACATTTATTTTCCACTGCTCATTTAAATACGCATTTAAATCAAGCTCAACGCCTTTGGTTTGCTCTTCGCCATCAAAGTAGCTTTCTACTATATCAGGGCCAGACACACCAGCTTCATACAGTGGGTTACTGTATTCAAGATTTGTACGAGCGCTTTCAAACACAACTAAAGTAGCTAGTAGCTGGTCGTCAAATGCTTTATACCTAAAGCCTAAGTCATTACTTATTGATTCTGAGTCTTCTCTATCTGCTTCGTTACCAGCAACAGAGCCTAATACACTGTATGCGGTTCGGCCTTTAGAGTGATTAACAAACACAGAAAAATCTTCAGTAGGCTGATAAGTAGCACCTAAATTATAGGTTAAACCTGAATCAGATATGTTTGCCTCAGGGGTTGGCTCTGCACGGCTTGAACTGTAACGTTCATCTACACCATTATGTTCGTAGCTCTGCTTAATACGGTTTTAGGCGACTCCTATACGTGTAGTCAGTGTGTCATTAATATAACCTACATGCTGAACGCCCATTCCCCATGCTTTAACCTTTTTATTATAATCACTCGTTTTTAGTGGGTCGTAATCGTCAAAGCCACCGATTGGCCAATTTGGTTGCCTCATGTCATAGATATAGGGTAAAGCACCTTGATAAAGCACATTACCATCGGTGTCGTAAATTACTTTATCGCTGTCATAAATAGAGTATTGTTTGAAACCAATATCTCGGTCTTCATAATTTGCATTAACTAAGAGTTCGTTATCAATATCGCCTATCTCAAAGTCGTATCTTAAATCTAAAAAGTACTGCCATGATTTTTCATCTGCTTCTACTTGGCGATACTCTTGGCGCCTAGCTGCAAATGGATAAAGTACATCATTTTCAACTAAAGGAGCACGAGGGTCTTGATTAATAACGCCACTGCGAGTTGAGTACACGTAATTAAAAGCCCCTGTTTGACGAGCAAAGCTTGATGTGTAATTACGGTACTGTAGTTGCTGGTTTAAGAATAAGTCATCAGTAATAAAGTAATTATGCGTAAGCTTAAATCGTAATTCTTCACCTTCATTATCATCGGCCATTGGTGAAATAATCCCATTGGTACCAAAGTCATAGGGTGTTAAACCATCTGTTGCAGAAAGAGAGTTCGCTAATTGTAATTGCTGTTCACTTGTCAGTTGTAAGCCACTGCCTGTCGGATCGTTTACTAAGTCTGCAGCGGTAACTTCACCAGCAGTTAAGCCATTCGCTGTCTCTGCGTTGTATATGCGAATAGGGTGGCCAATTGAGTCAACAGCAATTGAATCCTTAATATAGGCAGCAGAGAGCATAACGTCTTGTTTATCGTTTAACACATACTTAAGTGATGTATAAATTTCATCACGCTCTTCTTTTAAATCACGAAAGCCATCGCTTGATGCTGTTTTAGCCATTACGCGATACGCTAAGTTCTCGCTAAGTGCATTTGTGCTGTCAAACGCAAGAGAGTAGCTGTCCCATTGACCAAGCTCTAAAGCGATTTTATGCTTTTCTTCAAATTCAGGTTTTTTTTCAATTAAATTAATTACACCACCAGCGCTACCAATACCATATAAACCTGTAGCTGGGCCTTTTAACACTTCAACCGACTCAACATTGGTTAATGAGCGAGTTGGATTAAAGGTGTTTCCAAGTCCAGCTCCCCCATACATACCATCATAAGTGTAATTGGCGTCAAGACCACGAATAACCAGGTTATCGCCAATGCCATAATTATTACCCGCTTGGGTTAAACCACTCACATTACGGACAAGATCTTGTAGGCGGTCTACGCCCTGTGATTCAATTAATTCACGATCAATAATAACAACAGGAGCAGGGGTTTCCATTAAGGACATATCTGACTTTGTGGCAAGGCCCGAACTCATAACAACTTGATTTTGTTTTTGATAAACACTTATGTGTTCAATATCTTGTTCTGCAGTGGTTGATGCTAAAGCGGCTTGTGCATTTAAACAAGCAAGGGTGAGGAGTGAGCAATTAAATTGTTTCATTATGATAATCATTCGTATTTATTAATTTACAGTAATAGTAATGATTATTATTTGCAAAATATACTAAAAGTTCAATAATTCTATATTATATGACACTGTTTGCTGGTTATTTAAACAAATATAAAAAGGGGGGTGAGCTTTTAACATTAAAGTCTAATATTTAGTGAGTAATCTAGTTGTGCAATACCAATGGAGTTTTTTGGCAAGCAATTAGATGAATTGCTAAGAAAGGTATGTGGCTACTAGTCGCCACATACCTTTTTTAACCTCTGTTTGGTGTGTTATGAACTAACGTTATGCTGTTTAATAGGCTTTCAGTATGGCAATTGGGCCAATGAAGTCTTGATGCTTAGTAAAATAAAATTATATTTAAAACTTCATAAATTTTTATGTGTATATGTAGTAACTTTAATTCTTTCTGATAACCTTAATCATAGTCGGTCACTCAACTTAATCATCAGACATTAATAATGAACTTTAAACAGTTAACTATCCTCACTTTCTTCGTTGTGGCCTTCACTTCATCTTATGTTAATGCACAAGATAATCGTTGTGAAAATTATGACGCTGTTATTTCAAATTTATATAGTTCAATTGAGACTCTAAATGTTAAAAAGTTGAAATCAATAAATGAATATTTAAAGCTTCGTTGTGCGGACAATAATATTGAAACTCATCTTTTGTTTAGTGGGCTGACGATTGCTGATGCAGAAAATGATAGAAGTAACATAGAGCTAATTAGAGATAAGATAACAGCCTCACAGATTTTAGATAAAGATAACCCTCGTTTTGCATGGCATTTATATGTCTTGGCTCAAAGTTGGTTTTGGGATGCAAAACCAGACAAAGCAGTTTCATTATTAAGTGAATACAAATCCTATTTTATAGGTCAGCCTAAAAACTCTATTGAGGTAAGAGCGCTTTCTCTCATTGGGGGCTACTTCAATAATGCTAAGTCTAGTTTAGAAAAAGAAAAAAGTAGCTATTTTGAAAAAGCTGAAATTAAAGCAAATGAAATTGGCGACCCTGAATTAAAATTGTATGTGAACTTTAGAAAAGGTGGCGAAGCATTTCCTAATTCAAATACCGATAGCGTGAGTGAGTTTAAAAGAAAAAAAGATAAATGGATGAACATGCTTGATTCTGTGCAACCGAGTGTAACCAAAGCTGAAGTATTGCTATTTTGGGGGTATTTAGAAGTAGAAGAAAAGCAAAAAAACTTATCGGCTTTACAGGAAGCAATTGAAATACTTTTAGAGTTTGGTGTTACTAGAACAGTTATAGACGGCTCTATGCTATATATCGAATTATTGAAACGTTATGGAGAAGCTGCAAAAGTTGAGTCAATTATTAAAAAACTTATTAATGACCATGGCGCTTCTTTAGATGGCTACCAGAGAAAGCAGTTATACGGATGGCTTTTTGAACTTAGTGAGTCACAAGAGCGTTATGAAGATGCGCTTAAATATAAAGATGAGTATTACCTTAGTTTAATTGCTAAAGATGATAATACACAAAAAAAATTAGATGAACTCCTTCTAGAATATAAAGTGGAAGAGCAAAAGACTGCAAGCAAAATGCTAAAACAATCTCTTCAATTAATAGAGTTAGAAAAGGAAAATGAAAAGCAAAAAAATCATATTTTAATATTGTTTGTCGTTACCTTGTCTGTTGCAGTGCTTTTGCTTTCTATTATTATTTACCGAAGCCAAAAGTCTAAAAATGAATTACAAAAACTAGCAATGATTGATTCCCTCACAGGTGTGTGGAATAGACGTGCAATTACTCTTAAAGCATTCCAGGAATTAGCAATCGCTCAACGTGAGGGTCACAGTTTGACAATACTATTAGCTGATTTAGATAATTTTAAATCGGTTAATGATATTTACGGACATGATGTAGGTGATATTGTATTGAAAACATTTGCAAATATTGCCTCTGATAATATAAGAGCGAAAGACCAGTTTGGCCGTTGGGGTGGAGAAGAGTGGCTATTTATAATGCCTGCAACCTCTGTTGAAGATGCAAAAAATCTATTTAACCGCCTCTCTAATAAATTATCTGAGGTTAAGATAGGTGACCTATCTAACATTACATTTTCAATGGGAGCTGTTGAGCTCGTAAATGATCGTAATACCGATTTAAATTTACTAATAAAAGAAGCAGATAAACAGCTATATGTAGCGAAGGAAACGGGTAAAAATAAAGTGAGTTTTGTATCAATGTAAAATATAGACAGTTGCTTTGAGCAATAAAGTTATACGTGGCGATGGTAAATGTAGCGGATGTTTTTTCAGTATTGGAATTTTATGGCTTACCAAATATTTATTAAGAATTCTATTAACGTGTAAGGTTGCGATTAATTTCAACAAAAAGGCTGACCTTAATGGCCAGCCTTTGTTTAAATATTATTTTTCAGTTTTATAAACAATACCTGCTTTCATCACAAACGGTATTTGCTCTAATGTTGAAATGTTTTTTAATGGGTTTCCTTCAACAGCAATAATATCGGCGGCATATCCCGTTTTTATTTGCCCTAATTTGTTATGCATTTTCAGCAGTTTAGCGCTGTTAATGGTAGCTGATTGAATGGCTTGCAGTTCAGTCATGCCAAATTCAACCATACGTGAAAATTGCTTTGCATTATCACCATGTGGGTAGATGGCAGCGTCAGTTCCAAATACCATGTTCACACCAGCTTTTACAGCTCGGCTAAAGCTATTTCTTTGTTTTTTAGAAACTTGGCGTTCTTTGTTTAGGTTTTCTTCGTCTACACCATTTTGTTCGCCAAAGCTTAATGTGTATTCTGTGTTGTATATATCCATAGAAAGCCAAGTGCCATGTTTTTTAGCCAGGGCTATGGCTTCATCGTCTAAAAAGCTTGCGTGTTCTACGCTGTCAACACCTGCAATGATGGCTGTTTTTATGCCGCTTGTGCCGTGTGCATGCGCTGCAACGGGCAGGTCGCGCATGTGAGCTTCTTCAACAATGGCTTTCATTTCTTCAAGCGAATATTGTTGTACACCTACTTTGGTACCCTTTGAAAAAACACCACCTGTAGCACAAAACTTTATAGCGTTTGCACCGTACTTTATATTTTCACGTACTTTTGTTCTAACCGCCCATGGCCCGTCTGCTACACCTGTTGAGGTATATTTTAGCTCAGGCGGTAAACGGTTATTGTCACAGTGCCCGCCAGTTATACCCAGTGAAGGACCTGCAGCCCAAATTCGTGGGCCTATAATGTCACCCGCATTAATACCGTCTCGCACCGCAATAACGCTATAACCATCTGCGCCCACATTTCTTACGGTAGTAAAACCTGCTTCAAGGGTCTTTTTAGCAAAATAAGCCGATTTAACTGCCATGCGTGGGATTGATTGACCCAAGCGCTCACTTCGAGAAACAGTAGGATCACTCGTTAAGTGTACATGCATGTCCATCAATCCAGGGACTAGTGTTAACTGTGGCAGGTTAATAAATTCATCATTTTTACCTAGTTTCGGCTTTTTATTACGTTCTATTGAGGTGATCACACCATCATCAATAGTAATTAATGGCGATTGAATGAGTGTGCCATTCTCTACATCTAACATGGCTTTTGCAGAAATGTAGGTGACTGCCTGGGCAGGTAGACTGCTCAAACATAATATGGCTATTGAGGCTGATAATAGGTGCTTTTTCACTTTTTAATTCTTTTATATGAAAGTTACGTTGTTTTGACTTTACCAAGCTCAAGTAAAAGTGCAATAAAATAACGACTAAGTTACTACTTTATTTAGCTTAATTTAAAGCTCATAATCGAGCTGAGTTTTTTATAAGGATTAATATGAAATTATTAAAATTAGCACTGGTCGCTTCTTCAGTGATCGGTGCGCTAATGGGCTGTAGTAGCACAACGTCTCAACAAAATAATAGTAAACCGGTTTCATCATCTATAAATGCTGTGGTTTCAGAATTATCGGCCGAGCAGCAATTAGACGTGCTTGTTGATCAATACTACAACGAGTCGCTTGCATTTTCGCCAATCAGGGCAACATATAGCGGTAAAAATGAATTTAATGATCAGTTCACGCCTGAAATTTCAGCGACAAATCGTAACAAAAAGGCGGTTTTTTATAAAAAGTATCAACAACGCCTTGCTTACATTGATTCACAACAATTAACAGGGCAAGCGCTATTAAGTTATGAGATTTTAAAACGTGACCTTGCACTTAACCTAGAGGGGATGCAGTTTCCAAGCTACTTTCTGCCTATTAATCAAATGTCGGGAGCACATAATGTGTTTGCTGGATTTGGCTCTGGGCAAAGTGCACAACCTTTTAAAACAGTACAGGATTACGATAATTTTTTAAAACGTAGCGATGGCTATATCAAATGGCTTAAAAGTGTTGAGCTTTCTATGGCTGAAGGTATAAAACAAAATATTGTTTTACCTTTGCCACTTGCAAAAAAGTTAGCCCCACAATTTAGTGCGCATGTTGTAAGTAAGGCTGAAGACTCACTGTTTTGGGGACCTATAAAAAACTTACCAAATTCGTTTACAGCTGAGCAAAAACAAGAAATAACAGCGCAATACCTCGATTTAATCATGAAGCAATTAGTGCCGGCTTATCAAAGCATGCACACATTTTTAATTAACGATTATATACCTAGTAGTCGTGTGTCAGTAGGCTACAGTGATTTTACTAATGGTAAAGCTTGGTACGAATACCAAATAAAGAAAAACACAACGCTTAACTTATCTGCTGACGAAATTCACAATATTGGTTTAAGTGAAGTATCGCGTATTTTGAGCGAAATGAAAAAGGTAAAACACACCGTTGGCTTTGACGGCGATTTGCCTGCATTTTTTACTCACTTACGTGATTCAGATGAGTTCTACTTTAATACCGCTGATGAGCTTATTGAAGCGTACGAAAATGTGAAGAAAAAAATTGATGCCAAAGTACCGCAGTTATTTGATGTGGCTCCTAAAGCGCCTTACATTGTAAAACCAGTAGAAGCTTATCGTGCTCAGTCTGCGGCGGGTGCTTCTTATGCAGCCCCTGCACCAGATGGTTCTCGTCCGGGTATTTTTTATATCAATACCTTTAATTTAAAAGCACAACCTAAGTTTTTACTCGAAACACTCTCGATTCATGAAGCGGCACCTGGTCATCATTTTCAAATCGCTCTTCAGCAAGAAATAGACGGCTTACCTGATTTTCGTAAATTTGGTGGGTATACGGTTTTTGCTGAAGGGTGGGCACTGTATGCAGAAAGTTTAGGAAAAGAGCTTGGATTATTTACCGATCCGTATATGTGGTATGGGCGTTTGGCTGACGAGCAATTACGGGCAATGCGTTTAGTACTCGATACTGGTTTTCATGCAAAAGGGTGGACGCGCGAGCAAGGTATACAATACATGCTTGCTAATTCATCAATGGCTGAAAGCGATGTAGTGGCAGAGGTTGAGCGTTATATTGCGTGGCCAGGGCAAGCACTTTCGTACAAATTAGGGGAGTTTAAAATTAAAGAACTTCGCGATTATTGTAAAAAAGAGCTAGGTTCTCAATTTGATATTAAGGCGTTTCATACGCAAATACTAATAGATGGCGCATTACCCATGCCTATTTTGGAGAAAAAAATAAAGCGTTGGGTGCAATCGCAGCGTTAATGAATAGCGCACAGCGATTATCAAATTGAGGTATTCGCTTTGCGCCATTTAGTGCAATACGTTAGAATGCGCGCTCTTAAAAGGGCGCGAGAACACTATGTTTGATCAACAGTTAGCAAATACACAGTTTTGGCTTACAAAAAGCTTGAGCGAAATGAGCCAAAATGAATGGGAAGCTATTTGCGATGGCTGTGGTAAATGTTGTTTAAATACGTTTATAGATAGTGAAGACGAAGACGATTTTTCCCCAACCGATCAGCTACGAGAAGGTGAACAGCTCATTTTCACAAATATTGTTTGCCAGTATTTAGATAATAATAGCTGTGGGTGTAGCGAATACGAAAACCGCCAAACACTTGTCCCTTCTTGCGTAAAACTAACCAAAGAAAACCTTAAAGATATTTTCTTTATGCCGCAGAGCTGCAGTTACCGCCGCCTGCATGAAGGGCGTGGTTTAGCTTCGTGGCACCCGTTATTAAATAACGGCGATAAAACACTTATGCATGATCTCAATATTTCAGTAAAAGATAAAACAGTCAAAGACAGTAATGTAAAATTAGATGATTTTGATTTATACATTGCTGAGTGGCCAACAAAGGATTGCGATTAATGAGCAAGTTAAAAGCGAGTATTGGTTTAATAAACCCGAAGAGCCCTACTAACGTTGGCGGTGTGTTACGAGCTGCTGGGTGTTACGACGCAAAGCAGGTTTATTTTACGGGTAATCGATACCTGAATGCGCAAAAATTTCATACCGATACTAAAAATGTGGTTGAACGTATTCCATTAACCTCTACTGATAGCCTAGAAAAAGTAAAACCTGAAGGGGCAACCGTTGTTGTCGTTGAGTTAATTGAAGGGGCTACACCGCTCCCTGAATTTAAGCACCCAGAAAATGCATTTTATGTTTTGGGCCCAGAAGATGGTTCTGTTCCTAAAGACGTACTAAAGTGGTGCGATGAAGTAGTTTACATTCCTACTATAGGGTGCATGAACTTAGCTGCAACCTGTAATGTAGTACTTTACGATAGGCTTTCTAAATTAGGTGGTGTTAAAAGCAGTGATGACACAATAATAAGTTCGCGCGATACCAATAATAAAATGAAATGGGTTAAACCTGCTTTATAACTTTTGTAATGCCAATTAAATCTGCTAGTTGGCATTAGACACTGTCTATATTCAATTTCACGTTCTACCAATTTTTCATTCTCTAGATTTATTTCTCCTTCAAAAGTGTAAATAACGCCTACACTTAACTGACTATTAGTTTGACGATAGCTTTATTATGCGCATTGTAGTCTTTTTGTTGCCCTTTATTAGTTGTTTTAGTTTCGCGAGTCAAAGCGTAGCCTTCATTCATAAAAATAGCCTTAAAACTGTAGAAGGGCAGCGTTATAAATCGGGGCTTTTATATAGCGCCCCAAATAGTAAACGCACATTACATATTGTTACCTTAGATTGGCCGCCTTATATAAGTAATGATTTATGTAACAAAGGATGGGTCTATCATTTTGCCGTTGCTGTTCTTAATAGTCAGGGTTACAGCGTTTATTTAGAATTTTTACCTTGGGCAAGAGCTGTGCGTAATGTGGAACTTGGAAAAGCCGATATTTTAATGCCTGAGTACTTTATTGAAGACACTGCGCCTTCAGACTATGTTAAAAATAAAATGCGAAGAGAGCTGCTTGGTATTTCAAATTCGTTTCAAGGTGGAAATATTGTATTTCTAAAGCGAAAAAACGCACCTGGTATTTTTACAGGTAATCTAAACTCATTAAAAGGCTCAACAATAGGTGTTGTAAGAGGGTATCAAAACACGCCTGAATTTGATGCCATGATGGATAATGAAGAGTTTAAAGTTATTAGTGCGGTAAACGATTTGCAGTTAATGCAATTACTTTTTGCCAAGCGGGTCGATCTTATTATAGGCGATCCTTCGGTGTTAACCCATTCAGTTACGTTTTCTGAGCTTAACCAAAGTGAAAAAATAGCACTGCTTAATGCTGTTGAGCAAGATGGTAAACCACTGCATTATAAATCATTGTATTTTGCTATAAGTAAGCTAACACCTAACTGGCTTGAAGTGCTAGATGACATAAATCAAGCCTTATATATATTTTATAATAGCGGTGAGACTGAGCGTTTAATCAATACTGTTTCAGAAGAATGTGCAGTTTGAATAAATATAATGATTTGGAACGTTCTAATCACCTTGTGCCCAAACAACTTATTAACAATGTAGAATCAGTTTAACTTGTTAATGGAGTGAAAATAAAAATGAGCACACTGAACACACATAACGATTATGGCGTTAATAAACAGCACAACAAAAATTACCTGTTTCCCCTAACGGCAATGACAACCCTGTTTTTTTTATGGGGTTTTATTACAGTATTAAATGATGTACTGATTCCACGATTAAAAGGCGTATTTGATCTTAGCTACTTTGAGGCAATGCTAGTGCAGTTTTGCTTTTTTGGTGCCTACTTCATTGTATCTATCCCCGCTGGTATTTTAGTTAAACAGCTTGGCTATAAAAAAGGTATTTTAACGGGGCTTATTATTGCTTCGATTGGTTGTATGCTTTTTTACCCTGCAGTAGTAGTGCATGAGTATTGGTTGTTTTTAGGCGCATTGTTCGTGCTTGCTGCTGGTATAACCGTATTGCAAGTATCAGCTAATCCATACGTTGCGGCTCTTGGTCCTGATAAAACCGCCTCTTCACGATTAAACTTAGCACAAGCGCTTAATGCCTTGGGTACTACAGTAGGGCCTTACGTAGGAGGCATTCTCTTTTTCGGTACTGCTGGTACATTGGCTGCGTCTGCTGCATCGGCAGAATCAGTAAAAGTGCCTTATTTAATGTTGGCTGTAGCACTTTTATTAATTGCCATTGTGTTTGCATTTATAAAGTTACCTGAAATTGAAGCCCATAAGGAAGACAGCACAGACACCGAAACTCGTTCTTTAATGCAAGCACCTCACCTTACTATGGGGGTTGTAGCAATATTTTGTTATGTAGGCGGTGAAGTAGCTATAGGTAGCTTTTTAGTTAATTACTTTGGTGAAGCACACATTGCTGGGCTTGAAGAGCATGCTGCCGCGGCACTTATTAGTTATTATTGGGGCGGAGCAATGGTTGGGCGTTTTGTAGGCTCTGCGTTGTTACAAAAAATTGCGCCTTCTAAAGCAATTGCCTTTAACGCTATCAGTGTTATTGCGTTGTTATTAATCACTATTTTTACACAAGGTGATGTCGCTTTGTATTCAGTATTGGCAATCGGGTTGTTTAATTCAATTATGTTTCCAACTATATTTTCTGTTGCGATTGAAAAATTAGGCCCGTTAACAAGTAAAGGCTCTGGTTGGCTATGTTTAGCGATTGTAGGTGGTGCATTAGTGCCTTTATTACAAGGGTATATTGCCGATACCGTAAATATTCAAGATAGCTTTTTCGTACCTATGGTATGTTATGTATTTATAGCTTGGTATGGTTTAAATGCTGTTCGTTTAGCAAAAAAATGGTAGAAAATGTATTGAATAATAATGGCTGAATACGTATTCAGTCATTATTATTTTCTTTTTATTTGGAACATTCCAAATTCGTTATCTATTGAACATTATTTATGTAAAATTAATTACTTAAAATTTGTAATTAAGTTTTTCTAGTCCTTTTTTATTGTTTTTAGCTGCTATTTTCGGAAAAACCGAAAATAGCTAAGACAATGCTCACAATATTTGCTAAAACTAGAGTGCTAAAAATAAATTAAAGGGCATTTATGTTTGGGGCATTCAAGTTTACGACAAAAGTCACAATAGCAGCGTCTGTTGTACTCGTTTTGGTATTAGGGTTATTCACTGTAAATAACTACTTTACCTTAAAAAACCAAACACAAAATCAGCTTGCTCTCGTGTTGCAACAAAACTCAGAATCTGTTTCTCAAAATATAGCTAGCTGGTTAAATGCAAAGCTGGCCATTGTTAGCGCGTTTGCTAAAACCCACCAACCATCAGATCCAAATACGCTTACATTACTACAATTAAACACAGCAGGGTTAGCAGGTAGTTTTAAAAACACCTATATTGGCCAATCTAACGGTAATTTTATTTTAAATGATCAAAGCATCGTTTTACCGCCAGATTTTGATGCAACATCACGTCCTTGGTATAAGCTAGTCGAAAACAAAACCAATACTGCCTTTACTACTCCCTATATTGATGTAACAACTAACGAGTTAACTATATCTGCTGTTGTGCCTATAAACCAAAATGACCGTTTTGTTGGTGTTGCTGGTGCTGATATTGATATGCAAACTGTGACAGAAATTATTAATAATATTGATTTTTTAGGGCTGGGTTATGGTTTTTTACTCGATGACAGCGGCCAAATATTAAGTCACCCACAAAGCAATGTTAACCTAAAAAATATCGCTGAGTTATTTGGCACCAAACCATTACTTAGTAGCGAGTTTGTTGAATATCAAATAGCTGGCGAAACTAAATTAGTTTCGTTTAATAAAATACGTGGTATTGAAAATGTAAATTGGTATTTAGGGGTTGTTATTGATCAACAAAAAGCATTTGCTAGTGTATCTAGTTTTGGCAAAACGGCATTTATTTACTTAATTGTGGGTACAATCGTCATTGTAATTTTAATGCAATTTTTACTTCGTTATTTAATGCGTCCAATGAATCGGTTAAATGACGCTATAAAAGATATTTCACAAGGGGAAGGTGATTTAACACGCCGTTTAGAGATAGAAAATGACGATGAGTTTGGTGAGCTAAGTCATTCATTCAATGTGTTTATCGAAAAAATTCAATCATCAATCGAACAAGTTAAAAATACAACAATACTTCTTGATGGCGTAATAGCCAGTCTGCTATCACAAACACATTCTTCACTTGCGATGTATGACGATCAAAGTATGCGTACTGATAGCGTTGCAGCTGCAATTAATCAATTTACAGGGATGACATCAGATATATTCAATAGTGCGTCTGACGCATCATCACTTGCAAAAGATGCTAATAAGCACTCTACACAAAACCAAGAAATATTAAGCACTAATGTTGCTGGGATCCATGAGCTATCTGCAAATATAGTGCAGGCTCAACAAACTATTAATAGCTTAAATGCACATACAGAAAGCATTGGTAATGTTTTAGAAGTGATTAAAGGCGTGAGTGAACAAACCAACTTACTTGCATTGAATGCGGCTATTGAAGCAGCTCGTGCAGGTGAAGCCGGACGTGGTTTTGCAGTAGTGGCTGATGAAGTTCGACAATTAGCTCATCGCACCAAAGAATCAACGCAAGAGATAGAAGAAACAGTCATAGAATTGCAAAAAGGGTCAACTTTGGCTGTAGAGTTAATGAAAACAAGTTTGCAAGGCAGTGAAAAAAGCGTGTCAGAAGCTGATGCAGTTGGAGAATTAATGCAGCAAGTAATAGAGGATATAAAACAAATAAGTGCTGCTAACCATGCCGTTGCGTGCGCTACAGAAGAACAAAATCAAGTTGTTAAATCACTAGATGCAGATATACAAACTATCAGCGAACTGTCTATTCAAAGTAAAACCAACCTAAATAATACTCTAAACGAATGTACAAAACTGAGGCAACAATTCGGTGATTTAGAACAAATGGTTAAAAAGTTTAGAGTATAGATATGGATGATGAAAACTTAAATAAATCGAGTTGGCGCAACTTGATTAATATAGACAGTGTTTATAACTCAGACAGGCAGCGTCAAGCATTTTCATTATTTACAATGATAGCGTTTGCTATTGTTGTATTGGGTTTTTTACTTCTATCTAATTATGATGTGTATTCACCTATTTTAAGTGTAGCTTTGCTCGTTGCTAATATGACGATTATTGCCTGTACCGTTTACTTTTTTAAAACAGGTAAATTAGAGGTTGTGTCTTTAATAACCATGCTAATCATTTTTATTATGTGTATTGCGCTTATTTACACAGGTGGTAAAGAGAACACAGCGCTGTATTGGCTCATGTTTTATCCAGTTGTTACCTTTGCTACTCTCGGTGTTAAATTAGGGTTATGGCTTAGTGGGTTTTTATTAGTCTGTTGTTTAGGGCTACTGTATGGCCCTAACATCGGTCAGGTAGATTATGTCGATGTAGAAAAATCGCGTTTTATGGCATCTTTTGGTTTAGTGTTTGTTTTTTCATTTATTGGCGAATTTTTTAGGCAAAAAAGTCATGCGTCTATTGCTGAAATTACTTTATCGCAAAAAAAGGATGCGTATACCGACCAGCTAACTGGCGCTGCAAACAGACGTTTTGTCACATCTCACTTTTTTAACTTAGTAAGTGACTGCCCAGATGAGTATTTACCATTTAGTATTTTATTATTAGACCTCGACCATTTTAAGTCTATAAACGATAACTATGGTCATGATAGTGGTGATACTGTCCTAATAGAATTTACTAAAATGCTGGAGTCACACTTCAGTTGCGATTCAATAAAAGCGCGTTATGGTGGTGAAGAGTTTGTGGTTATTCTCCCAAAAGCGACTATTCAAATTGCAGAGCACATTGCTAACAACTTTAGAGAAAGTGTTGCCAATACAACACTTTTGAATGTTGATAGTAAAAACGTAGCACTTACCTGTAGCATAGGTGTAGCACAAGTAAATAAACTATCAGATTACAATGATGCTTTAAAACAAGCCGATCGATGCCTTTATAAAGCAAAGGAAACGGGTCGAAATAAAGTTGTTTCAGCTTTTATGTAGGAGTTGTTATGTTTCAAAGTAAGTTAATTTACATACACGATCCAATGTGTAGTTGGTGTTGGGGCTATGCACCTACGTGGCTAAAATTAAAAGAACAACTTGAGCATAAAATTATTGTTGAATATAAAGTGGGCGGCTTAGCTGCCGATAGTCAGCAGCCTATGCCAAAAGCAGTGAAAGAAATGCTTGAAGATACGTGGCACAAAATACAAAAGCAGTTAGGTACACAGTTTAATTATGACTTTTGGCGTAATTGCGAACCTCGCCGTTCTACTTACCCGGCTTGTAGAGCAGCTCTGATCGCGCGTAAAACCAATAAAGAAGCGCAAATGATAGAAGCAATCCAACATGCTTACTATTTAAATACGCAAAACCCTTCTGATGAAGCCACCTTGGTAGCGCTCGCTAAAAGCATTGGTCTAGATGAAGAGGGATTTGCAAATGAATTAGTCAGCTCATCATTAAATAATGAATTGAGTGACGAGTTGGCATTTGTTAAAGCGTTGCCTATTAATGGCTTTCCTTCCTTGGTACTTATTCATAACAACAGCTACTATCCTATTGGCGTTAATTACACAGACTGGCAAAGTACTTACAGCCAAATTTTAAATATTATTGATTAGGAAGCGTTAATTTTAACGCCTCGACCGTCTTTATTCTGCTATAAGTCCTAATTATGACAGCTGTCATAAAAGCGACTTTTTTGCGCAACATCCTTGTCATCTTTTATCTATAAACTTCCCTTCATTGAATTATTCAAGCCACTAAAGCTCTGTTTATTGGCTTGAAATACAACCTAGCAAATCCGCTAATTAACGAGTAAAGGTGTATACGATGAAAGGCGTTAAACCATTAATCTTAGCTGGTATTGTGGCCGCAAGTGCAGCAGTACACGCTAACGATTTAGATAAGGTTATTGATAAAAGCAGCGAAATTAATAAATCAGCTGCGCAATCACAAACAAAAATAGACAAGATTGCAGATTCAATGCAAGGACGTTTACAGCAATTTAAAACGCTCAATAAAGAGATTGACGGTTTAGCTGTTTATAACGCGCAGTTAAATAAACAGCTTGATAATCAAATTGAAGAAATGGAATCGCTTAACCTATCAATGGATCAGGTTTCTATTATTGAGCGCCAAATTACACCACTTATGATGCGAATGATCACTGGTCTTGAGCAGTTTGTATCGTTAGACATTCCCTTTTTGCAAGACGAGCGCGCTAAGCGTTTAGTATCACTGAAAGCCATGATGGACCGCGCTGATATCACCTCGAGTGAAAAATTTCGTCGTGTGCTAGAAGCTTACCAAGTAGAGGTAGATTACGGGCGCACAATTGAAGCTTACACCGCATTGTTAGATGTAAACGGTAAAGAGCGTGAAGTTGACTTTTTACGCATTGGTCGATTAGAGCTGATTTACTTAACACGTGATGGTAAACACGCTGGTAGCTACAACACAGAGACTAAAACGTTTGAAACATTACCAGATTCAACAATTAGTCAAATCAACAAAGGTTTACGTATTGCGCGCAAGCAACTTGCCCCAGATATGCTAACTCTGCCAGTACACGCAGCAGAATAAGAGGTTAAAAATGAAATTGTTTACTCAAATGACAAAAATGGCATTGTTTGTTACAAGCCTCGGTTTTGCAGGCGTTAGCACTGCGGCAGAAACAATGGATCTTGATTCATTATTAAAAACATTAGAAAACGGCAAGACCGTTCAAAGTGCGCAAAATAAACAACGAGAGCAGGAGTTTACTTCTCGCCAAAACCAGCAAGTTCAAATGTTAAATGATACAACTGCAAAGCGTAACCAAATGCTTGTTGAATCAGAGCGCCTTGAAACACAATTTGAAGAAAACGAAGTTAAACTAGCAAACTTAACCGATACCTTATCTAAGCGAATGGGATCACTTAAAGAGTTATTTGGGGTATTACAGCAAGTCGCTGGGGACTCTAGCAATAAGTTTGCTACTTCGGTTGTATCAGCAGAATTACCGGGCCGTAGTGACTTTATGGACGAGTTAGCTCAAAAAATGGGTTCAACGTCTAAGCTTGCTTCAATAGAAGATATTGAAAAGGTGTGGTACGAGCTGCAACGTGAAATGACTGAGCAAGGTAAAGTCAGTCGCTTTAATACTTCAGTTATTGTTGAAGGTGGAAATAAAGCAGAGCAAGAAGTTGTTCGTGTTGGTGCCTTTAACTTAATTTCACAGGGTCAATACTTAGAATATAACCCAGGAACAAACACGCTGAGCGCGCTTACTCGCCAACCAGTGTCTCGTTATACCGCTACAGCTGCTGACTTACAAGATGCTAAAAGTGGTGTTGTACAGTTTGCATTAGACCCAACAGGAGGCTCTATTTTAGGTTTACTTGTTCAAGCACCAGATACATCAGAGCAAGTTCATCAAGGTGGTGCGGTAGGTTATGTAATTTTAGGTGTTGGTTTGCTTGCTTTATTAATTGCAATTGAGCGCTTTATTTCATTGTTACTTGTTGGTGGAAAAATTCGTCGCCAATTAAAAGATTCAGTAGCGCGTGACGACAATCCGCTAGGTCGTGTAATGAAAGTAAAAGACGACTACCCACATGTTGCTTACGACACGTTAGAGCTTAAATTAAGTGAGGCAATTTTACGTGAAATGCCAAAAATCACACGTAACTTAACGCTTATAAAAATCATCTCTGTTGTTGCCCCATTACTTGGCTTGCTAGGTACGGTGACCGGTATGATCAATACGTTCCAAGCAATCACATTATTTGGTACTGGCGACCCTAAACTAATGGCTGGTGGTATTTCTCAGGCACTAGTTACGACCGTACTTGGCTTAGTTGTGGCAATCCCAACAGTGTTTATATACACATTACTAAACACGCGTTCAAAAGGCTTACTGCTTATTTTACAAGAGCAAAGCGCAGGTATCATTGCTGAGCGAAGCGAGAAGGGAGAATAAACCATGGTGCTATTGATTGACTCAATCAATGCTATCCGTGATTTTCTCGACACCGGTGGCCAAGTCCTCTTGGTCATTGGGGTGTTAATCTTCGCGATGTGGTTATTGATACTCGAGCGATTTATATACTTTTTCAACGGGTTTCGCGGATACAAAAATAGCATTAAAGGAACATGGTCAACGCGTAACGAACGCAATAGTTGGAATGCTGAGCAAATACGCCAAGCTATGATTTCGCGAGCAAGTATGCGTTTAAATGCAAACCTTCCGCTTATCAATGTCATGGTGGCTTTGTGTCCACTACTTGGGTTGCTTGGCACAGTAACGGGCATGATTGAAGTGTTTGATGTAATGGCTATAACAGGCACCGGGAGTGCGCGTTCAATGGCGTCAGGTGTATCTAAAGCCACAATCCCGACAATGGCGGGTATGGTAGGGGCGTTATCTGGTGTATTTGCCTCAACGTACTTACAACGAAAAGCCAAACGTGAAGTAGAACTACTTGAAGATAGCATGTTGCTAGATCACTAAATAAGTTTTATGAGCGGCTAAACATACCCGCTCATATCAGGAGAATAAAAATGAGAGCGCCTTTAGGTAATTTAATGCAAGAAGATGAAGCTGAAGAAATAAACATGACACCCATGCTAGATGTTGTATTTATTATGCTTATCTTCTTTATTGTAACAGCTTCATTTGTTAAAGAAGCAGGCATTGACGTAAACCGCCCTGAAGCCGCAACTGCGGTTAAAAAAGAAAGAGCCAATATCTTAGTTGCTATTTCAGATAAGGGTGAAATTTGGATTAACAAACGCCAAATAGATGTTCGCGCAGTGCAGGCGAATATTGAACGCTTAAAAGCTGAAAACCCACAAGGTAGCGTTGTAATTCAAGCCGATAAAAAAGCAACCACCGATACGTTAATTAAAGTAATGGATGCCGCACGCGCTGCAGGTGTGTTTGATGTTTCAATTGCGGCTCAAGAAGCGTAAGGGTAAGTAATGCGTTATTTAGTAGCATTAATTGTTGCCGGTGTAGTCACGTTTATGCTGTTTTTGGGCATGCAAGCACTTATAACCGGCGGTGAAGGGGCAATGAGCGAACCAGCTAAAGGCAATGTACTTGATTTTGTTCGTTTGAAAAAAGAAGAAAGTGTTCAAAAGAAAGAGCGTAAACCACAAAAGCCACCTACGCCAAAAGAGCCGCCACCACCAATGGAGTCGCCACAAATGCAAAGTAGTGATGCTAATGCCAACGCTAACAACTTTGACTTTGGTGCTAATGTTGACGCCGAAGTGAACCTGGCGGGTGGATTAGCATTGGAAACGAGCGATGGCGAATATTTACCCATTGTAAAAGTTGCACCAGTTTATCCGCGTCGTGCGCTATCGCGCGGTATTGAAGGGTATGTGATTGTTGAGTTTACTGTGACAAAGCAAGGTACCGTTCGCGACCCGCAAGTATTAAAAGCAGAGCCTGAGTCGTTATTTGATCGGGCTGCAATGGACGCTGCTCTTAAATTTAAATATAAACCGCGTGTTGTCAACGGTGAAGCTGTTGAAGTAGCGGGTGTTCAGAACAAAATATCTTTTCAAATTGGCGGATAGTAGCTAACTAGAAAAGATCGTGAGGCGATTATGAAATTATTAACCAAAACTAAACTTTTAAAAGTAACATTACTTTGTACCACTGCGATAGGGTTCAGTATTGTTACACCCAGTGCACTAACGTTGTTACCTGGCGTATCAATAGCAAGTGCTCAAGCGGCGCAGGAGCAAAAAACAAAACGCGTTCCTGCGCTTCGTGAAAAAGTATACAGCCAACTGGCTCGCGCACAAAAATTGGCAGACGATGGCGATGTAAAAGCCGGGCTTGAAGCGCTCGATAGCATTAATGAACGTTCTTCAAGTATGAATTCGTACGAAATAGCCATGATGCATAATTTTTACGGGTTCATTTACTACAATCAAAATGACTTACCAAAAGCGATCGCTTCATTTGAACGCGTTGTGGCAGAAGAAGGGATCCCTGAAACATTGCGTTTAAGCACCACTTTTAGTTTAGCGCAGCTTGCTATGGCAAACAGCGATTACGATAAAGTCATTGCCTTTTTGGATAACTGGGATGAAATTAACACTCAGCCAATACCTGAAGGGTATTACTTACTTCGTGCACAAACGTATTACCAGTTAAAAGACTATAAGCAAGGCCTAGACTACATCACTAAAGTTATTTCATTAAGTGATGACGAAGGTAAAACCCCAAAAGAAAACTGGCTTGTATTACAGCGCGCTATGTTTTATTCACTAAATCAGACTAACAAAGTGGTTGAAGTGCTTGAACGCATGGTTAAGCTTTATGATAAACCAGAGTACTGGGTACAGCTTTCGGGTATGTATGGTGAAACAGGGCAAGAGAAAAAGCAATTAGCTGTTATTGAAGCTGCCTATCAGCAAGGGTTTTTAACATCAAGAGCCGACTTACGCCAACTTGCTCAAGTTTACTTATACAATGGACTTGCTTTTAAAGCGGCAGAAGTTATGAGTAAAGCAATAGATAATGGCATTGCCGAACAAACAGCTAAAAACTATGCGTTTGTAGCCGAGGCGATGATCCAAGCAAAAGAAGATGAAAAATCGATAGAGTATTTTGTTAAAGCTGCCGATTTATCAGATCATGGGCAATACGATCAGCGTTTAGCTGAGGTGTATGTTAATACAGAGCACTATGAAGATGCTGCCGATTCAGCGCGTAAAGCGCTTGATAAAGGCGGACTTGATTTTGAGTCAAATGCCTTTGTTGCACTGGGTATGGCGCAGTACAATTTGCAAAATTTCGATGCGTCTATTTTAGCGTTTGAACAAGCTGAAAAACACAAAAAATCACAGCGTTTGGCTAAGCAATGGATTAAGTATGTTAAACGTGAAAAAGTACATGCTGAAACGTTAAGAACCGCTCTGCTTTAAATTTTAAAACAACAAGTCACTACTTCGTTGGTGCTTGTAATATCAATTTCATAATCGCACTACGCAAGCCGGCTCAATAATAATTGAGTCGGCTTTTTTATTGCTTTAGAAATTAAGCCGTTGAATTTTAACAATATAGTTTTGTCATGTTATGTTTATTAAAGTGTAACTCCAGTGTCATATAGCTCCCGTAAGGTAAGCCCTGCTGATAACTCAAGTGACCTTAACGCATTATTAAGTGCTTTAAAGTGACTTGAGTTTTTATAAAGCGCTAACAAAATAATTAAATACTTTAACGGAGTGAACAATGAAATTATCTGACTTATTCAAAGTTAGTTTGATTGCAACTGCAGTATCTTTAGCGGGTTGTGGTGGTGACTTAGTAGTATCTGAAGGCGACACAACAATTAACGAAGGCGATACAATAACAAACGTTGTTGAAGGCGGCTCAGACACAGGCGGTGAAACGTCATCTCGTGATGATTCACAAAACGGCACAACTGGTTTCCCTACTACTATTGATAACGCATTTGTTCAAGGCTTAGCCACAGACGTATCAAGCGAATTTCCGGAAATTACTGATAAGCCAGTGTACCGCCTAACAGCAGATACAACGTTCACTACCGATGCAACACTTACAAACGACGCGCATTGGATTGTAAATGGTCGTACAGCAGTAGGTAATGACCGTGCAGATAATGCAAAGCTTTATATTCAACAAGGCACAACAATTATTGGTGAATCTGGCGATGACTTTTTAGTTGTTCGTCGTGGTTCACAGCTTGAGTCGGTTGGTACAGTAAGCCAGCCAATTACTATGACCTCTATTCAAGATGTAACAGGTGGTGAAACAGCCATTGGTCAATGGGGGGGGTTAGTATTACTAGGTAATGCACCTGCTAATTCATGTGGCGACCAACAAGGTGAAGCAACAGCCGACGAGCTAGCTAATTGTGGTGTATCTGCTGAAGGTGACGCCGGCCAGTTTGGTGGCGATGTTGCAGATGATAACTCAGGTACATTAAAGTATTTAATCGTTAAGCAAGCAGGTAAAACTCTGGGTAATGGCGATGAGCTAAACGGTATTTCGTTTGCCGGTGTAGGTTCTGCAACAACTGTTGATTACATTCAAGTACACGAAAACCTTGATGACGGTATCGAGTTTTTCGGTGGTACAGTTGATGTAAGCAATGTTGTATTAACCAGCATTGGCGATGATTCACTTGACTGGTCGTTCGGTTGGACAGGCTCTGCAACTAACGTATACATTCAACAAGCTGCAAACGTGGGTGATAATGCGATTGAAGCAGATAACTCTGAGTTTGATTCAAGTGCAACACCACTTACAATGCCAACCGTTTCAAACGTAACAATTGTAGGTGCTGAAGGTAACAACGGTATTCGTTTACGTGCAGGCACTGCGGGCGCATTAAGTAATGTATTCGTAACGGGTCCAGCTACTTATGAAAATTGTTTACGTGTGGGTTCAGACTCTGTGCCACGCGCAGAAGACGGTACATTAACTATCACTAATTCAGTTGTTGCATGTCAAACAACAGCTAACAACTTTGGTAGTGAAGCGATTAATGGCGGCGATGTTAAATCATGGTTTGAAGCTCAAGACGGCAACCAAACGCTAACTCCAGCAGATTTAATGCTTGCTGATAATGGTTACACACCACTGACGGGTTCACCGCTTATTGCCAATGGGCAAATTGGTGCATTTAATGGTACAACTAACTGGATGGAAGGTTGGACAGTAGGTATTAATGGTGGCTTTCCAACCGATATTTCAAATGCGTTGGATCAAGGTTTAGCGACTAATGTATCAAGTGAATTTCCACAAATTACCGATAAGCCTGTTTACCGTTTAACACAAGATACAACATTTACAGCCGATGTAACGCTTACAAACGATGCACATTGGATTTTAAATGGCCGTACTGCGGTTGGTAACGATCGCGCAGATGCAACCACACTTTACGTTCAAGCGGGCACTACGCTTATCGGTGAAACTGGTGACGATTTCTTAGTTGTTCGCCGTGGTTCACAAATTAACGCTAATGGTAATGCAACAGCACCTATTACTATGACATCTATTCAAGATGTAACGGGTGGCGAAACAAATATTGGCCAATGGGGTGGTTTAGTATTACTAGGTAATGCTCCTGCTAACTCTTGTGGCGACCAACAAGGTGAGACTACACCAGAAGAACTGGCTAACTGTGGTGTATCGGCAGAAGGTGATGCAGGTCAGTTTGGTGGTGATATCAGCGATGATAACTCAGGTGTTCTTCGTTACATTGTTGTAAAACATGCTGGTAAAACACTGGGTAATGGCGATGAACTAAACGGTATTTCGTTTGCTGGTGTAGGTTCACAAACTAAGGTTGAATATATCCAGGTTCACCAAAACCTAGACGACGGTGTAGAGTTTTTTGGTGGTACAGTAAACGTACGTAACATTGTACTGACTGATATTGGCGATGACGCATTTGACTGGTCGTTTGGTTGGACAGGTCGTGCACAAAATATCTACATTCAACAAAGTGCTGTTGAAGGCGATAATGCCATTGAAGCTGATAACTCTGAATTTGATTCAAATGCAACGCCATTGACTAAGCCACTTATTTCTAACGTAACTATTGTAGGTGCAGATGGTACTAACGGTGTTCGTTTACGTGCAGGTACAGCGGGTGTGCTTCGTAATGTTGTTATCACTGGCCCAGATGGGTATTCAAACTGTTTACGTGTAGGTTCGGACTCGGTAGCTAATGCAGAATCGGGTGAGCTTTCTATTGAAAACTCAGTAGTAGCCTGTAATGAAGATAATAACTTCGGTAGCGAAGCGATTGCTGGTGGTAACGTTCAATCGTGGTTTGAAGGCCAAACAGGCAACCAAACACTCACGGCTGCAAACCTAAGCTTAGCAACTGATGGATATACACCTAAGTCAAGTTCACCTTTACTAGGTGCAGGTGTTGATACCTCTGGCCTTGATTCGTTCTTCACTAAAACCGATTACATTGGTGCGTTTGACGGTGATAATAATTGGATGGAAGGCTGGACCGTTGCTATTAAACCTAGCTTCCCAACTGATATCCAAAACGCATTAGAGCAAGGGCTAGCAACAGATGTGTCTGCAAGTTTCCCAGCTATTACCGATAAGCCTGTTTATCAGTTAAATTCAGATGTGGTATTCACAGCTGATGTAACACTAACAAATGATGCACATTGGATTTTAAAAGGACGTACAGCTGTTGGTAATGACCGAGCAGATAACACAACATTGTATGTTCAGTTTGGTACAACATTAATTGGTGAATCGGGTGATGACTTTTTAGTTGTTCGTCGTGGTTCAAAAATTGAGGCCGTAGGCACAGCAACTCAGCCAATCACCATGACGTCTATTCAAGATGTAACGGGTGGCGAAACAACGATTGGCCAATGGGGCGGCTTAGTATTATTAGGTAATGCACCGGCTAACTCATGTGGCGACCAAGAAGGTGAAGCAACCGCTGATGAACTTGCAAACTGTGGTGTATCTGCTGAAGGTGATGCTGGCCAATTTGGTGGTAATGACCCAGAAGATAACTCAGGTACATTAAAGTATGTTGCTGTAAAACAAGCCGGCAAAACTTTAGGTAATGGTGATGAACTTAACGGTATATCACTTGCTGGTGTAGGTAGCCAAACAGAGCTAGATTACATCCACGTTCATGAAAACCTAGATGACGGCGTAGAGTTTTTCGGTGGCACAGCAAACATCAGCCACTTAGTGCTTACAAATATTGGTGACGACTCTTTAGATTGGTCATTTGGTTGGACGGGTAAAGCGCAATACGTACTTATTAAACAATCAGGCTCTGAGGGCGATAACGCGATTGAAGCTGATAACTCTGAATTTGATTCAGATGCATCACCGCTTACTATGCCTACTATCTCTAATGTAACCATTATTGGTGACGCAGGCGTAAACGGTATTCGCTTACGTGCAGGTACTGCGGGCATACTTAAAAACGTAGTGGTAACGGGTGGCGCAGATTACGCAAACTGTTTACGTGTAGGTTCTGATTCAGCACCACGTGCCGAAGACGGTTCACTTACTATCACTCACTCAGTGGTTGCGTGTGAAACAACTAACAACTTTGGTACTCAAGCAATTGGTGATGGCAATGTTGAGTCTTGGTTCTTAGGTCAAGCTGGTAACTCAGTTCAAACAGCTGCAAGCCTTGCACTAGCGAGTAACGGTTACATGCCTTCAAGTGAATCATTACTACTCGGTGCAGGTTTTGATTCTTCTAGCCTAGATAGCTACTTTGATACAGTAGATTACATTGGTGCAATGGATGCACAAACAGACTGGACAGCGGGTTGGGTAAAAGTAGGTCTTTAACCTTAAACGCTTTAGGCCGGGCGAAAGCCCGGCTAATGTCTTGTTTTGTTTCGGAGTATAAAAATGAATTCTTATAAACCCTCTAAACTTGCCTTATCAACATTAAATTGCGCCGTTCTGGCTGCACTATTTGGTTGGTCGGTAAATACTGCTGCTGCAGAAGCCGACATTCAAGAGCAAGAAATAGAAGAAGTGGTTGCAGTAGGGCAACGACTCAAAGGGAGCGCAGGTGCAGTACTGCAAGAACGCCAAAATCAGGCGTTTGTTGCTGATATTATGGGTGCCGACCAAATTTCACGCACCGGCGATGGTGATGCTGCATCGGCTCTTCGCCGTGTTACAGGCTTAACCTTAGTTGATGGTAAATTTATATATGTGCGTGGTTTAGGTGAGCGTTACTCAAGTACACAATTAAATAGCATGTATGTACCAAGCCCCGATCCTACTCGCTCGGTTGTGCCACTCGATTTATTTCCATCTGAAATAATCGAAAGCTTAAGTGTACAAAAATCATTTTCACCAGATATGCCTGCGCATTTTGGTGGTGGTAATGTAAACATTCGTACCAAGTCTATTCCGTCTGACTTTTTATTTAAAGTACAAGTAGGCTCATCGTATAACACGTCAAATAGTGATTCTGGCTACTTTTACGAAGGCGGTGATGATGACTGGATGGGCCGTGATGATGGCACACGTGCGCTATCTAATGTATTTACTACCGCACTTACCAGCGACGCAGGCCTTGAAGGCAATATTAATTCTACGCTTGAAGAGCGTAAAAAACTTATTCAATCGCTTGATTGGAATGTAGGCATTAGCAAGGAAGATGTTGACCCAGCTATGAGCTTTTCTGTTGCCGTGGGCGACAGACTAGAAAGCGAAATAGGTACCTTTGGTGTGCTTGCGGCTGTTTCTTATGACAACGAATGGGAAGTTGTTCAAGAACAAAGTGGTTCAAGCCTAGGTAGTTTGGGTTGTGAGAACAAATGTTTTGCACAATATTACGATGGTACATCGACTGAACAAAATGTTCGCTGGAGCGGAACGTTAAACCTTGGCTATGAGTTTAACTCAAACCATCGATTTGAGCTGACTAACATTGCATTACACGATATGAGCGATCGGGTTCGTAATCGTAACTATTATGATGCCAATGAAACCGAAGAGGGTGTTACTGAGCTTCGCCGTGTTGATATTAGCTACGAAGAACGTGAAATGTTTTCTTCTCAGCTTAAAGGCACGCATAACTTTCCAGAGCTAAATAATTTATTCTTTGATTGGTATGGTGGCTTAAGTAGAGCTAACCGTAACGCACCAGGTGGTTTAGATGTTGTTTTTCAACAAAACTATAACGACGGTGTATTTGAGTCAGAGCAGCTTCAAGATGTTGCAGCAACTAATATTACGCGTGAATACCAGGTACTTCACGATGACGTAGAAACATTTGGTTGGAACATGGGGTTACCTTTTTATGGGGACGGCTACGAGCTCGAACTTAAAATTGGCGGTGACTTTTCAGAAAAAAAACGTGATGCAAGCAATGTTAAATTTGGCATAACGCACCGTGGTATAAGCGATGAGTTTACGTTTGGTAATAACATTAGCGATATTTTTGCTGATGCAAACACATCAAACGACGCGTTTTACACAAGTGCTACGGGTTCAGGTATTTTTGATGATGGCACAACTGACGGTGACAAATACAGCGCAGCGCATAAGTTAGATGCCTATTACTTTATGGCTGACTACTTTTTTGAAAATACATGGCGTATTACTGGCGGTGTTCGCTGGGAAGATTTCAAACAAGTATCAATTGGTTATCAGGCACATTCAAACTTATTCGAAAACACGCTTGAAGAAATTCAAGATGTTGTCATTAACGAAGATACTTTTTTTCCATCACTTGCTGTTACGTACATCATGGATGAAGAAATGCAGTTTCGCTTAAACGTGAGTGAAACCACTATTCGCCCAGACTTACGTGATGTAAGTACCTCGTTCTTTGTTGACCCGCTGACTGAATTTTTGGTTCGTGGTTCGCCTAGCTTACAAAGCTCTGAATTAACGAATGTTGATTTTAGGTTTGAGTGGTACATGCCAACAGGTAATAACCTGTCAGTTGCGTTGTTTTACAAGGACATAGAAAACCCAATTGAAATGGTTGAACTTGCAGGTGTAGGTGGTGCGTCTCCGCAATTACTTACGGCTAATGCGCAGTCGGGTAAGCTATCGGGTATTGAGGTAGATTTTTTAACTGACTTTGGTTTTATTAATAAAGATTGGTCGTCTGCATTTTTGTCGGGTAACGTAACGCTATCTGATTCGAGCGTCAATTTAGGTATAAATGACTCAGATAATGTTGATTCATTATTTGAAACGCAACTTAAAGAAGCACTCGAAGCCGATACCGTTTCAAATATTGTTACTAACAACAAACGCCGTTTAGTAGGCCACTCTGAATGGGTTGCTAACTTACAAATGGGTTACGATTCAGATGACGGTTTTCATTCAACATCGGTTATTTACAATGTGTTTGGGCCGCGAATTATCGTACCAGGTACGCGTGGGAATGAAGATGCTGAAGAAAAGTCATTTCACTCACTTGATTTAGTTTATTCTTACTTTCCTAACTTTAACTCTAAAGTTAATTTTAAAGTGAAGAATATTCTAGGCCAAGAAAAACAAATAGAGCAAGAAGGGTTAACCCTTTGGGGCCAAGAAACAGGCACCGAGTTTAGCTTAAGCTATAGTTATGAATTTTAATTTTAGCTTGCGTTAAACCTTGTACATTCGCGCTATAAGCCCTGTATTAAATACAGGGCTTTTTTTATACCTTAATTTCGCATGAAAAATTTTTAAGTTCTGTTTTATTAACTAGTTTTAGCCGTCTAGCAGTGTTAGTTTGTTAACTTGAAAATTGAATCTCACGCAATGAATTTAATTTTTAATGTATTAAGGCATCTTTTATGAACAAAACAGTGGATAAAACAATGAAAAAAGTAGGTTTGGTCGGTTGGCGTGGCATGGTTGGCTCTGTGTTATTAGAGCGTATGGAAAAACAAAATGATTTTGCCAATATAGACACCACTTTTTTTACTACCTCACAAGCCGGACAACTTGGTCCTGATTTAGCGGGTGATGCAAAACCGCTACTTGATGCAAGCGATGTATCTGAACTTTCAAAAATGGATATTATTGTTACGTGTCAAGGGGGCGATTACACCAAAGCGGTTTACCCAAAACTTCGTGAATCGGGGTGGGATGGTTACTGGATTGATGCAGCTTCTGCACTTCGTATGAGTGATGACAGCATTATTGTGCTTGACCCTGTAAATAAAGATGTCATTACTCAAGGTTTAGAGCAAGGCGTTAAAACCTTTGTTGGCGGTAACTGTACTGTGTCGTTAATGCTACTCGCTTTAGGTGGTTTGTTTGAGAAAGACCTTATTGAATGGGTAAGCCCTATGACTTATCAAGCAGCCTCGGGTGCGGGTGCACGCAATATGAAAGAGCTGATTTCACAAATGGGCGCTATTCATTCAAGTGTTGCTCAGCAACTCGATAACCCAAGTTCAGCTATTTTAGAAATTGATAAAATAGTCAGTGAAAAAATGGCTTCAAGCGATTTACCACAAGATCAATTTGGCGTGCCATTAGCAGGTAGCTTGATCCCATGGATTGACGTGCCTATGCCAAGTGGACAATCAAAGGAAGAATGGAAAGCACAAGTTGAAGCTAACAAAATTTTAGGCTCTACTCAGCAGCCTGTACCTATTGATGGTTTATGTGTTCGTATTGGCGCAATGCGTTGTCATAGCCAAGCAATGACTATTAAATTACGCGAAGATATAAGCGTAGAGAAAATAGAAGAAATATTAGCTTCGCACAACGAGTGGGTTAAGGTTATCCCAAATGAGCGTGATATTACATCCACCGATTTAACGCCGGTTAAAGTAACAGGCACGCTAAGTATCCCAGTGGGACGTATTCGTAAGCTTGCTATGGGACCTAAATATATTAGCGCATTCACAGTGGGCGATCAGCTTTTATGGGGTGCAGCAGAGCCACTTCGTCGTATGCTTCGCATTATTGTAGACGCTGAGTAATTTTAGTTTTTTAATTTGTTTATTTTATAGGGTTAGCATAGTGCTAACCCTTTTTAGTTTTTATTCCTTCCTTTTACACTCTTTTGTGGCTTTTAAATAACCTCCTGTGTGGCATAGCCATTGCAAAAGTTAAAATAGTATTTTGCGTGCACCCAGTAATTTAAGTACTTAACAGCGCAGTTGTGCTTATTTTTGTGTAGTTTTTACACATTGTCATGCTCATAATTACACAAATAAGGATGGTTATATGGCGTTAATTTCAAAGGTTACTCGAGCTAAATGGTTTACTGGTTTTGTTTTAATCATTGTGCTTTTATTAATATTCCGTGTTGGTGCGCCCCATGTTATTCAATATTATGTTAATCAACAAATTAAAGACACGCAGGGAATAACAGGCCACGTAGGTGACGTTGATTTATATTTGTACCGCGGTGCGTATGCTATTGACGGCATAAAAATTTATGCAAAAGAGGATAATTTAGCGGCTAAACCACTACTTAGCGTTGCAACACTCAATTTTTCGCTTTCATGGTCAGCACTACTGAAAGGGAATTTAGTGACAAATATGCAATTTACGCATCCTCAAATTGTGGTTTACGACAAAGCCCCTAATAAAACGGAGCAAAATAAACAAGTTAAAAACGAAACAACCTGGATAGGGCTTGCTAATAATTTAGTCCCTTTTTCAATTGACACTTTAAGTATTCATAACGGTAAAGTTTCGTTAGTTAATGCCACCAGCGAGGGTGATAAACCTACCTATATCTCAAATATTAATGCAAATATTAATAACATAACCAATGCTAAAAACCTCACAAAAACGTTAGTGACTTCGTTAAACGTAGAAGGGGATTTAATGGGCGAAGCTGCATTGTCTCTTAAAGGTCAATTAGACCCATTTAGTGAAAAAGCAAACTTTGACTTTAATGTAGAGGTTCAACGTTTTTCGGTTAAACACCTAGAAACGGTTTTTAAAGTGTACACCCCGTTTGACATTGAAGCAGGAGGCATTGATGGGGCAATGGAGCTTGCTGCAAAAGACAATGTTTTAAACGGCTATGCAAAGGCCGGTGTTTATAACTTGAGTGTTTTTTCGTGGCGTGAAGATATAGAAAAAGACGACGACGGACTGTTCACTGCTATTTTTGAAGGCAGCATAGATATACTCAGCGAATTACTTGAAAATGATGAATCTGAGTTAGTTGCTGCGCGTATACCGATCGACGGCACATTAAACAACACCGATATATCTACGTTTCAGGCAGTGGTATCAGTATTAAAAAATGCGTTTTTAGAGGCGTTTAAAATGGAAGTGGACGACGTCATCTCGTTTGAAACAGTAGAAAATACATCAGATGAGTAACAGGCTATTTGAGTTTTAAGCCCCACAAACATATTTTGTGAGGCTTAAACTGTTACTTTTTACTCAGCAATGTTTTTAACTCTGCTATTTGCGCTTGTAATTCGTTAACTTGTCCTTGTGTTGCAGGAAGCGAGTCGTTATCGGCCTGTTCTTCTCGTGCATTTCGGTGTTCTTCACCCATTACTTCTAAAATTGCGCCAACCATCATATTTAAAAATACAAAGGCGGTTAAAAATATAAAGGTCAGGTAGTAAATCCAGCTTAGCTCATACACCGCCATTGTTTCGTACATTATGTCGGTCCAATCTTCAAAGGTCGCTATTCTAAATAGCGTTAGCATTGAAATAGACACATCTTGCCAAAGCACGGGGTTAATGTCAGCAAACATCATACTGCCCATAGCGGCGTAAATATAAAAAATAACAAACATAAGCAGAGCTATGTAGCCCATTTGAGGGATTGCTTTAAGCAAGGAGTTAACGAGTAGTCTAAGTTCAGGAATCATCGACACTAACCTGAGCACTCTAAATATACGTAGTAAACGCGCTATTAGCATTGTAGAGCCCGCAGCGGGGTATAAACTACCCAATACAATAATGGTGTCGAATATATTCCAGCCCTTCGAAAAGAAGTCTTTTATACCTTTGCTTGCAACAAAGCGAATAATCAGCTCAATTAAAAAGAATGCGGTTATGCCAATATCCATCCAGTTAAGTGCAAGCTCAACCGTAGGATGAAGACTATAGGTATGAGCGCCTACAGTAAGGGCAGAAACAATAATGACAGCTATAACAAATGATTGAAATATCTTGCTTTTGTCTATACGCTGAAACAAAGCTTGTAACTGCGACATCATAATAAGTGGTCCTGTAAATACGAAGATTTTTATGGCGCTAATATACAATATATTCGGCACAATTTAACGTCTTTTTAAACGCAATAGTGTAAGGAAATTTAATGGTTATTAATAAATTAAAAGTGTGTGCTGCATTTATAATCGGATTACCTATTTTAGCCGGGTGTAGTTCTGACGCACGCTTTGAACAATTGCAATCAGCCCGCCTTAACGAATGTAATTACAAAGCTGATAAAGAATATTATGAGTGCCTTAAAGAGCAAGACTCAAATTACGAAGAATTTAAAAAACAACAAGCAGAAAAAAGTAAATAATCCTCCTCATGACTAAAACACAAAAACAACGAGACAAACAAATACGCGCAGCGCTGACTAAAGCCTGTGAGTCTATAAAAGACTCAGTGACCGATTTTTCATACCTTACCCACACTGTTGATTTAAATAACGAAGCTAACACTTTAAAAGTTAACTGCTATTTTGAAGATACTATAGCGCTTAATAACGCTGATTCTGAGTTTGAACACCTTAAATCTATAATTATTAATCAACTAGCGGGTATTAAATTGACGATAAAACCGACACATATCGTGTTTTTTGCCAATTAAAATGGGTTTTGTTGGTTTGCCTGCAGTTGGGCGTTATAATTAAAAAAATTATATTTAGGGTTTAAATAATGGCTGTTCCTTCTCGTTCGCAAATATCACCAGGCACTGTAGTTAATATTGTTTTAAAAGAAGATCAACGAAGCGGTACATTAACCGAAGGCGTGGTAGAGCGTTTATTAACTAAATCACCAAACCACCCGCATGGTATTAAAGTGAGATTAGAAGATGGCCAAGTTGGCCGAGTAAAAGAGATTTTATAATGGCAGCGTTATCAGAGCAGGCTTTTTGGGAATTAGTGACTACACCCGACTTAGGCCTTGATCCGCAAAGTGTAAGCGACCACCTTAAAGCAAACCTAAGCAATTTAGACGATCAGCAACTTATTGCATTTGATAAGTTTTTTGGCATAAATATGCGTAAATGTTTTACATGGGATTTATTTGGCGCTGCATTTGTTATGGCAGGCTGCAATGACGAATATGGTTTTAGTGAGTTTAGATGTTGGCTTATTTCACGCGGTAAAACTGTGTTTGATAACGCGCTCGTTAATGCCGACTCCATTGCATTATGTACACCTGTTTATCACTTAAATGAACAGCCTTACCCATACATTGACGAGTATGACCTCATCGCCGGCTTATTATATGAAGAGCGCAATGAGGATGAATTACCCTTCGTGCCATCAGGCGATCAACCCGCAGGTAAACGCTTTAAAGACAAAGCAAAATTTTTAAAACAAGCCTACCCACAATTATTCTCAAAATATTGGCAGTAAATCTTATAGTAATGCGCTTAATTTAGCGCATTATTTTAAATCGTTTTATTGTTCGATAACGTATCTCAAAATGTGATTAATAACTACATGCCTTAATTTAGTTTTTTCTTTTATATAGCCTTGTCTTCTAGTAGTAAATCTCTGTTATATTTAGCTATGTAATAAAGTTAAGCCATTTAGTATACGAACTAAAAAAATAATTAACGCATAAGGATACGTTTACTTAATGAAACACATCAAATTGACTTTATTCATGTTTGTTTTGGTCAGCGTCCACGTAGCCGCTGAGCCAAGCAATAAGGCACGCTTTATACCCCTTTTAAAATCAAAACTTGGTACATATAAGGTGGTTTCTGCTAATTCAGGGTTATGCGTAAACAGTGACTTGAGTTTAATTAATGCAAGTAACCCAAGTGAGGGGTTTAAGCTGGGTGAACAAATTGTGTTTGGCTCATTACATAACGGAACTCAAACTATACAAAAGCCAAACTTTTGCTTTATTACTAGTTCGTTAAAATATAAAAGTGATGGGCTTGATAATGGCTTACGAATGAGCCGTTGTGATGATCCTATAAACGAAAAAACAATTCGACAAAGCATTCGTTTTTTACCTAACGACATGCTTACTTACACATTAAGCTCAGCAAGTGTTGAGTGCAAGTTTAAAAAAGCTATCCAGTAATATATCAACTATTAGCTAATCGCATTTTATTTTTGGTATATCTCGCCAGCGGGTTGTGTACTGAGGCGATAAAAAATCTCTGTTCATATGCCAGCGATCGTTTAATTTACTACTTGCTAAGCCCAACATACCCTTGCCGTATCGGGTATTAATAGCATCTAAACAGCCCATTAACTTTGGGTTATCTTGTTGTGGTGCAAATAAGTCACTTTGCTGAAATTGCACAGCGGTAAGCTCTAGTGCACCTACACCACATTTATAAAACCGCACGCCAGGTTGGTAAATTTTTTCAAACACCTCAGACACCGCATTGGCCATAACGCAAGTATCGTTTGTTGGCATGCTAAACTGATACATATAAGACTTTTTATAAAATACATCTTCATGAGATGAGCTAGATGCAAAAATATATAATTGCTTTGTTAGCGACTTTTGGGCTCTTAGTTTTTTGCCCACAATAGTGACATGGTTAATTAAAGCAGTTTTAAGAGCGGTTGGTTCATAAATACGCTCTCCAAAGCTGCGAGTTGAGTAAATTTCGCGTTTATCTTGGCGTACATCATCCCAGTTTAAACATACTAAGCCATTAAGCTCGCTTACTGTGCGCTCTACCACCACACTAAAAGCGCGGCGCATAGTTTTTGGGTTTTGTTGGGCAAGCTGCCATGCGGTATTTATGTTCATTATTTTTAGCTTTTTAGCTAAGCGCTTGCCAATTCCCCATACATCTTGGCAGTCCATGCGCTGTAAAATAGCTCGCCGGCTTGCTTCGTCATTTATGACAGCAACACCGTCAAAGCCTGTTAATTTTTTAGCTGCATGATTTGCCGCTTTTGCAAGTGTAGGCGTTGGCCCAAACCCCACGCCAACGGGGAGTTTTGTTTCTCGCCATACGGTTCGTCTAATAAGGTGCCCGTAAGTATGCCAATCTTTTACAACGTTTTCGTAGCCGCTAAAGTGCAAAAACGATTCATCAATACTGTAAATATGCTGGGTGTCACAAAAGCGGCCAATCACACTCATCATTCGGTCGCTTAAATTAGCGTATAGTTCATAGTTACTAGAGCGTACAACCACATTGTTTTGTTCTAATAACTGCTTAACTTTAAAATAAGGGCCAAATTTAGGAATATTTAAACGTCGCGCAATAGGGCATACCGCACATACGCAGCCGTCGTTATTAGTGAGCACAACCACAGGTTTTGAACGAATGGCGGGATCAAATACTTTCTCGGCGCTGGCATAAAACGCCACGGCATCGACTAAGGCATACATGAAAGTAACTCAGGGCTTTGGCGATGCATACGAATTGACAAACTGACTACGCCTTCAAGCTGAAATTCATCGCTAGGCGTAATATTAACGGGTTGATATAAAGGCGAAGCCGATAGTAATCGAGCGTTTGTTTTATCAAGTAGCTTACACACAAATAAGCCATTTAAATTAGCCACAATTACATCGCCATCTTTAGCGTGCTCTGCTCGGTCTACTACGAGTAAATCACCCTCAAAAATCCCTACTTCTTGCATAGAGCTACCCGACGCAATACCAATAAATGTGGCATCAGGGTGCTTTATTAATAGCTCATCAAGGGAAACGCCAAGCTCAGTGTATTGTGCTGCAGGAGATTCAAACCCGCAAATACCTGCTTCTATATAAATAGGAATAACAAACATAAATAAACAACCAAAACACATATACTGTATAAGTGTACAGTATATGTGTTTTATATTCGTTATGCCAAGTAATGAATGGCAGATCAATCCATGTTTTTGATCATTTGCTGTGCCGTGTGTAAAAAGTCATTGATTTGCTGTGAGTTTAAATTTTTACACATTTGTGCATTTACTTGCTGTTCGGCAGTTAATAGCTTGTCATAAAGCGTACGACCTTCAGAGGTAAATGACAAAATAAAACAACGCTTGTCGTGTTCACTGGCCGTTTTATTAATCAAATTTAACGCAAGTAGTTCTTTCACTAACCGTGCTATTTGGGCTTTATCGCGCTGAGTTTGATTCACAATATCGTTTGCTGTGCACTGAGTTGTGGTTGCAATGATATGAAAGCAGCGTACGTGCATTGCGTTTAATCCAAGCTCGCTCGCATTAATCGCTTCGCGTATGGTAACGCGATAATTTTGCATTAAAGTAAATAATGTATTGGCTAATGAGGTATACATAATAAATCCATAATGGTTGACAATGTCAATTAAATTGCTATAGTTGATTTTATCAACCAATGGGGCGTTGTGCAACATCTGCTTTATAAAGCAGTAATTTTTAATCAATGAGGTTAATTTATATGACAAAAAAAATACGCAAAGTAACAGTATTAAGCACAAAGCAAATAACCCCACATTTACAACGTATAGTTTTAGGTTCTGACGAGTTTACAGATTTAACCTCTGATCACATTGGCAGTTATGTAAAAGTGCTTATTCCAAAAAACGGTGTGGCCGACTTCAATTTAAAAACGGCGTGTATGCGTTCGTACACAATACAAAATGTAAATAAAAGCAATGGTGCAATTACGCTCGATTTTGTTATTAATATGCACCAAGGCCCTGCGACTAATTGGGCAAAAGTTGCCAAAGTAGGTGATGAACTAGCTATTGCAGGCCCTGGTCCTAAAAAGCTTGAAAATTACCAGCACTCACATTATGTGTTACTAGGCGATTTAACCTCGGTAAACGCTATAAAAGGCTACGTTAAGCAATTGCCAATAAACGCCAAAATTGACGCGTTTATTCACGCCCCAACTGATGCGGATATAATCAGCTTAGACTCAACGCGCCAGGTCAATTGGTTAATAACTACAACGCCAGAGATTGAGATGGCTAATGCCTTAAGCACACTACAGCAACATGAACAGCCACCTATTATATTTATGGCACTTGAAGCAGGCTTAGTACGTGAGCTGAAAACGCTATTAACTAGTAAGCTTGCTGTACCGCGTACTAATATCGTGTCATCAGGTTATTGGAAAAAAGGCTTAAACTCAGAAAACTATAAGTTAGAGCGCCAAGCTAATACACAAACGGCTTAGTTTTTTATAGCTAAGTAAAATAGGTTACTTAGTTATTAAATACACTCGTTAACACTCATTTTTATTTTAGTTAAGCAAGCGTACACCTAAGGCTTGTTAAAGTAGTGGCATCAATCAGTAATTTACAATTTAAATTAATTGATGTGATGCCTAAACATTTAAAATAAAACAAAACGCATTAGTAACTATTAGTTAAGTGTATTAATAGATGGTTTATCGTTCTGTTTTATCAATCAAACTGATTTAAACAATCAATTTTAAGGCATTACTTTAATTCTATAAAATGTATTTATTGAAACAAACATTATTAAATTAAAGGCAGGTACCCCGTGAACTCTCTAAACAGCGCAACAGCTTCTTCAGTAACTAAAATAGCACAGCCTAAGGTTGCGTTAATTGCTGAAGGTGGCGGACAGCGAGGGATTTTCACCGCAGGTGTACTTGATGCGTGGTTAGAACAAAACTACGACCCATTTGATTTATTTATTGGCACATCGGCAGGTTCACAAAACTTAACAAGCTATTTAGCTCGTCAAAAAGGTTACGCTAAACGCCTGATTAGAGGGCTGTCTCGTAATAAACGTTTTTTTCAGCTAGGTCGAGGCTTAATGGGCAAACACATTGTTGATTTAGACTGGTACTTTGATAAAACCAAAGAAGTAAATAGAGCAATTGACTTTAAAACAGCCAAAACATCATTAGGTGAACGTGAGTTACTTATTACTGCTACAAACGCACGTGACAGAAAAGCGTATTACCTATCACCAACGGGTGAAGAGCATCAATGGCGCGAGCTATTAAAAGCGTCAAGCGCATTACCCTTTTTGTACAAACAAGGTGTTAAATTAACACCTTGGCTAAATGCACAAGCCGCTAACGAAACAAATACAATTACCGAACCTCAAGAAGACTTTTTTCTTGACGGTGGACTAGCTGCACCATTACCAGTCCGCGAAGCGTACAACCGTGGCGCGCGTAAGATTGTGGTTATAAGAACGGTAGACGCTGATTTTCAAGCGCAATCGGCATGGGTTCAAAAGCTTAGATCGCTTGCAACTGCAGCAGGTTACTGCCCAAAAACGCTCGACTACCTAATTCAGCATGAACAAGCTTACCTAGACGAGCTAAACTTTATGACAAACCCGCCTAGTGATGTAGAAATTATACAGATTTTTGCAGATGAAACACTGCACAGCAAATTGTTAGGCAGTACAAACGACGATTTACGTAAAGATCATAAGCTTGGTGTAAAAGCAGGCCGTGAATACTTAAAAAGCCAAAATGCACGCATTGTAGATTACGCACACAGCTACGCTATGTAGCTGTAAAAAAATAGTTTAGAAACAACCGTAAAGAATTACGGTTGTTTAGCTGAATAAGTCTTAGCTAAATCTGATAGTCATATATGTGCTGCGAGAAAACATTGAAGGTTTTTAATGTATGAAGTCAAGATTTGACCCCATTAGCTTTTCGTTATGTGTAAACGCACTCCGTTACTTTAAACTCTGTAAATATAACTTTGAATTTAGAGCCAGAGCGTAACTCGATAATATGTTGATAATGCAAGTTTTCCAACGATATTTCGTGAGTTAACACATCACCATGAAAAGTGTCATTGTAATTAAACTCATTGATATGACCGATTAATTCATAGGATTTAACATTGTTGTAAATTAATACAATGTCTCGATCATGGTGTTGCCCCAGCAAGTTTAAAGTAATGGATAATGAAGCATTAAAAGGGCGTTGTTTGTTTCGATTTTCAGCAATAGTTAAAGAAGTAACCCAAGTATCGTGAAGTGATCCTGGATGGTTTAACTCATAACGTTCTGGGTTAGCAGCGAATTCAAAAAGCTGATGAGGAATTTTTTCTTTGTTGGCTACTAGGTTAGAAATATATTTATCGAAATCTGAATTCACTTATGAACTTCCATTTACAAATGACGCCGCAAATAAACGGCAAAAATTAGTTGGCTATAATTTGTGAGACACGAACAAAGCCAGCTGGTTTTTGTCCGCCCTTTTTAATTTGCCTTGTTAAGTGCCTTGAGCACACTCTTAAAGACAGATATAAATACGGTTATCCAACCCACTACAACAAATAGAAACACAGACAACCTGACATATTCCCAATGTTGAGCTTTTGACTCAAGGCTACCATGAGCAATAACTTTATAGTTATTATTAGCTAACCAATTTGGAAATTCACCTTTCTGCATTCTGCGTTTATAACTGCCTTCTTCACCACCGCCCACACTCAATAAAGGAGATGGGTAAGGTTTGATTACTAGTTCGTAATCTAAAGATCCACCGGGCGTATGTATACATGTCCAAAATAAGCAGACTGTAGCAATCAATAATGTGACACGAAACTTCATAGGCACTTAACATGTTTATAGCGAGCTAATCGCGCGTATTTCTACCACAGCGTAGCTCGTTTTCTTATTGGTTTATTTTTAACAAACTTGTCAACTAATTGCCAGTGTTATTAAAATTCATCCGTGCTCGCTTTTCTTCTCATTATAAAACGAGCGACTGAGAGCCTAGGGTCAAATCTTGACTTCGAGAGCCTAGGGTCAAATCTTGACTTCAGACATTAAGAGAGCCTAGGGTCAAATCTTGACTTCAGACATTAAGATTTTTGACTAACTACTTCTTGCTAATAGCTGTCTGTTAAATGAGGTCTAAATCTAATTACTTAAACTGTAAGAACAGACATGAGCAAGGCGATATCAATATTCACGTGTTAACATTAATGCTTAAGTAGATGACAATAATATACTGGTTTCGCTATTTAAAATGCCATCTATCTCGCGTACTTGCCTCAGTACGCCATCAAAATCACTTAAGTTTCCGGCTTGTATTTCTGCTACTAAATCCCAAGCGCCGTTGGTGGTATGTAACTTAGTGAGCTCGGGGATTCCACGCATGGTTTTAATTACCTGTGAAGTCGATTTTCCCACTACTTCCACCATCATTATTGCTCTTACGGCTTCGGTTTCTATGTGTTCGTGCACCCGCACAGTAAATCCTAATATAGCGCCCGATGAAACTAACCGGTCCAAGCGGTTTTGTACTGTCCCGCGTGACACATTTAATATATCAGCTAAAGCAGAAATAGATGCACGGCCGTCTTTTCTTAATTCGGCTATTAGGGCGTTATCTAATGAGTCATAAATATAAGGGAGCATACGCTTACCTTTAACTAATTTTTATACAAAATACTAAAAATTTATATTTATGCCTAGCAAATTGCTAAAAAATACCATTATTTGTATAAAGTATTAGCATTTTAAGTGGCATCTGTAGTCGATAAACTTATTTTAATTAGTTCATATTGTTATTACAGAGGTAGTCATGAGTCATTTTATAGCACAGCCAAAACACGGTGTTCCATTTGTAAGTGTTCAAGCTATGGCCAAGCTAATAAACACATTAGGAATAGAAAATGTATTAGTTAGCCTAACTAACAAACTAAAACACGACTTTGCTCGTTGGCACGAATTTGATAAATCGCCGCGTTATGCAGCACATTCTACCGACGGTGTAATAGAGCTTATGCCGGTAAGCGATGGCAAAATGTTTAGCTGCAAATACGTAAATGGTCACCCAAAAAATACCTTTAAAGAGCTTCAAACAGTGGCAGCATTTGGTATTTTGTCAGATGTTGATAGCGGCTATCCGATAATGATTAGCGAAATGTGCCTATTAACCGCACTACGCACTGCTGCAACATCAGCGCTGGTGGCTACTTATTTAGCACCAAAAAACTCAACCACCTTAACCCTTATAGGTAATGGAGCTCAGTCTGAGTTTCAGGCTTTAGCGTTTAAAGCGGTATTGGGTATTACACACATTCGTTTATACGATATAGACGAAGCTGCTTCTCTAAAAGCGTTTAATAACTTAAGCACTAAAGGTTTAAACGTGACTATATGTGAAAGTGTTGAAGAGGCAATAAAGGGCGCGCACATAATTACCACTTGCACGGCCGATAAAACAAACGCAACCATTTTAACAAACGATATGATCCCAGAAGGCGTTCATATTAATGCGATTGGTGGCGACTGCCCAGGCAAAACCGAGCTTGATTCTGCTTTACTCGAACGCGCTACTGTATTTGTAGAGTACGAACCACAAACCAGAATCGAGGGCGAAATTCAACAAATGAGCAGGTGCTTTGCTGTAACCGAGTTTCATAAAGTCATTAATAAACAAAACCTTGGTCGTACAAGCGAAAAAGAGCTTACTATTTTTGATGGTGTCGGTTTTGCAAGCGAAGATTTTACCGCGTTAGTGTATATTCGCGAGCAACTTATTAAATCAGGAGAATACGAAATACTCGACTTGATCACCCAGCAGGGCGACCCGCGTAACTTATTTTCAGTTCTTGAAGTACCGCGTATAGATAAAGAGAGCGCAGCATGAGCCTAATACAACAAGCACCGAGCGCAGTTGTAATGGTGCGTCCGCATCACTTTACTTCTAATCCACAAACCATGCTCGACAATGCATTTCAAAGCGAATGTGCAGCAAAAAATGAAAGCGAGCAAGCATTTAAAGAGGTGACCCACGCGGTTGAGTTACTACAAAGCGAAGGTGTAACCGTTCATTTATTTGAAGATGAGCAAACATACACACCCGACTCGGTTTTTCCAAACAACTGGTTTTCTACCCATCAAAATGGGCAATTAATTATTTACCCAATGTTTGTTGAAAACAGAAGATTAGAATATCGTAAAGATATAATTGATTTTTTAACGGATCACTATAAAGTGGCGGTAGTGACTGATTATGCGCATTTAGCGAAAGAAAATTCATTTTTGGAAGGTACCGGATCACTAGTGCTCGATCACCAATATAAACTTGCCTACGCGGTAGAATCCAAACGCACAACAAGGTCGGTCGTTAATACAGTGTGTAATTTACTTTCGTTTAAGCCGGTTGTGTTTAACGCAACTGACGAGCAAGGTATAGCGGTGTATCACACTAATGTACTAATGTGTGTGGCCAGCAAATTTGTAATGATTGGCTTAAATATGGTGCCTGAAGACCAACGCAGTGAGCTGGTAGGGCATTTTTTACAAAGCCATCACGAAGTAATTGATTTGTCGGTTAAGCAAATAAATAACTTTTGCGGGAATGCAATTGAATTACAGGGTAAAAATGGCCGAATTTTAGCGCTGTCACAAACCGCCTATAATGCGCTTACAGCCGAGCAAATAATTGCAATACAAAAAACGGCTAAACTGGTGCCTTTGCCCATACCTACCATTGAATCTGCTGGTGGTTCAGTAAGATGTATGATTGCAGGGGTACATTTACAAAGTAAATAAGAAAAGCTAAAGGCAACATGGTTGCCTTTAGTACGAATAAAATATTAAGCGTTGCCAGTACATTTTAAAATGCCTATGTTAAAGCGCATAACTATAAAAATATAATAAGGAATCCGCAATGTTCGATACGGTAGTAAAAAGTGTGAATAACCTTTTGTGGGGAGAAGGTCAGGTACTCATTTATATTTTACTTTTCACCGGCGTATGGTTTTCTGTGCGTTTAAAAGCAATTCAAATAGTTAAATTTAAGCATATGTTTAGCCTATTAAAAGGCAGCAGTAAATGTAATAAAAACGATATTTCGTCATTTCAGGCATTGTGTACAGGGCTTTGTGCTCGGGTAGGTACGGGTAATTTAGCCGGTGTTGCAGTCGCTATATCGCTTGGTGGCAGTGGTGCAATATTTTGGATGTGGGTCATTGCTATATTGGGCATGGCAACCGGATTTGCAGAAAGTATATTAGGCCAAGTGTATAAAATTCGCGATAGTAACGGCGAATTTAGAGGTGGCCCTGCGTATTACATTCAACAAGGGTTGGGAAGCCGTGCCTTTGCAATTGTATTTGCCGCGTGCTTATTTTTGGGGTACGGGTTTACTTTTAGCGCAATGCAAACCAATACAATTACTGATGCCCTAAACTACGCATTTGAAGTACCCACGTTTTACTCCGGTATTGTTATTACAGTCCTTGCAGGCTCAATTATATTAGGCGGCTTTAAAGCCATTGCCCGGTTTGCAGAGCGCGTAGTGCCCATTATGGGCATTATTTTTGTATTAGCCGCCGTTATTATTACCGTTATAAACTTTACTCAAGTACCGGCCATGCTTAAAGATATATTTTTGTCAGCCTTTGGATTACAAGAAGCGGGCGCAGGCGCGATGGGGGCTGCAATTAAAAATGGTATTCAACGCGGTTTATATTCTAACGAAGCGGGCGCAGGAAGTGTTCCGCATGCCAGTGCAAGTGCTAGCCCTATTCCTAATCACCCTGTAACACAGGGCTACATACAAATGCTTGGTGTGTTTTTCGATACAATCGTACTGTGTAGTTGTACAGCCGTCGTTATTTTATTAGCTGATATAGACATAAGCGGCGAAATGGAAGGCATACGTTTAACACAAAGCGCTATGACTGCGCATTTGGCGCAAGGTGGCGTGTACTTTGTAGCTGCAGCCATTACGTTATTTGCCTTTACTTCGGTGGTAGCTAACTACGCCTACGCTGAAAGTAACTTACATCTATTTAAGCTTGATAACAAAGTAGGGCGTGGTATTTACACATTACTATATTTATCAATGATGTTGTGGGGCGCATCGGCCACATTAAAAGAAGTATGGGATTTAGCCGATATTGCGTTAGGGTTAATGACAGTCGTTAACGTAATCGCTATCATACTGTTAACACCTACTATTTTGTCGGTAACGCACGATTACCACACGCAAAGAGACAAAGGTATAGAGCCCGAATTTAAAGTAAAAGATGTAAAAGTTCAGGGGAAATGCGAAGACGGTATTTGGGATTAATTCATGTATTTTAGCTAACTTTAACTACAAATAGCGGTTTTATGGCAGCATAAAACCGCTTTTTAGTTTTGCATAACTATTCACATTTGTAGCGCGTTAAAGAGTTTAAAATACATATATAAAAGGTAAAAATACAGACATGATCGACATTGTAGCAGGGAAGAACGCAGCAAAAATAATAAACGAGCAAGGCTTTAGGCCTGAACTGTTTACTTCATTTTTAGGCGCAAGTGGTGGGCCTAAATGGTTTACTTTATTTGGATTAGACAAATATATTTTTGGTGAATTTTTTAAAAACCGAACCCAACCGCTTAATTTAATTGGCTCATCTGCCGGCGCATTTCGCTCTGCGTGTTTTGCACAAAACGACCCGGTTGCCGCCATTGAACGTTTAGCAAAATCGTATTCGCAAACGCGTTATTCAAGTAATAAACCAACACCAGCCGAAATTACAATTAAAGCCCGCGCATTACTTGAAGATGTATTTGGCGATAATGGCGTTACCGAAATAATAAATAACCCCGTATTTAAAGCACATTTTATAGTCGCTAAATCTAATGGCTTTATAGCCAGCGAAAATAAATTAATTCAGCTTTTAGGTTTATCAAAAAGTTACATGCTAAACCGCGTAAACCGAAAATTATTAGGCTCGCAGTACGAGCGATTTATTTTTGGCGCGCCAAACAGCAATTTATCAATAACCGACAGTTATAATTTTAAAACGCAAAACATAGCACTTAACCAAACAAATTTAAAAGATGCCTTACTTGCATCCGGCTCTATACCGCTTGTTATGCAAGGTATAAAAAATATTGCAGGCTCGCCACAAGGTATGTATCGCGATGGCGGAATAATTGATTACCACTTTGATGTAAAAATTAATAACCCTGGCTTAATTTTATATCCGCATTTTAACAGCGACCCAAAAGCAGGGTGGTTTGATAAAAACTTAAAACGAAAAGTAGCACCACAAAATTACGACAACGTGGTAATGATCACCCCATCAAAAGAATTTGTAGCCGGCTTACCTTACGGAAAAATCCCAGACAGAAACGACTTTACCGATCTTGATGCCGACACGCGTATAAAATATTGGAATACTGTGTTTAGTGAAACTGAAAAATTGGCTGAGGCTTTTGATAAAGATTTAGATACGGCTAAGTTTGACTTTAAACGGTTCTAATTTTTCATGTTACTGACAACTGACAACTGACAACTGACAACTGACAACTGACAACTGACAACTGACAACTGACAAC
>OJEP01000019.1_pt1 | contig 161884 bp, 128 predicted proteins | sample 1593761 | NCBI WGS metagenome assembly OJEP01 (sample SAMN05416783, study PRJEB24817) | seawater metagenome | isolation source: Sea water | place: Canada:Atlantic | collected 2013-11
TGAAAGAGTGTCAGGGTTACGCTCGGTTTTTATTGACAAGGGGAGTCATACCAACGCCCAGATAAGCGGGTTTCAAACCCATCGTATTCCCAAAATAGCGTTACCGTGGCCACATTTTCAGATAAGCCAGGCAAGCTATCCGAATACACCGAACTACTCAGCGTACGTTGAATTTCACTTTCCGTGTATGAGTAACTCGCGGTTACCCCTAAACCAGACCAGAAACTTGGCAACATGCTATAAATTTCAGTGTAGGCAATTTCAACACCCCGAATATAGCCACCTTCAGCGTTATTCACCGCCGTGCTATAGCTGCCATTTTCTGTAGGCACGGTAACAAAAATAGGGTTGCCATCAGCATCCCGTGACAACTCAGCCTCTTGCCCTACAAATTCAGGTTCAAGATACACAGGAACCTGAACCGACGCTGGAACCACAATGCCGTTGCCACTAAAGTCATAAGGTTCTATGTTAATTTCTTCAATAAAAGATTCTATGTCTTTGTAAAATGCCGCCAGTATTAACGCCCCTTCGGTATCCTCAAAATAGTATTCCCATGAAATATCGTATTGAGTGGCATAAAAAGGTTCTAGGTAAGGGCTATTTGTTGCGTTACCGTTTACCTTGGCGGTAGGTTGCGACAAGGTCACTTCCCCGGAGTCTCTATCCTGTACAGCGGTTACCGTTTCAACGGTGGTAGAAGCATTTGCCGCAAATCTATTAATAGGCGCACGGCCCATCACTTTTGCTGCGGCTACTCTTAGTTGCGTATTATCTGTCAGCGCAAAATTTAGGTTGATAGACGGCAACACATCGTCGTATTCGTGAGTAAGCGTTGTGAAGCGATAAAAGTTGTTAATGAGGCCAGCATCGTCGGTAATGTTTTGCGCGCCAGCGGTGGGATCACTGACTTCAACTGTGACACCGGTTTCTGGATCGGTAATTAATGATGTGGCACGCTGGTAAGTGGTAGAGCTTTGTTTTGTTTTTACGTAACGAACCCCCACATTACCGGTTACAGGCATACCCCCAATTTCAGTATTGAGTCCTGCCATCAAATAAGCGGAGTTTACGGTTTCAAATACCTGCCCACTTTCCTGCATAGTCCAAGAAGTAGATGGCCCTGTACCTGGGCCATTAATCACACCTGCTGCTCCAGCCCCCCAGGTTTGTACTGGTTGAGGATAGCCGCTCGGAAACCATGCATTAAGCGCACTGTTTAAGTCTACCGACAAATAGCTTGGGAAATAGCTAAAATCGCCAGCCCAATCAACTTGCTCTACCATGTCATCCGTTAAACGCAGCGGTGGCTCACTGGCAGAGAAAGCACTGTCGTTTCCGTATTCAAATACAGAACGATCGTTACTGTACTCTCTATCGGAATAGCGATAACCAAACTCAAACCCAGTTACAATGGGCATATCCACAAAGTATTGAAAATCGACTTTATAAGCATCGAGTTCGTCTTTGTTAACAAACGGATAAATGCCGTATTTACTGACCATCACCCTATCGATATCGGAAAAAGCATCCGCTTGATTGAAGGCTAAATCAGGAAGGTTGTTGCCATTCAATAAATACGAGATTTGAACGTTCTCATCAAACACTGGACTGACGGCGTTGGCATCTTCGCTTACTAATGACCACAACAAGCCATTACGGAAATCACTTTTCGCGGTGGAGCGTGACACATCAAACTGTACCGATAGGTCAGCACTAATTTCCCAATCTGCGTTAATACCAACGTTTTCAACGCTATCGAAATCTTGGTTGTCGTCGTTAACTAACTCAACTCGAGTAAAGCTACTGTCTGTTCGTGAGAAAGTGCCACCAATCACACTATTGTTTACAATAACAGGGTTCGTGATGCCTGCTGTTATCCCCCCTAGTTTGACTCGATACCCGCGGGCAAATTCTTCTGAATCGAACTTAGAGATAAACGCATCAGCTTTTAAGGTGAAATTATCGACCGGTGCCCACTCTATGGCTGCAACGTAACCGTCGCGAGTTTGCTCGCCACCTTTATGTTGAATCTCAAAGCCTTCAGAAATAAGCTCACATTCTGGGCAGTCGGTGCCAGCTCTGTCGTTGTCACCTTCAATCCCATCTACATCAACAGCCCCGTTATACGCTAACCCCACAAACTGAGTAGAAACACTGGGTTGGAATAAGCGTGCATAACCTAGGGATAAACCAACGGTGTCGTCCATGAACTTTCCTTGATAGGAAAAGCTCAATCGATGACCAAATTCACTCGCATCCGATATCTCACTGGCTCGGTCGTTATACATGCCACGCATATTTGCACTGAATTTATGCTGCTCCTCCATGGCTAACGGGCTTGCTGTCTTGAGCTCTACCGTTCCAGCGATCCCCCCTTCAATCAGTGATGCTTTAGGCGATTTATATACACTCGCTTCGGTGATTAACTCTGAGGGGTACTGGTCGAACTCAATGGCTCTGCTTCCACTGGTAGACACTTGCTCACGTCCATTTAATGTAGAGAACACAAAGTCACCCGCTAAACCACGAATGTTAATCTCGGCCGCTTGGCCCCCTGTACGAACTGCAGATATACCTGGCAATCTGGTAAGCGCATCTGCCATAGATACATCAGGCAAACCGCCCAAATCATCAGCAGAAATTTGTTCTGACACCGTGTCAGAAAAGCGCTTTTGGTTGAGTGATTGTATGAGGCTAGTACTAAACCCCCTCACCTCTATGCGTTCGAGCGTTTCCTCGGATATATCGTCGACCGGTATATCTTCACCTGATAATTGGCTACTCGATTGATTGTTACTATTTATGGCAGATTCACTGACTTCATCAATGGTGTCTTCTTGCGTTTGTTGAGCGTATGTTGGCAAAGTAAATGCCAACCCGCTGCCGACCAACGCCACCATGATGGGCTTAAGTTTGAATGTTCTCATTGGTGCCCCGTTCCTTGTTTTTTTATCAACGGTTCGGGAATACAACACCCAAACTCGTCACTTATGGTTCTGCCACAAATAGTATCGGGTTGTATAAAAAGAGAGCAACACTATGCATACGTATTCATTTACATTAAATTTACAATGCATTAAATATTAGCAAGGACTAACTTAAACGGGATAAGTAAGATATTGAAATTAAATAGAGAAAAGCTCCCTCAAGGGTAACTTAAGGGAGGACTTGAGTACTTGACGGCTTAAGAATGTTAAGTGACGAGGCGCGATTTATCGTGATTTCCAGCAAGACGCAGTAACTTGCATCACAGCACACAGGCCAATTAGATTAAAAGCTTACAGACGTTTTATTTGCACTATCGATCATTGATTGAATGTATGCGTCATGAGTGGGTAGCGATGCTATTGGTTCACGCTTAATGTTATACAACGACGATAGCATGGCTTGCGTTTTCTCATCTGAAAGGCTATTTGCTAACCCATGATAATCTTCTGGTACTAGCCCTTGTCCATACATAACTTGCAGCCAAGAGCTTTCTAAGAACAGGTCATTTTGCTCACGCACCAAATTGCCATTTTGTTTGAACAGCGCCATTTTGTGAGTCAACGAATCTGGCAAGGTTAAATGGCGCATATCTCGCCAAAAATCACTGTCTTCACGTTCATTTAAACAATAATGTAATACTAGAAAATCTCGTATTTGTTCAAATTCTACTTTTGATTGTGCGTTGTATTCTTCAACCGCACTATCTGAGATACCTTGATGCGGGAAAAGCTTAATTAGCCTCACGATAGCTGATTGAATAAGGTGAATACTGGTAGACTCTAAAGGCTCTAAGAATCCAGAAGATAGCCCTACCGCGACCACATTTTTACACCATTGTTGTCTACGACGGCCAGTAGTAAATTTAATGAGTTTAGGATCGCCCAGTGGTTTGGTGTCAAGGTTAGCCATCAAGGTGTCGTGAGCTTGGCTATCACTAATATAACGTGAACTATAAACGTGACCATTACCATTACGATGTTGTAAAGGAATTCGCCATTGCCAGCCAGCACTGTGCGCGATAGAACGGGTGAAGGGTGCGGTATTTTCATGGCGTTCAGAAGGTACAGCAATGGCGGAGTCACAAGGCAATAAATGAGACCAGTCATCATAGCCTGCCCCCAATGTTTCATTAATTAACAGCCCTCGAAAACCTGTACAGTCAATAAACAAGTCCCCTTCAATGGCATGGCCATTTTCGAGATGTAATGCTTTTACATTCCCACTGTGTTTGTGTCTTGATACGTAGCTGATTTTACCTTCAACACGTTTAACGCCCAGTCCCTCGCTGAGTTTACGTAGGTATTTGGCATACAATGAAGCGTCAAAATGATAAGCAAAAGGGAGCTCTAAAACCGGGTCTTTTGCGTTAATACGTGCAAATTTACCTGCCTCGGCTGCTAAGTAGTTAAGGTCATACTCCCATAAATCGTGTTTCAAACCCTGCTGGCGTGCTTTTAGCCAAAAGTGATGAAAGTGACAAAAGGCCATGCTTTTACCTGGTGCGCCAAACGTATGGTAGTACTGTTGCCCTTGTTGCTTCCAGTTTTCAAATCGAATTGCTAGCTTAATGGTAGCTTTGGTATCACGAAGAAAGGTTGCCTCGTCTATACCTAGCACTTGGTTAACTAAGCGGATGGGCGGAATGGTTGCCTCGCCTACTCCTACTGTGCCGATAGCCTCAGATTCGACGAGAGTAATATTCACAGCTTCGCCGATGACTTTTTTCAGTAACGCGGCCGCTAGCCACCCTGCCGTTCCGCCCCCAGCAACAACAACACGTTTCACTGGCGTATGCTTAGCTTCTTGGTGATCCATAGCTTGTTGATTCGCCTCTTTTTGATTTGCCACTGCCATATTCAACCCTTACTACTTACTTCACCACACTGTAGATGGTTTGCCTGTCTTTTTACAATAAAAAACCACCTTTTGCTTCGCCGCCGGAATGTATATTCGAGCGCTGAAACAACAAGGTGGTTAGTATCTATCCTAATGTTGGCTTTCGCTCAACCATTAGAAGGTATAGTTAAAGCCTAACAAGTAGTTAGTACCGTAAGATTGATATTGCGTGATTTGACGAGAATCCGCCTGTGACGCTTGAATATCATCTTCATCAGTTAAGTTTTGCGCTTGGAAAGTAACACGAAGGCCTTCCAGAGACTCAATACCAGACTCGCTAAAGTCGTAACCGATTTGTGCATCAACCAATGTACCGCCTTGCTTAGTAGCATCTACTAATGCCAAGCTAGTACCGCGTTCTTCTGTTAGGTAGTCATCACGCTTCGTTGCCGCAACACGGAATTCGAAACCATTGCTTTCATAGAAGAATGTCATGCTATATGACTCTTCAGACAAACCTGGAATACGGGTTTCTGTTTGCGTAGGTGCTGCATCTACTTCACCTTCCATGAAGGTAGCACTTGCGAACAAGCCAAAGCCTTCAAGTGAGTCATGAATCAATTCACCTGGTAATGAGCCTTGAAGTTCATAACCGCGCACATAACCTTCAAAACCATCAAGTACACTGCCGACTGAACCTAGGAATGTAGCAGGAGTTTGACCTTCTGAACCTTGGTGTAAATCAGGAATGTACACATCAGAGAAATCAGTCAGTACACTCGTATCACGATGCCAGTTTTTAATATCTTTATAGAAGAATGAAGCCGCTACATAACCCGTATCCGAAAAGTAGTTTTCATAAGCGATATCTAACTGGTTAGCTTCAAGAGGCTTAAGTTCAGGGTTACCTGAGCTACCACTCCAAGGGCCGTTTTCAGGATCGGTACTGGTAATTTGGTTATCGTTGAATGCAAAAGACGCTTGCGTATTTGGACGCATATCGTCCATACGTGGTCTTGAAATCACTTTACCCAATGCGAAACGTACAAACTGACCTTCGGCTACTTCTGCAGAAAGGTTAAGTGTTGGTAGTACATCAGTGTAATCAGCGCCGCCAGAAACCGGTACCGCTACTGTCATGCCATCGGCATCTGACGTAGTTGAGAATCCAGTCGATTGTTGGTCAGCATTAACCACTTGTACACCCACGTTACCGCGAATATAAACATCACCCACTTCCATTTCTAAATCAAATTTAGTGTAGAAAGTCAGTAATTCTTCATCAACCGTGTAGCTATCTCCTAAACGATCGTTTTGTACAAGCTTGGCGTCTGTCGCTGTGTAATAACCACTTTGGAACAGTCCAAGTGAATCATACGCAAGAATTCCGTCTATACCGATGAAATCTAGAGGTACTACACCTAGTACATCTGGAATAGCCGCATCTCCAGGATAGCTAGGGGCAGTTAAATATGCACCGTTGTTTTCTTTGGTTTTGCTACGATCTGAGTAGATAACGCCCGCAGACATGCCAGTTACTACGCCCCATTCAACGTACCCTTTTGCATCAAAGCGGTAAGTATCTAGGTCTTCTTCATAGTTTGGTTGGTTAACAAAACCATCTTGTGCGTCTGCGCCAATAATTGGTGCGCCCCACGCTTGTGGACCTGCAAGACGGATTAAGCTTTCGTCAGTTAGGTCAACTGGTGCAATGCTTGGGTGATCAGAATATACCGCGCCAGTCGAAGTCATTTCCCAACTACGAGCAGTAATAGGACGACCATCAATACCCGCACGGCCTACACCTGAATAACTCTCTACATCGATAATGTCTTTTTCAACTTTACCGGTAGAGTAATCAAACTCAAGCGTCCAGTTATCATTTAAAATGTATTCAGCGTTAACGCCCACTGTTGTTAAATCAGCTTCTTGAGTACGAGCGTCGTTACGAATAACTGAATAGAAGCCATCGTAGTAGCCTGATGTCACTAAACCGTTCTCAACACCAGTAATAGTATATTCGCCAGTACCCCATTCAGCACCGCCTTCTTCAAGACCACGACGAACGTCATCTTCAACAAAGTCGATGTAAAGCGCATCTACTTGAACATTTAATTTATCAGTAGGCGCCCATTCAACTACAGCTGCGATAGAGTCACGCTCTAACATAGCTGAACGTGCAAATGAATCGTGTCCACCTAAAATCGTGGTTCCTTCTGCAACATCAACACCGTCAACGGCGTTATCTGCGTTGGCACCAGCGTAACCCCAACCACGGAAGTGTTGTTCTTGACGAGGTGACTCCATGCTAGCAACAGTTAATGCTAAACCAATGGTATCGTCGGCAAATTGATCAACGTAGTTTACTGAAATACGATGCCCATTATTGTCGAAGTCTGGGTTTGGAGAATCTTCAGCATTCTTTTCATACGAGCCATTGATAGCAAAAGTACTTTTTGCTGTTAATGGGCTAATCGTTTGAAGATCAATCGAACCACCAATGTTTTGGGTAGTCATGCCAGCTTCAGCTGTTTTATAAACAACAATGCTAGAGATGATTTCAGTAGGGTAAAGGTCGAATTCAACGCCGCGGTTGTCACCCATACCTAATAATTCACGACCGTTAAGTGATGTACCTACGTAGTTTTCGTTGAAACCACGTACTGAAATACCACTTGTACGACCGTTTCTACGCTCACCGGCTAAACCAGGCAAACGTGAAATAGATTCTGCAATACTTGTATCCGGTAATTTACCGATGTCTTCTGCGGATAACGCTTCAACAATAGATGTATTGTCCATCTTAATTGCTTGAGCGCGTTGTAAGCTGCCACGTATACCGCTAACTTGAATAACTTCAACGTTAGCTTCATCAGCTGCTTCTGAATTTGTTTCTTGTGCAAATGTAGGCGAACAACCAAAAGCTACGCCACCAGTGATCAGCGCAACCTTGATGAGATTTGGTTTAAATTGTTTCATAAAACAGGTGTCCCATTCAGTTATATTTGTTGTCTTTTTGTTATTTTTATGACAATCGAATGACAATGTATCCAGTCGCTGACAATCCTATAGAGCACACGGGCTTTGCACAATTGCTTGCATACGTATTCATAGAAAATATTCAACACACCATTAACATTAACCATCATGAAATTATTGAAATTTAACAACAAAATTACGCAAATTAACGCCAAAATGCCTTTTATGTTGTAATTTTGTTACCGTGAAAGATGGCAGAATTGAAGGGGTAAGCACAGTTAACACTGTGGGAAATGAATAATATTCATTACGTATAATTATAGATTAATAATGACACCGCTAACTAATAGCAGGTACAAAAAAGCCCGCTAATTAGCGGGCTTTACTTAAACACTTACGTGCACTTTGCTTACTACCAACCAGTAGTTTCGCGAAGTGCCTTGCCGATATCAGCAAGAGAGCGAACGGTTTTAACGCCCGCGTCTTCTAGTGCTTTAAATTTCTCGTCAGCTGTACCTTTACCGCCAGCGATGATTGCTCCAGCGTGACCCATACGCTTACCTTCAGGTGCAGTTACACCCGCAATGTAAGAAACAACAGGCTTAGTTACGTTAGCTTTGATGAATTCAGCAGCTTCTTCTTCTGCTGTACCACCAATTTCACCAATCATAACGATAGCTTCTGTTTGAGGATCATCTTGGAACAACTGTAGGATGTCGATGAAGTTTGAACCAGGAATTGGATCACCACCGATACCAACACAGCTAGACTGGCCGAAACCTTCGTCAGTAGTTTGCTTAACCGCTTCGTACGTAAGTGTACCAGAGCGAGAAACAATACCTACTTTACCAGGCTTGTGGATGTGACCAGGCATGATACCAATCTTACACTCTCCAGGAGTAATAACACCTGGGCAGTTTGGTCCAATCATGCGAACGCCTTTTGCGTTTACGTATTCTTTAACGTAAAGCATATCAAGCGTAGGAATACCTTCAGTGATACAAACGATAAGCTCGATGCCAGCATCAGCAGCTTCAACGATTGAATCTTTACAGAATGCAGCTGGTACATAGATAACAGTTGCAGTTGCGCCTGTTGCTTCTACCGCTTCACGTACTGTATTGAATACTGGAAGACCTAGGTGCTCAGTGCCGCCTTTGCCTGGTGTAACACCACCAACCATTTGCGTACCGTAAGCAATCGCTTGCTCAGAGTGGAAAGTACCTTGTCCACCAGTGAAACCTTGACAGATTACTTTGGTATCTTTGTTAATTAATACAGACATTATTTGCCCTCCGCTGCAGCAACAACTTTCTGTGCTGCATCAGTTAGCGACTCAGCAGCAATGATATCAAGACCAGAGTTCGCTAGAACTTCACGGCCAAGCTCTGCGTTTGTACCTTCAAGACGTACAACAACAGGAACACTAACGCCAACTTCTTTAACCGCGCCAATGATACCTTCAGCAATCATGTCACAACGAACGATACCGCCAAAGATGTTAACTAAAACAGCTGAAACGTTGTCGTCAGATAAGATGATTTTGAATGCTTCTGCAACCCGCTCTTTAGTCGCGCCGCCACCAACATCTAGGAAGTTAGCTGGCTTGCCACCGTGTAGGTTTACGATATCCATCGTACCCATTGCTAGGCCTGCACCGTTAACCATACAACCTACGTTACCGTCTAGCGCAACATAGTTAAGTTCAAACTCAGCAGCATGCGCTTCACGTGCATCTTCTTGAGTAGGATCTTGCATAGCTTTAACTTTAGGCTGGCGATATAACGCGTTGCCGTCGATAGCTAGCTTAGCGTCAAGACAGTGGAGGTCACCGTCTTCTTTAATTACAAGCGGGTTAATTTCAATCAATGCAACATCAAGATCTTCAAACATCTTAGCTAGGCCAAGGAAAATCTTAGTGAATTGTTTGATTTGAACGCCAGAAAGACCAAGTTTAAACGCCATTTCGCGTGCTTGGTAAGGCTGAGCACCAACAATTGGGTCGATTTCAGCTTTAAGAATTTTTTCAGGCGTTTCTTCAGCAACAGTTTCAATCTCAACGCCACCTTCAGTAGAAGCCATAAACACAACACGACGGGTTGTGCGGTCAACTACTGCACCAAGGTACAATTCGTTAGCGATATCTGTGCAAGTTTCAACAAGGATTTTGCTCACAGGCTGACCATTTTCGTCAGTCTGGAAAGTCACCAAATTTTTGCCAAGCCAGTTTTCTGCGAAAGCTTTAATTGCGTCAGTATCTTTTACTAACTTAACGCCACCTGCTTTACCGCGACCACCTGCGTGGACCTGACATTTTACTACCCACTCACTACCGCCAATGCGGTTAGCGGCCTCTACAGCACTTTCAGGAGTGTCTGCTGCGTATCCTTCAGAAACAGGTAGACCGTATTCTTTGAATAGCTGCTTACCTTGGTATTCATGCAAATTCATGGTGTTTCTATCCGATTTTTAGTAAGACAAAAGCCGCTTTCGCGACTTGATTAATTAGACTGATATTATAGGGCGAATATCAGCGTTGTGGCAGTAACGCGACTCATATAAATAAGCAACGCTGCTGCACACAATACTAAGAGAGGAAAGCCTTACACGTCTAATAGAAGGCGTGTTGGATCTTCAAGCATCTCTTTGATTGTTACCAAGAAGCCAACTGACTCTTTACCATCAACAATACGATGGTCATAAGACAGGGCGAGGTACATCATTGGCAGAATTTCCACCTTACCGTTAACAGCCATTGGACGATCTTGGATTTTATGCATACCCAAGATAGCGCTCTGTGGCGGGTTAATGATAGGCGTAGACATCAATGAACCAAACACACCACCGTTAGTGATAGTAAAGTTACCGCCTTGAAGGTCTGCCATCGACAATTTGCCATCACGGCCTTTAATTGCCAATTCTTTAATTCCTTTCTCAACACCGGCCATACCTAGTGTATCCGTATCTTTTAAGATAGGCGTAACTAGACCGCGAGGCGTTGATACCGCGATAGAGATATCGAAGTAGTTGTGATAAACAATGTCATCACCGTCAATTGATGCGTTCACATCAGGGAAACGTTTAAGGGCTTCAGTTACCGCTTTCACGTAGAAAGACATGAAACCTAAACGAATACCGTGACGTTTCTCAAAGCTCTCTTGATACTGCTTACGAAGTTCCATAATTGGCTTCATGTTAACTTCGTTGAACGTAGTTAGCATAGCAGTAGAGTTTTTAGCTTCAAGTAAACGTGTTGCAATCGTTTTACGAAGACGTGTCATAGGAACACGTTTTTCAGTGCGATTACCCGTAGGTAATTCAGCTGTATCGGCTGTAGCAGAGGGTGCTGAGGCCGCTGGTGCACTACCACCTTTAAGGTGCTTTTCTACGTCTTCTTTAGTGATACGGCCATTTTTGCCCGTACCTTTAACTTTTGCTGCGTCTACGCCTTTTTCCGCCAATAAACGGCGAACTGAAGGACTAAGTGCATCGCTGCTTTCATCTGAATCATCAGAAGATGCTTCAGACGACTCAGATGCTGCTGCACCTGATGACGCGCCTTCAACAAATTTAGCAATCACTTCTTCAGCTGTCACTGTTGCGCCTTCTTCGGCAACAATTTCAGATAGTGAGCCATCAGCTGGCGCGACGACTTCTAGAACCACTTTATCAGTTTCGATATCAACCAAGTTTTGGTCACGGCTTACCGCTTCGCCTACTGCAACATGCCATGTGGCGATAGTTGCATCAGCTACCGACTCAGGTAATACAGGCACTTTAACTTCTGACGTTTTACCGCTAGATGCAGGTGCTGCTTCTTTTTTAGATTCAGCTTTCGCTTCAGATTTAGCTGGCGCAGCGCCACCCTCTTCTAATTTAGCAATAACTTGTTCGCCTAGTACCGTTGCACCCTCTTCATTAAGAAGCTCACCGATAGTTCCGTCGGCTGGTGCTACAACTTCCAGCACAACTTTATCAGTTTCAATGTCAACCAGGTTCTGGTCACGCTTTACCGCGTCGCCGGCCTTTACGTGCCAAGTTGCAATGGTGGCATCGGCAACTGACTCTGGTAGGACCGGAACTTTTATCTCAATTGTCATCATTGTTCCTTATTTAATAGTGAGTGCGTCTTCAACCAGCGCTTTTTGCTGCTGATTGTGAACGGAAACATAACCTACTGCAGGTGAGGAGGATGCTTCACGACCTGCATATGTTAATTTGGCGCCATCTGGAATTGCTTGCCAGAAGTGGTGCTGACTGCAATACCAAGCTCCTTGGTTTTGCGGTTCTTCCTGACACCAAACCCAATCTGTAACGTGGCTGTATTGTGCCACAACTTTAGCGCATTCTTCTTGTGGGAATGGATAAAGTTGCTCCAATCTTACGATTGCAACGTCTGTTTGTTCATTTTTACGGCGCTGGTCAAGCAAATCGTAGTAAACCTTGCCTGAACACATCACCACACGCTTAACGTCTTTCGGATCAATATCGTCAATTTCGCTAATCACGTTGTGGAATTTGCCTTCCGCTAACTCTTCAAGAGAAGAAGTGGCAAGCGGATGACGCAACAAGGATTTAGGCGACATAACGATAAGCGGTTTACGCATAGGGCGAACCACTTGACGACGAAGCATGTTAAATACTTGCGCGGGTGTTGAAGGTACACATACTTGCCAGTTGTGATCAGCACACATTTGCAAGAAACGCTCAAGACGCGCCGAGCTATGCTCAGGACCTTGACCTTCGTAGCCATGTGGAAGCAGCATCGTTAGACCACACAAACGGCCCCACTTCGCTTCACCTGAACTTAAGAATTGGTCAAATACAACCTGTGCACCGTTCGCGAAGTCACCAAACTGGGCTTCCCAAATAGTTAAACATTCAGGTTCTGCCGTGGCGTAACCATATTCAAACGCCATGACTGCTTCTTCTGAAAGCACAGAGTCGTAAATTTCGATCTCGCCTTGGCCTTCACGAATATTTTGCAGTGGCATGAACGTCGAGCCATCAGCTTGATTATGTAATACCGCATGACGGTGGAAGAAAGTACCACGGCCAGAGTCCTGACCTGTCATACGAATGTCTTCACCCGCATCAACTAACGATGCGTATGCTAAGTTTTCTGCCATTCCCCAATCAAGTTTCTTTTCACCGTTAACCATAGCCTTGCGGTCTTGGTATAACTTGTTTACACGAGATTGAAGTTTATGCCCTTCAGGGAAACTTGTTAACGCTTCGCCAAGTTCTTGAAGTTTTTCAACACTAATAGCGCCGTCATAGGGAGTATCCCAATCATGACCTAGGTACGGAGACCAGTCTACACTGTGCTCTGTCATCGGACGCCATTCTTCAACTACACATGCACCATGATCAAGTGCAGCGCGGTATTCTTCTAAATAGCGGTCGGCATCACGCTGTTCAATAACCCCTTCAGCAATGAGCTGATCGGCATAAATAGCGCGGGGTACAGGATGCTTCTTCACTTTTTGGTACATAAGGGGCTGAGTTGCATTAGGCTCATCAGCTTCGTTATGACCATGACGGCGATAACAGACTAAATCGATAACTACGTCACGCTTGAATTTATTACGGTATTCAAGGGCAAGCTGAGTCACAAAAGCAACCGCTTCTGGGTCGTCAGAGTTAACGTGGAAAATAGGCGCCTGAACCATCTTAGCAATATCAGTACAATATTGCGTAGAACGGGTATCTTCTGTTTTAGACGTTGTGAAACCAACTTGGTTATTCACCACAATACGTACTGTTCCGCCCACGGCAAAACCGCGAGTTTGTGACATATTGAAGGTTTCTTGCACTACGCCCTGCCCAGCAATTGCTGAGTCACCGTGAATGGTAATAGGAAGTACAGTGTTGGTATCGTCGTTACGACGTTCTAGACGCGCACGAACCGAGCCCATCACTACTGGATTAACAATCTCAAGGTGAGATGGGTTAAACGCAAGCGCTAGGTGAACGTTACCGCCTGGGGTAGCAAAGTCTGATGAGAAGCCGGCGTGGTATTTAACATCACCAGCACCTAATGAATCATCATGCTTACCTGCGAATTCGTCGAACAATACTGATGGGTTTTTACCCAACACGTTAACCAGTACGTTCAGACGACCACGGTGAGCCATACCAATAACCACTTCTTTAGTGCCTGCAGCACCTGCATTAGTGATTAGGTTTTTAAGCATTGGAACTAGTGCATCCCCACCTTCCAGTGAGAAGCGCTTGGCACCCGGGAATTTAGACCCAAGGTATTTTTCCATGCCGTCAGCAGCCGTAAGCCCTTTAAGTAGGGTAAGTTTTTCATCTTTAGAAAACTCAGGCTTGGCTTGTACTGACTCAATTTTTTGCTGTAACCAGCGTTTTTGGTCTGTATCGGTAATGTGCATATACTCAGCACCGATAGAGCCACAATATGTTCTATTAAGTGATTTAAACAGTTCACCTAAAGACATCGAATCTTTACCAATGGCAAAAGACCCTACGTTGAACACACTGTCAAAATCTTTATCAGAAAGGTTATGGTGAGAAAGTTCTAAATCACGAACGCGCTCTTGTTTCCATAATCCTAGCGGATCGAGGTTGGCATGCTGGTGACCTCGGAAGCGAAAGGCATTGATAAGCTGTAACACTTTAACTTGCCTGTCATCCGAGACCGGAGTGCCTTCAACTGGTGCGCTCGACATTCGTGCTGTCGGGCCTAGAGCAGCTAGCTTCCTAAACTGATCTTTAACACTAGTATGGTTGGTTTCAAGTTCAACGCCTTCGACCTTGGGGAGGCTATCAAAGATTTGACGCCAAGTATCGGAAACGCTCTGCGGGTCTTCCAAATACGATTCGTACAATTCTTCAACATAGGCAGCGTTGGCACCTGCCATATGCGAGGAATCCCACCACGCTTTCATCACGCTTTCTTGCATTTAATTTGCCTTGCTACGTTTTGTAAATTCTATTAACCATCGGTTTGTATTATAAGGTTATTCGTGACATAACCAAGCGTTATACCGATGAATACAAAAAAAAATAGCCATCACATCCGGATGGCTATTTAGAGCATTGCTTTCTGTCACTCAGGAGTAAACAGAATATAGTACTAAACAGCCCGTTGTAAAAGCATAGACTTAATGTGTCCAATTGCCTTTGTCGGGTTTAATCCTTTCGGACATACACTTACACAGTTCATGATACCGTGACAGCGGAATACGCTAAATGCGTCATCTAGGTCGTTCAAGCGTTCATCGGTTGCAGTATCACGGCTATCGATAAGGAAACGATAAGCGTGAAGCAAACCAGCTGGCCCGATAAATTTATCCGGGTTCCACCAGAACGATGGGCACGACGTAGAACAACATGCACATAGAATACATTCATACAGTCCATCAAGCTTAGCACGTTCTTCAGGAGACTGAAGGTGTTCTCTTGCAGGAGGCTGTTTATCATCGTTGATTAAGAATGGCTTAATCTTTTCATACTGGGTATAAAACTGTGTCATATCAACCACAAGGTCGCGTACTACTGGCAGACCTGGAAGTGGACGAACAACAACTTTACCTTTACCTAATGCAGACAAAGGCGTAATACAGGCAAGACCATTCTTACCATTCATATTAACACCGTCTGAACCACACACACCTTCACGGCATGAGCGGCGGAACGATAACGTTGGATCTTGCTCTTTAAGAGCAATTAGTGCATCCAACACCATCATGTCACGACCTTCCTCTACTTCTAGAGTGTAGTCTTGCATGCGTGGCTTGTTATCAACATCAGGGTTGTAACGATATATCGAAAATTGTAATTGCATGATCGTTGCCTCTCTTAATATGAACGCACTTTAGGCGGGAAAGCTTCCCGAAGCTTAGGCGCCATATTGACATCACGTTTAAGCATTTTTTCAGTATTCGGATCGTAAACACTGTGGCATAACCAGTTCTCATCGTCACGGTCCGGGAAATCGAAGCGGCTGTGTGCGCCACGGCTTTCCGTTCTGAAGTTCGCTGCTACTGCTGTGCTGTACGCGGTTTCCATAAGGTTATCAAGCTCAAGACATTCAATACGCTGAGTATTGAAATCGGCACTCTTATCATCAAGGCGAGCATTCTGAAGACGTTCACGAATTTCACCAAGTTGTTTAAGGCCGTCTGCCATGGCTTCACCTTCACGGAATACTGAGAAGTTAAGCTGCATGCATTCTTGCATATCTTTTTTGATTTGAACCGGATCTTCGCCCTTACCTTTCTCTGAGTTTTCCCAGCGATTGAAGCGAGACATAGCCACTTCAAGGTCAGACTCTGATGCTTCGCGGAATGGCGATACGTCAGAAAGGGTTTTACCTAAGTGTAGACCAGTCGCACGACCGAATACTACGAGGTCAAGAAGTGAGTTACCGCCTAAGCGGTTAGCGCCGTGTACAGATACACAAGCAATTTCACCACAAGCGAATAAACCATTTACCACTTTATCGTTACCGTCAGCATCTACAGTGAGACATTGACCGTCAACAGTAGTGGGAATACCACCCATCATATAATGACACGTTGGTATTACAGGAATCGGTTCTTTAACTGGATCAACGTGAGCAAACGTACGAGAAAGCTCAAGAATACCTGGTAAACGAGACTCAAGTACGTCTTTACCAAGGTGATCAAGTTTAAGTTTACAGTGAGGTCCCCAAGGGCCATCGAATCCGCGGCCTTCGCGAATTTCTGTCATCATTGAACGTGCTACAACGTCACGACCAGCAAGGTCTTTCGCGTTAGGCGCATAACGCTCCATGAAGCGTTCACCGTCTTTATTAAGTAGGTAACCACCTTCACCACGACAACCTTCCGTTACTAGCGTACCAGCACCGGCGATACCCGTAGGGTGGAACTGCCACATTTCCATATCTTGTAGTGCAACACCAGCACGGATTGCCATACCAACACCGTCACCAGTATTAATGTGTGCATTGGTAGTAGAAGCGAAGATACGCCCTGCTCCACCCGTTGCCAATACTACTGCTTTAGACTTGAAGTAAACTACTTCACCAGTCTCGATATCGATAGCAGTACAACCAACAACGTCACCGTCTTGGTTTTTAACTAGGTCGAGTGCATACCACTCAGAAAAAACCTTCGTTTTATTCTTTACGTTTTGCTGATAAAGCAAATGCAGCAAGGCGTGACCAGTACGGTCAGCAGCGGCTGCGGTTCGAGCTGCTTGCTCGCCACCAAAATTTCTTGATTGACCACCGAAAGGACGCTGGTAAACCTTACCATTCTCAAAGCGTGAGAAAGGTAAACCCATGTTCTCCATCTCAATGATGGCTTCTGGGCCGGTTTTACACATATATTCAATAGCGTCCTGGTCACCAATGTAGTCCGACCCTTTTACAGTGTCGTACATGTGCCATTCCCAGTTATCTTCATGGGAATTACCTAGCGCAACAGTAATACCACCTTGCGCTGATACCGTATGTGAACGGGTAGGAAATACTTTAGACAGTAGTGCACATGATTTGCCAGATTCTGAAATCTGCAATGCTGCACGCATACCAGCGCCACCAGCACCAATAACTACTGCGTCAAACTCGTGAACGGGTAAACTCATCTTACACTCCCCACAATACAAACAGACCAACAGCGACGTAACCAAAAGCAATGATGTTTAGAACATACTGAATGATTGCACGCAAACCAGACGCCTTCACATAATCGGTAAGTACTTGCCATAGGCCAATACGAACGTGGATCATGATGGCGATAAGTGCTGCCAGTGTGAACACCTTCATCGCTAGCCCAGAAAATAATCCGTGCCATTCAATGAAAGTAATATTATCAGTGGATATAAAAAACCACGCCATGAATACCGTATAAGCAAAAATGATTGCAGCGGTAGTACGTAGTGACACGTAATCTTGAATACCATTACGCTTTAAGCTTGCTTGGTTTCCTAGCATAGTGCTACTCCCAATACTACTGTCAGCACAATCCAAAGAGCGATAGCTATTTTGGCGCTGAGGTTTCCTGACTCCAACTCTTCCCAGTGACCTAAATCCATAACAACATGTCTTAGGCCGCCTAAAATGTGGTAAGTCAGCGCTGATAAAGTGCCTATTGCGATCACTTTTCCAATGATACCGTCCATCATCGCTTGTACGTTCGCAAACCCTTCTGGCGAGGAAACAGATACTGCCCATGCCCAAATAACAAAGAGTAATGCAAAAAACATTGCGACACCGGTAACACGGTGGAGAATTGACGAAATAGCGGCAGGCGGAAATTTAATAGTATTGAGTTCTAAATTTACTGGTCTTTGCTTTTTCACAATGTATGCCTGTTTAATCCGTAGGGATAATGAATTACTCACCGTTATTATGTCCTGTGCGAGTTAATTCGTTTATTACCTGTTAATTACCTCATCCAATGAGTTGTTAACAATTTGTGAATTATTCTTTAATGCAATTTACAGAATAATTATTCTGTTTTAATGCACCGCTGAGTATATCCAGCACAGTATATAATTACAATTTTTTGTGCTGCAGTAAGACTTTAGTCTTTTTTGACAAATCTTCCTGATAAACACAAAGAAAAGTAGTCACAAATACTAACAACAAGCATGGAATGCTTAATAAACAAGGCTGTAAAGTGTATCAGCACTAAACTAGAATAACACTATTTTCACTAGTAAAATTAAGGTCTTTTAATGAAAACGAGCAATTCTCAATCGACAAAAGGTTAATATTTCAGCTAAGCTGTTAATAAATTTGGTAAACGGTGGTTTACCTTTTGCTAAAAGACATTGATAATTACCCCGAAACGGGTTTAGTGCGATTACCAAAATGTTAACGATATAGATTCCGGCTGAGTATTATAAATCTCAGTAATTCGGAATATTTATTGTGCATAAATGCAATTAAATTGACTTATTGGTACATAATAAAGTACAAATACGCCACTTTTCCCCAACGAAACGAGCATTTTCGCCCGTTTTCGCTGCAAACAGAACCATTCTGAGGAGAGCATTTTATGGCAGATCAGAAAGCCATTCTTAAAGCCGGCGGTAAGGAAATCGAGCTTCCTATCTTGTCTGGCACCGAAGGACAAGACGTAATCGACGTCCGTTCACTGGGTCAACACGGGTACTTCACCTACGACCCTGGTTTTATGGCGACAGGATCTTGCGAGTCAGCTATTACTTATATTGACGGCGCTGCTGGTGTTCTTTTACACCGTGGTTTCCCAATAGAAGAACTAGCGCGCGATGCAGACTACCTTGAAGTTTGTCATATGCTTCTACACGGCGATGCGCCGTCTAAAGAAGAATATGAAGAATTCAAATCAACGATTACACGCCACACCATGGTACATGAGCAAATTAACATGTTCTTCCATGGCTTCCGCAACGATGCCCACCCTATGGCAATGTTATGCGGTACTGTTGGTGGTATGTCATCTTTCTATCACAGCGATTTAGACGTTTCTAACGATGAAGAACGTAAACGTAGTGCACATCGCTTAATTGCGAAAATGCCTACATTGGTAGCCATGTGTTATAAATACAACATTGGCCAACCGTTCGTTTATCCACGTAACGATTTAAGCTATGCAGCTAACTTCTTGAACATGATGTTCTCAGTTCCTGCTGAAGAATTTGAGATTAGCCCTGCGGTTGAACGTGCAATGGATCGTATCTTTACGCTTCATGCTGACCATGAGCAAAACGCATCTACCTCTACTGTTCGTCTAGCTGGTTCATCTGGTGCTAACCCTTACGCATGTATTGCGGCTGGTGTTGCTTCACTTTGGGGCCCTGCCCACGGTGGTGCGAACGAAGCATGTCTAAATATGCTTGAAGAAATTGGTACTGTTGACCGCATTCCTGAGTTTATTGCACGAGCTAAAGATAAGGCAGACCCGTTCCGTCTTATGGGCTTTGGTCACCGTGTATATAAAAACCACGATCCACGTGCAACAGTAATGCGTGAAAGCTGTCACGAAGTACTTAGCGAACTTAATGTTAAAGATCCACTACTTGAAGTAGCAATGGAACTTGAAAAAATTGCATTGAGCGACCCGTACTTCGCAGAGAAGAAATTGTTTCCTAACGTAGATTTCTACTCAGGTATCGTACTTAAAGCTATTGGTATTCCTACCAACATGTTTACGTGTATCTTCGCATTGTCTCGTACAGTGGGTTGGATTTCACACTGGCATGAAATGATGAGCGATCCAAAACAAAAAATTGGTCGTCCTCGTCAGCTTTACACTGGTCACAACCAGCGTAAGTACACGCCTTTAAAATAAGCGTGAACAGGTAAATATTTGTTCATAAAATAGCGCCTTACGGCGCTATTTTTTTAGCTCTGTTTTAATAAAATCACTGTTATAAAAACTAGTTTATTAAAATAACCGCAGAAGGATTATGATACATGCCCTACTCTGTTGTGTTACTTGGCGTGGCTGGGCTCATCCCATTTTTAGCTATGCCAATAGCCTATTCTCTTAATCTTTTGTCATTAACCCAAAGCGCTGTTTATTTTATGCAGTACTCAGCGGTTTTGCTGTCATTTTTCGGTGGGATTCATTGGTGGGATTCCATCAGTAATCAGCGCTATGGCAAACAAATGTATATCGCCATGCTACCCAGCATTGTCGGTTGGCTTTGTCTGGTATTTAGCCACGACCCGAAAACCTTAGGGGTATTATCGCTTAGCTACGTTGCCATTTTAGTTTACGATAAGTTCACGCTTAGCCTACCTAAAGGCCAAATTGTGAGTTACATCAGTTTACGTATAGCCCTTACCTCAGTTGTGGTGATTAGCCATGCTTGGATGATTTACCTCATTACCTAACTGCCATAGTAGACATACAGCACATGTTGTCTGGTCAACATCGTAAGTAGTGGCTAAGGCTACAAGTGGTAACTAACTGCTGAAACGGCACTTGCCAGTAAGACACAAAAAAGCGCAGTCATTATTAACATGACTGCGCTTTATTTTTTTCCAATTTACATGTTCTGGTTTTTATCTTTTCATGCTTACTCAGTTTTTGAAAAAGTCAGCAGTAAAAAGAGTAAAGAAGCGGAATATTATTCGTCACGTATTACCGAAAGCAACTCAGCCGTTTTCTCTTCCATTAAAGCAATATCACCACGACTTTCTACGTTTAAGCGAATAACCGGTTCGGTGTTCGATTTACGCAAATTGAAGCGCCATGTATCAAATTCCAGTCCAAGGCCGTCGGTAGTATCGATAACCGTCGCAAGTGGCTTATATTTAGATGTCGCGCGCTCAAGTGCCGCATCGGCGTCTTTAAGCTTACTGTTAATCTCACCCGATGATGGAAACGCTTCAATGCGCGCTTTAACCATACTGGCTAACGATTGTTTTTTAACACACACGAGTTCGGCAATTAATAACCAAGGGATCATGCCTGAGTCGCAGTAAGCGAAATCTCTGAAATAGTGGTGCGCACTCATTTCTCCGCCATAAACAGCATCTTCTTTACGCATACGCTCTTTAATAAACGCATGCCCTGTTTTCGACTTAATGGGTGTACCGCCAGCATTCGCCACGATGTCTTCGGTATTCCAAAATACCCGCGGATCATAAATAATTTTGCTGTCTTGGTTTTTCTCAATGAACGCTGCGGCAAGCAAGCCAACAATATAATAACCTTCAATAAAGTTGCCATCGGCATCGAACAAGAAACAACGATCGAAGTCGCCATCCCACGCCACACCAAAGTCAGCGTTATGTTTTATAACAGCATCGGCAGTGTCTGCTCTGTTTTCAGGTAACAATGGATTAGGAATACCATGAGGGAACGTACCATCTGCTTCGTGGTGCACTTTAATGAAGCTAATTGGAACTTGTCTGCTTGCTAACTCAGCTTCAATAGCGTCAAGTGCTGGACCTGCAGCACCATTGCCCGCATTAACCACTATTTTAAGAGGCGTAAACGAATCAAGGTTAACGTAAGACAACATGTGATCTACATAAGCTGACATACAGCTGTCTTCTACATAGCTTCCTGTGTCTGTTAAATGTGAAACCTTAATGTGTGCATGACCATTATAAAAAGCGTCAGCATCGATGGCTTCGCCTTGGGTGTAATAGGCAAGGCGCTGTGATACAGCTTCATCGCTTAACTGTTCAGCACGTGTTTTAATCGCATTTAAGCCAGTATCGCCACTAATGGGCACAGAATCAGCTTTTACCAACTTCATTCCATTGTAGTTAATGGGGTTGTGACTAGCGGTCACTTCTATTCCGCCATCAACACCTAAGTGTTTAGTCGCGAAGTATATTTCTTCCGTTCCAGCCATACCAATATCGGTAACGTTCGCGCCAGCATCAATTAGCCCTGCGCTCAAGGCAAGTTTTAAGGGGGTGGACGTTAAACGAACATCGCTGCCTACCACTACCGTTTTCGCATTCAACTCTTCAGCAAAGGCGTAACCAATGCGGTAAGCCGTTGCTTCATCAAGTTGGCTGTTAAGCTCACCGCGTATGTCATATGCTTTAAAGCACGTAATTGGTTTAGTCATGTATTAGAGTCTCTGTTCCCTGTTAAAGCTATTATTGGTTACTTGTGTGACAAGACAAAGTGTTACAAGAAAAGTAACCAATATCATTCTAAAGTAGATGGTATAAAACCCCTCACCTTCGCGCAATGTGCTTTTGAAATTACTCAGCAATTAAACTGACTTTATTGCTTCTCTGTTGTGTGGAGCCATTAAATCTTGTTTTGGGCCAACGGGAATTACTTGGGTAGGGTTAATCATGGTATGACTATAATAATAATGACGTTTGATATGGTCAAAATTCACCGTCTTCGCCACACCAGGATATTGATACAACTCTTTCATGTAGCCAAACAAGTTGGGATAGTCCGCTATTTGGCGAATATTGCATTTGAAGTGACCATGGTACACCGCATCAAAGCGGATCAAGGTGGTGAATAAGCGCCAATCTGCTTCGGTAATTTGATGGCCAACTAAATAACGCTGCGTAGACAATCGCGTTTCTAACGTATCTAACGCTTCAAATAAATCCTCAACCGCTTCTTCATAGGCACGTTGAGTGGTAGCAAAACCCGCCTTATACACCCCATTATTAATAGCGTGGTATACCATTTTATTGATATCGTCTATGTCTTCGCGCAGCGGTGCAGGGTAAAAGTCTTGTTCGTCACCGGTAAGCGCATTGAAGTCGCTATTAAAAATACGAATAATATCTGCCGATTCATTATTCACTATGGATTGGGTTTGCTTATCCCACAAAACCGGAACCGTTACCCGGGTGGTAACATCATGCTTTGCTTTGGTGTAAAGCTGGTGCAAGTAGTCAAAGTGATAAAGCTTATCGCCAGTGCTACCTGGATAATCTGAAAAACTCCAACCGTCCCCCAGCATATCGGGGTTTACCACTGAAACATCAATGTGTTCAGTGAGCCCCTTAAGTTGCCTTAAAATTAGCGCACGATGGGCCCACGGACATGCATACGCGACATAAAGGTGATATCGACCAGATTCAGGAGGGTGCTCCGCACCGGCTTCACCGCCTATTGTACCTCTAAATTTCGACGCTTGACGTTCAAATTTACCGCCATTCTCACTCGTGTCATACCATTTATCTTGCCATATTCCGTCTACAAGCAATCCCATTTAGTTCTCCAAGCATTCATTTTAAAACGTGTTATTCAAACATGTATAGCTTTGAACGTAATGCCTGTATTTTTGGATTTAACTTCCTAGTTTTTAGAACGAACAGATAGAGCAAATCTACGTAGCATCCATTTTATCGATGATGGCTCTGGCAATGGGCATGGCGCTAGTAGCTGCAGGAGAAGGTGCATTGCCAACGTGTAATACCCTGTCAGTTGATAAAAATTCAAAGTCGCCCATCATTTTACCGGTTTTAGATACCGCTTGCGCCCTTATTCCGGGCCGGTAGTAGTGCAAATCCTCTTCATTAATAGAAGGGCAATATTTTTGTACCAAGTTGGCGTAATAAGACTTGCTTACGCTACTTTTGATTTCAGATATTACACTGGATTTAAATTGCCAGAGCAGCCGCCACAACCCTTGGTATGATAAGGTTCTGAAAATTTCGCTGTAGGAAGGAAGGCAGTCATAGGCTTCTCGGCCAGGGGCTAACACCGCATTTGGCCCTACCGTCGTATAACCGCCTATCATTTTTGTTAAATGAACACCTAAAAATGGCATATCTGGGTTGGGTACAGGGTATATCAATCTTTCGCTTACGTTATCGTACTTAGAAGATAAGCGATAATATTCCCCTTTAAACGGCACGATTTTAAAATCTGGGGTTATTCCCTGCTTTCTAATTAAGTCATCTGCATACACTCCCGCACAGCAAATAACCCTATCAGCTTCTATGCGTCGTTTTACACCATTGACTTCGGTTAACAGCGATACACAGTCGTCATGTTCGTCGATGGCATGAACACGTGTATTGAATTGCGCAGTCACATTTGAATTTTCGGTTGCAACCGCCATTAGCGATTTTGTGATAGCCGTGTAATCGGTAATGCCTGTTGAATTAACGAAAATTGCTTCTTTACCCGTAATATTAGGCTCCATTGAGTGAAGCCTAGATTGGGTAATGCGTTCAGGGCTTAAATCGTTTATTTCGCAGTTGTTGAAAAGGTTATCAAGCTTTTGCACCTCATCAGTGCTGGTCGCCACTATAAGCTTACCGCATTGTTCAAACGGTAAATGATGGTCTCTACACCACGCAATAGTATCTTCTAAACCTTTCCTACAATACTGTGACTTTAACGAACCAGGCGGGTAATACACCCCAGCGTGGATCACTCCCGAGTTTCTGCCGGTTTGATGAAGTGCAGCTACAGGCTCTTTTTCAATTAAGTGAACCTTGTGCTGTGGATAGCGCTTTTTATACTCATAAAGTACAGCCGCACCCACTATTCCAGCACCTACAATGGCAATATCGTACCGTTTTGACATGTCTTACTTACTGTTTAAAGAAGATCCCTTGCAATATTACGCTTTTTTGCGATCATGCGCCCCTTAAGTAAACGCATTTAATTTTTGTTTAAACTGTTGGGTTTATTCGCCGCCTCCAACTGTTGGCAGAGCAGTGTCGGCAGAGCAGTGTTGGCTGACCAGTGTTAGCAGAGCATCGTTGACGCAGCGGTTTTAACAAAGCGGCTATTGGCATAGCAAGAACTGGAATACATAGTGAGTATATTGGAAGATCAAAGGTTTGGCGGCATTGTTCGCCTTTACGGCGTAGAAGCCGCAGAAAAACTTGCAATGAGCCATGTGTGCGTTGTGGGTATTGGTGGTGTTGGAAGCTGGAGTGCAGAAGCACTTGCGCGCTCTGGCGTTGGTAAAATCACCCTGATTGATTTAGATGACGTATGTGTAACTAACACCAACCGACAAATTCATGCCATGGCCGATACTATAGGCGACGCAAAGGTTGACGCTATTGCTGAGCGTATTAAACGTATCAACCCAAATTGCGAAATCGTATGCATTGAAGACTTCGTCACGCCTGAAAATACGGCAGAGTTGTTAACCCAAAATATGCATGCCGTGATTGACGCAACTGACAGCATTAGAGCCAAAGCTGCCATGGTAGCCCATTGTAAACGGGCTAAAATACCCATTGTGACTGTAGGTGGTGCCGGCGGACAGATTGACCCTACCCAAGTCACTCGGGGCGATTTATCGAAAACCACCCAAGATCCTCTTGCGGCTAAATTGCGCAGTGAATTAAGACGCAATTATAATTTCAGCAAAAATCCTAAACGCCGCTTTGGGGTTGAATGTATCTATTCAACTGAACAGTTGCGCTATCCCCAACCAGACGGCAGCGTGTGTTATAACAAATCGGCGATGGAAGGCGGTACTCGGCTAGATTGTGCTGGCGGTTTTGGCGCGGTGGTAACGGTAACGGCCACCTTTGGTATGTTCGCATCAGCCAGTGTAATCAATCGCTTAACTGGTCATAAATAGACAAACGGGAATAACTACCGCACAATGTTACAAGCTGGGTTATCAGCAGGTTTAAAAATGACGATAGCTAACATCACACTATCGCGTAAAGGTTAAAAGAGAAGGATAATAAAATGTCACCCATAGAGCTCGAAAAATTAATGAAGGACTGCGCAGAAGATGCGGTTGCTACAGCCCAAGAAGAGTTCAGTTTAACCTTAGATTATTCTGCTGAAAGTATTTCTCTTGTAGATGATATTTTACTTAGTTTTTTAGACAAATATCATGACAGTGCGCTAGAAGATGAGGCAGTTTTCACCATTTGTAATATCTTTGGAGCCTATGTAGGAGAAACGTTCCAGCGTTTTGTTGGTGGAACCTGGCTTTATGACCAATCAAATCCCAAAGCGCCTTATGTGTTATTAGTGGTAGGTGAAAACTCTTATGCCTTCGCTGGTATTTGCTACGAGCGACTCGTGAACGACAGCCAAGTTAGTGTTAAAGCTTATTTCGACCAATCTGTAAGTAATCATCGCCAGTAATCAGTCTGTATTGCACTTCTTCGTGTGGGGCGTTTATTTCTTGCCTCATGCGCTAGCTATTTGCGATTAGCGATTTGCATGTAACTAATATTTGTATGTTATTTAATGGCAATTTACTCGCAATGAGGCTTTTTCCAGTCTTGTATCATCCAGCGCAAATGCCGACTTCGGCTAATACAATATAAGCTGATAATCGACACCACCACTTTGATGGCCGTTATCATCTCAAATCCCCAATGTACCGACACAATATGATAAAACTGCACACTCAACGACGCTATCACCCCCACTAAAATAAGTGGCAACAATGCAGTAGACCAACTTGTGTATCCCTTTTTCCACAGCCTTTCACGTTGCGATATTAGCGCAAGCCCTAGCACTATCGGCACACTACTTAATAATGCCAAGCCTAAACTTTCACTTTGAGGATAAAACAGCTTGAGTAATGCTTCTGTTTGCGAGCGCGAGGCTAACGAAAAAATAAACGCAATCCAGTCCAAACTAAAAAGTGCCAGTATGACGTACAGCCATTTCGGCGGTAAAATTCGGCCAGATTCATCGTAATATTTTAATGGCAGTTTTAGCATGAAAGACGAGTAACCTTGCTTCAAAGAATAATTAATAACTCAGTTATAATTGGGCTAATAATGCAAACTTAAAGCGCTTAAATAAAATATCCGGCAATTTGAGAGATTTATAAATGTTTTAATATAAACGACACGGCATCAGGTGATTTAAATGAATTATGTTTAGACACAACAATGAGCCTTTCTAGCGCTTCTGGTATATCTGCACTTTCGTAGGTCACCACGCCATCAGTGAGTAATAAACACACTTCCCTTTTTTCACATTCGGTTTCTTTTTTTGACCCAATAATTGAATAAGCTTTTCCCTGAATACGCATAGGATACAAGGTGTTCATTAAAGGGTGGCCCGGCTTTAATGAGTCGAGGCTTTTGAATTTAGTGTCGGTTAAATAGTTCTGCATGTCTGACTGAACAATATCTACCCCGTTCGCATCAAGTAAGCCAACAAACATATTTTTAAGTTCATAGGGTATTTGTACTAACGATGAGCCAATATAACCGATTGCCGATGCCGCCAATGCCGAGCCTTTATGGGGCGTATCTAAATAAAAAACCGTATTAGTTTTAAACCTAGGCTCAAAGAAAAAGGTGTCCCGAATATCTTCAGATATCGACTTTTCAACCTGCTCTGTTGGCACCGCAAAGGTGGTATCCCAAAAGGCATCACCAGAAGATACCGTCAGTAACTTGGTTATAAGCCCTCCTAGGCTATGCCCAATAAACACCGCCTCGCGAGTAATAACCGGATTATCAATCGTGTCCAGTAACGCATCAAGCTCTCTTCGAATTTTCATGGCGCTGTACAGTGGCGGCTGGCCTGAAGGGTAAAGCACATGCCAAATTTGATAGCGTTCGTTCAACCATTCGTCATTCATCACGGCCATGGTTAAGTAACGCCAAATCAAGGGGTCGGAATTAAGACCATGGATCATAACAAGAGGAATTTTTGTGTCTGACATTTCCCCAATAACGTAAATTCCTCTAAGAGCTTTTGCTTGTTTAGTACCCACAAACCCTTTCCAGCGAAGCCCTCCGACTATCGAATCATTTAGTAAGGCTAAATAGCTGGCACTTGGAGAGTACCTAGCCATATAGGCGTTATTACCCACACGTACCGTGGTTCGGCTATGAATTTTCTGAGCATCTAACGTTATGTGCACCTCGTTACCATCTAGCTTAATGCCCTGAAACATCAATGTGTAACTGCTGTAAGTCCCTTCTTGAGGGTAATAGGTCTGTTCAGTTTCTGTGGCTGCTTGTTCTCTTACTACCACGGCAACGCCGTATTCTCCTAGAATGTTGGGTTGCAGAGCATCTTCTGAAGTCAGCATTCTAGATGCAAAAATGATTGGCTGGTCTAAATTTAAATGGGTGTGAAAATGTGCTTCATCTTCTTTTCCCGACATGCGCAATGTCAGCAAACTCATTAGCGCATCTCGATGACGTTTTAGCGCAAATTGGCGCTCGTCAGCACTGACATCATCCCGCCCAAGTAGCGCTTGTGTACACAACAAGCTGTTAATTAAGCCTTCTGTCGAACGCGGCCATATGGTCACGCAGCTCCAATAAAGCTCACGGGTGGTGTGCTCAATATAATCAAGGGTGAATTCTGGCGCATTAGACAAGCGCAATGTGAGTGATGGGGGCTCAGATTTATAATAGTCTGAAGAACACGATGCTAAGCCAAACATAACCAAGCTAAATAGAATGGGTAACGTTTTTCTGCACTTAAAACTGCCCATGAAGCCCTGCCGTGAAACTTATGTGAGAAGAGCAAAAGAGTATGATGAATTTTTGTTCAGTATTCCACTAATAGGCAGTATTGTTCTTAGTTGAAAAAGTTTTACCTCAAAGAGCTGCGAACCCGCCATACTTACTGTATAATCCGCGGCCATTTTAGGCACAAGTAGCGTCGTTTACCGGGTGATATTTTAGATGACTGTAGAAACCTTCAATCCAAGTAAAGCAGCAAACAAAACCACTACTTTAGAAACACCAGTCAAAACACTGACTGAAAATCGTAGTACAGGTGCAAGCAACGGCGCCCGCATTGGGTTTGTCAGCTTAGGCTGCCCAAAAAACTTGGTAGACTCCGAGCGCATTCTTACGCAATTGCGTACCGAGGGCTACGATGTTGTGCCTACATACAACGATGCTGATTTGGTTATTGTTAATACCTGCGGCTTTATTGATGCGGCGGTAGAAGAGTCACTTGATACCATTGGTGAAGCGCTTAAAGAAAACGGCAAAGTCATTGTAACTGGCTGTTTGGGCATTAAAGAAGATGAAATCCGTGAAGTACACCCTAATGTACTGGCTATTACCGGCCCTCACGCTTATGAATCGGTAGTTGAGCAAGTTCACGAACATTTACCTAAGCCTCAACATAACCCGTTTGAACATTTAGTGCCCGATCACGGTGTTAAACTTACGCCTCGTCATTACGCGTATTTAAAAATATCAGAAGGTTGTAACCATAGGTGTACCTTCTGCATCATTCCTTCCATGCGTGGCGACCTAGTAAGCCGTCCGGTGGGCAGTGTGCTTGATGAAGCGAAGCGCTTAAAAGCGGCGGGTGTTAAAGAGCTATTGGTTATTTCACAAGACACCAGTGCGTACGGCGTTGATGTGAAGCACAGAACAGGCTTCTGGGATGGTATGCCCGTTAAAACACACATGCAGCAATTGTGTGAAAAACTGGGTGAGATGGGCATTTGGGTGCGTCTACATTACGTGTACCCCTACCCGCACGTTGACGACCTTATTCCACTGATGAATGAAGGTAAAATTCTACCTTACCTTGATATCCCGTTTCAGCATGCCAACAAACGTATTTTACGCTTAATGAAACGCCCTGGTAGTGCAGATCGTACGCTTGAGCGCGTTAAGAAATGGCGTGAAGCCTGCCCTTCATTGGTTATCCGCTCGACCTTTATCGTAGGTTTTCCGGGTGAAACTGAAGAAGAGTTTGAAGAGTTACTCGACTTTATTCGTGAGGCACAGCTAGACCGTGTGGGCGCATTTGCTTACTCACCTGTTGAAGGAGCTCGTGCCAACGACTTACCTGATCCAGTACCTGAAGACGTTAAACAAGAACGTTTAGCGCGCTTCATGGAAGTTCAGGGTGAAATTAGTGCACAGCGTTTACAAGCGCGCATTGGTAATGAATACCAAGTGGTTATCGACAGCGTAGACAGCGAAGGCGCTGTAGGGCGAACTTATGCCGATGCACCTGAAGTTGATGGGTTAGTTCACCTCAATGGCGTCTATGACGTGAAACCTGGTCAACGGGTGTGGGCCGAAGTCATTCATGCTAACGAACACGATGTGTGGGCGGTACTGTCTGAAGATCAAGACGAAGATGAAAGCCAAGATTAATCATAGAAATGGCCACTAGGTTTTCAACAAGTCGTTCAAAATAATGACAATATAATAAACAAAAAACCGGTAGTTCCTAAGGAGCTACCGGTTTTTTTTAGTTAATAGTATGCCGAATGCACATCAGACAGAAGTTATAGCGCACTTACCAAGGCAGTTCATCAGCATTTGAATGTATAAAACGCCCTGCGCTATCAAGGGTCATTTCGTCGATGCGAGCGACCAATCTTTCAGCAGAGGTATCTGCATCAATATCACCGCTTCCATTCACCATTTCAGTTTGCACAAACCCTGGGTGAAATAAACCTACCGCTATTCCTTGTGGCTTGAGATCGTTCGCTAGTGACACACCAGCAGCATTTAACGCCGCTTTCGACATTCTATAGCCATAATATCCGCCAGAGGTGTTATCGGTCATAGAGCCCATTCTGCTGGTGATCATGGCTATCTTACTGTTGTCGGCCATTGATGGAAGAAGAGTTTGTGTGACAAGCAGAGGCCCCATCGCATTCACTCTAAACTGATAATCTATGGTATGAGGTTCCCAGTCGTCTAAGGTTTCTTTGCCTAACACACCTGCGTTATTAATGAGCAAATCAATCTTAACGTCTGCTAGCTCCGCTAAACTATCAGCCAGCGTATCTGGCTGCGATACATCAACACCCGTGATCACTTTAACGCCAGATGAATTAAGCTCATCACAACTATTGCGACAGGTGGCGTACACCGTCGCGCCTTTCGCTTTATATTGCTTAACCAGGGCTAGACCAATACCGCGGTTGCCCCCTGTAATGACTACGTTCATTTTAACGCTCCCTATTTATATGCTGCACGCTACAAATATAAATACAAATACAAATACCAGTGCTATGCCGAAAAAAGTCGATGGCATGCATTCACAATGAAAACCCTGCGTTAACCATTTATTGGCAACGCTTAATTAGCCTTTCAGCAGGCTAATCATTTTTGCATTTGAATACCGGAATATCTTTTGGCTTTTTTTGATGATTACTCGTTTTTTTGAGCCGCTAAAAAAGCGAATAAAAAGCGCGGCTTACCCTAACGATGCCAGCAAACGCGCAAGATCCTCAGGCGTGTCTATGCCAACGGGTGGTTTAGCATCTGCTACGTCGCAATGGATTTTGTCGCCATACCACAATGCCCTAAGCTGCTCGAGAGATTCAATTTGCTCAAGGGCACTGGGCTGATAACTAACATACTGCTGCACGTATTGTGCACGGTACGCATAAATGCCTATATGTCGAAAATACAATTTAGGATCAGCACTTTGACGGTTTTCCATCATACGATCACGTTCAAACGGGATAGCGGAACGAGAAAAATACATCGCTTCTTTATGTGCATTTACCTGTACTTTAACCATATTAGGGTTAAATACATCGTCGCTTTCTAAAATAGGCGTAGACAAGGTAGCCATCACACATTGAGGTGCATTCGATAAATTACTCGCCACTTGCTTAATATTTGCCGCCGGAATGAAAGGTTCATCACCTTGTACATTAACCACAATGCTATCAGCGGCAATATTTTCTTTCTCAATTACCTCGGCAATACGTTCGGTGCCAGACTGATGTGTATCGGCGGTCATACATACATGAGAAAATTCATTAGCAACATCGGCAATGCGCATGTCGTCAGTGGCGACAATGATTCGCTCAGCACCCGCTTCAGTGGCACGTTCTACCACATGCTGAATCATGGGCTTGCCGTTAATATCAGCCAGAGGTTTACCTGGAAAGCGGCTAGAGCCATATCGTGCGGGAATAACTACTGTAAATGCCATCACACACCTATCGCGTTGCGTCTACTTCATCGAGTGTCATTACCGTTGCTTTACTTTCGATAAGCACCGGAATACCGTCTTTAATATCGTAAGCTAAACGGTCAAAGCGGCAAATTAGCTTGTCTTTTTCATCATTAAGCACCAACTTGCCTTTGCACACTGGGCATGCCAGTACTTCTAATAATTTGTTATCAAATGCCATTGTATTTCCTTGCTTGCTAAGGCGTCATTGTTAAGCCAGCATTAACCAGCTTGTTATCTATTTGTGTGAAAAACTTCTTATCGATACTTGCTGAAACGGGCAGATACCAACAATCGCTGTGAGCGATATCACTTAACTTCACTGCATCTTTTTCGGTCATTAGCACAACGCCCGATGGGATATCATCTGCAGTAAATTGATGATGATCGGGAAACGGTAATGTGCTGGACAAGTTTAACCCCATACTCTTTAACTGCGAGAAAAAACGTTCAGGCGCACCAATACCTGCCATGGCAGTAATATTTTTACTGCGCAAGCTAGTCAGTTCAGCCTGCTCGGTGGGGTTTGTAACAGAGCACAATTCACCGGCTACCAACTTCATAAGATACTGAGGTGTCTGGCCTGCTGTAAGGTCTGGTAACGTATTGTCAGCACGGTTATGCACAATGGCATCTACTGTTGCCAGCCGCCAGTGACCTTCCCTAAGCGGCCCCATTGGTATTAAAAAGCCACTGCCGGTTAAACGTTCGTCCATTACCACCACTTCAACATCTCTTGCTAACGCATAATGTTGAAGGCCATCATCACAGATAATAAGGTCGCAATTAAGATCACTTGAAAGATAATCTGCGCCCCGCCTACGTATAGGGTCAATCACCACGGGTACTTGACTTCGAATGGCCAGTAGTCGAGGTTCATCCCCTACTTCACTGGCATCATCATTAGCGGTGACTTGACGAGGATAATAGCTAGACTTCCCCCCATACCCTCTACTTAAAATACCAACTCGAACACCTTTTTCGCGATAATACTGCGCAAGTGCAAGTACCACAGGTGTTTTACCGTTACCGCCAACCGAAATATTGCCTACGACAATAACTTTAGCACGGCCTCGATACACCTTTTTCAGACCGGTAGAGAATAAAAACCTTCGAAAAGCTGATATCAACCAGAAAAGTATCGCAAGTGGCGATAACAGCCACACTAGCGGGTGACCAGCGTACCAGCGCTTCACCATACGACTCACTTAGTTATCACCAAACTGCAACGCGTGAAGCTGAGCATAATGCCCGCCTTTTTCTAGTAACTCCTGATGCTTACCACTTTCAATAATGCGACCTTGCTCAACCACCATGATAGTGTCGGCATTTTCAATCGTCGATAACCTGTGGGCTACCACAATACTGGTGCATCGTTTTTGTAATGTTTCTAGTGCATCTTGAATAAGTCTTTCCGATTCCGTATCTAGCGCCGAGGTCGCTTCGTCTAAAATCAGAATCGGCGCATCGGCTAAAATAGCGCGAGCAATAGCGATACGCTGACGCTGTCCGCCAGACAACATAAGGCCATTTTCACCAATAACAGTATCGATACCTTCAGGTAAATTACCCAAAAACTCATCGACGTGAGCCATTTTGCAGGCTTGCTCAATTTTGGCCTGCGACACGGTTTCTTTTGCACCATAAGCAATGTTATTGGCAATAGAATCGTTAAATAATGTTACGTTTTGCGACACTACCGCAAACTGCGCCCGTAGTGATTTTAAATCGATACTGTCTAAAGGATTGTCATCCAACCTGACTTGCCCTCTTTGTGGTGAATAGAATCGGGTAAGCAGCGACGAAATGGTCGACTTTCCGCTTCCAGAACGCCCTACCAAAGCAACAGAGTGGCCAGGTTCTGCGGTAAACGACACGTTCGTTAACGCAGGCGAATGCTTTCCAGGGTAAGTAAAGGTCACATCATCGAATTCAATTTTACCGACTGCACGCTCTAGTTTTATGTCGCCTGAATCAGCTTCGTTTTCTCTATCTAGAATTTCAAACACGCTTACGCAGGCAGTCATGCCTTTTTGAAACTCATTATTAATCGTCGTCAGTTGTTTTAAAGGTTTTAGTAGCATCACCATACAAAACACCACGTTAATAAATACACCCGCAGAGAGCTTTTCAACCATGCCAGGCGTGCTGGCAATATAGAGCACTACAGCTAACGCCACAGATGCAATAACCTGAATAGATGACACACTTAAAATCTGGGTAACCGCAAGCTTCATGGTTTGTTGGCGGTTATTATTATTTTTCTGCTCGAAGCGTTTTTGTTCGATGGTTTGCCCACCAAACATAATGACCACTTTATGGCCTTTTACCGCCTGCTCTACCGCAGATGTTAAATTGCCCATCGCTTGTTGAATGTTTCGACTCACCACTCTAAAGCGCTTACTCACGAATGAGACAATAACGGCAACCAAGGGACCAATTAACAAGAAAATAAGAGATAACTGCCATGAGTAATAGAACATGACCGCGAGTAATCCAATAACAAGCGCCCCTTCCCGTACCAAGGTTAACAAGGCTTTACCAGAAGCATTGGCAACTTGTTCTGTGTCGTAGGTCACTTTACTAATTAACGCGCCCACCGCTTGGGTATCGTGGAAAGACACCGGCAAATGGATGTATTTATCGAACAACTGTTGTCGCATGCGCATGACGACCTGCGAACCAATCCACGTTAGTGTGTAGGTACCAAGAAAGTTAAATAGACCCCTTAATAAAAACAACGGGACTATCGCATACGCAGCTAATCGTAAGTACGCCTGATCATTTTTCCCTAGCGACTCATCAATCATGGGCTGCAATTGTGCAAATACGAAAGTATCTACTGCGGAGTAGCCCACCATGCCAATAACGGCAACGAAGAAAGGGAATTTAAATTCACGCAGATAGCGTAAAAAGCGTTTAACCTGGAAGGCCGACGGATCGGTTTGTTGCATCAAAGTGTTTTAACCTGTTCGTTATTCATTACTTTCACCCTCGCTATTGTACTAGTACTTGAGTCATTTCCCTAATCAACCCCATGCTTTGATTAAAAATTTTCCTCTTTCTTCACTTCAGATTCTGAGGCAACAAGGTGCCTAGGCGTGTAACTTGGCAAATACCAACGGTTTTGGGCGTCTTTTCGTTCTGACCTAACTATATAGCCACCTTCTGTGAACTCAAGTCGAATGAAACCAAATTCGCTGGTGGTAAATTGGCGAACGCCATATTTCTGATAGCGAGAAAAGACGGATTGGCTTGGAAATTTCCATCTATTTTCATATCCTTGGGTATAAAGAACCACATCAGGAGAGACGCGTTGAATCCATATGTCGGTAGATGAAGTTTTACTGCCATGATGAGGTGCAATTAACACATCCGCACGCACAGCTGTTTTTTCAACGTTGCTTTTATTATCTTGAGTACCGTTTGTTCTCGCTTCAATCCCCGCTGCCATTCGCTTTTTTTCTGCATGTAGTATGGCGTACTCACTGGCTCGTTCAATATCACCAGGAATGAGAACACTGTGGTATCCATCATCAATTTTAATCACGCAAGACATAGCATTACTGTCTTCTAGATTCCCTTTTTCAGGCCATAGAAAGGTAAGCGTTAACCCTTGCCAGTTAATTACCCTTCCTCGCTCACATCCGTCTATCGGGCTTATCCATGCGGGTTTAATACCTTTGGTGTCTAACCAGGCACTCAACGCGGCTTTTCCTCCTGCATGATCAGTATCACCATGACTGTGAATAACCATATCTACGTGTTGGCTGTTATTTTGCTTCAGAAATGCAGGTATAACCTGACTCGCTAATGGCGCTTCACCGTTATACATAGGCCCTGTATCAACAATGATGGCATGTTCCCCTTTGGTTAACGCGATAGCAGTTCCCTGGCCAGCATCAAACACATTAACAAACCATCGAGTTGGAGAAAAATGAATAAAAGTGAGGGTAACTGGCAGTATTAGCAATGATACACAGGCCCATCTATATCGCCACCTGGGTAAAATGGCTAATAACATGGCGATAAGCAGGCACAGCATTGAACCCGTGGTGGGATAGAAGTGAATTGCACTTATTGGCCAAGATGCCGCGTCGCTTAAACAGGTTAAAAGCCAGCCTAATACCTTATCTATTTTAAGTAGCACCCAAATAGCAAAGTCTAAGCTTGTAGGAATATAATACCCCGCCATTACCGCAAGCAGTGCAACAGGAAGAACAAGCGTAATAATAGGCAATACAAAAAGATTAGCGATAATGCCAATAGTGCTAGCCATACCAAACCACAATAGCGTGATAGGCGCCATCACAACGCTTACCCCTAATTGAATGCAAAATAAAGCTTTGTACCACGGCATTGCCTGGAATCGAAATCGCCAATTCAGCAGCCAAATACTTATCACCGCGCCTATGCTTAAATAAAAACTGGCTTGCAGCAACGACAAGGGAAACAACACAATACAAGTAAACAACATGAAAACGCCCATGTGAAATGGCCGTAACACACTATTAAATACCGCAAAGCCAATACCCACCACCAATAAAACAAAAGCTCTGACTACTGGCAATGCCATCCCGCTTAACATCACATACAGCGCCGTACTACAAACCAAAGTCATTAATACGTAGCGCCTTAGGTTTATGAAAGCGTACTTCCTTTTTAATATGCTACTGGCAACAAAAATAAACGCGCTACATACATAAAATACCGTTATGACGATAATGGATAAGTGCATTCCCGATATACTGAAAATGTGCGCGGTACCGGTTTGCCCAATCGTGTGCCAGTCGTCTTTGGTTAACAGACTACGCTCACCAATCAATAACGCCTGAAACCAACGCATTTGATCAAGTGGCAGCGTAGATAAAAAAACGGATATGTTACGACGAACACTATGGTTGTGAACCACGGCTTCACTGTGTAAATGTTTGATATAACCCGTAGCCACAATTTCTTGGCTGGCAAGGTATTGTTGTCGATTGAAGCCTACTGGATTCAGCGTGCCGTAGGCCGGTTTTAATTTTGCTGTGGCAGTGAATTTGTCTCCGTTGTGTAAACAGGTACCCGTCAGGCGATGGCTCAATGCCATTTTTCGGGTGAACTTCAGTGCTATATCGTCTATGCCGTTGACGTTGACGACATACGACATAAATCGCGGTTCATCTTTTTCATACCCTGCGTTTGCTACACTGTCGATATTTTCCAAATTTTGTGTATTTACTCTATTTTCTTGACTACTCACGACGCTTTTTTGACCACTTAGACAGCCTCCCCGGTCAACCGTCGCATTAATTGTGACATCTTGTTGAATTTTGCTCTGTGGTAGTTGCCAAGATAGGTGCCAATACCCTAAACTCGCCATCCATGTAGCACCTATTAATGCGCCACTTACTGCAATAAGTACAAACTTCATCCAAGACGTTTGTTTACCGCCGCTTATTGAATAAAGGTAAAAATTGCACTTTGATAGGAACAGCAGTACACCACCACCTATGGCAAGCGTCATCACTAGGTTTAGCGATGGCAACTCGGGCCATAAAACAGCGGTTGTTGCGCTAACACAAAAACTGCCACACCAAATTGTGATACGATTTACCATTGTTTTACGTAGCAATAAATATAGATGGCTGAATGTAGCCCATATGTTGATAGTTAACGAACGAGTGTTATGCCTAAGAAATTTATTAGACGTTTCCTGCCTGAACCGCAGGCTGTAAAGAACAACAAAATTCTGCGCGTGTTTGGCAGCGTTTTGCACGAACCTAATTTATGGCATTTAAACAGACGTTCAGCGGCAGGCGGATTTTGTATCGGGCTGTTTTTTGCGTTTTGGCCTGTGCCCTTTCAAATGTGGCTTTCTGCGGGCGTCGCCATTCCTTTTCGTGCGAATTTACCGCTATCGGTAGCCACGGTATGGGTTACCAATCCTTTCACCATACCGCCCATATTTTATGCTGCTTATAAAATTGGTTCTACTGTACTTGGGACCAAGCCGGAACACTTTGAATTCCAATTCAGTTGGCAATGGGTGGTGGAAAGCATCAGCACTATTGGCCCTGCATTTTTGGTTGGTTGCGCAATTTGTTCCATCATTGCCAGTGCCGTGGGTTACTTCACCCTAAACTGGATTTGGCGCTTTCAGGTTAAAAAGGCTTGGGAACGCAGAAGATTGGCGCGTGCAAAAGCAAAATTGCAAGCCCAGTAGCGCGCGTATCTTGCCGATACCCCGTTGACCAATTACATAAACAAACACGAAAAAGGCGCTCTTACGGCGCCTTTTTTTAATCTGTATGCTTTGCGTTCTGTTAATACTGAACGCTCAAGCAGTGCTAATTATAACGTGCTAGTCATGCTCTGCTAAAAAAGCGAGTCATGCTCTGCTAAAAAGGCGAGTAACTTAGCTTCATCCCACACTTCAACATTTAGCTCTTGTGCTTTAGTTAACTTAGAGCCCGCTTTTTCACCAGCGACCAAAAACGAGGTATTTTTCGATACCGAGCCTGCCACTTTAGCCCCTAACAATTGCAGTTTCGCCTTTACATCAGAGCGGCCCATTTCGCTTAATGTTCCTGTGACTACACAGGTTTTTCCATCAAGAGGTAACGCACTTTGTGGTTTTTTCTCAATTGCAGGCCAATTAATACCCGCCTCTAGTAAGGCATCGATAACATCGGTGTTGTGAGGTTCGTTGAAGAAGTTATGCAAATGCGCCGCAACAATACCACCTACATCTTGCACTTCAATGAGTTCATCTTCGCTGGCGTTACGAATTGCCTCAAGGGTTTCAAAGTGCAAAGCAAGGTTCGCTGCCGTGGCCTCACCGACTTCTCGAATACCTAACGCATATAAAAACTTCGCCAATGTGGTGGCTTTCGACGCCTCAAGTGAGAGTAACAATTTGGCTGCAGACTTTTCGGCCATGCGTTCAAGGCCAACCACATCGCCCAATTTAAGATTAAAGAAATCTGCAGGGCTATGCACTAGATCGGCATCAACGAGTTGATCGACCAACTTATCGCCTAAACCGTCAATATCAAATGCTTTTCGTGAGGCAAAATGCTTTAGAGCTTGCTTGCGCTGGGCCGCACAAATAAGGCCACCGGTACAACGAGCAACCGCTTCGTCTTCCAGTTTTTCTATATTAGAGCCACAAACTGGACAGTCTGTAGGAAAAACAATGTCTTTAACGTTGTCATCTCTTTTGGCTTGTACCACAGAAACCACTTGGGGAATAACGTCACCCGCGCGTCGAATAATAACGTAGTCGCCTACTTTCACCCCTAGTCGGTCAATTTCATCTTGATTATGTAGCGTGGCGTTTGACACAGTAACACCGCCAACAAACACGGGCTCTAATCTTGCCACTGGCGTTATTGCACCGGTACGTCCTACTTGAAACTCAACATCTAACAGTTTGGTTATTTCTTCTTGGGCAGGGAATTTCTGCGCAATGGCCCAGCGCGGCGCGCGTGCCACAAAGCCTAATGTTTGTTGTACGCTAATATCATCAACTTTAAACACTACGCCATCAATATCGTAAGGTAAGTCGTCACGAAGGGTCAATATACGCTGATAATACGCTAAGCAGCCTTTGCCTCCCTCTGCGGTGTCGATATCAGGGCATAAGGGTATACCCCACTCACCTAACTGCGCTAATCGCGCACTATGATGATGTGGCAGCTCAAAATCCTCAGGCGTAACCACACCCAAAGAATAGGCGTAAAACATTAACGGGCGTTTCGCTGTTACTTTTGAATCAAGCTGTCTAAGGCTTCCAGCGGCAGCATTACGCGGGTTAGCGAAAACTTTACCGTCGTTAGCACGCTGATAATCATTAAGCGCTTCAAAGCCCTTTTTAGGCATAAATACTTCACCGCGAACTTCTAATCGAGACGGGTAGTTTTCGCCGCGTAATTTAAGAGGAACGTTAGCAATGGTGCGAACATTGGTAGTAATGTTCTCGCCAACTTGGCCATCACCCCGAGTCGCTGCACGTACCATTTCGCCATTTTCATAAAGAATACTAACCGCCAATCCATCAAGCTTTGGTTCGCAACTAAAACCAAGTTCTTTATTGTCTTTTAAGCGATCGTAAATACGTTTTTCAAACGCCAATAGCGACACATCATCAAACGCGTTATCAAGTGATAACATAGGCACTTCATGGGTAACTTGCTCGAAAGCAGAAAGCGCAGAGCCCCCCACTTTTTGACTTGGCGAACTTACACTCTGCAATTCAGGGAATTGCTTTTCGATGCTGATGAGTTCCTGCATATCTCTATCATATTGCGCATCGGGCACTGTTGGGGCATCGAGCACATAGTATTGATAGTTGTATTCGTTTATCTGCCCACGAAGTGATTCGGCGCGGGCTTTTGCTTGTTCTAACGTGTCTGACATGATGATACTTGCGTGTAATTTTTTAAAAGAAATGGCGGTTTCACTCTGCTAACTAAAACAGAGGCAGCACGCTCACTCAATACTAATTGGTGACTGTACTTAACGCCAAATAATTGTCCTAATGGTAGCATGAGAAAACAAAAAAGGGCCGCTAAAAAGTCAGGCCCTTTATGCTAATTTATAGGAATTGACTACTGGCGGGCAATCATACGTTTGCGCTCAAACTCACGTATTTTTTCCATGTATTGCTGTAAACCTTGTTTAGTTAGCACACTACGACGTCCATCAAGCACTTGAGCACCGAACTCATCCGCCAACTTACGTGCGGCGTTGTGCATCATATTGAACACTTGATGAGGGTCGCCCTCAATGGGCAGGATCATAAACAAAGAAACACCCTGCGTGTTGAACGTTTCAAGACTATCAATATCGAAAATTCCAGGCTTAAACATATTAGCCAAGCTAAATAATACCGGCCCTTTACCATTTGAATTGACATGACGATGAAAAATATCTTGGTCACCAAACTTAAAGCCAAGCGTTAATAGCATTGGCAACAAGGCCGCGCCAGCTATTGGGTCGTCCTCGGGGGCTTTCACGTTGAGTACGAGTACTTCTTGCTCAACTTGCTCAGAAGCGCCGCCATTTTGGGTGCGGCTGCCAGAAGCAGTTTGCATACTGTTATCTTGGCTGTCTGTACTGGCACTTTCTGCGCTTCCTGCATTGGCTGCACTATCGTCAAAATCGATACGCATTTGATCATCGCCAAATTTAGGCTCTTGGCGCTTGCGAGAAATAGGTTTGCTGCGCTTTCCTTTCATAAAGCGCTTAGCTTGTTCACCTAGGCCGCTGGCACTAACGACTTCAGCACCTTCGCTTGCCTGATTTTGGGTCTCTTTGTGGCCTGTTTGCGCAGTATTACCCGACACAGATTGTGTTGCCGGTGAGTCCAAACTGAAATCATCAATTTCTGGTGAGTTGTGTTCAGGCGTTGGTTGGCTATTGCCCGCTTCAGGAGACACTGGTGTACTGTCTACCGCACTATAACTTACAGAAGGCTTGTTGGTAGCTGCAGTTTCAACTTCGCTAGCAGGTTCATCATCGCCTTCTCGTAATAGAAACCCTGGCGGTTCTGGGAATGCATCTGAACTAAATCCATCATCTTCACTGGCAGGGGCGGAAGTGCTTTGAAGGTGTGGCTTTGGATTAGACACCACCGAACCATAAAGCTTAGGTTTATCGGCTACCTTTTCTTTGGGTGTATTAGTGTCGGAAGCGGAATCTTCAGCGCTCGATCCAGTACTAGAGAAATTAGCTTCTTTCTGCGTAGAATCGGCTAAAGGATCACTCGTTTCATTGTAAGGCGATGTTTTATCCGATGTATTATTAACATCATGCTTAACACCTACATCGCTAACATCGCTATCATCGGTGCTATCGCTACCATAAAAACTTTTTGCTTTAGAGGTACTCGCCGCAGTGTGATTGTCATGGCTAGATGCATCACCTAGGTCTTGTTCATCGCTTGCATCGAAACTGTCTTGCGAATTTTCTTGAGCATTGCCAGAACTCACCACGCGAACCTGGCCAATACCTAATTCATCAAATCCTTCTGATTGCGACCCTTCTTCCTCGCCAGTATCTGCCCACTGACGGGGTTCAACCCGAGGTTTACTGCTCGGCTTACCGTTTTTGCGAATTTTCCAAATACCGTGCGCAAGTACTGCAATTATAAAGCAGGTACCTGCAAACAATAGTGATAGACGTAATTCATCTTCCATTTAGCTTCGTCGCCCTTTGTTATGCTTCTGCGAAAGCCATTGCTTGTTCAACATCAACCGCTACCATCCTAGACACACCAGGTTCTGCCATGGTAACACCAGTTAAATGACTTGCCATTTCCATCGCAATCTTATTGTGGGTGATATAAATAAACTGTACCGTTTGCGACATTTCTGAAACCAAGTTACAAAAACGCCCAACGTTAGCATCATCCAATGGTGCATCAACTTCATCCAGCAAACAAAATGGTGCTGGATTAAGCCTAAATATCGCAAATACCAATGATAAAGCGGTTAACGCTTTTTCTCCACCGCTTAAAAGGTGAATTGTGCTATTTTTCTTACCAGGAGGGCGCGCCATGATAGTCACCCCAGTTTCTAGCAAGTCAACGTCGGTTAAGGCTAAATAAGCAGAGCCTCCTCCAAACACTTTTGGAAACAGGGTTTTCAAATCTTGGTTCACTTGCTCAAACGTAGTAGAAAAACGGGTACGGGTTTCTTTATCTATTTTACGTATCGCGCTTTGCAATGTTTCCAATGCATCGGTCAAATCATGGTATTGAGTATCAAGGTGTAACTTTCGTTCCGATTGGGTTTCGAATTCTTCTACCGCTGCCAAATTCACCGCCCCCAAGCGAGACAAACTTCCTTGCGTGCTTTCAAGTTCTTTCTGCCATTTTGTTTCATCTGCCTCGTCTGGCAATGTTTCGAGAATAGATTTTAGCGACAACTTGCTATCTTCTAATTGCTCCAAAATGGCAGTAGCACGCACTTTAAACCCTTCAATCTCGATATTTAGCTTTTCGATGTTGCTCGTGCGCTCTTGAATATCTTTCGCCAACGCCTGTTGACCTTTTTCAGACTCACGCAGCATTTGCTCTATTTCATCATGCTTAGATTGGTACTCGGAACGCTTGCTTTCAAGTTCACTTTTTTGTGTAAGCAGTTCTTGTAATTGAACTTTTTGAACCGCCTGTGGCGCTGACAAGTCTGTAAGCTCTTTGCTTAGCGTATCCCGTCTCGATTGATAATCGGTGAGCTGCTGTTGGTTACGCGTTACCTGTTGTGCATATAAATTTTGATGACTTTCCAATTGCTGTACTTTTAATGCCATCTCATGAGCCTGATGTGTTAACGACTCTACCTTGCTGCGAAGTTGCGCCACCTTATTATCAAATTGTTCTCGGTTATTTTGCGCTTCGCTAACGCGCGCTTCGTATTCCGATAACTGCGCTTCATGAATTTCAAGCTGTCCGGATAAAGTAACGAGCTGCGCTTCTTCTTTACTTAACATGACGTTTTGCTTGCTTAATTCGTCTTTAAGTTTTGCGCTTCGCGCCGCTAATTGTTCGTTTTGCATCACCAACACAGACATAGCATTGGTATGCTGAACTAGGGTATTTTTAAGGTTCTCATAAGTGAGTTTGGCATGGTCACTTTGCTCGGCATTACGACTAACCAGCACGTTAGCTTCTTCTACTTTTGCCTGGGCTAATGCTATATTGTCTTCAATGTGGTTAAGCGTTTCACTTAATTCAGCCAGCTTTGATGCTCTATGTAACACGCTGTTTTCAACTTCCCCGCCCCGCACTACCCAATCTTTCGCACACCACAGACCTTCTTCTGAAAGTACGGACATTGTGTTTTGAAGGGTGCTAACCATATTCACTGCATCAGCGTTGGTTTCACACAATAGAATATGATTGAACGCTTCTGGCACCCGTTCGTTTGGTAAAGCGGCAGCCAAGGTGTTGGGTTGTTTTACATCGGTGAAAGCTGATTGGGCAAACACCCGCCCCCCCATGGGCAAAAGCGGTATATGATTAACTAATTCGTTTATTTCAAGAGAACCGGCAATATAAGGTTGATGCCAATAGCGCAATACGGTTTCCACACAGTCATTCAAATTTTCTGGCACATTCAACTGCTGCCACAACAATTGTAAGTCGCTATGCACCTCGGCATGGCCAGTAGCAGCATCATCTTGCAGTGCTGATAGTGCTGCAATGGTAGATTGCAAAGATTGTCGTTCGCCATCTAGCTCTCTATGCATTGTTTCTACTTGTGCTAGGGCTTGCTGACTGCCTTTAAGTGCTTCTTTGGTGTCATTGTATTGTTCCAATGCCCCGCTTACCTGGACTTCGGCTTCATCAATTTGCGCGTTCAACATCGAAATACGATCGGCAATATCATCGGTGTCGAGCTGGCTAAGCTCATCGTTCAGTTCACTGATACGCTGCGAAGTACGAAGCTGCATGTTCATCGTCGACTGAATTTGACTATGACAGGTTTGCACTTCTTGTTTTAAGCGATGATAGATTTGTTCGTGCTCGCGGCTTTGTGCACTGAAATCACGGCGTTCTTGCTCGGCATCATCAAACATGTCTTTGGCTTGTGCCAAAGCTTCATCATTCAACGCTTGCTGGGGTAGCAAGGTGTCTAAACCCGATTTAGACGTGGCTAACGCTTGATTAGCTTCTTCTAACCCAGCAACCAACAAGTTCGTTTGCTCGTTCAAGGTGACGAGTTCGGCCTCAATCTGTTGTTTGCGCTGCTGACTATGTAATTCGTTTTGTTCAATGCGAGTAATCGCATTACTGGTGGTAAATAGCTGCTGCTGTACATCATCGGCAGCTTGTTTGTTTTGCGCCAGTTGTTCTTTGTAGGTGAGCATGCCCGCTTCATCGCCATGTTGCCGTAACACTAATGCATCAAGTGCTTGCTGGTGACCTTGCAGCGCCTGCTTTAAGTTTTCAGTTTGCTCGCTATTTTTCAAAAAGCGAATACCCGCTAATTGCCCCTTCAGTTCACGCACTTTCTCACGCAACATTTTATAACGGGTTGCAGCCGCGGCTTGGCGCTGAAGCTTTTCAAGTTGTTGACCAAGTTCATCACGTACATCATTTAACCGCGCTAGGTTATCTTGCGTGTGGCGAATACGATTTTCAGTTTCCCGCCTTCTTTCTTTGTACTTGGAAATGCCGGCCGCTTCTTCGATGAAAACTCGCAGCTCTTGCGGCTTAGATTCTATTAGCCGAGAAATCATACCTTGTTCAATAATGGCGTAAGAGCGAGGCCCTAACCCTGTGCCCAAAAACAGATCGGTTACATCACGACGACGACACTTAGTGCCGTTTAAAAAATAGGTAGATTGGGCATCGCGGGTGACTAATCGTCTTACTGATAATTCGCTGTAGGTGGCATATTCGCCACCAATTCGCCCTGCACTGTTATCAAAAAACAACTCAACACTGCACTGCCCCACAGGTTTACGTGCGCTAGAGCCGTTGAAGATAACGTCGGTCATGGCATCGCCTCGTAAGTTCTTAGCAGAACTTTCCCCTAGTACCCATCGTACGGCATCGATTACATTCGACTTTCCGCACCCATTTGGGCCGACAACAGCAGTCATTTCACTAGGAAAAGGAATTGTGGTTGGGTCTACAAAGGACTTGAAGCCCGCTAGTTTGATCTTTTTTAAACGCACAACAATACCTTACGCACTAACGCTACGTAACAAGATGCGCCCCGTTGATATGGGTTAAATGTTATAAAAGAAATATTTAGCGTATTGGCTAAGTGCATTAGGAAGCACATTTTTTTGGTTTTTATTATGCTTGGACTTTACCAAATCTAACAGCTTGTAACAATTACCATTTCGTTTGCGTTAGGGTGTTACGTATAATGAGTAAATAATTTTGTTTTAGTAAAAGTTTTTGTAGCAGTTTTAGTAAAACCATCGTAGTAAAACCGAGCAGTGGAGTAATGATGAGTTCGCGAAGTGGTATACATTATTTTTTTGAAGGGTTTTCATTAATCAAAACTAAAGGCTTAAAACGCTTTGTTTTTGTTCCTTTGGCTATCAACATTCTGCTTTTTTCCGCCGCTTTCTATTTTCTATTTGGCCAAATTGAATACGGCATAAGCTATGTGATAAACCTAGTACCTGAATGGCTGGGTTGGATTAAAACGGCAGTAAATTTCTTTTTATGGCCGTTAGCGGTGTTAAGTGTACTGCTTATATTTGCCCTGATATTTGGCACACTTGCAAACTGGATTGCTGCGCCTTTTAATGGTGTATTATCAGAAAAAGTTGAGCGGCACTTAACTGGGCAAGCGATGGGTGACGATGGATTACTCGACCTTGTAAAAGACATTCCTCGTACCTTAGGTCGAGAATTCACAAAACTCTTCTGGTATATCCCTCGTGCCATAGGCTTTTTAATACTGTTTATATTTGTGCCTGTGTTCGGGCAAATTCTGTGGTTCTTATTTTCAGCTTGGATGATGGCAATCCAATATTGCGATTACCCTTACGATAACCACAAAATTGACTTCAAACGCATGCAAAATCACCTGTCGCAGCATAAAGGCAAATCGATGTCCTTTGGCATTATGGTGAATATCTTTTCACTTATTCCCGTGGTGAACTTTATCGTTATGCCAGTCGCCATCTGTGGCGCTACATCAATGTGGGTTAGTGAACTACGTGACGAAGCATTAACGAACCGGGTTTAATACTCTATTCTTCAGTATTGGTTTTAGCGTCTGTATTAGTATCGGTAGTGGTAGCAGCATCTGCTGCCTCCCCCGCATTTATTTCACCACTCGCCTTGTGGCTTTCGTAGGCCGCAAGCCATTGCCCGGCCTCTTGGGGTTGTCCGCTTTTATGAAAAGCCTGAAACAGGTTCATTGAAATAGGTCGCTGCGCCGCGGGATTTGCTAACTGGTCTTGCCACAAAGACAAGTATAAATCGGGTATGACTCCACTATCATGGTGTTCCATAAACGTGATAACACGGCTAGGTTTGTAGCTGGTGACGTTTATTGCACCACAGGTTTTGGCAGTCCCTACCCGTAAAGGTAAAAACGCTTCTTTGGCTTTGGTTTCCCAGTGATTTACGGTGTTTTGAGGATGATAAGCAATAGCACCGTCCATAGTAAGATTAGGCGGAGCAAATGTATTTAACCCTTCGTTAGAGCAGTATCGCCTTGCGGCGTTGCGTGACAACGCATATTCGTCAATAAAACCAGCGAAGTGCGCCAGTTCGTGTACCATCACCGAGTAAGCATCGCTTATATCTAAGTACATCACCCCATTTTGAACATTAGCTTTGCCCTGCTCCGATACCACGATGGCATGGGTAACATCTCGAGCCTTAACAATTGGCGCCAGTGGCTTCACGTTGCAGGCAAGATTACCTTGCCCTTGAAAATTAGCGTTACAATCGAGCACATTATTTTCAAGCCATAACGGCGGCGCAATACATAGTGGAAGTTCACTCAACCGCTCATCGCTCACATAGTCTTTATATAACTTATCAGCACGAGCAATCGTGGCCAATGAGGTAGCGACAAGTTGTATTCGCTGATGGCACATTGTATTTGATTGCCATGAATATTGAGACACAGCAGTAGGTGTTGTTGGCCTATACCGTTTAATAACAGATGCTATCTGCTGCGCTAATTTATGACCTTCCTTAGCGGCGCGCTGAATAAATACCTTGGCGTCGTCACGATTATTTTCATCCCACAATAATCTGCCGTACTTAAAAGCACTTTGCATATCATCCATGGCCGTTTTCTGAAGCCAAGGTTTTGCTAATTCTGGTTGAGCGTGTAACAGATACCAATCAGCGAGTGCAGCTTGAGCAGGCATATAGCCTTGTTCAGCCGCTCTAATTAACCATTTCTCTCGTTTTTCTGGGTTCTCAGTCGCCATGGCAAAGGCGAGTTGCGCTTCGGCGACATTACCAAGGGCAGCTAAACGAACCAGCCGATCTGAAGCGGCCTCCTCACCTAGTAATTGGTATAACGCCCATGCTGCGTCAGCATTATTAATTGAGGCTAACTGCTCAAGCCAATATTGGGCATTATTTTTAGTTGCTACATTGATAAGAAGGTGTTGTGCTTCTTCGCTGGCTTTGTCGTTGCCCTGACTTGTACCAGATTGTTCATGATTTTGCGCCGCAAGCCATAGCAGCGCGTAAACGCTTTGCTTTAACGGCCGAGCTTTATTTGACGAAAGTGGGTTACTCGCGGGAGCGCTAGCAGTTGAATCAGCGCTGGCTGAATTAGAGCTAAGTGGATCAGAACCGGCTTGTTCGGGTGCCAATGCATCAGATAAATCAGGCTCGGTTGAAAGAGGCTCGGCTAAGAGGAATTGCTTATCGTAAGCATGTATTGCCGAGGTAGCATTACGCACTAACTGCTGCGTGTAACGGCCGCTGTCGCCCGCTATCAGCAACAGCGCTATTATCGCTAATGTTAATCCACGCATTGTCTAGACGCTGTTACTCTTCAGCGTCTGACGAACGTTGACGAAGACGGTTAAGCTCCATTCGAGCGTAACGATGTTCAACATAATCAAAGACGTTGGTGCTCAGCGCCAACTTAAAATAGTTAGAAGCGATACCATTGTTGCCATCTTGGCTATGGTACTTACCTAAATAAAAGTACGCTTCACACAGCCTATCAGTTAATGCTTTTTGACTCTTTACACCGTCAAGTAGCGAATTAAGCACTGCGTTTTCATCCACCACGCCTAAAAATAAATCGGTTAGTGTGGTGGCCCAATGTTCATTATTTAATTCTGGCCGAATAGCCGCTAAATAAGCCTGACCTTCTTCTGGCGATAAATCGTAATGGGCAAAATACGCCCACAAGGCACGAAACGGGTCAGAATTATCCTTTTGTAAAAACCGGCCTAAGTCTTCTATAGCCAATTCCGATCTACCGCCGTAATACAAGGCAATGCCACGGTTCAAAAAAGCGAAATCATATTCAGGGTTAATTTCTAGCGTAGAATCGAAAGAATCGTAGGCTTGTATAAAGTCACTTTGCTGAATGTAGTGAATGCCCATAGAGTTATAGGCTTCTGCAAAATCGGGCTTAAGGTTGATAGCCTGACTGTAATCAAACTGTGCTAACCCACCTAACCCAACGCTGTCGTATAGCATTCCGCGTTGTAGGTGAAGTTCTGCTTTGTCTTCATCAGACAAGGCGCTGCTACCCAAAATTTGATTGTAACGGGCAATAGCCATTTCAGAGCGAGGATTAACTGGCGCTGGCTCTGCTAACAGTAAATTACCCATTTGTGGCTGGCGAGAAACTTCTGGAGTTTGTGCACAACCGCCTAAAATACCAACAAATATGAAAAAAAAGATGAGACTAACGTTTCGACGCATGGTAAAAAAGCATTCTTAAGTAAGAAAAACATCCCGCGTTACAGATGCGTAAGCGGCTTTATATGCCGCCAACCTTCTCGCATTTAGTGTAAAAAGTAAAGTTATAAGTCGGGAGAATGTAGGTAGTTATGGATAATAAAAAGATAAAAAAGCTAATAGAACAAGCACAAGAAGTTCAACAACACTCGCACTCACCTTATTCTGATTTTAAAGTGGGTGCAGCTGTACTTACCGAGTCAGGTGATATTTTTGCAGGCTGTAATGTCGAAAGTGCCGCTTACCCCCTTAGCCAATGTGCTGAAGCCAGCGCCATTGGAAATATGGTTAGCCACGGCCATAAACGCATTCATTCTATTGTGGTGGCGAGTCAAAATGACGAATTTTGCTTTCCTTGCGGAGGCTGTCGACAAAAAATTGCAGAATTTGCGCCAGACGATACCCCTGTGGTGATGGTCACTAAATCGGGTAAAACCCACGAAACCACCATTGGTGAATTGCTGCCTAATGCGTTTAGAGCGCACGATTTAGGCAAGTAGGTAGGTTTAGGCTTGATATTTAAGTATAAGATCTTACGCGGTTATTTTACATTTTATAAACCCGCGTAAGGCTTACGCTTTTCACCCGCGATATTCTATGTTTCTTTCCCCCTTTTTATTTTTATGCATTGCTTAATTCACGCTCAACCCAAGTGCTTTTTTAATGACTAGATCTTGTCAGCACATCTTCGGCGCAGCAGAAGGAGTAATATTTAAGATCAATCCATTTTGATTGAACGCTAATGCTACTTGGTCACCAATTTCAATGCCTGTGGCAATACGCTGATGCGCTCTCATACTCGCGACAAGATTATCAGATAGGGTTATTTGCTTTGACGAGCAATCTACTAACGTCCATTGATTATTGATGTTCGTCAGTGTCGCTACGCTTGTTCTTACTGCATTCAACGTGGCCAACTGATGTTCGTAAGCTCTACTATAAGCCTTATATTGTTTGCTGTAATCGTTACTATCTACATCGGCTATTTCATCGCTAAAACCGTGTACTTCAAGTTCAACATCTATAGTGGCAATATCTACAGTATTGCTTACCTGGCTTTTAAAATCATAAATACCTACCAATATAACCAATACAAAAGCAGCCGCACCAAATGCAAACCAGTCCTTATGCCAACTCCCTACAAGTTGCCAAAAGCGTGAACCTTGCCCAAAACCTGAGTATTCATGGTGCTTTGCATTATTTATCACCTTACGTTTAATGCGACTTGGCACTTTGCGTTGGTTTTTGCTGTGCTGATATGCCTGACGGAAGTGTTCATTTTCGTCTTTCATGATTGTGACTCCAATGCTTTTTTAAGCTTTTCCCTTGCATAACGAAGACGTGTTTTGACTGTCTCGTGAGGGACACAACAAATTGTACTTATCTCGTGTACGCTGAACCCTTCTTGCTGTAAGGAAAATGCTTCTTTCTGCTCGAAGGGTAACCGCTTTAATAGTTGGTGAAAGTCAGGTACCTCATCTAACGGATTACTATCAGACACCAAGCTTTCAACCTGATTACAATGGTTGCTTTGTTGATATTGCTTTCTAAGTTCATCTAGCAGGGTGTTGCGGCCAAGGGTGAAAAGCCAGCCCAGAAATTTTCCTTCCTGGCGATACAAGTGCTTTTTTTCTATTACCTTTAGCCACGTTTTTTGAGTTATATCTGCCGCCATATCTGCGTTACTCAACACCAGCAAATAGTAATACAATGCATTGCTATGTCGATCGTATAAACGAGATAACGCTTTAGGTTCCCCCGTACGCGCATATCGTTCCATTAAGCTTTCATCGCTTAAGGGTGCACTGAACCAATCTTTTACCGATATCAGCAGCCCTGCTCTGGCATAACTCATACGCGCTCCCTTATTCACCTTGAAGAACTAAGTAAAAACCAATCAAAACATGCTATTGACGAGCGGATTCAAAACGAAAATCTAATACAACAAACATATCATGTTGAGCCACTGGCACACCATTTTCTATTTTTGGTTTATATTTCCATTTTGACAAGGCTCTACGGGCTGCACGGTCGAACACACGCTTGGGCTCGGCGCTAATAATATAAATATCTTGTACCGTACCATTTGACGCTACCGTAAAACCTAACTTCACCCACCCTTCTATACCATCTCGCAACGCCTCTTGGGGAAAAGAGGGATCTACTCGAAATTGCGGAGAAGCTTGCATATCCTTTTGTCCACTTTGAAAATTAGGATTTATATTCACCGTATTGTTGGTAAATTGAGGGGTAAACTTAAACGTTGTATCGGTGTCATTGGGCGTAGGATCTGCTTTGGGTATTTCCATAGGCGGCTGCGCTACAGGCTTCTCCATGGGTTTTATAGGCGTACGTACAATCACTTTAGGATCGTCCAACGTCAATACAATCGGCCCAACAGTTTGATACTCCGTCACTTTACCCGCAACCTGATCGTTCTCTATCAATTTAGCCATAACGGCAAACAAAGCAAAGGTGATAACTACACTCATTGCTATGTAAATAAGTGGCTTAACGCTGAAGGGGCGAAGTACATCATGTTCTGTGAATGCGTTCATATTGCTCTCCTGTTTTCTTACATAACGAAACAAAATGGCAATAGGGGTGATTTATTTTTACGGCTGGATTAAAACTGCATGCGGGCAACCACTGGTATGACCATTCAAATTGATAAATTGACTCTTCGTCATCTGCTAATACTATATTCAGTCTCGTAGACCGGTGAAACCTAAGCAGCGTACGCTTATCATAGAGCTCGTTTAAATAAGCACGTATTAATGAGCCTGTATCGATGAGCCAGTATCGATAAGCTCGGCTAAAAAGATACGAAAACGATAAAGCGGCCTACTAACGTTTCCCAAATGAATTTTGTTGCGTTGAATGTTCGTTTAAAAGCCTAACGCGTTTTTAAGCACATTTTGCGCACTATATATGGAATATAACTACCCATGACCACTAAAACTCAAGCCTTATTTACCCCTTTCGAACATAAAGGGCTTTCGGTAGACAACAGAATTGTAATGGCACCGATGACGCGTGAATTTTCTCCTGAAGGTATTCCTACCACAGAGGTTGCTGATTACTATCGCCGCCGCGCTGAAGGTGGAACAGGATTAATTATCACAGAAGGCACTACGGTAAACGATCCGGTAGCTAATATGAGCCATCGCATTCCTGTTTTTCACGGTGACAAGGCACTTGCCGGTTGGGAAGAAACGGTAAAGGCCGTGCACAGTGTTGGTGGTAAAATTATGCCTCAGCTTTGGCACGTAGGAATGGCTCGTGTTGCTGAAAAAGCCCCTTTCCCGGAACTGCCTAGTGCAGGGCCTTCAGGCTTATTTAAGCCTGGTAAGCAAGGCGCAGAGCCAATGACTCAACAACATATTGAGTCTGTAATCGGTGCTTTCGCAACCGCTGCGGCAGATGCTAAACGCATTGGTTTTGATGGTATTGAAATTCACGGGGCACACGGCTATTTGATTGACCAGTTTTTCTGGAGCGGCACTAACGAGCGCACCGATGATTGGGGTGGCAGCATGGCGAACCGTGGTCGCTTTGCGGTAGAAATTATTAAAGCGATCCGCGCCGCTACGTCGCCTGACTTCCCCATTGTGCTGCGTTATTCACAATGGAAACAACAAGATTACACAGCGCGCCTCGCGGAAACACCGCAATTACTTGAAGAATTTTTAGCCCCGCTTAGTGATGCAGGTGTAGACATATTCCATTGTTCACAGCGCCGTTACTGGGAAAATGAATTCGAAGGTAGCGATTTAAACCTAGCAGGATGGACGAAAAAGCTTACTGGCAAGCCAACAATTACCGTAGGCTCAGTAGGTCTTAACGATGATTTCTTTGGTGCCTTCACCGGGAAAGGTTCGAACACGCGTGCTATCGATGATTTGATTGAACGTTTAGAAAAAGGCGAGTTTGATTTGGTAGCCGTAGGCCGCGCCCTACTCCAAGATGCCAATTGGGCAAATAAAATCAAAAACAACCAGCTTGATGAATTAGAGGAATTCTCAGGGAAAGCCCTCGCGTCGCTTACATAAGCAGTTATACAAGCTCGTGCATAGGCAGTTCCATAGGCATTTATATTAATGCTTGTGGAACCTTTGCACGTTCACTCAATAAATTCGCTAATGATCTGGCTAACTTGCTTACTAAAATGTTTGCAAACGCACATGGGATTATTTGAGTGGCAACATCCAGAATGGCTGACAACACTACGCTCATCATTGACCGTACAACCAAGCAGTAATCTTCACTATGACACAACCCATGCCGTCTAATAAGTTAGCTAAAAATACACTGCTATTAGCCGCAGCTGCCATTGGATTTGCGCAAACCGTTCTGTTCGCAATTTTAGCACCGCTAGGTAGAGAAATTGGCCTAATAGAAGTGCAAATTGGCGCCATTATTTCTTGCTCGTCTCTCACATTATTTTTAATCAGCCCTTTGTGGGGGCGTGCTAGCGATCGCTGGGGTAGACGAATAGTACTCTTAATAGGATTGTTTGGTTATTCTGCGGGTACTTTGGTTTTCGCGGGTGTATTCCAAGCTGCACTATTAGGCCTGCTAGCTCCTTTAGCAGCGCTTGTCTTACTTATCATTACGCGAGTGGGCAATGCCACGGTAATGGCTGCTGTATCGCCTTCAGCAAGTGCCTACATGGCAGATATCACTACGGTAGAAGAGCGAGTAAAGGGGATGGGCGCGCTAGGCGCTGCAACCAATATTGGCTCAATTTTGGGGCCTGCCATTGGTGGGTTGTTGGCCAGTATAAGTTTACTTACGCCGCTTTATTTTTCTGTGGGTGTAACCGTTGCCGTCGCGGTATTAGCCATGTACTCTTTGCCCGTATTGCCTAAGCCTACACATACTTCAGCACCCAAGAAGCTTAAATACACTGATCCTAGAATATTCCCATTAATAGTAGCAGGCGTATTGTTGTTTATGGGCTTTGCCATCGTTCAGCAAACTATAGCCTTTCGGTTTCAAGACACCTTCGGACTAAACAGCACCGATACCGCCAAAATTGTAGGCTTCAGTTTAATGATTTCTGCCGCATCTGCGTTGTTGGTTCAAATGCTGGTTATTCCTCGATTAAAGCTTCGCCCTTTCACCTTATTACGGCTCTCAATGCCCATCATGATGATAGCGTTTGCTATCTTAGCTTCTGGTGAAACTAAACTTCAATTTATGTCAGCCATGTGCGTATTGGGTTTGGGGTTAGGCATAGCGGGGCCAGGGTTTATGGCTGGGGTATCGGTAGCGGTATCATCAGATGAACAAGGTGCGGTAGCAGGCATCGCTGGCGCCTGCCCGCCTTTGGGGTTCGCAGTAGGCCCGCTTTTAGGCTCATATCTTTATGCTATAGATGCCTCACTGCCCTACTGGTTTTCGTTCAGCTGTTATTTATTGGTGTTTTTCTTTACGCTAAAATTTAAAACACGCCATTAAAAAATAGTGAATGCCATTAAGTGGGCTCGCTGCTTGCTGCTATTTGTGAATTATCATGGTGAATTATATTGGTGACTTTCTACTTAAATCGTTTTACTAACGTCTATGTAAGGCTCTCAATAAACTGCAGCGTTGCTAAACAGGCGCTATTTTCTGACCACAATCTCTTCGGCTTCTGTTACCGTTTTTGCGTCGGCCCGTTCAATAACTTTAAGTAATGTAGTTTGAATAGTTTCATCGGTTCTTGCATCAGTCTTGCTGGCAAACTTCTGCTCTTGTGGAGCAACGCCTTCTTCGGCAATAAATCCCATCACTACTTCGTTTGCGCAATCAGGCGTTTCGCCATAATACGTTAAAGTAATTTGTGGGTAGCCTTGAAATCCTTTCTTTACCCTTTTAGCAATGCGTTTTGTCGATTTATCTAAATTCATAATAGCTCTGGTAGGTCATTGTTCTAATGTTCAAAGCATTACATGTAACCTGTTCAATGTCGCAGGTTATTTACTTATAAATACCTAATTCACGGTAACTGGCATAACTGTTGGCTATTAAAAGTGGGTTATTATGAACAAGAAAGCTGATACAACGACGGCAAGACCCACCAATGCACACCATGCATTACTGTGCTGATTACTACTACGGCCACCAAAATTTCGGCCTTCACTTTCCCGTCCGTTCTCACTTTCTGAGCGCCGTAGATTATTTTGTTTTGGGTATCCGCCAAACGTGACCGCTTTGCAAATAGGCCAACCTACCCAATAGCAAACTGTCCAAAAAAACAATTCAATAATTAGGTAACCAGCTGCCCTGAAGAGACCTTTGGCTACTTCCCCTACAATAACTTCTTCCATCATCATTCCCACGTGTATGTGACGCAGTTTGAGCCGCTTATAGATGCTTCTAGGTGAATTGAAAGCGACACGCCCGGTGCAATTAGCTTAAAAGCAGAATAGACAATAACTGCTTTGCTGACAAAGAGTGAGGTGTAACGAGATATGTTGCGTGCCTTTCTAGGTGTAGTCTTTCTAGGCGTAATCTAGAAGCTCAGAAATGGGCGTATAAGTTGGTGCTACTAAATTGCGCTAAACGAAAGCTTTAGCGGGCATGCTTCGTTAATCCAAGGTTATGTTTTTGACGTTTTCACATCGTTTTTTAGTACCAGTACGATTAGCAATATAATTGTTAACGGCGGCACGAGTGCAGAAAAGAACGCTACGACTGCGGTAAGATTAGGCGATTGGGTTTTTCGCTTCCCTAAGTAATAGCCAAGCGCAGCCATGAGTAAAGCAAATACAACAATAACTTGCCCAAACAATGTCGCATTAATATTCATAACAAGCGTTCCATTTTATCATCTTGGTAAAATCAACCTTAGCGGAGGCGATGGACGTCTTACCATCGCCTTTACGTAAAGTTGAATATTTTTACACGAGGAGCTAAACGATAAAGAAGCGAGTGAAAGTGTAGTTTAGTTAACGTTAATGCTGCCTTTATCTATCTGTTGTACTGCGGTGTATGGAATAACAATAGTGTCAGCCACAATAGAAAACGCTGCATCAATAACAAAGAAAGGGACATTCCCAAACGTAGAACCGATATTTTCACGTCGGCTTGGTTCACCGTTTAACAAACATATATTGTATGAAAAACCACTATATACACGAGGTATTTCTTCGCAGTAACTTTTCTTACCTTGATGTTCAATTTGAACATGGTTGTTGTCAGGAGAAATTGTTTTCACAGTCGCACAAGAGCAACATGCTAAAGATAAGATGACGAGAGGTAAAACTTTCATATACTACTAATTCCATTTATTAAGTAAGCATTATCAAACTAATGCTGATTTCATCAAGAGTTTCATTGATCAACGGTTTTATCCATCAACGGTACCATTCATCAGCGATTCCATCCAACAACGGGTCCATTGTTCACCGATACTATTAATCACCGATCACAGTAGCGAACGGTAATGAGGGGTATCATTGCCCGGCCCAATACCCGATTAAGATACCCGACTAAAATTCACGACAAAGGCATGAGCCATACTTATTGTCTTATGTTATCACCGCCTGAAGTTCATACTCAAATTCAATGTAGATTTATATTTGAATGGGTGTGAATTTAAATCAAACATTCAAAATGTTTGATAAAGGTCAAATTGTTCAATAAATAAACGGCGTATTCTATTGGTGTGATAGCATCTTTTATTGAGCGAGCATCAAGTGACACATTCAACCAAAGAACAAATAGATGCGATGCATGTTGGCGTTATTGTGGCGGTAAGAGGGAGTATTGTTGATATCCGTTTTACTAATCAACTGCCAGACATCCACACCATCATTTACGCTAATGACGGTAAAATAACGTTAGAAGTGGCTTCTCAACTCTCGGCAGAAAAAGTACGCACTATTGCGCTAACACCTACCCAGGGTTTAGCTCGCGGTATGGTAGTGAAAAGTTCACAAGGCCCGTTAAAAGTGCCCGTTGGTCCTTCAATACTCACCAGAATGTTCAATGTGTTTGGTGAAGCTATTGATGGCAAACCCTTTATTAATAACACAGAGCGGCGCAGCGTTCATCAATCCCCTCCTCCCCTTGTTAGTATTTCCAGCCAGCTACAGATATTTGAAACCGGCATCAAAATCGTTGATGTTCTGTGTCCGCTTGAGCGAGGCGGAAAAGCGGGTCTATTTGGTGGCGCTGGCGTGGGCAAAACCGTTTTGCTTACCGAAATGATCCACAACATGGTAAGCCACCAACAAGGCGTAAGTATATTTTGCGGTATAGGCGAACGCTGCAGAGAAGGTGAAGAGCTTTATCGCGAGATGAAACAGGCTGGAGTGTTAGACAACATGGTTATGCTATTCGGGCAAATGAACGAACCTCCTGGAAGCCGCTTTAGAATAGGTCACAGCGCGCTAACCATGGCTGAGTACTTTCGTGATGACGAAAAGAAAGATGTGCTATTACTCATCGACAACATATTTCGATTTATTCAAGCGGGTTCTGAAGTGTCTGGCCTAATGGGCCAAATGCCATCACGAATGGGTTACCAACCCACCCTCGGCACTGAATTATCAAGTTTAGAAGAACGTATCGCCAATACACAAAGCGGTGCCATTACGTCTATTCAAGCAGTCTATGTACCTGCTGATGACTTTACCGATCCAGCAGCGGTGCATACTTTTTCTCACCTATCAGCAACCTTAGTACTATCACGCAAACGCGCTAGTGAAGGCTTTTATCCTGCCGTCGATCCGTTGCAGTCAAGTTCAAAACTAGCTACGCCTAATGTGGTTGGTGATAGACATTATCAAGTAGCACAACAGGTTCGTCATATTCTCGCCCAGTACAACGAATTAAAAGACATCATTGCCATGTTGGGGTTAGAACAGTTATCTAAAAAAGACCGAAATGTTGTGGCAAGAGCCCGTCGATTAGAGCGCTTTTTTACTCAACCATTTTTCACTACCGAGCAATTTACTAGCATGCAAGGAAAGTTCGTGACTATCGAACAAGCATTAGAAGGTTGCGAATGCATTTTAAGCGGTGAATTTGACGAGCATCCCGAAAGCGCGTTGTACATGATTGGCGATATTAATGACGCGATTAGCGGTCATAAAGCACCTAAAACAGCATCAGATGAGGCACATCATGCAGGTTAATATTCTTTTACCCAATCAAATATTTGCCCAGCTTTCAGGCATCAGCAATCTGATTGTTGAAACCCCTTCAGGAAGTTTTGGCATTCTGCCTCACCGTTTAGATTGTATCACCCCATTGGTGCCCGGAATTTTAACTTATCAATGTAATAACCAAGCGCCTCAATTTGTTGCTATTGATCAAGGGGTGTTAGTGAAAACGGGAAAGCAAGTCTCTATTTCCGTTAGAAGAGCAATAAGTGGGCAATCCCTTGAAACTTTGCAGCAGGCGGTTACCCAAGAATTTATTCATCTGGATGAAGAGCAACAAGCCCTGCGGGCTGTGTTAGCTAAGTTGGAAACCGGGTTTCTTAAACAATTTTCGTCACTGTCTAAGCAGTAGCTTAATGGATAAACCAACTGTCAATGCTAAAAACACTACACCGCGCCGCTCACACAGCATGTCTCATCATGTAAATAAGAAGGTGGCATTAAAGTTACATGCTAAGCGCCATAAACACCCAGGCGTATGGTTTGGGTTGGGATTAATGGGGGTTGTGGGTTGGTCTGTGGCACTTCCCACGCTGTTGGGTATTGCATTAGGCATTTGGCTTGACGCCAGTATTAGAGATTCTCGCGCTTATACGCTTATATTTTTGCTGGCAGGGTTAACGTTAGGCTGCTTTATTGCGTGGAATTGGGTTAGCAAAGAGTATGCAGCAATGCATAGCCCTACCGTCAACATGAAGGCCAACACTAAAGCTCCCACTAAGGCAAACACTGTGCCCAAAACGAAAACAAGTAAAGAAAACGAATAAGGAGCTACTTAGCAATGATACCCATCGACAATTTAAGTTTAACCTCACTTATTTTGCCTTTTCTAATAGGCACAATGCTAGGTTGCTGTTTTTTCTATGCCCTGTGGTTTACCGTAAAAAAAGGCATGAATGCCACGCATCCAGCGCTATGGTTCTTAAGTAGCTTATTGCTACGCATGGGGACGGCAATCAGTGTTTTTTACTGGGTGGGTAATAATGATATTTGGCGTCTATCAGCCTGCTTGGCGGGTTTTGTGATAGGCAGAATATTAATGACTAAAATCACTAATAACGCCAATCCTACCGGCGCAGAGAAAGGAGCGCTACATCATGCACCTTAGCCCGGATGAAATTATTTATTGGCAATATGACGTAATTAAAATGAGCGCTACGCTTGTTTTTACGTGGGTCATTATGGCGATACTGGTGGTTAGCGCCTATTTTATCACTCGTAACCTCAATAAAAAGAATCACCGCTCACGCTGGCAAAATGCCTTAGAAATAATAGTCATCACCATCAATGACCAAATTTCAGATGCAGGCTTAGATAAGCCGCGACGCTACATGGGGTTTCTGGGCACATTGTTTTTGTTCATTGCAATGGCAAATCTACTGACTATTTTCCCTGGATTTGAGCCGCCTAGTAGCTCCTTATCCACCACCCTTGCGCTGGCTTTTTGTGTATTTGTATCTGTGCCTTTTTACGGAATAAAAAACAAAGGGGTGAAACAATATCTACTTTCTTACACGGAACCCACGTATTTCATGTTGCCCTTCAATATTGTAGGCGAGTTGTCACGCACCCTAGCCCTTGCCGTACGCTTGTTTGGAAACATGATGAGTGGCGCCATGATCTTAGCCATTCTACTGGTTATTTCGCCGCTAATTTTTCCTGTTGTTATGTCACTGCTTGGCCTGCTAACCGGTATGGTTCAAGCCTATATCTTTTTTGTATTGGCATCGGTTTACATTGCCGCTGCCAGCACGGTTAGTGCGAAAGCCTCCCTTACCCTAACGCCACCACAACAAAAGGCAGAATAATGGACAGTCTTACGTTAATAGCAATTTGCTCAATTATCACCGCAGGTCTTACCATAGGTATTGGTGTGCTGGGGCCATCGCTTGCAGAAGGAAAAGCAGTTGCCAGTGCGCTAAACGCGCTTGCCCAACAGCCCGATGCGTCCCCCACCATTACCCGTACTTTATTTGTAGGGCTCGCCATGATTGAGTCAACTGCTATCTATTGCTTTGTAGTCTCAATGATTGTGTTATTCAGTAACCCGTTTTGGAATTATTTTATTGCCCAAAATGGAGGCTAAACCATGCCTATCGATTGGTTTACTGTTATTGCACAAATTATCAATTTTTTGATATTAGTGTGGCTGCTTAAGCGCTTTTTATACCGGCCTATTCTTGATGGCATTGATGCCCGTGAACATAAAATTGCTAGTGTTCTATCTAATGCCGAGACCCAAAAGAAACACGCAGAGAACCTTGAAGCTCAATATAAAGAAAAACTAACCAATATAGATGCTGAACGTTCAACCATTATTGAATTAGCCAAAGCAGAAGCACACAAAGCAACCTTAGCCGCCTTACAAGATGCAAAAGCACAAGCAGATGCATTATCAATAAAACGCACCAATGCGCTGAATACTGAAATTCAAATGTTACAAAACGAAGTGATTGATAAAAGCGTGAAAGAAGTGTTTGCCCTTAGTCGTAAGGTAATAAGTGAACTCGCAGACCTACAACTTCAAGATAAAATGTTCGACAAGCTTTTATCGCACCTTAAGGCCCTTAACGAAGCGCAACACCATGAGTTATGCCTAGCTATCAAAAAAAACCAAGGGCAAGCCACAGTACGTAGTATCGCCCCTTTATCACAACCACAATGTGAGCACCTAAAAGCATGTTTAGAAGACATACTAACTGACCAACCCTCCCAACGGGCTACGGAACAGACTGGCGGCGATAGCCTGACTATAACCCTCAACTTAGAGGTAGACCCTCAGTTAATTGCGGGTTTAGCACTTAGCTTTGGCGGTTGGAAACTCAGTTGGAGCGCTAATGAAATGTTGAGTGCATTGCAGTACGAGGTAGCGCTGTCTATTGATGCTCAGTATGAAGAAAATCGCGCAAATATGCCCGCCGACAACGAACACCATTCGTTAAGCGCTAACCGTTAAGGTCATAACATGAACGACGCTAACAACAATGCCTTAAAAAAACGCTATCAATATGTGTTCAATCAACTTGAGTATATTCGAGAATCGCATATTCCGGATGTCAGCTTACAAGAGATGGGCACCGTTGAAAGCGTATCCGCTGGCATTGCTATTGTGTCAGGCTTATTCGGGGCTGGCTTTGAAGAATTACTGCTTTTTCCAAACGATATTTACGGTATAGCATTTAATATTGATGAGCATGAGATTGGCGTCATTATGCTAGGTGACTACACTGCGCTGCATGCGGGTGATGAAGTTAAACGCACCGGCCGCGTAATGGATATAGCCGTGGGCAACGGGCTGATAGGCAGAGTTATCGATCCATTAGGCAATGCGCTAGACGCTAAAGGTAATATTGTTACTCGGGAGCGGTTTCCTATTGAACGACCTGCGCCAGACATTATGTCACGTTCCCCTGTTACAGAGCCTTTACAAACCGGGGTAAAAGCATTGGATGCTTTATTACCCATTGGTCGTGGCCAACGTGAATTAATTTTGGGCGACCGTCAAACGGGCAAAACAGCAATAGCTATCGACACTATTTTAAATCAAAAAGACAAAAACGTACTTTGCGTTTATTGCGCCATAGGTCAAAAGTCGGCGTCTGTAGCCAAAACCATCACTACATTACAACGCAACAGTGCCATGGAATACACGGTGGTTATGGTCACAGAAGGAAATGATCCCCCCGGGCTCGATTACATTGCACCTTATGCGGCAACCAGTATTGCTGAGTATTTCACGCAACAAGGTAAAGATGTTCTTATTGTTTACGATGACTTAACGCAGCATGCTCGCTCTTATCGTGAACTATCATTACTCCTTCGCAGACCACCTGGACGAGAAGCCTTTCCTGGAGATATTTTTTATCTGCATTCACGGCTTCTAGAGCGATCCACACACTTAAACGAAGCACTAGGTGGCGGCTCACTCACCGCCCTGCCTATCATTGAAACTGAAGAGCAAAATATGTCGGCTTATATACCGACTAATTTAATCTCTATTACTGATGGGCAAATATACTTATCGCCTACGTTGTTTTCTCTTGGTGTGCTACCCGCAATAGATGTAGGGAAATCGGTATCTCGTGTTGGCGGCAAAGCACAGAAACCAGCGTTTAGAAAGGTTTCAGGTGCCCTAAAGTTAGCGTATGCCCAATTCGAAGAACTAGAAACCTTTGCACGCTTTGGTGCACGACTAGACTCCGATAGTCTTTTGGCTATTGAACACGGGCTACGCATTCGAGCTTGTATGAAACAAGCGGAATCTCATCCCTTTTCAGTAGCCGCACAAATTGCCATTTTACTCGCCCTAACAAAGGGGTTACTTGACACCATTCCACTTAACGTAATTGATAGCGCGCAAGATTCAATCATTGATGGGCTTGGTACGCTAGCCCCAGCATTGTATGAAAAATTAGCGTCAGCACAGCCATTATCCGATGAAGAAAGCGACACTGTAATGACGATGATAAAGACAAAACTGGCAAGTGTGGCATCAACAGCAGATACTAAAACGACAACTGGCACGGAGCGCTGACGTGGGAGCTACTATGGCAGAGCCAATGAGTAAACCAAAGTACAGCGCTAGAATGGGCGAGTTAATATGGGCGAGCTAACATGGAAGAGCTAACATGGGAGAGCTAAGCAGCGGTTTACAACGCAAAATTAATAGCGCCACCGACTTGAAATCGGTGGTGAGAACCATGAAGGCCATGGCAGCAGCGAATATTAGCCAGTATGAAACGGCGGTGTCAGCACTTGATGATTATTACAAAACTGTACAGCTCGGATTAGTAGCTTATTTTCATAGTAATCAGATAAATAGCAAAGCAGTAAACTATTCAACAGTGAACAAAACAACGTCTTTAGGCAAGGTAGGGTTCATCGCCATTGGTTCTGATCAGGGACTAGTCGGTAAATTCAACGATGCCTTGGTTTCTCATCTGCTAAACACTATGAAGTCGCTGCCAGGCGAAAAGCGGGTGTGGGCTATTGGTGAACGTATTCAAACTCACTTAAGTAGTTTGAAGATACCTCTAGAGCAGCCATTTGCGCTCCCTAATTCAATTAATGCAGTAACAGGGTTGGTCACTTCATTGCTGCAAGAAATAGAAGCACTACAGCAAACAAATGAACTATGTGCACTACACATTGTATTTAATCGTAGTTTACCCAACGCAAAATACGAGACATGTACTCAGAAGGTATTGCCGCTTGATAGCGAATGGCAACAAAAGCTAACAGTAACGCGTTGGCCTTCCCGCTGTTTACCTCAGTTGCTTACTGATACAAAGAGAACGTTTAGTGCGTTAATTGGCGAGTATTTATTTACTACCTTGTATAAAGCATGCACTGAATCATTGGCCAGTGAAAACGCAAGTAGATTAACGGCCATGCAACGAGCCGAAAAAAACATAGAAGAACTTCAAACCGAACTTTCCCGACAATTTCACCGCCAACGGCAGCAAGGCATTGATGAAGAGCTTTCCGATTTAGTAAGCGGATTTGAAGCCCTGTCGTTTAAGCCAAGTGTGAAAGCCCGGCCATAAAATTCCCTAAGACACGTCCGGTCGCTTTGTTAATGCCACTTTAAGTTCATCTAAGTAGCCTTCAAAAGGCTTCCACTGCTGCATACCCGTTTTATATATAGGCTGGCGTACTTGTTCTGAACTGGGGGTTTTAATTACCCTTTTGGTTTCATAGAAAGACAAACAAGCAGGTTCAAATGGCAAGCCACAATAATCAAGAATACGATGTACCTGACCTTCTAAATCTTCAAGCACATCTTCGTGCTGCACGGTAAGGATGTGGTCGGGCAATACGGTATGCCAGTGGTTCATTAGCTTCTCATAAGCGCAATAATAACGGCCAATATCATCTAATGAATAGCTAAACTCCTGCCCTTCCCCGAATAGCTGCTTAAAGCCACTAAAACAACAATCCATGGGGTCACGTCTAGCATCAATAATCTTTGTGTTGGGCAAAATGCGTTTAATAAGCCCAATATGCACAAAGTTATTCGGCATTTTATCAATAAAGAAAGGAGCTGATTGACGATAAGCCTGGGTTTGCGCCATGTATTTTTCGCCAAGGGCAATGCACGCTTCATCAGATAAATCGGCAAGATTATACGGGTACGTTTTCTTTTGATTACTTAAACTAGAGGCAATGCCTAAAATATCATGTAGCTCCATGGTGCCATCTATCATAGAGTGAGACGCCAAAATTTGCTCTAGCAACGTAGAGCCCGCCCTTGGCAAGCCAACAATAAAAATAGGATCTGGTGCATCACAACCACTAAATTCACTCATTAATTCGGCATCGCAGGCCAATGCTTGCGCTTCAAGTGCCGCTTCTGTGCGGGTAATGTCGAATCGATGCGTGCGCTTTTTAAGGCTGTTACCTTTGGCATAATAGTCAAACGCTTTGTCGGCCTGCTTGGCATCTTCAAAGCCTTTCCCTAGTGCAAAGCAAAGGTGAATTCTGTCGTCTAGCTTTGTCGTTTCTAACGCTTCTTGAAGTTGCATAACCGCCAAGGCGTTATCATCAAATCGATAAGTTTTTGTGTTGGCTAGGCTCCAATACGCATCGCCGAAATCAGGTGCGAACGCGGCGGCTTTTTCATAAGAAGCAATGGCCTCTTTCACGTCTCCCTTCGCTTTTAACGCATGACCCAGGGCTACCCACAGTGCGGGGCGATCTTGTTTATCGGCCAGTAAGCTATGGTAAATACCAATCGCTTCTTCCAACTCACCAACCCCCACTAACGCGTGGGCCAAGCTAACTTTTATGGAAAAGCTTTCTGGCTGTTGCGCTAAGCGTGCTTGTGCAACTTTAGCGGCTTGCGGAAATTTACCTAGTTTTGCCAGTAGCCCTTGATAAGCCGCTTGGGCTTTATCGTTTTCAGGGTAAAGTGCAACACAGCTTTCTAGTAAAAATTCAGCGTCGTGATACACCTTTAGCTGCACGCCTAACTCTGCCAGTAGCATCATGGCTTCAGGGTGATGTTTGTTTTTGGCTAAAAACTGACGACAGACCTGCTCTGCTTTATGCAATTGACCTTCGTGCATAAGGTCGTGTGCGCCAAGCAAGGGTTTGGGCAAGCTTTGCAGGAAACTGATGTGCTGCTGCGCTAATAGAAGGGCTTGGGGTTGATTGTCACGCTTGTATATCGCTTCAAGTTGCTGCCATGCAGCTAATAACGCTGGATTAAAACGGGTTGCTTGATAAAAAGCATTGGCGGCTTCGCTGTGGGCATTGTCACGAACATAGCAGTAGCCCAACTCTTGAAAGCCTCTACCATAATCAGGGAACAAACCGACTAACTGTGAAAGCGTAGTAATAGCATTTTTGATATTTCCGGATAGTCGGTACGCCACTGCCATGACATACATGGCTTCGCGGGTTGCATCTTCGCTGGGTTTAGCATCAAGAAACTGCTTACTCTGCGCAATAACATGCTGATGATTAGACTGCATCAAACTTTGTTTTAACGCAGAAAGGGTTTGTTGTTCTTGTGAATTCATAAATACAGCATGCCTAAAAACATAAAAAAACGGCATACCCTAAGGAAAGCCGTTTTAGGTAGGTGTAACATGTTACATCAAACTCAAATTACACCAAAGTCAGATTACACCCAATGGGCTTAGTAGTAATCGTAAGAGAAACGAACACCAATAGTGCGTGGACGATTCGTTACTACCTTAGGTGTAAACTGCTGAGTATCAATATTTAATATCGCGCTTTCATCAAACACGTTATCAACATAAAGCTCGGCTTTCCAAACATCGTTAGTCACACCAACGGCTAGGTTAGCTAGCATGTAAGACTCTTGTACGTAACGGCCACCTTCAAATACGTCACCGTTAGAGTCGGCATAGGTTACCCCTTCGTAAACATCAGCATGCTTTTCAATTTTAAGGCCAGAACCTGTGCCGTAAATAAGTTGCGTTGCATCTTCCATTACGTAAGCGTCCATTACCATGCCAGCATAACGGTCACCCGTGTAGCTTACAGAGCCGTTAACATAACCACGCTTGTCACCTTCTAGCTCGAAGAAATAACGCGCGTTAATGTTACCCGAGAAGCCTGCAGAGTAAGGCAGTTCAGAACCTACACCCGCGGCAATACCTTCAAGCTCAGAATTTACGCTAGTTAATTCAGTACTTAGCAAACTGAATGCAGCGTTAATGACTAAATCGTCTGTGGCTAACCACGTAATATCAGCATCTATACCTTGAATCTCTGCATCACCAACGTTGTCGGTAAAGACTAAGAAAGAGATGTTAGTTGGGTCGAAACGTGACGTTTGTAAATCAGTAATTTCAGAGTAATACGCTGTAGCGTTTACACGCAGAATACCGTCTAAGAAGTCACCCTTCACACCTAGCTCGTAGTTATCGAGGGTATCTGTGGTTGAATACACTGGAATACGGAAGTTTTCAAATGCGCCACTTTGGTTTTTCGCCAAACCACCACCAACACGGTTAGTTACTGGCGGACGGAAACCTTCTGAATAGTTAGCAAACAATAGAACATCATCGTTTACCTTCCAATCTAATGAGAACTTGAAGATAGTATCGTCAACGGTAAGTACACCATCGCTACCTAACAAATCAGTTTCTAGCTGGCCACTGGCAATAGCAGCATTTACTGCATCTGGATCTAAACCAACTGCGGCTAACTCATCTGGGTCAAGTGAACCAAAGGCTTGTACACGACGGGTTACATCTACTGTTGTAGTAGAACCTGTGTACTTATCATCAATTTGATACCAACGGGCACCAACACTCGCGGTTAGTGAATCAGTAATGTCGTATTCAAACTGACCAAATACGGCAATTTGTTCAACGGTATGAGTAATATCGTTAACAAAGCTGATTTCAGATGGGAACGGTCCGCCATCGCTATTAATGCCATCAGTACCTACTAGGGTTTTTTGTAGGTTATTGAAGCCGTATTGTGTTAGCTCACCATCGGTATTGGCAATTTTGAACTGCCCTACTGTTGCTACTTCTTGGTCATCATAGAACAAACCAGCTGTTACACGCCAAGGCGTATCCATGGTAGTTACAAAACGAAGCTCGTGAGTTGAACGCGTTGTCGTTGTGTCTTCTCTAAAATACTTAGTAGGATCTAGACAGCGCTGATCTTCAGCTTCAACACCCGACTCATAGTGGTTACACACGTAATACGCGGCGAAAGCACCACCATTGGTGTAGCCTGTGTAATCAGCTAATGTATCGATTTCACGATCTAAATAACCACCTGTGTACACAAGGTCTAGTTTTTCTAAACGACCTTCTAGTGTCCACGTCGTTAAGCCGAACTCATCTTTGTTTTCTTCTTGAGCAAAACGAATAGCTGAACTTTCGCCTTCTAGAGTTGGGTCGTAAGCAAATACACCTTCTGTATCTAACGTTTGTTGGGTGTGCTGAACTAGCAAATCCCAATCATCGTTAAATTCATACAACAAACCAAAACGAGCACCTGTGTACAACGCATCGTTGAAGTCATCTTCTACTAATGCATCATTCTGAGGCGATACTACAGAGGCTTCTTCATTCGAGTTAACGCCAGGGCTAGTTACACGATTAGCGTCCATAGCAACAGGATCGGCAAGTGGGCCACCAGAAATACGGTCGATAACTACCGCACTGCCAATGTATCCACCTTCACCTGGCACGTTCATTACGTTATCAATCCAGCCGCCCTGCTTATCGTTATACGCCGCAACGCGGAAACCAAGCTTATCGGTAAGTGGCATATTGAAGTAAGCCGTTACCGAGTTACTCATTTCACCGCCTTTGGTGAAACCAATGTTGGTATCAAAACCAGCACCAAAACTGTTTAAATCGGGTTTATTCGTGATCAAACGAATTGTACCTGCCTGAGAGCTTGCACCGAACAAAGTACCTTGTGGCCCAGGTAACACTTCAACACGCGCAACATCAGTGGCGTAAACGTCTAGGTTACGGCCAGCCATGGATACCGGTTGTTCATCTACATAGAAAGCAACAGACGGCTGTAATGCTTGAACTGAAGATAACATGATGTTTGATTGGGTAGTTGCCGCGCCACGAATATAAATTTCGTTTTGGCCCGGGCCTGTGCCCTGAAACACTACGTTCGGAAGGAATTCAACGTAGTCTTGAAAATTATCAATGCCTAAATTTTCGAGTGCTTTTCCACTAAGTGCAGTAACGGCGACAGGTACATTTTGGATAGATTCGGCGCGTTTAGTGGCAGTAACTTCTATGGTTTCGAGTTTCGCTGGCGCTTCAGATTCTTGAGCGAGCAACGGTGTAGATGCCAATGCAGCGACAATTGCACAGCTAAGCTGAGTTTTACGCATAATGTGTGTTTTCCCTATTAGGTGATTTTTTATTCTTTGAGCTGTGTTTACTTAAAACACTTATCAAAAATAACTTATCTATTAACCCACAATCCAAGATTAATTTCTACTCTAACTATTATTTATTCACTTATACTTTAGTTATCCCCGTTCTATAACGTGTAATTATAAAAGCGCCAATCAGTTAAAGAATCAGTTCTAATAATTACAATCAAAGTTTATAAAAGTTGTTCCATGCGGTATATTTCAACGTAACAACTCTAATTCGACAGAAAAGAGAAAGGACGAGTATTAGCGTGAGCGAAACAGAGAACACATCACCTTTAAATAAACCCGTGTTTTACACGTCTTCTATAATCATAGCTTGCCTGCTCATTTTTGCAGCAGCTTTGCCTGAAACTGCAGATTCACTTTTCAAAACTATACAATCAGTCATTGTGACTAATGGCAGCTGGTTTTATGTACTTACAGTAGCCATTGTATTGTTATTTGTGGTTTATCTGGGCATGTCTCGCTATGGCGATATAAAACTAGGCCCCGACCACGCCTTACCAGAATTTAAGTTCACTACTTGGCTATCTATGCTTTTTGCTGCGGGTATGGGTATTGGACTTATGTTTTTTGGCGTCGCCGAGCCCCTAATGCACTTTTTAGCCCCACCGACGGCGCAAGCTGAAAGTATTGATGCTGTGCGCGAAGCCATGAAAACCACCTTTTTCCATTGGGGTGTGCATGCTTGGGCAATTTATGCTGTTGTGGCGTTAATATTGGCCTATTTTGCGTATCGCCAGAACCTACCGTTAACGCTGCGCTCTGCGCTTTACCCGCTAATTGGCGACAAAATTTACGGATGGCCAGGCCATGTTGTCGATATTTTTGCCGTTACTTCTACCGTGTTTGGTGTTTCAACATCACTAGGGTTAGGCGCATCACAAGTTAATGCCGGCTTCAATTACTTATTCGGCTTACCTTCAAATACCACTGTTCAAATATTAATTATGGCAGCGGTTATCGGCTTAGCGGTCATCTCTGTAGCAACAGGACTAGATAAAGGTATTCGTATTTTGTCTGAAACCAACATGGTTTTAGCCATTTTACTGCTTCTTATTGTTCTAGTGTTGGGCCCAACCGTATTTTTACTGCAAGCCTATATGCAAAATACGGGGGCGTACTTATCTGATTTAGTTAGAAATACGTTCAACTTATTTGCCTATGATAAAACCGATTGGATTGGTGGCTGGACCATCTTCTACTGGGGCTGGTGGTTAGCGTGGGCACCTTTCGTAGGCTTGTTTATTGCGCGTATATCATACGGCCGTACTATTCGAGAATTTATCTTGGGTGTGTTACTCATCCCATCTGCCTTCACGCTTTTCTGGATGACTGTATTTGGTAATGGTGCTATCGACCAAGTACTAGTGCATGGTAAGGACATATTAGCCACCATGGTCAACGAGGATAGTGCTGTCGCGCTATTTGTATTCTTAGAGCAGTTCCCGTTCTCATCGATATTAAGCTTTATTGCCGTAATAATGGTAATCGTGTTCTTTGTAACATCGTGCGATTCTGGGGCAATGGTAGTAGACATGCTATGTTCGCATGGTCGAAACGACACACCGTTGTGGCAGCGAATTTACTGGGCTGTTGGTGTAGGTGTGATAAGTGCGGTTTTACTTTATGCGGGTGGTTTGGGGGCACTTCAAACCATGACAATTGCCTCGGCGTTGCCCTTTGCAATCGTGTTACTCATAGCGATAGCGGGGCTATTGAAAGCGCTACGGGTTGAAGCCTATAAGCGTGAAAGTTTACAAGTGCTTGCCGGAACGCCGCAGCATAATGACGGTGATAAAAACTGGAAAGACCGATTAGAAAACATAGTGACCTTTCCCGATGAAGCGGCAGTTAGGCGCTATTTACAGAAAATTGTGAAACCCGCAATGACTGAAGTTGGGAAAGAGTTCGAAACACAGCAATTTGAAATCGTGATTGATGAAACCGAAGAGGCGTTAATGTTAACCGTCACTATGGGAAGCGATCCTGATTTTGTATACGCAGTGTACCCTTCGGTTACTCATCAGCCAGAATTTGGCCCGAGTGACATGCCAGAGGTAGACGAAGGCGAAAAGCCCACGTACTATCGCGCAGAAGTTCATTTAAGTGAAGGTGGTCAAAACTACGACATTATGGGATGGTCGAAGATCTCAGTTATTAATGACGTTATTGATCAATTTCAAAAGCATCAACACTTTATCCATTTGCTTAACTAGTTTGGGTGAGGGTTGCAGATTTATTAGGAATAAAATGCGAAAAGAAGAAGAATTGTTAGTTGCTCTACGGCGCGTGATCCGCGCCGTAGACCTACGCAGCAAGCAATTGAGCAAGCATGTTGGGCTAACAGGCCCACAATTATTGGTAATGCAAAATATTCAAGAGAAGCCGGGTATTATGGTGCGAGAAATCGCTGAAAACATAAACCTGAGCCCTGCGACCATTACCAATATTCTTGATCGCCTAGAAGGCAGAGATTTAGCAACCCGTATTCGAAGTACACAGGATAAGCGCAAAGTTGGCGTATTCCTTACTGAGAAAGGAAAGGTAGCAGTTGTGAATGCTCCTCGCCCACTTCAAGAACACTTTGTGGAACGTTTTTCGCAGCTTAAAGAATGGGAGCAAAGCCAAATGGTTGCTACTGTTCAGCGAATTGCGAGCATGATGGATGCAGAAGATATTGACGCATCACCATTTCTTGAGCTTGGTAGTATTTCGGAAAAACCTAACTAAAATCGTTAATAGGTTATTTCGCTTAAGCACATTTGCGATAAACAAAAACAAAACAGCCGGCATATGCCGGCTGTTTTTATTTGTACTCACGGAAACATTTAAAACCTTTAGTGCCCATACCCTCAGTTTCCAACCAAGGGTTGTGACTAACGCTTTAGTCAGTATTTTTATCCGCAGCTTTCAGAGGATTAACCCTGCCGCCAGTCACTTTATCGGCGCGGCCTTCTTCTTTGGCTTTTTCAGCGCGGCGTTTTCTAATTTCTTTCGGGTCGGCAATAAGTGGGCGGTAAATTTCTATTCTGTCGCCATCTTTGACCGTGTCGCGCAATTTAACCACGCGGCTCCAAATGCCTACTTTGGTGCTCGATAAATCGATATCTGGGTATTCATTTAACAGATTTGAAGCTTGAATCACCTCTTCTACGGTTGCCCCCTCTTCTATCGACACATCAACCAAAGACTGCTTAGTAGGAAGTGCATAAGCCACTTCAATATGCATTAAGCCTTCACTCACGCGTAAACACTCCTAGCACGTTCAGTGAACGCAACAACCATATTCGCTGCCAAGTTATTGAAGATTTTGCCAAACGCCATTTCTACTAACTTATTGGTAAATTCAAATTCAAGGTTTAACTCTATTTTACAGGCTTCGTCAGATAACGCTGAAAACGTCCAACCGCCGGTTAAATAGCGAAACGGCCCATCGACAAGCTGCATATCAATACGCTTACCTGGTTCAAGTTCGTTATGGGTAGTGAACCACTGCTTAATGCCTGCTTTTGCCACTAACAATGAGGCTTTCATGTTTTCACCAGATGCTTCTAAAACCTTGCTGTCTCGACAACCTGGTAAGAACTGCGGGTAAGCCGCAACATCATTTACCAAGTCGAACATAGCCTGGGCGCTGTGTGCTACCAATGCACTGCGTTGTATACTCGCCATGTACTTCACTATATAAATACCGAAAGGCGCATTATACCATAGAAAAAATACCACAGAAAAAACCCTTCTCTCGTCTTCGCTTTTCCCGTTTCGCCCCCACATCGTTATGTAAGGTCACAATACCTTTTTGCACTAATTAATATTAGTAAATGAACTAATAAATATTGCTATAGGTATACAGACATTCTTACGACAATCAGTATAATAGCGAGCATGAAAAAGAATAAAGCCAACAAAAACACCACCGGTACCATCGCGCAAAATAAAAAAGCGCGCCACGACTATTTCCTAGAGGACAAATTTGAAGCAGGTATTCAGCTTCAAGGCTGGGAAATAAAAAGTATCCGCTCAGGTAAAGTTAACATTTCCGATTGCTATGTGATTATTCAAAATGCCGAAGCTTATTTGGTAGGTTGTCGCATAAGCCCGTTAAACCAAGCATCTACTCACGTTGTGTGTGAACCCGAACGTGCGCGTAAATTGTTATTGAAAAAGCGCGAACTAGACCGACTAATGGGTGCAAGAGACAGACAAGGTTACTCTATTGTAGCCACGGCCATGTATTGGAAGAAATGCTGGGTTAAGTTAGAAATCAATCTTGCCAAAGGTAAGCATGAGCGAGACAAACGAGACTCATTGAAAGATCAAGACTGGCAACGTCAGAAAGAAAGAATGATGAAACACAGCGTTTAACGCTGTGTTTTTCTTTTAGCTGCCCCTCTATCTATTGGATTAGTTATTGGGCTATTTACTGGACTGGTCTGCACTAACATTACTTGCACTAGCTGAACTAGCGGTAACATTTTTGTCATTACTGCTTTCTTGACTAGTAAGCTGAACACTACCATTTTTAGCATTAACATCACGCTTAGTCATCGACTTGCGATGCATCATATCAAGTACCAAGCTCCACAATGGCGAAGGCGAACGCAGAGTTGTTAAGTTATTACCTAAACGCCTTAACTGACGGCGAACCATAGCCATGTTTGCTAAACTTGCTAATGACTTATCTTTCCACGTACAGTGCGGAATAACACCCGAATAACGCCATTCTTGCTGCCACTTCTTGGCTAAATCAGGCGTAATGGCCAACGCACTGGCTAACCCCACCAAAGAACAACCTTGCTGAATCACTTTTTCAGCAACTTCAGCCCGCTTTATACCGCCCGTTGTCATTAACGGAATATCGGTTTTGGTTTCAAGGGTGTGCGCAAATTCAAGAAAATATGCTTCACGAGCAAGGGTAGTATCGTCTCGAGTTTGCCCTTGCATGGCTGGCGCTTCATAACTACCGCCTGACAATTCCACCACATCAACACCTAGCGCCTCTAAACGGCGTACCACTTCACAGGCATCATCAAAACTAAACCCATTGCGCTGAAAATCAGCAGAATTAAGTTTAACCATAACAATAAAGCCACTTGGGCATACCGCGCGAATTTGGCTAACAATATTAATCAGTAAACGTGCACGATTAATAATAGAACCGCCCCACTCGTCTTGTCGCTGATTGGTTAGTGGCGATAAAAATTGGGTGAGTAGATAACCATGGGCCGCGTGAATTTCAACGCCATCAAAACCCGCTTTTTGCGCTTGCACTGCCGTTTCAACAAAGCGTTTGCACACATCGTGAATGTCTTGGCAAGTCATTTCTTTTGGAACGGCAAACAGTTTTGAGTGTTTACCCATCTTAAGAGGTACAGCCGAGGGCGCAATGGCTTTACCCTGCATGGCTTTAAATACCTGACGACCAGGGTGATTAATTTGCATCACCGCTAACGCGCCATTGGATTTGATAATTTTAGCCCAGCGCTCGAACGGCTCTAAGGGAGAGTTTTTATCTAGTACAACACCACCTGGGCCTGTCATCGACTCGCGATCGACCATCACGTTGCCCGTAATAACCATGCCCAAGTTCCCATGCGCCCAGTACCGATAAAGGGTATACAGCGCACTACCAGGAAGACTGCCCGCACTCGACATGTTCTCTTCCATCGCCGCTTTTACGAGACGATTACGTACCACTACCCCGCAAGGTAAGGTATAAGGGGTATATATTATTGAGTCTGAAGGCATTGGCACATCAATTGTAATTTTAAGCCGGTACACTTTAATGGTTATCGCCGATAAATGCATCTTTTGAAAGCAAAATATAAAGAAATCATTTAACCGCAAGCAAGTTATGTTATACTGCGCTTTCACACTCGGGGCTGATTAGGATTCGACAGGATCTTGGAAGCCGGAGGTGCATGCAGAGGTGCGGCTGGCCTCTTAAAAAAGCCGCATACAAATAGTCGCAAACGACGAAAACTACGCACTAGCCGCTTAATAACCGGTATAGGCCCTTCCACCACAGCTTTGTTTGCTAGCGTGGATTCGGAAGGTCATCCAAGCAAACTAGCGAGGGAAACTCTCCTGAGGTTGAACCGCGAAATAGTATCGGGACAGCTACCAAGAACCCTGTTTGTCGGGGTCTAAAGTAGTTAAAGAAAAGACAAACTAAGCATGTAGTACCAAAGGTAGACATTTTCTGGACGCGGGTTCAAATCCCGCCAGCTCCACCAATTCCAGATGCGGTCTAGAACCTTCTAGACCGCTCTATCCCTCTAATAACGCTGCTTCCAGCGAATCATCACTTTCTACTAATTCGGTCTCTCAGGGTCTAAATAGGGCTCAAAAGTGTCGTGAATCTGTACTCGACTGTCGCGAGACTGTCACCTGCCCTAATGAATTGACAAGTGGTATTGGTACACGTGAATGTCACCTTTTTCGCAAAAAAATATTCGATTTCATATCCCCTCTTGCTTATGACGCTGCGCATAAGTACCTCAAGCTTTCTAAACAACATGACTATGTACAAGCCAACCGCTTCCTTTCCAGCCTAAATAAACACCTTCACTTAGCAGATCTAAACCTAACTTCTGACATCAAAGAACTCAAAGCCTTTGCTAAATCGAAAGCTATGGAATGCTTGCGCGATACCGCCGATTTAAGTGAAGCCCACGCACTCTGTCTATGCAAAGCCAAACTACTTAAATACAACATCAGTCTTCCTGACGACATTTCAGCCACTGAGGGCATTATTCAAGCGCGTTCAGAGAAATTTTGGTTCAACAAGCTGAAACGAATTGCCAGCCAAAAAGTAGAAGAAATACGTCGACAGTTAGATTTAGTGAATCAGAAAAAAAGTGCTTATTGCAGTAGTGACCGATTGCGCCAATTTAAGTGGGAAAAAGAGCAAGCCCTTGAGTTTATGAAATCTAAATGGTTCTGCAGTGCTGATGGTGAGTTTATTTCTATGCTGGATGCTTATCAGGCAAACGTATCTAATCCTGAAGTAAGAAGAGCCGAATTGATGGTTCGAATAAAGGGAACGGAAGAGTATTCTAAACTGCTAAACCATGTGGGGTGCTTTTATACCATCACCACACCATCCAAGTTCCATTCACACTACCAATCGGGTAAGCCGAACCCTAAATATTTAAATTATTCTGTTAAAGATGCTAATGAGTATCTTAATGCCCAATGGCGCAAAGCTAGAGCACAGTTCCATCGCGAAGGAATAGAAGTGTTCGGCTTGCGTGTTGTTGAGCCACACCATGACGGCACACCACATTGGCATTTATTGCTATTCACACCGCCAGAACAGTTGGCACGTGTAACAAGCATTTTAAGGCATTATGCAATGGAAGATGATGCCGACGAATCCGGCGCGGACAAAAATAGATTCAAAGCAGAGCCAATAGATCCTGAAAAGGGTTCAGCGCAAGACTATATCGCTAAATACATTTGTAAAAATATTGATGGTGAATTTCTAGATACCGACAACTACGGCAACGATGCGAAACAGTCTGCATCAAAAATCACTGCTTGGGCATCACTATACAATATAAGGCAGTTTCAATTTTTAGGGCTGCCTTCGGTTACGTTATGGCGACAGTTAAGAAAGTTAGAATTAGAAAGTAGTGACACACCATTAGGAAAGCTTCAAAAAGCGGCAGATGAATCTGATTGGCTTTCTTATTTAATAATGATGGGTGGCGCAAACGTGAAGCGTATAGAACGCCCTTTCTCCCTCGAGTATGAAAATCAAATTAAAACGCAGTATCAACATTGTGAATTAAGCACCCTTTCAAAACACGCTTACAACCAAAAGCCAAAACACATCCGTTTCACTGAAGGCACATACGCTATACCAGATAAAAACTGGCAGCTCTTTTCGTCACCCGCTGAACGAGTTGACAGCCCGCCCTCCCAACGGGAAGGACGGGCTGTCGACGAAGGCTCAGGGGGTAGCCGAAGGCGACTGGGGATTTCCCGTGAGGGGAAAGCCCCAAAAGCCGAAGGCATCTTGGACTTGTGTAAATAACTGTACTGAACAAAACAAACTAGAGACAAATATGAAAATTGGTAGAAATGATAAATGCCCATGTGGGAGCAACAAGAAATACAAGCATTGCTGCGCTAATAAAAATGTTACTCGGGAAAGCAGTACTCCGCTATCTATGTCAGAGCAGCAATTTCTCGGTTATTCACGAGAACGCTTGCCCGAAGAGTCACCATTTGATTTATCTACAGATGGCCTCTGCTGTTTAGTAATGACATTAGATAGCCGAAAAGCAAATACACTGAATGAAATGCATAACACTGACGCCTTTATTAGCGGCATGGTTATCGTTACTTCTGGTGAATGCTCTAATGTGCAAATGGCTGGACCGTTCGGTTCATTAGATGAGGCTTTTGAATATTCACGTATCGAGCATGGCGCTATCAGATTCCACAGCAAACCCGAATTCATATAAACCGCAACGCATTATTCATAATGATCTTTAAAAATACGGTCTTGTTTTTAACGAAGGAATGTTCCCTCCTTCGTTATATGGTCAAAAGAAAACACATGTTCTGACGGTGCCACCCTGCACTTTCCAACGAACCTATTATGAAACTCTCTGCTCTTTTCAATTAGTAGGTCTTCCCCACAAACTGAGCATTTCGCTTCAATCGTAACTGCTTTCATGCATATAGGTGCGTTAGTTTGTCCTGTCGCGTTAATCGTTAGTAGCTTATTTTTTGCTAATTTTTTAGACCAAAATGCAGGATATGTCGTTATCCCTTTATTAAGTAACTCGTGCAGCGTCTTGAAAATGATACCTGCAACTATGCCAAAAATAACCACACATGTATTAGTCGTCTTGCTGCCCCACTCTACCAATCCAATAAGCGTGTAGAGTGTTAGTACAATCGACGTCAGTAAACCTATTGCAACTAATATAAGCTTTCTTGGAGTTAGAATCAGATTGGAAAAAGGTTTAGCCCATGGCAATGCATCATCAATATGTGTGACGACGTACCGCACCTTTAGGGCATTTGAATTTCCTGTACCAGTCGATTTCACAGAACCAGTGCGAATTCTCCACTTCGTAGGAATGCCACCTTTCGAATTCACGCGCTCTAGTCTAAGTGGGCTTAAATTTTTTTCTGTAAGTAATGCGTTCAATGAAGATGTTTGAGCAAAAAGCTTTGAGAGTTTTTCTTCATGCCCTTTCATCCAGCGTCTTGCTTTCTCTGAATCGTCTTGCCCATTCATAGACTTATATATTTCTGCAGCAGTAAAGTAAAAATGGGATTCATCAGCCGCATTTTGTCGAATCAATCGATGAGTTTGTTCTATTAGAAAAGCCCCAATTTCTTCACCAACTATGTTCGGTAGGTGAACACTAAAAAACTGCAACGCTACGTCTAACGACTTCTCTAGATCTTCAACATCCTGTTTTTCAACAACTTCCATATTTTCACTACCCGTATGTAACCCGTATGCCCCCTGTTTTAGCAGACCAATCAAGACCAATCTAGTACTTCGTTTATACGGGAGTACAAATTTATGAGCGGATTAGTAACAACAGACAAACTTTCTGAAATGACAGGATATTCAAAAGAAGCAATTCGAATGAAGGTGAAAAAAGGTGTTTGGATAAAACAGCGGCATTATCTAAAAGCGCCTGATGGCAGATTGATTTTTATCGTTGAAATGATTTACCAATGGATGAAAGGAGAATAACAAAATGAGTGTTAAAGCTGTAAACGGCGGATATGTAATAGACTTCACTCTTAACCATGAAAGATTCAGAGAAACGATACCCGCCCCACATAATAAAACCGCTGCAAAAAGAATTGAGGAACAAGAAGCTATTTACAAGATGGCGATTTCACTAAACGACAAAGCAATTGCGAGTCGCTTTCCCAACAGCAAGATAATGCAAAAAGCTTTTGATAATGGCTGTACTTACACTATTCACGATTATTCAAACATTTGGTTTAAACAAAAGCAGCGAAACTGGTCACATACAACTATTCGGGGCTATACACAAAAATACAATTCATACATTAAGCCTAATTGGGGACACCTGATTTTAAATGAGTTTAAAGCTAGTATGTTTGATGAATGGGCATCTGAATGCTTACTCTCTGGTAAATCAATTAATGAAACTCGCAATGTGCTTAGTCAGATCTTCAAGCGTGCATACTTTGATGGTGTAATCGACTCAAATCCAGTCGAACGCATTGAAAGGTACAAACAAAAAATTAATGAACCAAAGCCCTTCAATAAGTCTGAGATCAAAAAAATACTTAATGCGTTACAGTCCCCCTATAAAGAGTTTTTTCAATTTGCATTTTATACAGGCTTGCGGACTGGTGAATTACTTGGACTTCGTTGGGAAGACGTTGATATAGAAAAACGTTTGGCACACATACGGGTTAATATTACTTCTGGAAAAGAGAAAGTACCTAAAACTGCTGGAAGCATTCGAACTATAGAATTGCACTGCTTGGCATTACAGGCTCTTACATCAATAGAATCATCAAAGTTCTTTAATTCGAAAAGAGTATTTATTGACCCAAAGACTATGAAAGAGTACAAATATGCTGACGGGTTACGTAAATACACTTGGAAACCTGCTCTTAAAAAGCTAAATATTCCTTATCGTTACCCTTACCAATGTAGGCATACTTATGCATCAATGATGCTATCATCTGGCAAAAATCCTATGTGGGTTGCAAAGCAAATGGGTCATGCTGATTGGGGAATGATTCGAAAAGTTTATGGAAGATGGATAAACGAGTCTTAGTTATTTAGTCGTATTTCTTGTACGATTCGGCACAAGAACACAACAAATTCTTTGCAACTATTTTTTAGTTGCACTATTATCACATGGAACCGATGCGAGTACGGAAGTGGGAAGTCAAGACAAATTCAAGATTTACATACAAAGAATACCGGTACCGAGCGACTGCAGATTTTCTAAACTCAGTAGCTTTTTACAAAATCTCGGTTTTACATTACACAATAGAGGGAAAACCAGCGGGAGTAGGATTATTTTCTTCGATGAATCAATGAATAAAATTATCCTTCATAAGCCGCACGGCAGTGATCCCGTTTGTCAAAGTGCACTTAATGATGTTGTACAGAAGTTGAAAGAATATGGATATTTGTAGAGGTGCGATATGAACGTTTTAGATTATAAAGGGTACATAGGCTCAATAGAAACGTGTCTTCATAAGAAAAATCTTTATGGGAAAATATTATATATTAACGATCTAGTTACCTTTTCAGGTGATACAGTATTGGAACTAGAAGCAGAGTTTAAAAGTGCTGTTGATGATTATTTGATAATTTGTGAAGAATTAGGAGCTGAACCAGATAAAACATTTAAAGGTTCACTCAATGTTCGGCTTGGTAATGACTTGCACAGGCAGGTTGCTTATCAATCCGAAAGGATGGGCATTAAAATTAATGACTTTATCAAAAAAGCCTGCGAGGAAAAATTGATAACTAGAGATGTGATCAATTTGAATGTTACGCACATCACAAGGACTTCTACTACTCAAGACGTAGTATTTGGAGAAGAAGCTACCTTTAGTTATGCTAATAAATCAATCTCAGCCAAGAATGTTGATTATGATTCAAAGGACTGCCATTAACTAATGAACATTCAATTAGATTTACTGAGATCAAAGCTCTTACATTCATCATTCGATGATAAAAGATTAGATGTCTCTAACAAAAAAGGCTTAGTTAAAAGTTCTTTAGCAATTAATTTTGAAGAAATCGATACTACTGAAGACTCGGAAAATAATGTGATCGAATTACATTTTGAGTCTAAATCCGAATTAACTGGATTTGTTGGTCATGATTTAGAAGACTCAGAGATTGCGTTCTCCTTAACTCTCGAGGCAGTTTCTTCATTCACTGTTGATATAACTTCTGTTTCAAAGGATGTAGAGAATACTGTTCAATCCTTAGTTGAAACCGACTATGTCAGATATCTAGTTATGGCGGCATGTAAGCAATTTCACATTGAACAGGCGGGACAATTGTTAAGGTCAACTAAGTTTAGTAGTGTACCGGCTCAATATTCTGGTGACATTAGCAGTGACGAGAGTTAGCTAAGCAATTGAAATCATGAAAATAGTTACGGGTTCAAATCCCGCCAGCTCCACCAATTCGTATTAAGCCCCTATTTTAGGGGCTTTTTGCTATCTAGCCCACTATATCCTAAAGCTGTAGCAGAATTCCCCCCACTATTACCTCACTAACAAAATCAGAAAAGATAAAGCGCTTACTGCCCTCGACGAAGATTAAACTATTTATACTCTTTTCAATTTACTAAATTTCATAGCCAAGCTCGTGGCATTAGTGCTATCACTCGGTTAAACGTTCCAAGGTTTTATTAAGTGTTAGTACGAGAATACCGATACCTATTCATGGGATGAGAGCCCAGATGTAGACGTGACGATTGAAATAACCAGGCTCTAAAAACCGGCCAAAATACAATACACTTTAAGCATCATCCCAGTAACCAGAATGAGAAAAATTATGAATGACACATTGGTCGGTATTACTAATTGAGCCTTATTAGTTCTCCTACTAGAGAACGATACGAGAATGATCAATCTGATAATTTTAGCGTAATCTTAACCTTCCTATTTAAACCTTCTTATTTATACCTTCTTATTTAAACCTTCTTATTTAAACCTTCTTATTTAAACCTTCTTTTTTAAACAACTAATAACAACTCAATTAACATTCCTCCCCATGCGATGAGCAGCCCAAGTATTAAGATGAAATGCAGAACTAATCTTAAGCAGGTTAAATATCGCACTAACAATTTAAATATTAGCTTATCCGATTCAGAAGATGGATTTCTGAAGTTTTACACCTGAAATTACTGCATGAAAATTACGCAAAATAAACAAAATTTGACCGCCAGTTTAATTAACACCTAAAGATTTTTCATTTTTCAACCAAAAATCCCGCATATAACAAAAACCTAATGTTTAAATAAAAATCAACAATAAGTTAATACTCCCAAAAGGGTTATTCATTTCTTCGTAAAAAATTGATTTCGTCTGCTCATGCTCATTAGAATGCGCGCCCTCTTAGACACAAGTATAACTTTGAACACAAAATAACCTTTTAAGGCTTGCCTAAAATTTGGCCTTATTTGATAACAAGCACGAAAATTTAATTTACCAGGAACACACATGAAAAATATTGCAACTGCTGTTCGGTTAGCATTGGCTGGAAGCGTCGCGTTGACCTCCGCCAACGTATTGGCGCAAGACTCTGCGACCAGTGGCGCCGATGTCGAAAAAATTCAAGTTACAGGTTCACGTATTTCTCGTCAGGGCGCAATTGCACCTTCGCCGGTTACCGCTATTTCTGGCGAGTCACTGCTTAACTCAGGTGCGATGAACATTGGTGAGGTGCTTAATGAACTGCCCTCTTTAGCTAACACGTTCTCGCTTGGTAACTCAGGACAATTTATTGGTACTGCGGGGCTAAACATTTTAGATCTTCGCGGTATGGGTACAGACCGCACATTAGTGTTGGTCGACGGCAAACGCCACGTATCTTCATCAGCAGGCACAGCCGCAGTTGATACGAACACGATTCCAACTTCATGGATTGAGCGTGTTGAAATTGTAACTGGTGGTGCATCTGCTGTTTACGGTGCCGACGCGGTTACCGGTGTAGTTAACTTCATTCTTAAAAAGAATATTGAAGGGTTCGACATTAGCGCAACCCAAGGTTTTGCGCAGGAAAACGGCTATAAGAACGATAAGTATCAAGCGTCTTACGGTTTCAACTTCGACAACGACCGCGGTAACATCGCTTTTGCAGCTGAATATAGCTCACAAGAATCGTTAGATGCGCTAGACAACCCGTGGACTGCCACGTCTTATCGTAACATGAGTTTTGAAAGCATCATGGGTTACGAGCGCAGTGAAGACCAACTAGATTCAACCGCATACCCTGATGATATCTACACGGCTAACGCCGGTTACTACGTGTTAAATAACGCAGGTGTGTTCGGTGATGGAACCAAAACTTTCAACGCTGACGGTTCACTTAAAGACATTTATATTGGCGAGCAAGTAGACGGCGTTTTCTGCGCTAACTGCGATTTTTTCAACCTTGGCCAGTTCACGCAACTACAGCCTGAGTTTGACCGTACTAACGTAAATGTTAAAGGTAACTACACACTAAACGACGACACCACCGTTTACGCGCAAGCTAAATACGCCCGTACTCGCGCCATTTCTATGGGGCAGCCTGCTTTCTTCTTCTATAGCGATGAAACGACTATCTCTCGAAACAACGCATTCCTAGACGACAGCGTTGCTGAGTACATGGACGCAAACGATCTTGATAGTATCGTGCTAAACCGCATGATGACCGACTTAGGTCGTCGTACAGAGGCGGACGAGCGTGAAACTTATCGCTACGTACTTGGTGTTGAAGGTTACATCAATGATGAGTGGAACTACGAAGCATTCGTAAACTACGGTAAAACTGAGCTAGAGCGTGAGAACCGCAACAACCTGATTCTTCAGAACTTCTATAACGCAATAGACGCTATTGAAGACGACAATGGTAACATTGTTTGTGCATCAGGCAGTGCAGATGGCTGTGTTCCGCTTAACATTATGGGTTACGGTCAGCCTTCACAAGAAGCTATTGATTATGTGAATACCACCTCTGTGGGTAACAGCACAATTGAACAGTACAACGCTGGCGCAACGATTGCGAACTCTGGTATTTATGAGTTACCAGCGGGCTACGTAGGTTTTGCCGCAGGTGTAGAATATCGCAAAGAGAAAAGCGAAATTGAAGAGCCTAATAATGCAGTTGGCACCTTCTTCAATGTTCTTGGCGAAGACAAAGGTGAGTATGACGTATCTGAAGTATTTACAGAACTTACTATACCGCTACTTGAAGGCCTTCCAGGCGTAGATATGCTGACGTTCGACACGGCCGCCCGTATTGCTAACTATTCGTCTATTGGTAATGCGAAGAGCTGGAAGCTTGGTTTAGATTGGCAGGTTTTCGAAGACTTACGAGTGAGAGCGACTAAATCATCAGCGCTTCGCGCACCAAATATTAGTGAACTATACGGCGAAGCTAGCCAAACGTTCTTCAACGTTGACGACCCATGCCGTACAGACAACCTAGATAACCTTGCCAACGCCGACCAGCGTATCGCAAACTGTAACGCATTAGGTGTTCCAGCAGATTTTAACTCTGAGTATGACTCAGCCACGTTGGAAGGTGTAAACGGTGGTAACATTGACCTTCAAGCGGAGCAATCTATCTCTAAAACACTAGGCTTGGTTTACACACCTGGTTGGTTTGAAGGCTTTACTGCTACTGTCGACTATTGGGAAATTGAACTTACCGATGCAATTACCAGCATAGATGGTCAAACTATTCTTGATCGTTGCGTAGACTCTGAAACAGGTATAGATAACCCATATTGCGGCCTTATCGACCGTGATTCAGAAACAGGTGAAATCACGCAAATTCGCAGTTATGCGTTGAACATTGCGGGCCAAGAAGCAAAGGGTGTAGATTTCGAACTAGGCTACGACTTTGATGCGCTAGAAGGTGCCTTTCGTACAAGCCTGATCGCAACCTACCTAAAAGATCGCAAAGAGTTCCCATTCCAAGACAACCCAGACCTATTTTACCAATACGCGGGCACTGCGGGTGAGTCTGATTGGCAAGGTGTATTCACGCTTAATTACAGCCGCGGTGACTGGGAAGCAAGTTGGAAAACTCGCTACATTGAACGTGCAAGCCTTTACGATAATCAAGAGTTAGCTCTCAACCCTAACCCGAGTAATCGTATGGAACTGCCATCATATGCAGTTACTGACGTGACCGCAGGTTACAACTTCGCGAATGGCGTCAGCCTAACCGTGGGTATTGATAACCTGTTTAACCGTGCACTGCCTACGGGTACCACTGGTACTGGTTCAAACGATGCTACATACGACAATATCGGCCGCTTTGGTTATGTAACCGTAGCTTATAAAATGTAATTTGCTTTTTATAAGGTCAAGACAAAAACCGGCGTTTCTTCGCCGGTTTTTTTATAGGTAACTCACGCAGCTTACAATGATTCTGACAAGGTTTATTGGCCTTACGCTGATGCGTCTATATTGTTACTGGTATTTTAATTGCTAAAACAAAACATACGCGGTTATTTCTCTTTCAAATCCGAATGCGCTTTTCCTTACTTTTTAATGATGGAAAAAGTAACTCACTAATTTATGTTTTTCCTACATTGCTATCAAAAATGTTGCGGTGAGTGAATAACTAAAAAAGCTATCTGGGCACTTGACCGATAAAACTAAGCTATCTGTGGCGCTAGCAATAGAAATATGATGCATTCCTAGCATATAATACCTTTCCTAATAAGAATTCATTGCTTAATGCGAATACCGGTTTATCTCTAGGTTTCCTTTGGCTCAAAACATCCCTACTACACCAAGTTGCTGTATCGAACGTTAACGTAAATACGTTAATTGCTTTCTATCGCGCAATTTCTTACAACGTATTTGTGATTGCTGAGGCTTACATTATTCCTCACCATCAAATTTTAAGGTATTTATGTCTGCATCACCTTCAAACCCAAGCGCCGTAGTTTGGCCTATCTTCGTAATGGCGCTGGGCACATTTGTTTTAGGGCTTACAGAGTTTTCATCTATGTCGATGTTACCTCTTATCGCCGAAACTTATGCTGTCACGCCATCAATGGCCGGCAATGTAATAAGCGGCTATGCCATTGGTGTGGTCATTGGCGCGCCGTCGTTTATGTTACTGACTAACAAGACCAACAGACGCACTTCTCTGATCATCTTTGCAGCAATGATGTGTATAGCTAATGGCTTAAGTGCTATCGCCTCTAGCTTGCCAGAGTTGGTGTTTTATCGTGTATTGTCTGGTTTGCCCCACGGCGCTTATTTTGGTACTGCGTTATTGATTGCCGCTAGTATGGCTCCTGCTGGTAAACGCGCCAGCTATATGTCGATGGTGTTTGCTGGTTTAACTATTGCCACTATTGTCGGTGTGCCCATGGCAACCCTGATAGGGCAAAATATGAGTTGGCGAGTGTGTATGGCGCTAGTCGCGGCCCTTGCGCTCATCACCATCGCACTTATTTATATGTTCGTGCCTAGCAGCCCAGTCACCACGCCAACGAACTTACGGGAAGAGTTTGGCGTGCTTAAGAACAAACTCGTATGGTCAATTTCAGGCATCATATTTGTTGGCTTTGGTGGTGTGTTTTGTATTTATACCTACCTTGCCGATACCATATTAAACGTGACTAACTCGCCAGAAGTAACCATTTCGATTGCCATGATGATGTTTGGTATTGGTACCACTATCGGTAATTGGTTTATTAGTAAACTGGCTGACAAATCTCCTCTTCGTACCACAGGTATTGCGTTGCTATGCAGTGTTGGGGTGTCTGTTATATATGTGTTTGCGGCAAGTAATATTTGGTGGCTTTACCTTACGGTATTTCTGCTTGGTGCAAGCGTGGGCTTAGCCGCCGTTATTCAGTCGATGTTGTTAGATGTTTCACCCACGGGGCATGCAATGATAGGTGCGCTTGTGCAGTGCGCATTTAATACGGCAAATGCTATTGGCCCAATGCTGGGCGGCGCACTATTGGCATCGGGCGCTAGTTTCAACGAAACAGGCTATGTATCGGCTATGCTTTTCTTTGGTGGGTTTATCATGTGGGCGCTTAGTTATTTACAACTGCGTAATCGCAATCCTGCCCTTGCTACTAGCTAAGTTATGTAATAGTGGGGTAGTTTAGGCGCATAAAGTGCCTTTTGACTCCCCACACATCTATAATACTCACTTGCTTCACTAAATACGAAAACCCAAACCTAAAAGGTTCGGGGCTTATTGTTTACGTCGCTAAAACCGAGACGCTTTTGCATTATTAAAATTGGTGTATAATTGAACCTATAACGCACCAAACTATAGTTTTTATATGGCTAATCGTCAAAGTATCAGTATTAATGAACCCAATGCAGAGTGGCTCAAGTTTCAAGTTGAAAGCCAAGAGTATGCAAGCCACAGTGAAGTGATTAATGATCTTATACGGCAGCGACGTAAAGAAGAAGAGGCCGATTTAATTCGCACTAGAGCATTACTGATTCAAGCCGAACAAAGAATTGAAAAAGAAGGCTACAGCAAGCTTAGCATTGAAGACATAAAACAAGCTGCTCTTAATAAGAAAGGCTAACCGTGGCTAAGTACAAGCTATCGCCAGATGCTGCGGACGATATTGAACGTCTATTTCTTTTTGGTATTGACCGATTTGGAGTCAATCAGGCTACCAAGTACTTAAGCGGATTAGAAATTCGTCTGGATCAGATAGCACATACACCGGCCACCTACCCGAAAGTCTCTCACATTCGTCCAGGATATCGCAGAAGTGTGTACGGTGTGCACACAATTTATTTTCGTACAATTGAAAGTTGCAACCAAATAGAAATTAGCCGGGTGATTGGTCGAGAGCATTTAGAAGACCTTTAGGGGCAGTCGTTTTTATCAGCTTTTCTATTAATTAACGAATAAGAACTGAAGAAATGAGGTCAGAATACCTTTACTAGCAAAAGCACTCTGACCCCACTTTCAATATCAACTACTAAAACTGGCTCTCATCAACCAACTCAAGCCAAATGGGATTGGTATAGGCTTTACGGCCTTCGTTGTCTTCTACCACTAACGCTACCCAGCCCGAAACTTGTGGAACTTCAAAGCTAACGGAGTCGTGATCCCCAGTAAGCGTTTTATCTTCAAGCACTACGCTGTTCCCGGCACTTTGCGTATCGGTAGCAGTGGCAGCGCTATCACTACCAATCAACTGCACCGACTTAAGCCCATTTACCGCCACCAAATCGAAAGTAATCGTTCGCGCTTGTGCCTTTGCTAGCTTCATTGTATCGCCAAACATTACGTTTTTAGGGTAAATGACTGGGCCGTAAGACACGTACGAATGGCCATCTTTTGCGGCCTGTGCGAAGCCCTTAGCCGTCGGTTTACTGCCGGTATATACAAACAACCGGTTTAAGCCACTGGTTTGGTTTAACACATCGTGAGTGTCTGATCCTGCGGTAAAATAGTAGGGTAATCCTTCATTCCAAAACTGATGCGCTTTATCAATAGTTGGCTCGTTATTCACCACGGCATTTAACTCAAATAAATCTATGCTAGGGTTAAAGCCGCCCGGCGCTGTGCCTTTATCTAAACTGCTTAAATAGCCATAAGGTATGTAGGGGTGATTTGACGCAATAACGGTAGCGCCCATACGCCGCACATCTTCAATAATGGTATGTATATCATCTACACCTGGATCGACCGTTAATTGCGCGCCACTATCGATAGGAAATGCGTTGAAATGACCCCAAGACGGCGACACTTCAATAGACGGTATAAAGGGCACATCGCGTGCATCGGCTAGAGTTTGAATGGTGTCGTTATTTTTAGTGGAATCATGATCACTTACAAATAACACGTTTAACCCAGCGGCTAGTTGAGAACGCACCAGATTTGTCGGGTTTGTTGACCCTTCTAATACATCGGCATGATGGTGCAGGTCGCCTGCGTACCAACCGTATTTCGTAGGGTACGTTTTTACATCAATAGCACTTGCTAAAGTCGTGGTTTCATTTGCATTAACGCTTGCCGAAATCAAAGTTCTTTTAGCGTTAAAGCCCGCGCCATGTGAAACGCTTAATTCGTATTCCCCTGGTGCCAAACCAAATACGGCGTTGCCAATATTATCAAGGTCGGTAAAGAAGGTTCGTGCCCCTAAATATTCGATGAGTGGTTGATTGCCCTGCTCTATTGTAATCTTTGCATCTATGGGCTGCTGACTCTTCCCATCGATTACATTAAGGCTTATCGCACCTGGGGCGCGAAGCGCATCGAATGAGAGTTTCTGCGTCACGTTCTCTTCAACGGTAATCAGGCGCGTTTTACTGTCTGAATGTTGTTTGCCCGTAGCGTAAACTTCGTAGTCGCCTACCGGTAGCGTGAAATCCACATTCTTGCCGTTACCCATGGCCCACATATAAGGCACACCATTTTGCGACACTATAATGGCGACTTGCTCAACGGTTTGCCCTTCCTGTGTACTTACGTGCGCTTCTATTGTTCCACTTTTAAGTGCCTTTCGCTTTATTTCGGCACTCACAACGGGCGCTAAGTTACCACGGGGCAATACCTGATAATCACCCGAGAAAGTCATACTTTGTGAAGGACTGAGTGTATGTGCCGCGTATAAATCACGTGACTGATTTCTAGTTTCACGCATATAAGGTGCGTGCAATGCAACCGCCCATTCTTCGTCGTAACCCACGAAACGGTCTGATAACCATACATTTTCAGATGATTTTTCGGTAGTGTGACTACGAGGAACCGCGAATTTGTATCCGGAATCTGGCCATAAGGTGTAGCCTGAAAGCGCGTCGATATCGCTATCACCTTTATTGGTCATTGTGGTTTCAACATGAATAAGATCTGAGCCCTCAGAAAGGCTGTACGTTGTACTTATTTCAGTTTCGCCAAAGTCTCTTTTGATATTCACGACCGCTTCTTGAGCAGTGTCTTTAAGAATATCAATTTTAGTGTAGGTATTAGGCCAACTTGACCAATTATTTGGAATGAAATCAGCAAAAGCAACGCGGTCATTGCTAAGTGTTCCATCCTCTTTCACATTAGCAATGTCAACTATACAGCCTCTAGCTACGCCCCACGGCGGCGCTGAATCTACTGCAATAGCGAATGCGAGTTGATCGTTTTGAATGGTTAAATCTTCGTTGGAAATAGCATTCCCATGTGGAATAGCCGTTTTCCCTTTTGTGATACTAACCGAGGCATGACTTGCATGTGATAAAAGACTCCCCGATACCAGTAATGAAATACCCAATAATGCAGGACTTAGCGTCGAAAACTTCATGAAAACACCTTATGTGGTAATACAAGTCGTTTGAGTGAATGGCGCATGAAAAAGACAGCAATAGCGCGTTAGTACGTAAACCATGCGAAAATATTTAAGAATAAAGCCGCAGCCAGTAAGCCTGGTTGCGGCTTTATTATTTTTATTCTAAAGCGCTATTGAATAGCGCTTTTACACCTCTTGAATTACATCGCAACGCGCACGTTGAAAGAAGCGATGCGAGGGGCACCAATCCATCCAGCGTTTGCAGCAATAGAACCAAGGTAATCTTCATCGAACACATTGTTTACAGTAAAGCTTAGCTCTACGCTATCAATGCTACCGCCAATGTCGTAAGCCGTTTTACCTAAATACAGGTCGCTTACAATGTAAGAGTCAGTTTCTTGTGTATTAGCTTGGTCTAAGAAACGCTCACCAACATATTTTGTGCTAAAGCCAGCGTAAAAATCACCTTTGGTGTAATCAAAACTAACCACAGCCATATCTTCTGGCGAACCTATCACGGTATTACCGCTTACGCCTTCGTCAGTATAAGTCGAGTCGTTTTTAGTATATGAAACATAGATGCCTAATGAATCGGTAATGCTGTAATCAATTGATGCTTCAATACCATCAGATTCAATACCACCGTCATTGATGTAGCCGCCTGCAGCAGATTCTAAGAAATCGATACCATTCACGTCTTCGTTACTTACAAAGGTGATGCGGTTTTCAAATTCAATCGTGTAATACGTTAAGCTTGCGTTGAATCCAGGCGTTGAATAACGCAAACCGAAATCGATATTGTCTGCGGTTTCTGGCTCTACCGTACTGATATCAGTGTCGTCACGCTCTAATACCGCATCTTTAACCGCTGCAAAGTTCTCTGCATATCCACCGAAAAGCTCTAAACCGTTAACCGGTAATGGTGCAACGAAACCAGCAGAAATAAGTACATCTGAGTCAGACGATATATCTAAGTTATTTTCAGGGGTAAATTGGTCTTCTTTAGACACATCAACGTTAAACTGCTTTGCCCCTAAACGAATTTTCGCAAACCCTGCATCAAGTTCGTTTTCAACATAGTACATAAGGGTTTCAACAGGAAACTCTCGGTCGTACTGAATCCAATAAGGGGTGTTTTCGTAGCGAGCGCTTGTTGAAGCATCAATGGTTTTGTGCCAATCGCGGTATTCGTCACGCTGATAATCTTCATACCAAAAACCACCACGAACTACGTTGTCCATATCGGCAATGGTTGTGTTCCATACGAAGTCACCGTTAATACCGTAGCGCTTTTTGTTGTAATGAGTGTGACGGTTAGAGCTTACTGCAATAGCGCCTTGCTCATAGCAATTTGGATCAACTTCAGCGCCACCACCACCGTAAGGTGAACTGATTGAGCTGACACAGTTATCAATAGGTGAAAGGGCTTCGCCAGCACTATTAACAAAGTAGATTAGGCCTAAGGTGCTGCCGCCGTTTACGGTGCTTGAAGTATTTAATTCAGAGTTTGCATTACCTGCGCCGTCATCAGTTACATCGGCAATATAGTATGGGTTCCACTTACCTGCACCTTCGTTTTCGTGATAATAAACGTTAGTACTAAAATCAACGCTTCCTACTGAGAAATCGGCTTTTAGATAGGTAAAGAAATTCTCGCGCTCGGTAACCCACCCTTCGCGAAACACCTGATCTTGATAAGGAATACCAGACCACGTATCAGTTAGTCCATCCCATTCCGGGTTTTGAGCATACTGGGCTAACCCATAAACACGTTGATAAGTGTATTCTTGTGCATCGTCGTAACTCACGTAGCCCGTAAGGTCTACTTCACCTATTGTGCTAATGATTTTACCTTCTAAATGGTCACGGGTATTAGTCACTGACCCATCCATGTAATCATCATTTTGCTGAGTAGATAACGAAATCCATGCAAACGTATCTGGAGCAATCTCGCCGGTATCGTAACGAACATACACTTTACTGGCGTTGTATTCTGCAAATGTAGTACTTACTGTTAATTGCTCATCCAGCGCAGGTCTAATGGTAGTAAAATCCATTGTTCCACCAAGAGCTTCATTCGAACGAGAGCTAATGTCAGCGGTACCCTGTGAAACAACAGTGCCACGTAAGTTTTCGGTATCAATATATCGGCTGGCTTTAGTACCACCACCGTAGTTAGAGTTACCGTTGGCAATGCCATCAACGGTCATCCCAATTTGCTGAGAGTCAAGGTTAACCTGAAAACCACGAATTGAAATCGTAGTAGACCATTCATCAGAACCAAACGGGTCGCCTTCAGTTACCAATACACCTGGCAAATTGTCTATAAGTGCCAATGCGCTAGTCATCGGGGTTTGTTGCTTTTTCATTTCTGTTGAAGTTGCACTGTTAGCGTATGAAACATTACGCCCAGTTACTAATATTGATTCAACATCTTTGTCTTCTTCAGCTGCTTGCGTTTCTGCTTCTTGAGCTAGCGCATGCATTGACGTTAATGACGTCGCTGCAAGTACAGATAAAGCGATTAAGCTTCGTTTTTTTGGCACATAAGTGTTCATAAAACTCCCGTTGTGTGTTGTGTTTTATTTTCTGTTATTAGATAGATAGTGATGTTTTTATTTGAGGCTCTTACGGCCCTGAATCTATTTTTGTAAAATCGATTTCGTTGTCTTCAGGAGAACTATCGATATTTTTTACGGTTTTTGGTTTACGGTACAGCATGAAAAATGCGCAGCTGAAAAACAGGCCGATGACTAATGCACCTACCCACTGAATTTGTAAAAACTCTAATTTAAACAGCAGAGTTAGTAAGGAAAGCATGACTACATTCATAGCAATGTACTTAACCCTTCCGAAGCGCTTCACCGTTAAATTTAAATTGTCTGTATACAAGCGAATAAGCGAATCTAACGAGTTAATAACAAATACAATTCCTACAAAGGCCATCGCAAAGTTCTTCAAACCAGTGGTGGGTATGCCAGCTTCGTGATATTGATAAATAACGCTAAACCACACCGCAATAGGTATTGAAGGGAATATCAGCATGGCGCCTAGCACTTGATAGGTGCGTAAACCTCCTACAAAACGCGAAGTGAACTGCCCAATCATGATGCTCCATGCGAACCACCAAAATAAGTAAAACTCGTGGTATTCGTTTAGCGGCAACACGAAGTGTTCAATGTTTCCAAAGTAACTGCCTATGAGTTCCAAATTATGTGTAAATGCGGCAATTTGGCTGTCACTTCCCAAAAAGGCGCCCGCCCACATGAAGCCAATTAACGCGATAAATAACCACGTTGTAGAGATACTCAGTAACCGTACATATTTAATGTCGGTACTGGAGTAAACCGCAAAACAGATAGCCGCGAACACGATGAAATAGAAAGTAGGTATGATGGACTCGCCATCGCCGATCGCGGGTAAATACCAGGGTAAATTCGACAGTAGTAAAAATGCGGTAAAGGCGCAGGTACCAATAATCACCACGTTATTAATGAATTTAACCAGTGGTATTTCGAAGAACTTAACCTTGGGCTCTACCACGCAAAAATAAAAACAGGTAAGAAAGTAAAAGCCCCATATTAGAAAGCCCCAATAGCCAAACTCAATGGCAATAGGGTTAGTAAAGGCGTATTCAGGGTTCGCTGCTATGTTTGCATAGCCACCGAACTCGGTAAGCGGAAACATGATTAGGCCAACGTCTAGGCCCGAGGTAAATAGAATGGCGATAAAAGTGAAAAGCCTAACCGGGGTGATACCGATACACTTCACATTTCCCCATTTAACAAGAATAACCACAATGGCTAATAGGGTGAAAATGATCCCAGCATTAAGCCATAAGGTCATTACTACCTCCCCAAAACAATCGATAATGCTTCATCTTTCTTCCTGTTGTTATATTTTTCATACGTACCAAAAATGCCTTTTTGGTACGTGTAGGCCGCTCAGATTAAATCGTTGAATTACGCTGAACCGTTTCCCAATTATTTGATGTAGCAACGTTAACCGGTGAATGTGCTAGCGCAGGCTTGCCCAGTATTAAATCAGCCGCTTTTTCTGCCACCATAATGGTAGGCGCGTTTAAGTTGCCATTAGGTACTGTTGGGAAAATTGAAGAATCCACAACACGTAGGCTCTCAATACCATGTACTTGCGTATTGGAATTCACTACTGCCATGGCATCTTCACCCATTTTGCACGAGCAAGACGGGTGATAAGCGCTTTCAACCGCTTGGCGCACGAAGGCGTCAATTTCTTCATCGGTTTGAATATGCTTACCAGGTTGAATTTCATCTTCTCGGTAGTCGTCAAACGCGCTTTGTTCAATGATTTCACGGGTTAAACGCACGCAGGCACGAAAGCCTTCAATGTCGTCTTGATGCTGCAAGTAGTTAAATTGAATTTTGGGTGCGTCGGTAGGATTAGCCGTTTTAATAGTAACGGCACCGCGGCTTTTAGGTTTGTTGTGACCAACATGCACTTGAAAACCATGTCCATCAAAGGCACTACGTCCGTCGTAACGCATGGCCGCTGGTAAGAAGTGATACTGAATATCTGGCCATTCAACACCAGGCTTCGAGCGAATAAACGCGCAAGACTCAAAATGGTTGGTGGCGCCTAACCCTTTGCGGGTAAACATCCAACGTGCACCAATTAGTCCTTTTGAAATCAGCCCTAATTTACCGTTAAGCGTAATAGGCTGTTTGCACTTATATTGAAAGTAAAACTCCAAGTGATCTTGTAGGTTCTGCCCTACCCCTGGCAAATGGTGCTTAACGTCAACGCCTGCTGCTTTAAGCGTTTCGCTGTCGCCAATGCCAGAAAGTTGTAAAAGGTGTGGCGAGCCAATAGAACCGGCACTTAACACCACCTCTTTATTGGCTTTTGCGGTAACACGTTTACCGTTTACGCTGTACTGCACACCCACCGCTTTTTTACCTTCAAGTATGACTTTTTCAGCCAGGGCACCGGTAACAAGCGTTAGGTTTTTCCGCGATTTAACCGGGTCTAGGTATTCACGGCTAGCCGAACTGCGCACGCCGTCTTTCACGGTCATGTGCATTGGACCAAAGCCTTCCTGCTGGGCGGCGTTATAATCAGCCGTTGTAGCGTAGCCCGCTTCCTTTCCCGCTTCTATAAAGGCGGTGTATAAAGGGTTGGCCATTTCGTTGCCATTGTTAACCCCTAAAGGGCCCTTTCCACCACGGTAGTCATCATTACCTAAATAAAATGACTCGGCTTTTTGAAAATAAGGTAAACAAGCTTGGTAGTTCCAGCCTTGGGCGCCGTGTTCTTCCCACTCATCGAAATCTTTTGCATGGCCGCGAACGTACACCATACCGTTAATTGATGAGGAACCACCCAATACCTTACCTCGTGGGCAATGCATTTTGCGGTTATCTAGAAACGGCTCTTCTTCGGTGTGGAACTGCCATGCATATTTGTCGGTATTCATGGGAATAGATAACGCCGTGGGCATTTTAATAAAAATGCTTTTATCACTGCCGCCGGTTTCTAGCAAAAGCACGTTATTATTTGCGTCTTCTGATAGTCGGTTAGCCAACACACACCCTGCAGAGCCAGCACCCACTATGATGTAATCATATGCTTGCTTACTCATTAAAACGGGCTCTCTATGTCGGTCATGCCCACATATACAGATTTGGTCTGGGTGTAGTGATCTAGCGTTTCAATTCCATTTTCGCGGCCAATACCAGACTGCTTATAGCCGCCCACTGGCATTTCAGCCGGTGAATTACCATAGCTGTTTATCCAACAAATACCGGCTTGCAGCTTATGGATAACGCGATGTGCCCGTTTAATATCTTTGGTAAACACACCTGCAGCCAAACCTAAGTGGGTATTGTTAGCACGCTGAATAACATCGGCTTCGTCTTCAAACACCAACACACTCATGACTGGGCCAAAGATTTCTTCTTTAACAATAGTCATTTCGTCGGTGCAATCGGTGAATACAGTAGGTGCTACAAAGTAGCCGTTTGGCGCTGATTCAGGGTTAAGCGTTGTACCGCCCGTTAGCACGGTAGCGCCTTCTTCAACACCTTTATTGATGTAGCTCATCACTAAGTCTTGGTGATTTTTAGAAATAAGTGCGCCTAAATTCACGTTTGGATCGAGCGGGTCGCCAGCCACTATGTTTTGTTCTGTACGGGTTTTAAGTTCGTCAATAAAGGCTTGGTATACCGATTTATGCACGTAAACCCGTGTACAGTTTGTGCAAACTTCACCTTGGGTATAAAAGTTACCCAGCATGGCTGCGCTTACTGCTTGCGATACGTCGGCGTCTTCAAACACCAACAATGGCGATTTACCACCAAGTTCCATGGTGACGTCTTTTAATGAACCGGCTGCATTCGCCACTACCTTTTTGCCTGTACCGACTTCGCCAGTAAAAGACACTTTTTCAATATCTGGGTGTTGGGTTAACCATTGGCCAACTTCTGCTGCACCTTGTACAACATTGAACACGCCAGCGGGTACGCCCGCTTCAAAGAAAATTTCAGCAAGTTTAATAGCACCTAATGGTGTTTCTTCTGAAGGTTTAAATAGTAAGGCGTTACCTGCCGCTAAGGCTGGGCCAGACTTCCAACATGCAATTTGTAATGGGTAGTTCCAGGCACCAATACCTGCACAAATGCCAAGTGGCTCTTTACGTGTATAGTAGAAGTCGTCGCCTACCATCTGCTGTTGACCTACTTGCGTAGGAGCAAGGCCAGCAAAGTACTCAATGACATCAGCACCGGTTACAACGTCTACACACTCGGCTTCTTGCCAAGGTTTACCGGTATCTAGCACTTCAATTTTAGCCAGCTCATCATTTCGTTCACGAAGTAACGCTACCGCTTTTAATAGAATACGGCTGCGCTCAACCGGTGTCATAGCAGACCAAATAGCAAAGCCTTCTTTTGCGCTTGCTATTGCCGCTTGTTGTACCGCTTCGTCTGCCACTTCAACATGGTAAATAACGTCGTCGGTAGCAGGGTTTTTAACCGCAAACGTCTCACCACTGCTATTAGCAATGAACTTGCCGTGAATAAAATTTTGATAAACTGGAGTCGTCACATTAAACCTATTTTGATAACTATCAGCAGCTTAGAACCCACTGATATTGTTCAAATTTACTTCGTCAGGCGTGCTTACCGCTTCACGCAGGCCTGATCGCTCGAAATAACACACATACCGCTTAATTAACGTCTTGAATCCGTTATTTATGCTTAAAACGTTTACAAACAGCGTTTTCACTAACGCCTACAAATGCTTTGCAACCGTTATACAGCGGCTAACTGAAAGATAGATTAAAGAAGCCCCTCTATTGTGTATTGAAGACTAAAAAAGAAATCTAACTCTATCTGAGAAATGTGTATTTTTTATTAATTGATCGTTCAATAAAAATAAATACTAAGGGATTAACACTAATAATTCAACGTTGACAAAGGCTGAATTTATTTAAAAATGATTTGAGCTAAATCTAAGGCGCTTTGTTTGAACCCAAACACAAAGGTTAAAATGCGCACAATACGCTGTTTTATTAGCTTAATTCTTTCGATTTAGATTTATTTATATACAATTTAAAGGGGTAGTTATCATGGCCTTCGAGAACATTCGCTTTTTAGAATTACCGATTAGATTGAACACGAACAATTCCTTACACTAAGTACCAGCCTATAAGAAGATTACAAAACAACCAGAAAAATCCGAAGAAGTTAGTCTTATTTCATAAGAGTATTTCATAAGTGGACAGACAGAATTGTTTAGTTCGAATGGTTTCAACGTGTAGTAGCGTGCTATCAGTGGCGATATTAGTGCAATTTAATTCGTAGTATTCTTCGTAACAAAACCAAAATAGTGCATACTTTCGTAAGAAGCGGTAACACAGTGATGAATAAGGCGAAAATTACCTAAGTGCACAAAATTAAACTCACGCAAGATGAAAACCTGTCTTTTAGAGTCGATTATCAGCTATTACCGAGTGATCATCAGCGTCTCGACCTGTTTTTTTCACTGCCTGATGAAATGGGTATTAGCTCGAAGACCCTTACCGAAGAACAGTATTTTCACCACAGTATTCAAAACCACAGCGCCTATTATTCAGATCAGTTGCATGTTCCTTTGGTTCGAAGCCGCTTTATCAGTCAGAAAAAAGGCGAGCAAAGTGATTACCGCTTAAATTTAAACTTATACTCGTATCAAATCCGTACCGCACTCGACACAGACGTTAAGCAAACGCTGAAGATTAAAGATAGCAAAACGTTTTATCCTCAAGCTATCGTGCTAGCAGAGCAAACCTCAGATCTGTTAAAAAAACTTAGGCGCTACACCCCTTCTGACGAAAAACTCCGGGCGTATTTTGAGAATGCCGATAATTATTTGAGTTGGCAGGTAGAGCAGTCTTTTTTAAAGCTATTATCCTCTGCCCCTAAAAGTAGCGATTATTCCAGTGAGCGGAAATTTCTTTTCGATTTTTGTAGACGAGAAAGTCAGTACCGCGCAGATAATCAGTACAATTCGCAGATTACGTTAGATGACCCAAACCGCATTACGAACAAAATGCGGCTATTACAGCGTTTAATTGAATACGGTGTGGTATTTCAAAAGAAAACGAAAAGCCTTAATACTTATTTAAACCGCTTGGTTAAAGGTACGGTAACCGCTGTGATCATGGCTGCAGTGATGGTTTTAGTGCTAAACGCTCGTACTAATTTCACTGAGGTGACGGTGGCCTTCGTAGGTATTCTGGGGGTTATTTATGGGCTACGGGAAATCTTTAAAGAAGACATTACGCGGGTAATTTGGAGGCGTATTCAAAAAGGTTTACCGAAGTGGAAAATTATTTATAGCCACAGCGTAAATAAAAGCAGAATAGCCACCCAAACTATTTGGCTTGAATACATTCGTAATAGAGATTTACCTAAGCAGGTTGATAGACTGTATCAAACCCGTAGGCAGCAAAACAAACAAGCCGCTCAGCTGTTACATTTTCGTAGTGACACTCGCGTAAATGCGAAAAGCTTCTTGCCAGGTTACGATGATATACAACAGCGTATTTATTTTAACCTCACCCCTTTTGTTCGCTTTCTCAAAAAAGGCGAAGGTAGGCTGTATTCGCTAGAAAACAATAAAATTACTAAGCAGGCTGTAGAGCGACGCTATCAAATAAATGTAGTGCTCATGCATACTGACAAGCAAAAGCACCAGCAAGTACAGCGATTTAAGATAACCCTAAACCGCTCTACTATTATCAATATTGAAGCGCTGGAAGTACGTGAAGCAGATTAACCTATTACCAATCGCCCACTATTAATCAGCCCTGCGATTAACCCTATAAAACCAAGAATAAGACCACCGTAAAGACCTAGCATGTTAGAAACATTCATTGATTGCTCATATTGAATGTTTTCCCCTTTGAGCTGTCCGTGCTGTTCATACTTTATATCGGAAGATGGCGTATTTAGTTTCTGCGAAGTCGAGTAAATAATCTGATGAGCCCGCTTTGTTAAAATTGCGATACCTGCACCAAACCCGCAGTAGGTTAACAATGGAATTATAAATCCAGTAGACAATTCATAAGAGGCCGCAAATAGCATACCCCAAACAAAAATCCACACTAAGGTGTAATTACGCACCCGCTTAAGTTTTTTCTTATCAGGCTCATGTTTCATGTGACGTTCGGCTAACTTATGTGATGCAATTACCGCTACCATGGCAACAAGCGCACCTAACATAGCGCCACTAAATACCCACAACACTTTACTCCAAAGACTGTTAAATACACCGCCTTTAGAAGCACTTCCCGTAGCCCCTACGGCTACCGCCGCAGTTGCAGATTTAGGGTTAGCTAATAAGGTTAGCGTCATTGAAGTAAATGTGACCGTAGGCGTTGTGGCAATAATAATGCGACTGAATTTGTCCAGCGTTAGGGTTTTAAGCATGGCTCGTGCTCGCGAAAGCTTTTTTCTTACTGCAGCATCAGAAATATCAAGTAATTGCGCGACATGTTTTGTAGAACATTGCTCTCGATAATATAACAACACCACTTCTCTACTATCCGATGGCAGTTCATCTATAAGGGCTGCGATTATTTTCTTTGTTTGCTCGTCTGATATCTTAGTTTCCAGCGCATCGTCACTTTTACAGAAACTTGCCAGTATATTTTCGCCCTCATCACCTTTTATCGATTTCGAAACTTTATTGTCTCGTAGATAATTAATGGCCATATAACGCGCCATTTGGCGTACCCAAGGCATAAAGCTTTTGGGGTTGGTCAAAGTAGATAGATTTTGCCAACAGTTAATAAATACTTTTTGCGCTACGTCTTCGCTAGCATCCATGTCTTTTACAATACCAAGCGCAATTGCACTTACCGTATTTTTGCTTGCATTAATTAAGCGCTCAAAAGCTTTAATATCTCCACTTTGCGCGGCAATGACATCTGAAGAATACACATCCATGCGCTTACTCCTTTCCTATAAACTGTGTTGTCTGTTGCAGTAACCATGGCAAATCATCGTACATAATAAAATGACGAGATTGTGTGTTCATCACCACTTTTGCTTGCTTAGCATTGGCAAATTGTTCTGTGTATAACTGTTTAACCATCTCTTTACTGTCATTATCACTAAACCCGCCACTGGCTCCGAGAAATAGTATAGGAGTATTACTGGAGGTTATAGCCGACCGTAAGTCGGATGTCATCAAGTCTGCCATTATTTGCCCCACTGTCTCTGGGTGCGAACTTGATGCCATAGACAGCACTTTAGCTTGGTTCAATTCGCTGGTCGTTTGAACGTGGATACCTTGACGTGTATACGCGCTTAACTGCTCTTGATTCATATTAGCGTACTGTGATTTAACGCTCATTGCATAAGGTTCTGCCTGTGCTGCTGTGACCTTATTACTACGAGTAAAAATAGGGGTAATAAAAGGCAGGCCATCTACTGAGACCACTTTACTTACTCTTTCTGGTAGCGCAAGTGCAAGCTGGTAAGCAATATGACCTCCCATGCTATGTCCAACGACTATCACATTATTTAAGTTATTATTTTCAATATACGATACCAGCGCAGCGGTAATTTTTGATAACCGATTATTTGGATAAACTTTGTTGTCCGCAAAACCCGCCACTTGGGCAAAGTGGCTTCGATATTGCCCCTTATAGTAACTACCAAGCTCGTGGGATAACTCTGACCAAACTGAAGCGTTAGACATTAAGCCAGGTATAAATAACACGTTTAGTTCATCATGTTTGATAGGCTTGTTGGAACTGCTGTCATTATTCCTGCTTATGGTTTGAGTACTAGGGGTTTGAGTGCTGGGGACTTGCGTCTTGGCGCTATCAATTTGTTCGTAAACGGTGACAGGTACAGTGGCTAACGCAGAGGTATCTTCTGCGTGTAGGGTCGCTGAATTAATTAACAATATGGCGGCAGAAAATAGCGTAATTAAGTTTAAAAATTTCATGGTTTCACTCCTCTTTAATCTATAGTCACGCGCTGCAGCAAAAGTGTGACAACAATTTTTCGGAGTAAATTAAAAAAAGTAATAGTATTGGCTATTATTTGTTAATTGATAACGCCACTAAAAAAATAGCACCACTTATTAGGCTAAACCACCAAACAAGTGATATCGCCAGCGAAGGCGTAGCATTAACCGCGACTATTAAAGACCCTACCACCAATAGCCAACCACTTATACGCAGGCCATTTTGAATAAATTTTTTGCCATCAACCTTACGCGTATGGCGTTTTTTATTTTCATACAACCACCCTACTAGTTTGAAATGTTTGTTGCTCGCTAATGCAAGTAAACCAATACCAAGTACCACTAAAATAGTTACCGTTAACATGTCTAACTACTCTTTTTTTGTTTCTAGGTTATCTTGATTACACGTTGCGCCACTTAAAGAGGAGGCGGACAAACGAACTCTTAGCCAATACGCTAGTGCTGAAAAAACAGCGCCGCATAATACAAACCCTAGAAAGAAACTTAAGTAAGTAATGTCTGCGGTACCAACGGCACCTTTTATTCTTTCAAAAGGCATACATATTCCAACCACTGCTAGACTTATAAAGCTTACGACAGCAACCAATGTCTGTTCAAACCACGCGTTTTTTGCAGGCCTAAAAATGACGTGTACCAAGCAGTATAGCCAAGCAACAAAAAACGCACTAATTTCCATGTTAGCTCGGTTTAAGGTGTCGGCAGGGATAAGCCGGTTAGCAAGCAAAAAAACGGGCGTTGCAATGGCCATTCCCATAATGGAAGCGATGTTGCCCTTTTCCATAATGTGTAACGATAAGGGAATACGCTTTTGTCCTTTACTAAGGTTTGTACGCCGCTGATTAACCCAAATAATTAACCCCGACGCTATAAGCACGCAGCTCAATACACCTAAGCCAAAGAGTAACCATCTTAAGCCAGTGGTAGCAAAGTTCGCTTGGTGTAACCCATACATTATTCGCCTGAAAGTGGCGGGTGCACTTTCATCTTCATAGCCTTCAAGAGGCGTTGCAGTATAACTTGAATAAACAAGTCGGTCGGCGCGGTTCGAAACCGTTAGGCTTTTAGTGCGTTCAATAATAAAGCGGCTATTTTCGTTACCCGGCGCTTCTACCGTGATTCGCTTAATCGCGTGTGGCTCTTGCCATTGTGCTTTTAAGCTAGTCAGTATGGCTGAGTACGCTATCGATTTGCTTAGCATATATTCAGAGGCGCCTGCTGCCGAGCTTTTTACCGAGTTTGCTGCCGTACTTGTACTATTAGTAAGTGGTGGAAGCGATGGGATGATTGCTTTATTTACGCCCCGCTCGCCTTGTTCAAAATGCATATTTGCCGAAAAAGGCGTGTACATAATGGCGTAAATCATAATGGCACTTATACAAATCATTAAGCAAAAAGGTAGCGTTACAATGCCGACTAATGCATGAAGATCGGAAGTCCATTTTGATATCTTGCCTTTGCGTAAGGTAAAAAAGTCTTTGAAGAAACGCCTATGAGTATAAATTCCACTGAAAAGAGTAAGCAGCATAGCCATAGCGGCTATTCCGGCGATATAGCGGCCGCCGTAACCTCTAAGCTGCAAGGTATAGTGGAAATTCCTGAAGAACAATCCCCCTTTGGTGTCGGTTGTTGACCCAAGAAGCGTAGCGTCTTTGTTAAAACTCACCGTATGACGTGTTTTTCCCTCACGCCACTGAACATACCAATGTTGCTCTCGGGCGGTAGGTAGGTAAATTCGCCATGAACTAGCGTTTTTGGCATGATGTTGTAAGTAGTTTAACGATTGTTCTATCTGGAATCGCTGACTCTCTTGCGCCACCTTTGTCTTGGTCTGCGTATTGGTTTGCGTATAGCTCGCCTCGTCTACCACAATATTTCGGTCAAACCCATCGCCTACAATAACCTGCCGCTCTGGCATCATCCAATACGTAATTTCTGGGGTAAAGTAACTTAGCGTACCCGTTACGAAAATAACGAACAACAACCAGCCAGAAATAATGCCTAAGTAGGTATGAAGCCAAATCATTGTTTTTCTGAATGTTGTTTTCACAATACCTCTACCAAGGGCAAAAATAGCACGGCTAACGCGATAATCAGAGTACAGCTAATCAGCCATCTCACAATGTTCGATACCGCGAAACTAGAAATAAATAGAATAAAAAAAGCGACATAACTCATCATGCTAGCAGTGAGCACAGCTACGCCTTTGTTGATATGCAATAAATGCACGAAAGAATAGGTTAAGTAAATGGATAACAGTGCGGATAACGCATAGCCGCCAATGATGGCGACTATGCTACGCAGTATAATAGCTACGTTTTTATTCAAGCGGTTTAATACCTGTCTTACTATAAATGCCTAGGATTAAAAGCGGTACGCAACCGTTAACTTGGCATTTCGTTCTTCACCAGGAAGACCACCAAGGTACATAGCGCTACTATAGTAATCGGTATTATCAAGGTTTTTGATATTTAGCTGAACATCCCAGTCGTCAGACACATAGCTAATTGCAGCATCCCATACTGTGTATGAATCTACGAAGGCATAGTAAATACCAAACGCAGATGCTGAAATAGTACGCTCATCTTCATAAGACACACCCACACTGAATTTAACGGGTGCAGGTAATGCGCTGAATGAATGGCTGTAGGTCAACCACGTACTTGCCGTTTTTTCGGCAATACCTTTGGTTTGTTCTTCATCAGTACTACTAGCAAAATTACCCGGTTCCGTTACTGGCTCTTGGTACGTAGCATTAGTGTTAAGCGCCCATTGCTCATTAATGTCGAAGTTAATATCAATTTCAACACCGGTAGTACGCTCTTGCTCATCGTAGTAGAACTCTGGTACATCAATGTTGTAAGCAGGGTCGTCAATATTGTCTTCATACAATGGGTTAGTGTATTGCAGGTTCGTTCTTGCGGTATCGAACACTACGATTGAACCAAGTAACTGTTCAGATAACGCGGTAAAGCGTAACCCTAAATCCCACGAGATTGACTCTGAGTCAGGGCGGTTATCTTCTTCGCTCAGTGAACCTAAAACACTGTAAGCGGTTCTACCTTTTGAATGGTTTATAAAGGTAGAGATATTCGGTGTTACTTTGTAGGTTAAGCCTAAGTTGTAAGTGAAACCATCATCGTCGGCATCGTACTCTAGGTTACCATCGCTATATTGGTTCAAATAGGTTTGTTTAACCGCACCATAAGCACCGCCGAAACGACCTGTTAGGTATTCATTAAAGTACAACACTTCTTGAAAACTTACGCCCCAGCTAGATACGTCTTTTTCATACTTGCTGCGAAGCGATGGGTTGTAATCATCGAACGTACCCGTTGGCCAGTTTGGATTACGAATATCTAAAATGTAAGGCACTGCATCACTTCGAGTATCGTCAGCATCCCAAATAGACCACTGCGCGTAGGACATTTCGTGATCTTCGTAGTTCGCGCTAAACAGATGCTCACCTTCAACGCTGCCAGCCGACCACGTATTCGTAACATCAATAAAGTATTGCCATACTTTTTCGTCAGCCACAATGTTTCGGTATTCCTGTCTACGAGCGGCAAACGGGTACAACACATCGTCAATAACTAACGGCGCACGTGGCTCCAAGTTGATTACATCTGTACGTTCTGTATACACATAGTTGTATGCACTGGTTTGGCGAATATAGTCAGTCTCGTATGTACGGTATTGTAATTGCTGAGTCAGTGACCAGTTATCCGCTAAGTTCACATCTTGGCGTATTTTGATACGAAACTCTTTGCCTTCGTTTGGCTCTGACAATGGTGAAATAAGGCTAGTATCACCTAAATCATAGGGTTGAACACCATCTGTAGAGGTTAGCGAAGCTGCAAGCTCTGCTATTTGCTCATCGGTTAGTTGCAATCCACCGCTATCTACGTCGCCATTAACTAAATCTGACGCGGTAACACTACCAGCCTCAGCATCTAATAAAGTTAAATCGATTAAGCGTACCGGATGACCGATAGAGTCAATCTGCACTGCATCGTCGATATATGCAGCGGAAATTAAAAATTTGTTGTCGGGAGAATAGTCATATCGCAATGAAGTATAAAGCTCGCTTCGTTCATCACTAAGTCCACGATAGCCGTCTGATTGTTCATGATTAGCCACTACGCGATAAGCCAATGAGTCATTAATGGCGTTTGTTGCATCAAACATTAGTGAGTAACTGTCCCAACTACCTAACGATGCTTCTATCTCGTATCGCTCTTCAAACTGTGGCTTTTTCTCAATAAGGTTGATAATCCCGCCTGCTTCACCCATACCGTAAAGACCCGTTGCAGGGCCTTTTAACACTTCAATGCTTTCTACATTAGTCATTGAACGTGTTGGGTTGTAGCTATTACCTAAATCTGCACCAGCATAAATACCATCGTAGGTGTAATTTACACCTAAGCCACGAATAGCAAGGTTATCGCCTACCCCGTAGTTATTGCCATCTTGGGTTAAACCACTAATGTTACGAATACTTTCTTGTAGCGTGTCGACGCCTTGTTCTTTTAATAATGTTCCATCAACCAATACTACAGCGGCAGGCGTTTCCATCAAACTCATGTTCGACTTAGTAGCCGTACCAGATTCTAATATCAATCTGTTGTGACGACCGTAAACGGTAATGATATCTAGGTTTTCGTCCGTTACAGCTTGTTCTTGTTGTGCTTCTTCACCACTTTGCTCTAAGGACGTAAAATCCTGAGATTGAACAGCTTGGGCCGAGATTGCAGTGGTATAAAAAAGGGAGAAAATCGCAGTAGCTGCGCTAACTTTGGTTGTGTGTGTGAAGTCTATGTGCATTGTGTGTCCGCTTTATTAATTGCAAATGATAATCACTTTCATTATCAGGTGCGCATGGTATTTAAACACACTATTAAGTTCAACTAAATTTACACAAAATCCTTATTTTACTACTCCCTCTACTTGTAACTAATCAGTATTTGGCGAATACAAGCGAGGCTAGTCGGCATTTGGCCATTCAGATTCATCAAGTATACCTTTGGAAATCAACGCCTTTCTAAGCGTATTTATTTTCATCTTGAGTTCATCACGGATTAAACGAATTGCAGGCGTGATAAGTTGACGGCTAGGTAGCACTAGCCACATTTCAGTAAGCGGTACGTGATAAGCAGGCATAACCCGCTGAAGGCGCCCCGCCAGTAAATCCTCTGCAATATCAATAACTGACTTCTTTGCGATACCCACCCCATCAACACACCACCGGCGCACAATGTCGCCATCGTTCACTGCGCGGTTACTTTTTACTTTAACTTTGAATTTCTCTTTACCTTTCTCTTTACCTTCCTCTCCACCTTTGTATAGATCCCAACCGTCGTGGGTTAGCTCGTACAATTTGTAAAGCAATGCATTGTGATTTGCTAATTCTTCGGGGCTAGTAGGTTCTCCATACTTTTCAATATAGCGTGGCGAAGCACAAATAAAGTGTGGAATATTACAAATTTTGAACCCATACATATTGAGCTCTTGAACCGCGCTTTTGGTCATGGCTCTTAGCGCAATGTCTACCCCGTCGCGGTAGAAATCCACACGACTGTCACTTACCTGCAACCTAACAGATACGTCTTCGTGTTCCGCCATAATATCGTTTAGCAAAACCCGCATTAGGTTACGTCCCATCTCCGAAGACATGGCCATTTTCACTTCGCCGTTAATGTCTTGCTGCTCTTCACTGATACGCATAACACCTTGTTGAAGCAAGTCTAGTGCTTGCTGACATAAGGGTAGAAAACGCTCACCTTCGGGCGATAACCGTATTTTGCGGGTAGTTCGCACAAACAGTTGAGTGCCAACGTCTTGCTCTAACCGCTTTAAAGCTACGCTTGCGGCAGAGGAACTTATGTCTAGCTGGTTCGCTGCAGCAGTTATTGAATGCAGTTCTGCCACCTTGAGCAATACTTGCAAGTCTTCTATCTTCATAACATCTTCTTTTTTTGTTAGTAGAATTTAGTTTTATTAACGCTATGGTGGTGTAACTACAATGGCATAAACTTTAGCCAGGTTCATTTTATTATAGCTAAAATCGAATCAATATCTTCAAGCACGGCAACTATTATCCACGTTTTAGCGAAAGTGTATTGGCGATTTGCCCATTTATCCACCGCCTTTCTGCACATAAAATACACCCAAGCAATCAAGTTAAAGGGTTTAAAAATGAAATTCACAATTAAAGCAACAACACTCGCATTTGCATTATCTAGCGCAGTGGCACTTTCAACATCATTTACAAGTACAACAGCGTTTGCCGCAGAAACAGCATCTAGGGTCGTAGCAGCAGATGATATTGAATGGGGTTACCTTAACCCTCTTCGTGGTGATAAGAGCCCAGGCGCAGCAGACCTTTGGGGAGACCGCACTAAAAATACCGCAACTGGTATGCTGGTACGCTTTAACAAAGGTTTTGAATCTCCACCGCATATTCATAATATTACGTATCGCGGCATCGTGATTGAAGGTGCTATGCACAATGACGATCCTACTGCAGGTAAAATGTGGATGCCTGCTGGTTCTTTTTGGACCCAACCTGCTGGCGAAGATCACACCACAGCAGCAAACGGTAGCGCCAATTTAATCTATTTAGAAATTGATTCTGGGCCTTATTTAGTACAACCATCTAGTGAGCATTTTGATAATGGTGAACGCCCGCTAAACCTGCATAAAGACAATATTGTGTGGCTTAACGATAGCGAATTGCACGATGTAAGTGCACCAGGTGTGTCATCTACCTACGTGTGGGGCAGCGCCGCCGATATGAACGGCTCAATGGTGAAGCTACCCGTCGGTTTTAACGGCTCTATAAGTACTGATGCTAGTGAGTTCCGTGCTGTGGTAATAGCAGGCGAAGTTAAATATCAATCTGAAGATGTTAGTTCACCTATCACCTTAAGCGCAGGAAGCTATGTAGAGTCGACAGGCGCATTTGAACATCAAATTGTTAATGAAGGTAAAGGCGAAGCAACTATTTATATTCGTACTGATAGCGATTACCAAGTGCGCTAGCATTATATATTTACAATAACCTATTGATATTTATAAATTAGCTTTCTGTTATTTAATGAATGCCTCTAGTAAGCAATACTAAAAATCTGTTGATTACTAGAGGTTGATTAAACAAAAAAGTAAATCCGAACGCTTGCTTAACACGCTGAGAGGAAATTTATTCTTTAGGCTTGCGGAGATTAAAGCTTGCCCATATACATACGTGTAGTAAGCCCCACTGCAATAGTAATTACTACGCTAGTTAATGTGCCCAACAATACATATTCCGTTAGTTTTTTGTCTTCGCTTTTGGTTAGATCGCCAAATCTAAAGATAGATTTAGCAGCAAGTAAGAAACCTATAGCGGCAAATTGATTTATTAACACAAAGGTAAGAATAAGAAGGCGCTCTAAATAACCAATTCGTTGCCCAGCCATGGCCAGAGTATTTTGGATAGGAAGCTGAACTAACGTGGACGAGTTGTGTGGTTTAGCATCTTCATCAAGCTCTTTAGTCCAAGGCGAAAGAAGCTGCTTAATAAATATGGAGGTGGGCTTCAAAATAATCATATAAGCCAATAGCACTGCCAAATGATGATGGTTAATCATTAGAACTTGCTTAAATAGCTGCCCAAGCTGGTTGGTCAGCAGTGCCCACAAAATTACAATAGCCCCAATATGCGCGGCCTGATCAATTGCGAAAGCCAAGGTACTAGGCCCCGCGTAAGACTTTACTGCATCGATAATAAAATGGCTTATCAACACCCCACCTGCAACCAAAAGTAGCGGCCCAACGTCAATGCTATCTAAGCCAGCTTCTTTTGATGCAACTGCGGTTAGTACGGATAGAGTTACCAATGCCGTTAATGCCAACACACCATGTAATAAAGAGTGGAGATACAATGCTGGCGATTTCAGGTGTTTGCTATTTCGGCTCTCTACCCACCTGCTTGGCTGAAAATAAAAATCTCCAAGCAAATGGGCAACTAACAGCCCTATCACTATGCTAAGTTGCTCCATGCTTACCGCTCCGTTTTAACTTCCGTTGCCATATAACGTAAATAATCACCCACTAAGTGGTACTGACTGGCATTTAAAATACGCGTAATATTGCTGCGAGTTTTCCCTAGTGCGCTTGCTATTTGCTCATGTCCTTTATCTTTTGCACTAATATAAGCTAGTAGGGTTTCTGACTGAGTCTGAGTTAGCGAAGTAATATGACTATCGACAAATGCAGTCATTAAGGATGCGTGTTTGTTGAAGTCTTCATCATCACTGATAAACACTAAATACTGAGACTTGAGATTATCTAGCGCCCTGCCCGAACGCACAAATGCACTTCCGGTTCCCGTTTTCACTTGGCCTTCGGTAACGCTCACTTCGCCAAGCGCTACGCTAATACGTACATCCGTAGATGGGGTACACGCCTTTAACGCTAACCTCACGCATATGGCAGCTTGCATCGCCAGTTTAGGTGTACAAATGACAGCCTGAAAGGCATCACCACGAAATAGGTCGTATTGCCCACCATGACACGACGTTTGCGCTTTAAGTTCACGGGTTAGGACTTTTAGCACATGAGTTAAATCGGCGTCGCTCAAATGCTGCGAATTCGCAATATCACCGGTGATAACCGCTGCATATTTTTTTGTGTTTTCCATCGCTTCCTCTTTTAATGAGAGTAGCTCTTAAGTTGGGATTCACCCTAATGAATAAATAGACTGCCTGTATTTTTATACAGATGCAATATTATAATCTCCTTCGCTGGGTTACTAAGAATGTTACCGTAAATAAACCCTTTTACAAAAGTGATTAAAAACAGTCACTTTAAGCAAAGTTACCATAAACAGTCACAAGTTGACATTTTTTATTCACGAAGCTCATTCAAACTCCTTTAAAATCATCTAATAGCGTACTGTGACCAGACAATTCTGCTCTATTCACATAGATACTAACCGAACAGAAAGCATCCTATTCGCTAGTTCTCACACTAACCCATGTTTGCAAAAGTAGAATGATTACTCTACCATGACAATACAAAGGTAGAGCAGTCATTCTACCCTTAATGGCTATACCCACAAAAATGGCTATACCGACAAAAATAGCTATACCGAGAGAAACCTGTACCGAAAAAGTCTATATCTGAAAAAACTTGCTATTGGAAGCGATGATGACACCCGACGAACGAAAGAATGACATTGCAGCCCGATTAGAAACTGCGTTTAGTACTAATGGTTTTACCCAGCCCAATGTCGCCATGTTAAAAACGCAAACCGGCACGACGCTAAAAACCCTATACAAATATTTTCCATCTAAAGAGGATATGATTATTGGCGCTCTCACCCATAGGCATCAGCGTTATTTATCCTTCCTAGCCACAGACTGCCCAGACAATCTCACGAATGCGGTCAAACATGTGTTTGCTCGCCTAGCCTTATGGCTTAAACAATACGCGCCTAACGGATGCATGTCGTTGCAAGCCCTCTCTAGCTATCCAGATTATGATCGAGTAACAACTGCTGTAAATACTCACAAGGCCGATGTTCGCCAGTGGCTTTTAGCACTAACCAATAACAGCTCAATGGCTCATTCACTTTTCATATTACATGAGGGTATGTCGGCAGCTTGGCCCACCATGGGCGAAGAAGCTTTAGCTACAACCCAAGAAATGCTCAACAAACTACTTCTCGAACACGATTTAACGTAAAGGAGATTTTTTATGTCACAACTTCCCACTCAAATGAAAGGGGTAGTACTTACCCACCATGGCGACCTTGATGCGTTAAGTATTCGTAGCGATATCCTGTACCGGTTCCTGGCGCAACTGATGTTGTTATTAAGGTAGCCGCGGCTGGGGTAAATAACACCGATATTAATACCCGAAACGGCTGGTATACAAAGGGCGACGTTGATGATGATGTTGAATCTTGGAACGGCGCGCCTTTCGCACTGCCTCGAATTCAAGGTGCAGACGTATGCGGATATATTGTTGCAGTGGGCAGTGATGTAGACACCGCTCGCATAGGTGAGCGAGTTATTATTGAGCCCTGCTTAACTGAAGTCGATGGCGTTGAATTAAGTGCGCCTTGGTATTTTGGCTCTGAATGTGATGGAGGTTTTGCCGAATACACAAAAGTAGCCGAAAAACACGCTCTTGCAGTGAACACTAGCATGTCCGATACCGAACTTGCGTCTTTTCCCTGCTCCTATTCTACTGCTGAAAATATGCTTCACCGCGCTAATGTTGTGGAAGGAGATCGTGTACTCATCACCGGCGCATCAGGCGGCGTAGGCTCTGCTGCGGTACAATTGGCTAAAGCACGAGGTGCAACGGTCGTTGCCATCACCAGCGAGTCTAAGCAAGAAGCGTTAAGAACGCTTGGCGCAGATGACACACTAACTCGAGATTGCAACTGGTTAGCGTACGCTAAAGATAAGCCATTCGATGTAGTCATAGACTTAGTTGCAGGTCCGCGATGGCCAGAGCTACTAGATATGATGAAACCATTTGGCCGTTATGCTGTTTCGGGTGCAATTGCTGGGCACACCGTACCACTCGATGTTCGAACGCTATACTTAAAAGATTTACAACTACTGGGATGCACTGTGCTATCAGAAGGTGTATTTGCCAACCTAGTTAAGCGTATAGAAAAAGGGGATATCTCGGCGCTTGTGTCAAAAACGTATCCTATCGACGAAATTAAACAGGCCCAGATAGACTTCGAACAGAAAGCGCATATTGGCAAGCTTGTACTGACGTTTTAACGCAGTACAACCTCCTGCGCTTCCCATACATCAACACGGTTACGCCCTAACGATTTAGCAAGGTAAAGTGCAGCATCGGCTTGCTTTATAAATTCATTAGGGCAAACCGGATGGTCAAATGCCATAGTAGCAACGCCCAAGCTTGCTGTTAGACGATTATTATAGGCTGATAATTTAAATGGTATTGCCGCTTGCTCTATATTCCTACGAATGCGTTCCGCCACTTTTAATGCAGCGCTTAAGTTTGTGGAAGGCATAATGACAGCAAACTCCTCTCCACCATAACGGGCCACCGCGTCATCATTCCCTATACAGGTTTTCTTAATTATTTCTGCCACGCTAATGAGTGCATCATCGCCCGCCACGTGCCCATAGCAATCATTATAATTTTTGAAATGATCTACATCTATAAACAGTAAGCTAAGTGGGGTTTTACTAAGAACGCTTCTTTCAATATCCCGTTGTAATGTATCGTCAAACAACCTTCTATTCGCAATGCCGGTCAGGCCATCAATATTGGCTAACTTAGCTAATTTTGCATTCGCTTCAATGAGTTCTTGCTGCGCTTTATAAAGTGCCCGTTCGTTATGAGCATTTTGCAGCGTGTTAGCCAACATTTGTGCTATACGCTGTAAGTACTTAACGTCATGATTCTTCCACGTGTACGGGCTGCCCGTAATATCGCAGCCGATAAAACCAAAAATACCATTATCCAATACAATAGAAGCACACAAAATAGAGCAAATATTTTCCCGCTCAAATTCTTCTTTTTCCCCTTTTGCTTCTTGGGGTAAATTAGCCACGTTGTTTACCTTAAAAAGTCCATCTTGTTTAAGTTTCCTTTCAAAATAAGGCATGGTATTCATTGGCAATGCTTGAAGGTCGTCTTTATAAGGTGTAACCCCAGCTGCAACCCATTCGTGACTGTTACAGGCAAATTTTTCATTGTTAAAAAATTCGAACAAATAGCAGCGATCTAAGTCACAAAACTCACCGAATGCACCTAAGATCCCTTCAATGAGATTGTCAGTTTTATCGCTTGTAGCGTTGATGAGTTGAGATGAGAAAGTAGAGAGTAAGCCATTAAAGGTAATGTGTTTCCCTACGGGAGAAGCCTCTTCCGGCGCGATAAATAAACTATTCTGCACCGCCCTTGCGTTGATAACTACCAAGCTAACGTTATCAAAAGTGATTATTGAGCTTTCAAGGAAAAACTGAATTCCCCGTTCCCGAGATTGGATCCTTACACACTGGCAAAGATGTATGGTTTCCTCCGCAATTGCAAAAGGATGATAACTGCCTAAAAGCTCGTCTTTTGTAATAGGATCGAAGAAGCGTAAACCGTTTGCAAAATCTTCAGATACACGAGCCTGGCCGAACTGACGAGCCAACGCAATACTCACGTCAAATTTCGATGCCCCAATGGGTTTAAATAGCAAACACGTAGGCAACTGACGGAGTAACTCTATGCCTTCAATTGGCTTCACATAAAATCCTTATGGGAAGTAAATTTATCAACTATTACTGTAGTACATATTATAAAAAAGTGCCTTTTATCGCTCTCGTATCGCATTACATTAACTATTTCAGCTTTTTTCAATTTTGGAATACGGTGTAAACCATAATTCAAAACGCACGTAATAAAAAACAACAACTGTTTTTCACCACAGTATCTTTCCTTAGGACACGAGGTAATTTATGGATGCGTCAATTAGTGGGCTTTTGGATAAGCTCGTTGACGAGAGTGATAACGAAAAGCAAAGTGCTGGCGAGATTATTGCTCGCTTCGAAGATAGAGGATTTGGGCCGCTATTACTCATCCCCTCTCTTATTGCATTGCTTCCTACCGGCGCAATCCCAGGGGTTCCCTCTATTTGCGGTATCACGCTATTTTTAATTTGCATTCAAGTCGCTATTGGCAGAAATGCGCCTTGGCTACCTAATAAAATCACAAAGCAGGAAATTGACCAAAAAAAACTAGAAAACGCGGTAGAGCGCGCCAAACCTTACGTAAAGAAAACCGAAAAGTTACTAAAGCCCCGCATAACCGCTTTATCCAACACGCCGGGTAAAAATATAGTAGCAGGTTACTGCGCTTTGGCCTCGTTGTGCATGATTCCGTTAGAGGTAATACCGTTCGCTGTCGCACTCCCAGCCCTAGGACTAACACTAACCGCTATAGGAATGACCAATAGGGATGGCGCATTTATCAGCTTGGGCATGATACTTCAGCTAGGAACCCTTTATTTAGTTTTGAAAGTATCCGGATTAATCTAAGTAAAATTGATTTAAGCAGGCGATGCTACATGGTCATTTTAAATACTTACGCTACAGCGTGTGGCTATTATTAAACGGCATTTTTAATAGCGCGACTATGCCTGCATTTTTATTCGATGCAGGATAATCTTTTTGCCCTATAGCGATGTCTTCATCCCGTCTTGTGGCGCGGCTTTTAAAACTACCAAATATTTTATCCCACCACGATACGCTAAAGCCAAAGTTAGTATTAGACTCATCTTTTAATTGACTATGGTGAATACGATGAAGGCGCTGAGTAATGATAAACAGACCCAGTCTGTCATCCCACTTTTGAGGGAGGCGAATATTAGCATGATTAAACAAGGCAAAACCGTTTAACCCAACTTCAAAAATAACTATCGCAATAGCAGGAACACCAAAAGCGACTACTACTAACGCTTTAATGAAAAGACTCATCACAATTTCTATTGGATGAAAGCGAAGCCCTGTGGTGGTATCAACGTGACTATCGGCGTGGTGCATTTTGTGAATACGCCAAAGCAGTGGAATTTTGTGAAATAACCTATGCTGCCAATAAATTACCATGTCTAACAGCAACACACATAATCCAATCGCTAACCAATTGTTTATGATTACTATGTTAAACACACCAATACCTTCATTTTGTGCCCACATCGACACACCGACTAAACTGGCAGGTAGCACCACTCTAGAACAAAGCGCGCCTAACACCACCATACTAAGGTTGCCCTTCCACCGACTTAATCTGCCTAGCGAAGATTGTCTAGCCGGTAACCATGCTTCTAATAAAGCCATTAACGCGAATATGCCCAAGAACATACTTATTCGAATGAACCCAGCGTTATCCACGATTACTCCTCTTCTCTATTACAATAATCATCGATACCTTCTACTGATTTAAGGGTTATAAAACCACTGTAAATCCGAGTCACTATGGTTATTGCACACGCCGCAGCAAATACGTAAGCAAGTACCGGGAAATAACTAGGCCAAATACAAAACGCCAAGAATAAAAGTATCGTTTCAGTACCTTCGGTTAGCCCCTGCATGTAATAAAAACTCTTGTTCTTAAATTGGGGCTTTTCTATATTAAATTTTTCTGCGGCTACGGCAAATGCTAAAAAGCTACTGCCCGTTCCTACAAACGCAGCCATTAGCACTAGCGCAGGTACGCCCCATTCACTAGGGTTTGCTATACCAAACGCTAACGGAACCGCAGCGTAAAACAAAAAGTCTAAACAGATATCTAAAAAGCCACCTGCACTACTGCTACTTTGCTGGAAGCGGGCAAGTTCGCCGTCAATACCATCAAGCACCCGGTTGGCTACAATACAAATAAACGCCATTACCCACCAGCCATTCACGATGGCAGGCACCGAGAGCAAACCAATCACAAAGCCAACCACGGTGACCTGATTTGGCGTAACGCACGCTTTACTCAGCGCCACAATCATGGGCCTTAAAAGGGGTTTAATAAAAGGCGTAACTTTCGCATCTAGCATGTTTCAATCTCTATTAGTTGTCCCTGGGCGGCGTTAGCATCTTCAACGTCGTGGGTAACTAACAAGGTAGGTAATCCACGGGCTTTCAACTGCTCAAATACCCACTTGCGCATTTGACCTTTTGTAGCAGCATCTAGTTTGCTGAAAGGCTCATCGAGCAGTACAACACGAGGAGCTGCTGCCAAGGTACGTAACAAAGCTATACGCGCCTGCTGCCCCCCAGATAACGTTTGTACAGGGCGATGTTGTAGCTCGCTAAGCCCTACTTGCGCTAGCATGTCGCTTACTTGCTTTTCTCGTTGTTTTTTTGAAAGCTTAGGTTCAGAAGCCCCCTTATCTAACAAGGCGCTTTTGGGCGAGAGCGCAAACGCAATATTTTGCCCCACCGTCATGTGTTCAAATAGTAAAGGATCTTGATATAACACCCCTACGCCACGTTTGTGCGCCGGCGTATCATTAATGCAAATATCGTTGATATTAATACTGCCGGTCACAGAAAAAGGCGCAGTTAACGAACCCGCAACGGCGTTCAATAAAGTAGATTTCCCTGAACCACTTGGCCCCATAATAGAAAGTACTTCGCCTGCATTAACCACCGCGTTTACATTAAGCAAGATGTCGGTATGTCGAAACAAACTCACCTTATCTAATTTCAAGGTCATAATTTCGACTTCCTCGGTCGTAGAAGCGTGTAGCGCCCCATAGGGTTAAAGCAAATTGTGGGTAGCCACCACGCCAACACGAAACCAACTAGCGGCATAAATATTTGTACCAGCACGTACACGGCCGTTAATCGAACGCTACTGCCAGACGCCGCTGCCACTGCTTCTGTAGTAACAGTGGCAATGCGCCCACCGGTACTTAACACTGTGGGTAAATATTGACTAAAACTAATCGCCACCCCTAATGCAAAAGCTACCAGCAACGGCGCAAACAGTAACGGCAGCTTTATATGAACAAAAACCTGCCAAGGTGATTTTCCCATTCCGTAGGCTACCTGAATATATCGCGGCTCAAATTTACGATAGGCCACTGCCAGAGAAATAAACACATAAGGCAGTACATATACAAGGTGGCTAATAAATAGATGAAGCCAAACCGCATCATTAAAATAGGTGAGTTGGAACCATACCAAACCGTATAAAAATGCCACGCCAGGTACTAGTAGAGGCAAAAATAAGGTACTCGCTAATACCCCGCCTACCCAACGGTTAAAATATTCAGAACGTTTGTTATCTTGCCTATTTAACGCCTCGGCTTCTAAAGCCAAGGTCGCAATTAGCACAGAAAATGCGCTTACAAAAGTCGCCAGTAGTACTGTGTTTTTAACCGGTTCTGCTAGCGCACTAAGCGTGGTTTTCCAATGCAATAAGGTAAAGCCTTCAGGGAGTAATGTGGGAAACGTCCAAAAGGTAGCAACCGACCACAAAGTGGTACTTATTATTATCGACAGCGCTAGCAGTGAATAACTTGCCACCACTGAATAGGCTACAAAAGAGGCGAACATTTGCCCTGTGTAACGAGAGCCATTGGTATAAAAACGGCCTTGAACTCGCTCAATTATATTTTCACCTATTAACCATATACCAATAGCAATCAGCGTAACGACAACTTGCAGCAACGCAGCAGCCGATGCCTGAAAACGCATAGATAAATCCACATGATTGAACCACTGCACCACAGCAACGGCTAATGTAGGAGGGTTATTAGGCCCTAACAATAAAGGTATTTCCACATTCGCTGTAGCATAGGCAAGTACGGCCAATAAGGGCAATCTAACTTGTGAGTACACTACCGGAAAAATCGCTTTAAAAAACACAGTTACCGGAGCATAACCAAGCGCGGTAGCACTATTAAAATAGCCATCAAACTTTCGCTTCACCTGGGGTTGCGACAACACACTTACCGCTATTAAAAATACGAAAGGCAATTCTTTCAACGCTAACGCAACAATGATGGATATACCGAATCTATCGTAAGGAAATTCCCACGAAGGCGGCAACACGTTCTGTGTGTTCGACAAGTTTTCAGCACCACTTGAGAAAACAGACACTGCATTACTAACCACAGAGGCTAACAAGCCAGAGGGTGAAAGCACAAATAGCAGCGCAATAGCCGCAGCAGCATGCGGTAACACTAGCAATGGGCTTAACCAACTTTGAAGCCTATTTAGATAGGAAGAGCGGTAGAACACCGACAATAACAAAAACGCGCTGGCTACCGATAACGCGGTAGCGATTAAGCCCGTTAACAAAGAAAGCAATGTCATATTAACAATGCTTTCTAGGGCAAATAGATGTTTAAAAACCCCAAGATTAAAGTCGAACGCATTAAGTGCTGGAAAATATCCAAAAGCGGGCAATACCACGCCAACAAGCCCAGCAAATACAGGTACGCTTAGCAATGCAATGAGCAATACACGCACGCTCTGCGTTATGTGTTGAAATACCGCCATTAGAAGCGCTCACCGTATCGCAGAAACCAAGCCTGCCTCAGAGCGTCAGTCCAGCTGCTATGAGGTTCAGCAAATAGCGGCACTGCTTTTTGTGTATCCAATGCTGCCGTATGTTTCGCCGCAGGTTTAAATAGCGCCTTTTCAGAAGCAGATAGCATCGAAAAATCGAGCACTGAATCGTCGCCCCACACCGCCAATTGCTGCTTTTTCGCTTGTGCTTGCGGCGACAATAAGAAATTCACCACCTGTTTTGCGGCGGTGACGCTTTCAGTGTTATAGGTAATGCCAATGAAGTGCACATTCGCCAAACTGCCATCCTCCATGGCGTATGTGCGTATACTTTCGGGCAAATCAAAGCGGTTTACCGCGCTGGGGATCTCTGCCGCAGTAAACGAAAATGCCAATAGTAATTCACCGGTTCCCATCAGTCGCTGAAGCTGTGAGGCTTGACGCACCATGTATTCCCCCTGCTTGTACATCAGCGGGTGTAGTTCATCTAGGTAGCGCCACAAAGCTTGGGTTATGTGGGCTAATGCAGTTTTAGTAACGGGTTGATACAGGAGGTCACGGTCTTTTTCATTCAGTGCAATAGCGGCGTATTTTAAAAAGCTGATCCCCAAGTAGTCGTTGGGTAAGGGATAGGTAAAGCGTCCCACATGGTCCTTTGCAAAGCGTAAAAGTTCGGGAAGATTAAGCGGTGGCTGTTGTACAAATCGGCTATTGTAATAAAACACCATAGACGCTTTACCCCACGGTGCTTCTTGCCCGTGGGTAGGAATGCCAAAGTCGGTGATCATGGCTGGGTTTCGTGATGGGTTCGTTAATGCAAAGTTGGGAAGGCTGTTTACCCAGTCTTCAAGCAACAAACCATTGCGCTGCATGGCTGCAAAATTTTCACCATTAATCCAAATTAAATTAACGCTACCTTGGCTATCGTTTCCTGCTGCTTTTTCGGCTAATACGCGTGATACCGCATCGCTAGTATCGGCTAACTTCACATGATTCAGCGTAATATTATACTGCGTGTGAACCTGCTCGCTTACCCACTGAATATACCCGTTAACTTGCGCACTTCCGCCCCATGCATGAAACTGCACCACAGGCGATCGCACAGAGTTTTGATCTGATACTTCGTTCTGCTGGGCCTGCGCCGGCATAAAAAAAATACTTACGCCAAGCATAAAAAATAGTCGTGTACGCACCAGCGCGACGCTTAAAAAATAGCTAAACACCAAAAAAAATGAATTACTCTTGGTCATTCAACGCCCAGTTGTAATCCAAAAATTCAATTTCTGTACTTTCTGAAGCGATTTTCTTAGTATCAGTTTCGCTTAGTGGAGTGCCATCTTTTTCTGACAATGCCCCGCTGTAGTGAGTTAAGAACCCTCTTAAGCTTGTTGAGTCACCCCATTGCACTTCAAAGTCTTCTTTATACCAACTGAAAATTTTCGAAATATGAAGGGTATTGCCATCGTAATAATTGCGGCTATTGTCAGATAAAAAACGAACGGTCTGCTGCTCTAATTGCTCATCTAACTTATCGCCCACATAGGCTTCTTCACGTAATGCAGGACAACCAATACTTGCGCAGTTTACGGCGAAGTGAATGCGAGGTTCGTTGTACACTCCCTTTTCACGAATGAGATTGTGTTCTATATCGTCAAGCGTACGCTTTTCACCTAACAGTGGTGCAAAAGCTTGCTTCCAAGGTGATGAAAAGAAACCACCAATGTCACGAATAGAGGTTAAATCAGGGTATCGGGTTAATATTAAATCGATGGTATACGCATTGTACGCATTAATTAAAAACGCCAACTGCGTGTTTTTATCCCACTGATTAAACGTATCTTTCGACACTGCAGATAAACTTTTCAGATAAGCAGTAAGTTCTGTTTGCGCCGATTTAAAACCCGCATAATCAACTTCTGTGCTCGTGCCTTTAATTTCTACTCCATCACGCGTAGTAACAGGGTTAATAGGCGCAACATATTTCGTTAGCATTGCTGAAAATGCTTCATGTAGAGAAGCTTCAGCATGAGCTACCACCGGCGTCGCCAGTAGTAACGCGCCCATTACCATTGATGCTAATCTTGGCGCTAGAGTTGGCGCTAGAGTTGCCCCTAACGCTGCCGCTAAGCCTGACTTTTTAAGCTTTATAACATGCATAGAAAACATAATATTTACTCGCTTATTAACCACGACGCCACGTGTGGAATTTTTCCACATAGCTTAGTAACTTTTCTGGTGTGTTAGCGCGCTTCCATGTACCAGCAGTGTTTTTGGCACCCTCGGCCCACGTTGGGTAAGCGTGAATAGTGCCAAGTAATTTGTTAAGCCCCAAATCGTGCTTCATGGCTAATACAAATTCCGCGAGCAAATCACCAGCGTGTTCAGACACAATGGTTACCCCTAAAATTTTATCTTTACCCGGCGGAGTAAGTACTTTTATAAAACCTTTTCTAGCACTTTCAGCAATGGCTCTATCAAGTTCTTCAAACTCGTAGCGAGTTACCTCCACCTCTATACCTTGGTCAGCGGCATCGGTTTCGCTTAACCCTACCCGCGCTACTTCAGGGTCGATGAAGGTAGTCCAAGGAATAACACGGTAATCAACTTTGAATTTTTTAAAGATACCAAATAAAGCATTTACCGCAGCATACCAAGCGTGATGCGATGCAACATGGGTAAACTGATACGGCCCAACTACATCACCTGCCGCATAAATGTTAGGCATTAAGGTTTGTAGGTATTCATCGGTTTCAATAGTGCGGTCAAATTGAATGCCTAACTCTTCTAACCCAAAACCGTTAAGGCGTGCTTTACGCCCTACCGCTACAATCACTTCATCGTATTCGATAGCGCTTTCTTTGCCGTCTTTCGCGACTACTAGGGTTTTGACACCGTCTTTATTTTCAAAACGAAGGGCGTCGTGGCTGGTTAACACGTTTACGCCACTATCGCGAAGCACGGTTTCTGAAAATTCAGCGACTTCTTTGTCTTCACGGCCCATAAGCTGTGGTGCTCGCTCAACTTGGGTGACATCACTGACCAAGCGCGCAAAGGCTTGTGCTAGTTCGCAGCCAATCGGACCGCCACCTAATACAATCATTCGTTTTGGCGTTTCTTCTAGCTCAGCAAAACGGCTCCATAGCGTATCAGAAGTTACGTAGCCACTCTCTTCAATACCTGGCAATGGTGGTACAAACGGGCTTGCGCCTGTAGCCACTACAATGCTTTTGGTCGTTAAGGTTTGCATGCCGCCATCGTTTTGCTTAATTTCCACCGTCCAAGGGTCGATGATTTTTGCGTAGCCTTTTACTACATCCACACCCAAACTGGTGTAGCGCTCTACACTGTCTACCGGCGCGATAGTAGCAATAACGTTATGTACACGCTGCATCACTGTTTTAAAAGACATAGTAGGTTCAACACTGTGCAAACCATAGTTTTCAGCTTGACGCATCTGGTTGGCTACTTTTGCAGTTTTGATGAGAGCTTTACTTGGCACGCAACCATAGTTCAAACAGTCACCGCCCATTTCACCGGCTTCCACTAGCGTAACTTTTGCTTTTACCGCTGCGGCAATATAACTGGTCACTAAGCCACCCGCACCTGCGCCAATAACGATAAGGTTTCTATCGAATTTAGCGGGCTTTTTATAGCCTTTGTAAACACGGCGACGCTCAACAAACGCCACAATGGCTTTAGCAATCCACGGGAATATACCGAGTAATACAAACGATAGAATAAGGCCTGGCGATACAATGCCCGATAAGCTGTCTATCTGCGCAAGCTGGGTACCAGCATTTACATATACGATGGTTCCCGCCAACATGCCTAACTGACTTACCCAGTAGAATGTCCACGTTTTAATTGATGTTAAGCCCATCAACAAATTAATCAGGAAGAACGGAAACACTGGCACTAAGCGCAATGTAAACAGGTAAAAAGCGCCTTGTTTTTCAACGCCTTCGTCAATCTTTTTAAGCTTTTCACCAAAACGCTTTCTTACGGTATCGCGTAAAATAAAGCGTGCCACTAAGAAGGCTAAGGTAGCGCCTACACTTGATGCAAACGATACAATGATAAAACCCTGTACTAGTCCAAATAAGGCACCCGCGGCTAAGGTAAGAATGGCGGCACCGGGCAACGACAAGGCCGTTACTGCTACATAAATAGCGAAGAAGACCCCAATGCTTACCAATGGATTTTCTTCAATTTGTTGTGTAAAGGTATCTAATGAGCCTTTCAAACCGTCAAGGGTAAGATAGGTATTCAAATCGAAGTAAAAAAAGCCAAAAACGGCAGCCACCAATACGGCGATAAGTGCAATTTTCTTAAACATAAACTATTCCTTAATTGCGCTTAAAACGCGTATTGCATAGTGAACTGAACGTGACGAGGTGTATTGGGCATGGCCAGGGTAGCGCCAAAGTAACCACCTTCAAACACAGGCTGCCAGTTTTCTTCGTCAGTAATATTAATAACATCAACACGAAGCCGCATATCATCAGTAACCTCATAATCGGCATTTACATCAATATTGATTTGATCCCGAATAAATACAGTTTGTAGGAAATCTAGTGGGAACGACTTGGTGTACAAGGCTGATGCACCAACTTGTAAGTCATCGGTAAGTTGCCAGCCAGCATTTAATGACACGATTTGCGATGGAATGCCCTGCACTAATGAGTCAGACGGAGCAAACGCAGCAAAAGACGGCGAACCAACGCCATTGCCTTCAATAATGTCTGGTCGACTATCGTCAAAAGCATCGGCCACTTGTGCAGTATCTTGAAACGCCGCTGAATCATCGAAGCGCGCATCCAAATAACTGTACGCCGCATTTACCCACACATCTTGCCCTTGGTAGAAAACTTGCAGCTCTGCGCCTTTGGTTTTCACACCACTGTTGCTGCCATCGCGGTTACGTAAACTACGAGTTTGGTCAAATACCGACACTTCACCATACCAATGACTATCAGGAGAATACTTAAGCCCTACTTCGTAAAGGGTATTTTCAGTGGCAAAATTTAGCGGGTTAATTTCGTTGGCACTGGTAAGTGTAGTACCCCCTGCCATGCTATTGGATGTGGCATCATTCTCTGACCACGCCACATAAGCATTAAGTGATTCTGTTAGCTTGTACACCGCACTGAGTTGTACGCTTTCAAGTATATCGTTATAAGTGTCAGAAGCGGCGGTAACACCTTCAGGAGCAAGGGGATCGCGCGCTTCTACATCGTAATAGTCGAATCTAACACCGGCAATGGTTGAAAACGATTCTGTCCACTGTGAACGCTGCTGCAATGCAAGGCCCGTTTGTAAGGTGGTTGAATCCGTGGTGTCGGATAAATTGTAATCCCCTACACCATCGCCATCTATATCGTACTGGGCACCAGGTGATACAAATACGCCGGGACGAAGCTCAACCAATCGTGCTTTTTGTGCATCGGTTAAGGGTATTTCTCGGTTACTTAACGGGCCGGTTAAATCTACAGGGCTGTCAGCTTCAGTCGTAAACTGGCTGTAACCTAATACATCGTTGTAACGTAACGCCAAACCAAATGTGGTGGTTTGCTTATCGTTCCAAACCACGTCTAATTCAGTGCGATTCTCGAACGCATCGGCACCATCAATAATTTCTACAAAGCTATTTTGAGCAATTTCTTCACGGGTTAGGTGTTGATAATAGGTCATGTTACGTAGCACAAGGCTATCTGAAAATTGATGGGTTAAATTGCTGCGCAGTACAGTAGTTTCAGCACCATTAATATCATCAGGGTGGGTATACACCTGACTTCGGGGAATAACCACTTCACCGGTTGGTGAGATAATAGCGCCCGCTCTAGGTACGGTACTGCCATTCGCTTGTACGCCTTGGCCCGTTATATAAAGGTTGTTATCAATCAGGTTTTGCGTGGGGCGATTAATACCTGCAATGTCAGGATATTCGGCATCGTAATACTCTGCACTTACGTCCCATGTTGTGGCATCGCTCGGTGTATATCGGTACGCAATAAACAGGTTTTTGTTTTCACGCTCGGCATAGTCGAAAAAGCTGCCATGATCTAGCCACTCAACGCTGACTCTCACCCCACTTTTGCCTTCTTCAATGGCGGTACCATAATCAAGCTGCGCCGAGTATTGATCCCAACGACCAGCGCGCAACGTGATATTCCCTTCGCTATCTGCAGTAGGCGCAGTTTTGGTTTGCAGATTCACAAAGCCACCATTTCGCTGCGTGCTGCCAAACAGCACGGGCGATGGCCCTTTCACTACATCTAGTTGTTCAACACTATTGAATGAAACCGGTAAACCAAAACCATTGTTACCTGATTGGCGGCGTATACCATCTTGAAATAGCTCGCCCAATTGCCCACGTATACTTGGCAAACTAGGGGTACCAAAACCGCTAGATGCATAAGCGTTAGGCGCAGCTTTTACAATATCGTGTAAGGTATTGATGTTTAATGCATCCATAGCTTCAGCCGACAAAGACGTTACCGCTCGGGGCGTATCAGCTGCCGACATGCCAGCGCCAAATAATCCACTTAACGTATTGTCGCCAGGGTTTAACGGGTTTAGCACTTGCTGATTTCCAGTCACCTCAACGACTTCTATATCTTTTTTTATGTCATTTTTGTCGATGGTATCAAGCGTGTCAGCTTGCTGAGCTTGCAGCCCTTGGCTTACAGATAGAGCCAGTGCACTGATGGCAAGCCCAATATTATTTCTCATTCGTATTTTTACCTTACAAGATTGCTTACTCGACAAGACCGACACCCGGCTAAAAATATTTCATAAGCATTTTTATTTTTTTCTATGAAAGTTTTTGAAATTTAATATGAAAACCCCCGTTCTTTATCGCTACACAAATAAATAGGAGTTAAAATGCAATCTCAACAAACCACTGATATTTCCCATCGCCTCAGTTGGTCTCTACTCGCCCTTCGTGTTTCTGTTTTCATTGTTATGTTCGTGTGGACGTTAGACAAATTCGTTAACCCTGCACATAGCGCAAAGATATTTGAACATTTTTATTCAATTGGTGGCGTACCAGAAACAGCCGTATACATTTTAGGTGCATTTCAGTTGGCCCTGGTTCTTGCTTTCGTTGCCGGTATTGCAAAGCGTTACACCTACGGTTTAATTTTCTTACTTCACGGCGGGTCAACCTTGTCATCATTTCCGCAATACTTAGACGCCTTCAACAACATGTTATTTTTCGCTGCATGGCCAATGTGGGCGGCGTGTTTTGCCCTTTATTTATTAAGAGATGCAGATACTCGTTTTGCGTTAGGCAAATAGGGTATATCCAGCAGCTTAAACGCCGCCGGTATCTTAGATAAAATCTTAGATAAATATTTACTTATATATAGCAGGTTTAGTTCATTTTGGCAGTAGTATAAAGCTGCTGCCATTCTGTTTCTTCCACCGGCATTATCGATAACCTACCGCCCTTTTTCACCAAACCTATTTCTGTAATGTTAGGCATTGCCTTAATAACTGATAGCGGCAATACGCTTTCAAACTTTTCAACAAACTTTACATCTACCCGAAACCACCGCGGATTTTCACGCGAAGATTTAGGGTCGTAGTAATTGGATTCAGGGTTAAACTGGGTTTCATCTGGGTAACCTGCCTTTACTACTTCTGCTACCCCGGCAATACCGACTATTTTGCAACTCGAATGATAGATGAAAACCTGATCGCCAACGGCGACCTTATCGCGCAAAAAGTTTCTTGCTTGGTAGTTACGCACCCCGTCCCAAGGTTCTGTTTGGTCAGGCCGTGAATTTAAATCACCAATGCTGAATGCATCGGGTTCTGTCTTAAATAACCAGTAAGCCATACATTTTCTCGTTATTATCCTAATTGATATAGCAAAGCATTATAACAAAGGCGGTGAATTTAACGACAGCGCTATACCTTGGTTGCTGAGTACTGGTATAATAGGTGTTCGGTCTACAATGTTTATATTCGCTCTTGGCATTTTCATACCCGCCTATGGCTATTTATTCTGGCTCTTGGCTATTTATGGCTCTTGGCTATTTATGGCTCTTGGCTATTTATGGCTCTTGGCAGTTTTATATTTGCGATTAGCAATATGAACGATGATGTACTGACCAACTTAATTCTTTTTTTTCTCTGCTATATGTGAATCTTATGCAAGCCACCATTAAGGCCGATCGCGGTCTATTTTCTTATCCTAAATATTGGCCGCACTGCCTTGGTACTGCGCCGTTTCTTCCCATGTCTAAAGAGGAAATGGATGCCCTAGGATGGGACAGCTGTGACGTTATCTTAGTGACTGGTGATGCGTACGTAGATCACCCAAGCTTTGGTATGGCAGTTATTGGCCGTGTACTTGAAGCCCACGGTTTTCGTGTAGGTATCATTTCTCAGCCCGATTGGACGAGCAAAGACGCCTTCATGACCCTTGGTAAGCCAAATTTATACTTCGGTGTTACAGCGGGTAACATGGATTCCATGATCAACCGCTATACGGCAGATAAAAAACTTCGTCACGACGACGCTTATACAGCAGGTAATGTTGGCGGCAAACGCCCAGATCGCGCGGTTACCGTATACGCACAACGATGCCGTGAAGCGTTTAAAGGCACGCCTGTTATTGCCGGCGGTATTGAAGCTAGCTTGCGCCGTATCGCCCATTACGATTATTGGAGCGAAAAAGTACGTCGTTCTGTATTGTTCGACTCCAAAGCTGACATGCTCTTTTTCGGTAATGCCGAGCGCCCATTGGTTGAAGTTACCCACCGCTTAGCGGCGGGTGAAACTATTGATGAAATGCGCGATATACGCGGCACCGCTATTATCGTGAAAGAAGCACTACCTGAGTGGCAAGGGGTTGATTCAACCTCGTTAGATCGCCCCGGTAAAATCGAGCCTATCTCAAGCCCTTATCAAATGGAGCCTGAGTGCGACTCGCAAGATAAAGATAATGCAAACAGCGAAGCGCCTGAAGCCGCGCCCGTCGTGATACAGCCTCCGGAACGCCGCAAGCCTTGGGAAAATGTATACGTTAAGCTACCGGCGTACGAAACAGTAAAAGATAACAAAGTCTTGTATGCCCACACGTCACGTATTTTACACCAAGAAACCAACCCTGGTTGTGCTCGTGCATTAATGCAGCGCCATGGCGACAGACATATTTGGATAAACCCACCCGCCATGCCTTTGGAAACTGAGGAAATGGACGCGGTATTCGACCTTCCTTATCAGCGTGTGCCTCACCCTGTGTATGGCGATGCCACTATACCCGCTTACGATATGATTAAGTTCAGTATCAATATTATGCGCGGGTGTTACGGCGGTTGTACTTTCTGTTCTATTACAGAGCATGAAGGGCGAATTATTCAAAGCCGCTCTGAAGACTCGATTATTCGTGAAATTGAAGAAATTCGCGATACCGTACCTGGGTTTACCGGTGTTATTTCAGACTTAGGTGGCCCTACGGCAAATATGTATCGTTTGCGCTGTAAGAGCCCTAAAGCCGAAGCCACGTGTCGTCGTCCATCTTGTGTATATCCGAGTATTTGTGCGCATATGGATACCGATCATAAGCCGACCATCGATTTATATCGTCGTGCTCGTGAATTGCCCGGCGTGAAGAAAGTGCTTATCGCTTCTGGTGTTCGTTACGACTTGGCGGTAGAAGATCCTGAGTACGTAAAAGAGTTAGCGCTACATCACGTTGGCGGCTATTTGAAGATAGCCCCAGAGCACACCGAAGACGGCCCATTATCTAAAATGATGAAGCCGGGTATGGGCAGCTATTACCGCTTTAAAGAGTTGTTCGATAAATATTCGCAAGAAGCGGGTAAGAAACAATATCTTATTCCGTACTTTATTGCCTCGCACCCAGGCACCACAGACGACGATATGTTGAATTTGGCGATTTGGCTGAAAGAGAATAAGTTTAAGCTTGATCAAGTGCAGAACTTCTATCCTTCACCAATGGCGACGGCAACGACTATGTACCACACCGAAGTGAATTCACTTCGCAAGGTAACAAAAGACAGTGAAGATGTGCCTTCGGCTAAAGGTGAAATACACCGACGCTTACACAAAGCTATGCTTCGATATCACGATCCTAAGAACTTCGCGCAAATTCGTGAAGCCCTTAAGCGTATGGGCCGCGAAGATTTAATAGGCCGTGGCGCACAGCACTTAGTACCGCCTGAAACCGCAGATGAAAAACGTCAAAAAGCAGTAAAAGGCAGAAATGGCGAACGTGGATTAACTAAGCACACGGGTTTACCGCCAAATTTCCAACGGAAAGGCCGTGGTAAAAACAACACTGCTGGCGCTTCTAGCGAAAATAGAGGTGGGAATAAAACTGAGAACAGAAACGGCGGTAAAAGCGGCGGGCAAAATCGTGGACAGAACACGCCAAGCTCACAGCGAAGAGGGAAAACAACAGCAAAACGCTAGTTTCCCCTATCGCTTTATACTAACGATTTGTTAGTTATTTTTTGTAAGCACTTTTTGTAGGCACAGCAATACCTTTGCTGTGCCACTTAAATACCACAAACACTAAATCGATATCACCGGTATTTTTCACCCCGTGTTCATCCCAAGGGGCTGCGTATAGCATGTCGCCGGTATTAGCCTTAAACACTTCACCTTCAACGCTCCACTCCCCACTTCCCTGAGTCACCAATAGAAACTCTTCGTCACTATGTTCGTGAGGTGGGTGTATTTCTACACCGGGCTTAATAACTGCCATACCCGCTAATGATTGGCTAGTACCAAAGGTTTCATCATTGTGATAGCTATAGAATATCCAACCCTCGCCTTCATCAATGGCTGCTTTGGCCTGTGGGATTACCTGTGTTTTGAAACTGTCGCCAGAAATCACTTTGCCAGTGTCATTCTTATTAACCGCAAAAGTATCTGGGGCATAAGCAATAGAAAAACTGCCAAAAACACCTAAAATAACGGTTAACATTATAGGTAAATTACGCTTCATTCATCCTCTCCCTTTGGTAAATTTGCTTTTTCAACCACCGCCACAGACGACGCAGTTAGGCTGCTAATGTATAGCATATCTGCCGTTTCTAACACCCCTGTTGTCAGTGGATAATTTCCACTTGGATCTTGTAAGTCATTTGTCACCTTGCCTTGTTTATTTAATTTTATTACATGGCCGTAGGCTTTTGCTTTGGGGCGCAATGATGCAGGCAAGCGCTGTACTACTTTACGCAAAAATGGAGAGTTTGATAAATCGTCTAACGAGGCGGAACGCGGTGAAGCAAACCCTACCCAGTAGCCACCGTCGGGTGCTGTGGCAATATTATCGGGAAAGCCGGGTAAGTTATCGATGAACACATCTACCAAACCTGTTTTGGGCCCAGCAATGAAGTAACGTAACACTCGGTAGCTACCAGTTTCGTTCACCAAAACATATTGCTGGTTATGGCTGATAGCAACCCCATTGGCAAAGACTAACCCATCCATTAAAACAGTAGTGACGTTGGTATTTGGATTGTACGCGAGTAATCGGCCATTACCTTTGTGCTCTAAAATTTCTAACAAGCTGCCGCTAAGTGTTCCGCCATAGGCTTTTGCACTAAATTTAGTGGTGGCGTCAGAAAAATATATCATGCCATTTTCTGCCACATCTACATCGTCAGCGTACACAATGGGCGTGCCATCAACAGCATCAGTTAGCAAGGTAATGACACCTGATGGCGAAACAGAAAGTAACCCCAGGTAAGCATCTGCCACAATAAGATTATCGCTGGCATCGAACTCCAACCCAAGCGGCCTCCCGCCCGTGTTAACCCAAGGTGTAAAATGGGTATCGTTGGGTGCTAATAGCATGATAGTGCCAGAATGCGTGGCCGTGGCGATAGTGCCATCACTTCGCAGAGCAAAATCTTCTGGGCCGTATTCTCTTTTTATTGTGGTGGCTTCTTTATGGCTCAAGGCTGTTAATTCGCCTAAGGCTATAGCATGGGCGAAGGATAGCTTATCATTGACGTGATGAACGCCGCTATAGCCTTTATCTTTTGGTGTATTCCATGCGTCCGGTTCAACCGGTACAGGCCAAAGTAGTAAATACCCCATCACGGCGATCAAAGCACTTATGACTAAAATTCGCATGCGCTACCCTTATTAATTCCATCTAAAAATGTATAACTGTAGCAATAGCATGTTCCCAACCTGGGGTTAAATTCAGATTGGTGATTATTCAATATGGTTGAAAGCTATAGGCAGTTAAAACACGACCAATCAATGCCCACTAAGTAGGTAAATGGATGTTTAATAAAAAGAACAAGTGATCGCGTTAAGGCGAAGTCAAAGATGACTGTGGAGATGGAGTCGGAAGTGGAGATAAAGGTAAAAGAAACGAAATGTAGACACAAAAAAGCGCGGCTTTCACATTTTGGTTATTTAACCTAAGTAAAAGCCACGCTGTATTAGTTAACGCTACCAATGCAGTCGTGTTTGTACAGTGTATTAAGCCATTGGCGATTGCGTTTCAGTCGATACTGATGCGCTCTTGTCGCCATTACCATCTATATTGTGCGTTGTTGTTTGATTTTCTTTTTGAAAATTCGACAGTAGAGTTTCACGCTTAAGTAAAGTGTTACCTCGTAAAATACTCCATACAACATAAATCAGCATGGGTATGTTTAATTGCAACGATGCCACCGAAAGTGCATGTTCTCCGTTCACAGCGCTATAAATAAATAGAAGCAATAACACACTGATACCTGAAATTATCAGCCACACTGGTTTGGTAAGCCGCTTTATGGCCACCGTAAGTGCTACATTTAACACCATTAGTCCCCAAAATACTGCAATTAACGAACCTGAAAAGAACATATCTGCTATTGCCGTGAACGCCAATGCACTCACACTGCCCCACACCGTGCAATACCACAAACGCGTGGCCAACACAGGATGCGCTTTTTTAGATAACCACACTTCCATTCCCGATACGCACAGCATGGATAGCATGATACCCAAAACAAAATACAGTACTTTACTCGGTATTCCTGCAAAGTCGCCAAAGTGAAGGCGATAAACAGCCCACAACAATTGCTTACCCCATGCGCCATCGTCGTAACCGGCAGTGCCTAAATAATTACCTGCGGTATCAAATCGATATGCTTCACCGTATATCATTCGCCCAGGTACTTGTGCATAAATTTCAATGAACTGTTCAGGTTTGTTCACCTCGTGAACAGTCACAAATATAAGCGGGTTTTCTGGGGCTATGGTTTCCATTTGCGCGATGGCTTTACCTATCGCTGGTTTACCTTCTTGCGCTTCAATGACTGGGTCGGGGGTAAATACTTGGTTTATTACCGCATCCCTGTCACCGCCATAATTTAATTGTGCCACTAGCACCAGTACGATACCGGCTAAACCAAAATAGGTTCCTGTTATTGCAATGACTAAATGAAATGGTGATGCCCAAAGGCCAAAGCGATTGTGCAAATCAATTTGGCTTTGTTGACCATTGCCGCCTCTTCTAAGTTTAAACGCATCTTTCGCTATACGCTTATGGGCGATAACTCCTGTGATGATAAGGGTACATATTATGGCGCCTAAGGCACTCACCAGTATCATCCCCCAGCTATGCGGTAAGTTGAGGTACAAATGTAAATCCACCAACATTTGGGTGAAGGCTACTTTTTCTTTTTCAAGCAAATTACCTTGTTCATCTGCAAAGTATGCGGCGTGGTCGTTCTCTACTACCAACCTTGGAATACCTGATGTAGGGAGCACCACAAATAGATGATCTGTTTCTTCGGGATGCTTAGTTAAAAAGCTGTCCATCGCCTTTTCTACTGCCCCATCCTCGACGGATTCAAACTCGGGAATATGCGGTTGTTCCCACCGTTCAAATTCTAAATGGAATACGGCGATAGTGCCTGACAGGCAGACCAAAAAAAGGAGTACGCTTAAAAATACGCCAACCCAGCTATGTGCATTTAGGGCTGATTGTTTTGTCGCTTTGTTCATTTTAATTCCTAAATTGGCATTGCCATCAGTATTGCTACACTTACTGCTGTTGCTACAAGATAGCCGCCAACCGTTTTAATTTTTTTCGATGTAGCTAGGTAGTGGTAAACTGCAAGCCCCCAAATGATGGGTGATATCACCATACAGGTAGCTAACTGCCCTGTTATATCCATCGGTAATAATGCACAAATCGCTAGTGATGCAACAACGCTAAATACCAGTAACAGCAGCAAAACTACGATGTAGTGCAAAGCATGCTGAATTGATGTGCGAGGAGAAAAGTCTAGTTTTCTGGGCTGGGGGATTTGAAGCGGTACAGCCATGTGAGACTGATTCATTGCAATAAACGGCCACACCAAAAGGCCGGGCAAACATAACGCGTATAGTACTCCAAACTCCCAACCCACAGAGAGTGACCAGGCTATAGAAGATAGAAGCCAAACGCCTATCCCCACATACAGCATAGGGCCAGTTTGACGCCGCCAACTTTGATAGACTGCCGCTATAGAGGCTAGAGAAAGGCCGCTTGCGGCAAATAACATGAACATAACTTACCTTTATATATTTTTATTGGTGCTGAAATGTTTAAACGCTCGGCAAGCGAAAAATAGCCGTCACCCGGCAGGTTTAATGCTTAGCCTTGTAAGGTTTTATTACGCGTTTTCTGATCAACTGATGTTATGTATAAATTACCAAAAAACAGCGGCTAATGAAAACAATAATTATTCCTATTTGATATTTTATTGAGGATAAATAGCGCGAAATTCTCTTCATAAAAAAGGCCGACTTACGTGAGTAAGTCGGCCTTATGTATTGCGCTAATTATTAGAAATAATAATTAGGCAGCTTGTGTTTCTTCGTCCATCTCTATGACTTCGTGGCTTAGCAAGTATTCAAATGCTGCTAATGACGCTTTTGCACCCTCGCCCATTGAAATAACGATTTGCTTGTAAGGTACCGTTGTAACATCACCGGCTGCAAATATACCTGGCGCAGACGTGTTACATTTCGTATCGATCACAATCTCGCCGTACTTACTCATGTCAACCACGCCTTCCATGAATTGACTGTTTGGTACTAGGCCAATCTGTACGAACACACCCGAAAGCGGGAGAGTATGGAGCTCTGTAGTATTGCGATCTTGATACTCGATAGCATTAACTTTTCCATTCTCAGCAGTGATTTGATGCGTCGCTGCATTTCTGATAATCGTGATATTTTCACGTTTTTCAGCTTGGTCAATCAGTACTTGGTCTGCTTTAAGTTCTGGCATAAATTCAAATACCGTTACCGACTTAACAATACCCGCTAAATCAAGTGCCGCTTCAATGCCCGAGTTACCACCACCAATAACTGCAACGTCTTTACCTTTAAAGAAAGGACCATCGCAGTGTGGGCAGTACGCCACGCCATTACCTACGTTTTCTTTCTCACCTGGCACACCAAGTTCTCTCCAACGTGCGCCAGTAGCAACAATAATTGAACGAGTACGAATTTGCTCGCCAGACGATAACGTAATAGTTTTAACATTACCTTGTTCTACAGAATCAACACGAACGTGCTCTTTAAGCGTAATATCATAATCGTTCATGTGTTCCATTAAGTTACCTACTAGCTCAGGGCCGGTAGTTTTAGATACCGAGATAAGGTTCTCAATACCCATTGTATCTTTCACTTGACCACCGAAACGATCGGCAACCACAGTCACTTTTAAACCTTTACGTGCGCTGTATATCGCTGATGCCACGCCCGCTGGACCACCACCAATTACGGTAACGTCTTGTAGCGGTAACGACTCACCCTTGTTCGCCTCTTTTAGCGAAGGGTCACGTTCGATAAGTTTATCGATAAGAACCGATGCATCGACCTTACCATTAGCGAATAGCTCACCATTTAGGTAAACGCTTGGAACGCCCTGAATATCACGTTCTGCTACTACGTTTTGATACAATCCACCGTCAATCATTTCAGACGTAATGTTTGGATTAAGTAGTGCAAATTGGTTAAGCGCTTGAACGACTTCTGGGCAGTTATGGCAGCTTAAGCTGATAAATACTTCAAAGTTAAGTTCTTCTTTAACGCCTTTAACAATCGCTTTTACGCTGTCATCAATTTTAAGCTCGGTACCTGATGCGTGAAGCATACCTAAGATAAGCGAGTTAAATTCGTGACCGCCAGGAATACCAGAAAAGCGAATGCCTGTATCTTCACCATCAGCCTCTAGTAAAAAGCTGATTGAGCTGCGTAAAACACCGTTAGTGTCGCGCTCTTCAAGGCTTAGTTTGTCACTTACACCAGCAATGTCGGACAGAAACGACACAAGCTCTTCACGCTTGCTGTGTTCACCGGTCTGTACGACGAAGGTTACGTTTTTCTGCATTGACTCAGCATAGCCTTTCAACGCTTGTAAAATTTCTTTAGTTAACACGGTAGTCTGCCTTATTTTCGACACGCCGATCCCCGCCAACCATTTTTCAGGCTAACAATATAAGCAGGAATTGGAAATTAATTAGATAGGGAGTGGAGACCCACTCCCATACTTACTTATAAATTACTTATAAGCGCTAAGCGGTTGCTTAGATTTTGCCTACTAGGTCAAGAGAAGGAGCTAGTGTAGCTTCGCCTTCTTTCCATTTAGCTGGGCAAACTTCACCTGGGTGAGAAGCAACGTACTGAGCAGCTTTGATTTTGCGAACTAGGTCGTCTGCATCACGGCCGATACCTTCAGAAGTGATTTCCATCGCTTGAACGATACCTTCTGGGTCAACAACAAATGTTGCACGGTCAGCAAGACCCATAGTTTCACGCATACAATCGAAGTTGCGAGTGATTTCACCAGTAGGGTCGCCAATCATTGCAAACTTGATTTTGTTGATAGTGTCAGACGAATCGTGCCACGCTTTGTGAGTGAAGTGAGTATCAGTAGATACTGAGAATACTTCTACGCCACGAGACTGAAGCTCTTCGTACTTATCAGCAATGTCGCCAAGCTCAGTTGGGCATACAAAAGTGAAATCTGCTGGATAGAAAACAAATACTGCCCACTTACCGCTGATATCTTCGCTGCTTACTTCGATGAACTCGCCGTCTTTAAATGCTTGTGCTTTGAACGGTTTGATAGCAGTGTTAATTAATGCCATGTTTACTTTCTCCATTAAGTGAATAAATTTTGTATTGTTAGTAAAGTCCTATCCAATACAAATAGTACGAAATATTACAAAGCCCAGTGCAACCAACCAGAATCGGTTTTGGTTAAACTCGACTTCGTTGAAACTGGTGATAAGAATAGCGCGGTTTTTTTAAAAAAACTAATTGGTATTTTTGAATGTTTCAATCAAATTTACCAATCAATAATATAAATTAATCGCAAAAATCCCGAACAAGCGAAATTTCTCACATTCCACCTCCCCACGCAAGCCTCGCATTCAAAAACCAATAAAGGTAATGTTAACGCCATCATTGTTACAACGGCATTGCAGTTATGGATCGCGCGAAATTTCTTAATCAAGAAATTGCTAAAATTGATGGCACCCGACCTTCTTCCCACTTAGCTAAACATTTAAAAATGGCCTTAAGCCCGTTTGTATTTTACCGCGGTAGCGCACAACTATTTTATGCAGACCTAGCAAATCGCCACTTACCAGTGCCAGAAGCATGCTTTTCGATGTCTCTGACCAGTGTAATGGGTGATTGCCATACGTCTAATTTTGGTTTTCTCACTGAGGAAGGCTCACACGGCGACACCGTTATTTTTACGCCGAACGATTTTGACGATGCCTGTGTTGGCTATGCGCATTGGGATATTCTTCGCTATCTTACTTCACTGTCTCTGGTAGAAGCTCATTGCAAAGGTATTTCTGAAGGCCGCTTTTTGATAGACATGCCAGACCCGTTAAAACCTGCAGTAGACCCCCACCAGGTTAAACATGCTCAATCTCTTTTCATTCAAGAGTACGTGGCAACATGCCAACGCGTAACTGAAGATGCGACGGTTATAAATGAAGCAATGGAACAAGAGCCTGATGGAAAATTGAAAAAATTCTATCGCAAAGCATTGGAACGTTCGTCTTGCGGTGAAAAGTTCGAATCTAAAAGTGCGCTAGCTAAAGCGGTTCATTTAACGCAGGATGGCCTAAAATTTAAACACATCACCGATAAATACACGCCGCTGAGCCCAGCAGAACATCAGCAGGTGTTAACGGCATTCGCACCCTATATGGATGATGACATTGTTGATATCACCAGCAGGGAAAATGCCGGAACCGGTTCGGTAAATATGCGCCGTTTCTATTTCTTAGTTGGCCCCAAAAAACCGCATAACGCTGAAAGTTTTCGTTATTGCCATATTGTTGAGGTAAAACAACAGCGAAAAGCCGCGCCCTTATTCTACTTCGATAATGTGTGTCCGGTGAATCGATTGAACCCTGCTCATTTAACCGCACGGAGCCAACGACGAATGCAGCGCCGTCCAGATTTATTGCTAGATGAAGTTATTTGGGACAATGCACACTGGTTAATTCGCTCACGCCACCACGCCAAAGTAGGATTAGATCCCCATGATATTGGTATGGGAAATAAAGCGCGAAATGGAGACTTTGGTTATTTCGCTAAACTGTGCGGCTACACCCTTGCGTTAGCCCATTGTCGTGGTGACAGGCGAAGTACACGGTTTGCGAAAAGCGCCGTAAAAGCGTTAAACCACCATACAAATAGTGCGCTAATCAGTAGTGCTAATCATTATGCAAAGCAAGTTATTGATGATCATACTTGGTTTTGCGATACGCTAAAAAATACTTAATGTGGGGGTTTATCGTCTAGCGATAAGAAGCGTGCACTGAAGAATTTTTAGTCTTTGTAGTGTTATTTATAGATGCAAAATGCCTTTTATGACGAGCCAATGTCATAAATAACTTTATTTGAATAGACTAAGACGCTGATTTATATATACATATTAAAAATAAACTTGAATAACGTTAAGTCATTCCTGCGTTGACATTATAGTTATAGGCTAGGTCTAGCAATAACAAAGAGGGTCTGCTTTGACAGACCTAATAATAAAAGACCTAAGAGGGAAACAACCAGTGAAAACTCCATTGTCACTTATAACAGCAGGTATTCTTACTGCATTTTCGGCCAATGCCAGCGACTTAGTTATCAGCGGTGTTGTTGATGCGTCACTTACCGGCGGCCTTCCTAAAGCTGTTGAACTTTACGTTGTAAACGATATTCCAGATTTATCGGTCTACGGGCTTGGCTCAGCCAACAATGGCGGCGGCACTGATGGCGTAGAATTTACTTTCCCAGCAGATAGCGCCTCAGCGGGTAGCTATATTTACGTAGCATCTGAAATTGATGGTTTTACTGAGTTTTTCGGTTATGCACCAGACTACGATACTTCGGCCATGGGTATTAATGGCGATGATGCGGTAGAGCTTTTCGAAAACGAAGTCGTTGTTGATACTTTCGGTGACATTAATGTTGATGGTAACGGCACAGCATGGGAATACCTAGACGGTTGGGCTTACCGAAAAGATGGTTCAGTCGCCAATGGCGGTACTTTCTCGTCTGACAACTGGACTTACAGCGGCGTTGACGCATTAGATGATACCGCGACCAATGCGGGTGCAACAACTCCTTTCCCTGAAGGTACTTTTAGTACTGAAGGCGGCGGTGATGATGAAGTTCCACCAGAAGAGCCCGTTATTGAGCTAGGCGTTTGTACTGATGCAGCAACGCTTATTAGCACCATTCAAGGTAGTGGCGACGCGTCAGAAGAAGTAGGTAACGGTCATATCGTTGAAGCCATTGTGACTGGCATGGGTGCGGGCGGTTACTTCCTACAAGAAGAAACGGCTGATAGCGATGGTGATGATGCCACTTCTGAAGGTATTTTCGTTAGCGGTAGTACTACCATTGCGGTAGGCAACGTTGCTCGCATATACGGTGAAGTGGTTGAAAATTACGGCATGACTACGCTAAACCAAGACAGTGATGTTACTGCACTTGATTGTGGTGCAAGCGATGACGTTCTGATGACGACTATCGATATGCCTTTCGATTATTCTCTTGAACCATTTGAAGGTATGTTAGCTTCTGTTGTTGACGCTACGGTAACTAGCACAAACGATTTGTGGCGTTACGGCGAAATTCAAGTAAGTGACAGCGTTAAACGCCAGCCTAGCGACGTAGCAGCACCACTTTCAGACGCATACGTTGAAGCAGTTGCAGCCTCAGAAGCCAGCTTACTTAAAATCGAAGATAACAGCAGTGCTAGTTACCCAGACAGCATTAACTACTTCCCTACCTTTAGCTACGCAAATGCTATTCGTATTGGTGATACTGTGTCTGCAAGCGGCCCGCTAAACTATAGCTTCGGTGCGTTTAGAATTAACCCTACCGAAGTGATTACAGTAACTTCTACTCGCGAAGCGAACCCAGTGGTAACTGAAGGTAACTTATCAATTGCTACCTTCAACGTTCTGAACTACTTCAATGGCGAAGTAGATGCAAACGGCGATGTAACCTTCGATTTCGATGCAAACCGTGGCGCTGAAGACGAAACTGAATTCGCTTTACAAGAAGCACGTATCGTTGAAGCCATTGTAGGCTTAAACGCTGATGTGGTTGGCTTAATGGAAATTGAAAACGACGGTTTTGGCGATGACAGCGCTATCGTTAGCCTAGTCGCTGCTGTTAATGCAGAACTTGCCGATACCGAACAGTACTCATTCATCAGCACTGCTGATAGCACAGCAATTGGTACTGATGCAATTACTGTTGGTTTGTTATACCGCGCAACTATTGTAACGCCTGAAGGTGATGCACAAGTAGTAGACATGCCAATGCAGCAAATTGATGAAGACAGCGTTGCACAAATGCGCCCTTCTTTAATTCAATCGTTTGCCCACATTGAAAGCGGTAAAACCTTTGCTGTTGCCGTTAACCACTTTAAATCGAAAGGTTCAGAGTGTGGTGAAGATCTTGCTGAAGCAGTCAGTGAAACGGATACCATCCAAGGTAGCTGTAATGCACTTCGTGTATCTGCTGCTATTACACTAGGTGAAGCATTAAGCGATGAAAGCTTACCTGAGCGTATTTTAGTATTAGGTGACTTGAACTCGTACAGTGCTGAAGATCCGGTTGCAGTACTTACCGACTACACCGCTGAAACCCAAGGTTACACGGTAATGACCGCAGCAAATACAGGTATGGACGATGGTGCCTCTGTAGAAGTAACGGCTAATTATGGTTACGTAAATCTTGCAGAAGAGTTTGATGCTGAAGGTTACTCTTACTGGTTCTACGGTACAGAGCAAGTGGGCAGCTTAGACCATGTGCTAGCAAGTGAAACCATGCTTGCTGATGCGGTAGACGGTGCGCATTGGAGCATTAACTCTCCTGAAGTTTACCAATTCCAGTACGACCAAGCGCTTTCTTACTACCCTGATGAAGACGGCTATGCATTTACTGATGTAGGTCCATTCCGCAGCTCAGATCACGACCCGTTCATTGCAACCTTCAACTTAGAAGCAGAATTACCTGATGAAGCTGATCCTATTGAAGATGACAACGATTCAGGCGGCTCTATGGGTTTCATCTTAGCATTAATGGCTGGTGTTCTAACCTTTCGCCGCCGTTCAGCTAAGTAAATTCATCAAACGTAACCGCCACAAATAAACGCTGGCGGTTTATAAATAAAAAAAGGGGATGGTTTTATAAACCATCCCCTTTTTATATGTACTTTGTATCTGCTTTGTATCCGTGTAATGCCCTATTGGCGCATGGTTTAGTTTACGCAGGCAGATTCACTGTCCGCTTTACTCATTTAAGCTGTAGGGTGACCAAGAACGCCCAAGGCTTCCTTATCGTTAGGCGCTTCTACCTCAAGCCCTAACTTATCAATATACTGATCGCGCTTGTCTGCTTGTGAAGCTGATAACTTTTCGTTAGTTAACATGCGTGCTGCCAGTGTAACCACTTCCAGTTGCTCATCATTCAATGGTTGGGTGCTGTGCAGTTGAAGCAACACCTTCATTAAACTCAATGCAATTTGTTTGTCTTTAGGCGAAATAGTAAGTGCTTGTCGCAAGTTATTGTAAGCAGGCTGCAACCGGTTCTCTTTATAGTGCACCGTAGCCATGTTCTTCAATTCTTTAGTCGTGAACTGTATCTCTGTGCGTTCAATAGACTCTTGCTTGAGATATTCATCGACGACTTGCGAAGAAAAGGTATCACCCTCAATTTGCGTTTTAAGCTTTTCTAAAATACTGATACACTGCTCACGCATGCCTAGCTCATGAAAAGCTTTCATTTTGTCTAGGTTATCTTCCATCGATTGCCCAGTGGTATGCACTGAACTGGCGTTCATGATTTCCTCAGCCGACTTCTTTTGATTTCGAAGGCACAACATACGCGCTTTAATAACATCAATTTGGTCGCCAAGTTGGATTTGAACCCCTTTTTGCTGACTGATCTCTTCCAAGTCATTTTGCGCACGTTGTATGTATCTATCACCTTCCCCAGCGCCAAGGCTAGTGGCTAAATCGATGGTAGAACGAATTACATTTAAAGAAAGCTCAGGTGAATCATGAATAGAATTTTTGGCAAACTTCGCCATATTTTGAACCGCAGACAACTGACCTACTTTGTCGTGGTTGAGCCTGGCCAAATCCCACAATCGCTTATTACGTTCAATATTACGAGGTGCTAACTTACTCGCTTGTTTCATTTGTTCGTAAGCCAACTCGAACTGCTCTTTTTCAATAAAGTACTGTGCTAGCAAGTCGTAGGTTAAAAATCGAGTGTCTGGGCGTAGTAATAAGTCTTCAACCAAGAGTTGAGCTTCTTCTAGCTCATCCTGACGCAATAAAGAACGGGCTAAGCCAATATGCACCCACGCATGATCCATGGTTTGCAGTAGTTCTCGGTAGTAATTTTCAGACGTTTCATAGTCACGCAGTTGCAGCAAACATTCGCCAATTAGGCGCCTAATTCTGGGGTGATAGTCCGATAATGACATGTCTTTTAATTGGCGCTCTGCATAGTACATCGCAGTAGAATAGTCGCCAACCTTCATACAATGCAGCATTTTATGAAGCTTATAGCGTATCTGGAGTAAGTAATTTAAACGAGACTCGATACTGCTTGGCTTCAACGGTTTCACCCAGAAATCGTCAGGCTGCAACTCAACAATACAATTAACCAATTCTGGTGATGTTTCGGCACTTAGAAAGATAACCGTAGTGGTGTCATTGATATGATTTAAGTGCTTTAGCTCTTCGAATAAATGAAAGCCGTCTTTGTCGTGACTCACATTGAATGCAAGCAGCACGAAATCAAAACGCTTTTCTTCACACAAACGAATAGCGTGAAAGGCATTAAATGCACTCACAACATGTTTGATACCAATAGCATGCAACGCAGAGGCTACTACATCGTGCACTAAACCCTGGTTGTCGATAACCAGAACGCGCAAATCCTCTTTTGAGGTGGGAGCAGGAATTTTTTCCAACATTCAACCAATCACTTTTTTTTCTTGTCCCTAAGACTTATCGTAGTTACCACATCTGTTAAATGGAGGGTTTAACTATCTACGATATTATAAGCCAATAACCTACTGTTGGGGTTTAACAGTAACTGCATTACTTGGGAATTATACTTTTGACTTATAGTTTCGATACTAGCATTAGAAGCAAGGGTTTAGCCATAGGTGAATTACTTTGGTGGATCAATATTTTCATTAATACTGGTATTTAACCTAAACCACCCCGCAACTGAATGCCGCTCACGTTTTGCGGTGAGTACCTCGTGCGGAAATACCTCACTAAGAAAAATGGCGATAGTGCCTTTTTCAGGTAACACTCTCACGCCAATGTCATCTTGTTCACTAGCATATAATACTAACTCGCCACCCTCTGTAGCTTGCCAATCATCATTTAAATAGGTCACCACCGATAGCATTCTATTACTTTGACCTTTGAAAGCATCGAGATGACGTTTGTAAAAATTACCGGGGGCGTAACAGGCAAAGTGGCTCTCGAACGAAAATAACCCCATGAATAAATGGCGATTAATATAGAGCCTTAACGCTTCACACCATTCTAGCCACAACTGCCCTTCTGAAGAGGTGCCGTCTATCCAACATATCTCATCGCTTCTTACTTTTTCGTGGTGTTGAAATTGTTGAGCCCGACCAATCCCCGCGCGCCGATATGCTTGCTTGGACAATGTATCTTGGCAGGCGACCAATGCATCTATAACAAACTCTGGCACGCCTAACGGCCTAATACTAAAGCCCTTTTCTTGTAAATCGCTGACAATATTACTGAAATAATTTTCATCAAAAACATAAAGGGGTGAAGGTAAATCTAACGAGAAACGTTCCATGATTAATTTTGACTTTATACGGCGTTAGCACGAGTAATTGGATGCGGATTTATACGCTTAAGTTACTCACACAGCAAGCTTTAAATGCACAATTAACGAACAATAAATGAAAGCCTAACCTCTTGATTATAACGCATTGGTTTTAATAGGAATAAAACTTGCTTTAAAACCTAGATGACACAAGCATTAATACCGTTAGCCCCACGGAAATAATTATGCTCAAATATGGAAAACAACCACTGGTGGTAAAGGCATGAGTCAGGATCAAACAGTCATTGAAGAAACCGAACATCATCTAGCGCTGCGTAATTTGCGCCTAGATGACTATAACGACGTTAAAGCGTTAATGGATAACGTGTATGCAAACGTTGGAGGAGCTTGGCCTTACAATAACTTTAAGGCACAAGTCACCACGTTCCCCGAAGGTCAAATATGTATTGAAGACAAAGGAAAGGTGGTGGCGTTCGCTATCTCAGTCATTGTGGATTACGACCAATTCGGCGATAAACACAGCTACGATGAAATTACTGGCGATGCTTATCTTACTACTCACGATCCAAATGGAGACGTATTGTATGGTGTTGAAGTCATCGTTTGCCCCGACTATCGAGGGCTAAGACTAGGCCGTCGTTTGTACGAGGCGCGCAAAGAGTTATGTAGAAACCTGAACTTGAAGTCAATAATGGCTGGCGGGCGCATTCCTACTTATAAAAATTATGCGAAAGAACTGTCTCCCTATGAATACATTGAACAAGTAAAATCTAAAGACATTTACGATCCTATTCTCACTTTTCAGCTATCAAATGGTTTTGAAGTAAAACAGGTCCTCAGTGCCTATTTGCCTGAGGATGAAGCCTCGAAAGGCTATGCCACGCTACTGCAATGGCACAACATCTATTATGAGCCTAATAATCCATCGCTTATAACTGGTCGCAAGTCGAGCGCCCGTATCGGATGTATTCAATGGCAAATGCGTTACTTCAACAATGTGGAAGAACTCCTTCAGCAAGTTGAATATTTCGTAGACGCGTTATCGGATTATTCCTGCGATGTGGCATTGTTTCCTGAATTTTTTAACGCACCTTTAATGGGGCTGAGCCCGTCTGATACTTCAATTGATGCTATATGGCACTTAGCCACCTATACCGATGAAATTCTGACTTCCATTTCGCACCTTGCTGTGTCGTACAATATCACTATTATTGCGGGCTCTATGCCTGTGGTAGAAGAAGATGAGCTATACAACGTTAGCTATATTTGTAAGCGCGATGGCACCATAGAAAGTCAGTACAAACTACACCTTACCCCACACGAAAAGAAAGATTGGATAATGAAAGGCGGTAATAGCCTTAAAGTGTTCGATACAGATTTCGGGAAAATCGGGGTACTGATATGTTACGACGTAGAATTTCCTGAACTTGCACGGTTGCTGTCTGAGCAAGAAATGCAGATTCTATTTGTTCCTTTTTGGACAGATACCAAGAACGGCTATCTACGGGTTAGACGTTGTGCCCAAGCCCGCGCCATTGAAAATGAATGTTATGTGGCTATAGCAGGCAGTGTGGGTAATTTACCCAAAGTAGACAATGTTGATATTCAATACGGTCAAACTGCGGTGTTTTCACCTAGCGACTTTGCATTCCCCCACGATGCTATTGTGTCAGAAACCACACCAAATACGGAAATGACGCTGATCGTAGACCTAGATTTAGATAAACTGACTAAACTTCAAAATGAAGGTTCTGTTAGGAATTATCTAGATCGTCGTCGCGATTTGTATCGTGTAGAATGGTTTGACAGCGATACGTAATCGCCATTGGTATTTATAATTAATTCAATATAATATCGATGTTATTATGCGCTAACAATGATATTTCGGTTACTGCGCCTACATCTAGGTAGGCAGCAGCTAACCCAATGCTTTAACAAGAGAAAATAGAGAACTTATGGCAAATAATTCGAATAATGATGATTTTCCAACTATTCGTTTAGATGATGAAGATCGTCGCGATTATCAAAAAAAGCGTCAGCCTACGCCAACTAAAGCGCCTTCGAATTCCTCATCGCCTACCAGCCCCTCTCCTAAAACCCCAGAAAAAAGCAGTGGTGGCGGTAATGGTCTCTGGGTATTCCTTATCGCACTTATTGCGCTTGGTGCCTGTGGCGGATGTTATTACTTGTACACATTGGTAGAACAACAAAAAGTAGTCGCTTCTCAAGCTGAAAAACGCATTCTTGAATTAGAGAAAAAGCTTTCTGCTACTGGTGAAGAAATGGGTGAGTCGACTGTTGCATTGCAGGTTAAAGTAAATGAACTGGCCAGTAAGACCAATGATTTGTGGGAACAGATGGACAAACTTTGGGCTTCAGCGTGGCGCCGCAATCAAAAAGAAATTGCTGACTTGGGTGATAGAGTGGGTAATGTTCAAACTGCGCTTCAGGGCAACATTAAGAAGGTTGCCGATGATGTGACTAGCCAGCAGAGCCAAGTTGGCTCAGTGAAAAATCAGCTGGCTTCTTTGGCTGATGAAATTCTAGCCTTGAATGTTCAACTAGAACAAGTCTCTGGCGATAAACGCAGCAGCGAACAACAAGTACGCAACTTGTCTGACAAATTATCGGTGTTAGAGCAGCGTAACAGTTCCCTTTCTGGGCGCATTACCAGCCTTGAAAATGAGTTAAGAGAGATAGCCACCAAAGTAGTTTCACGAAGCACAACGAGTTCTACAAACTCTGCGCCTTCATCTACAGCGAGCGTATCTGAAGGCTAATTAATCTTAGCCTCAAATTTGAATGTATTTTGAAAGGAGCCTATCAGCTAATGCCAGTCAGCTTAACTGACTGGCATTAGCCTATCAGCTCCTTTTTTTTGCGCTGACGTTATTCACCTTAAGTAGCATATATTCTGTTTCTCTTCGATGCTATAAACATTATATAAGTGGGCAGCATTGTGTTGCTATTTTCAGGCTATTTTTTTGCTCAAGTTAGAACAGGCTACTACTATGATTTTTCAATCCAGTGCTAATCATATTATCGACAACAATAACGTAAACGTTATTGGATCAGGCACAAAAACACTTATGCTTGCACATGGATTTGGTTGTGACCAAAACATGTGGAAGTACCTTACCCCCTATCTTGAGCAAAAATACAAAATCGTGCTGTTTGACTATTTGGGTTGTGGAAAATCTAATGTTAGTGCTTTTGATAAATCTCGGTATGAAGAATTAGAAGGATATGCACAAGATGTTATCGATATTTGTGAAGCGCTTGAGTTAACCGAGGTCACGTTTATTGGGCATTCAGTGAGCGGCATTATTGGCTACCTCGCTTCAGTTATCGCCCCGCAACATTTCTCAAATTTTGTATTAATATGCCCTTCTCCTTGTTTTCTGAATTTACCGCCAGACTACTTTGGTGGTTTCGAAAAAGAAGACTTGGAAGAGCTTATTAACCTAATGGACAAAAACTACATTGGATGGGCGAGTTACCTTGCGCCATTAGTGATGGGGGGAGAGAACGACCCCACTTTAGTAAAAGAATTGGAAAGCAGCTTTTGTTCTACCGACCCTAAATATGCGAAACCTTTTGCTAAGGCTACTTTCTTTTCTGATTATAGGAATGTCCTTCCGACAATTTCTTTTCCCTCACTTATTTTGCAAAGTCGCAGCGACTCATTAGCATCAGTAGAGGTTGGGAAATATATGCATGAGAAAACGCCGTTGTCATCACTTGAAGTTATTGATGCTCACGGTCATTGTTTACATATGACGAACCCCCACATCATTGCAGAAAAAATAGAGCTGTTTATATCTTGAACAAGGCGCTGCTCGATCTCTTTCCTAGTTTACTTTTAGTATCGAATTTACGCTCAGGACGCATCGATTATTGTAATAAAGATGCGCTGGAGTTCATCGGCTCTTCTCGCGAAGAGGTGGTAGGTAATAATGTTTCCAATATAATTTCGCGGGCAAGTTTAATTTTTTTTGAAAGCTATGTTAGGCCATCTGTGCTCGCAACGGGTAGATTTTCAGAACTTCAAATGACATTGGTCACTGCGCAGCAAGAACGGTTACCTGTATTGTCAAATGTTGCACTGCATGGCGAACAACTGTACTGGTCTATGCATTCAGCAAAAAGCCGCGACAAGCTCTATCAAGAGTTGATAGAGGTAAGAGACAGTTTGGAATTAAAAACTGACGAACTGACACTACTTTCCCGTCTCGATCCGCTTACTAATTTACTTAATCGCCGTGCTGCCTCTGCAGATATTCGTAAGCTTCTCGATCAGGTGAATCGAAAATTTGTTCCCGTATCTTTCTTGCTTATTGATATTGATTTCTTTAAAAACATTAACGATAAACACGGACACGATGTAGGTGACGAGGTTATTGGTTTGTTATCTAAAACGTTAAAAGCGGCCACCCGAAAAACCGATGTTGTAGCCCGTTGGGGCGGCGAAGAATTTCTGATAGTGTTATATAATTCAACCCAAGACAATGCCCGCTTATATTGTAAATATTTACATGAAAGGATTGCCGAAATGCGCTATTCACGCGCAGATAGAATTACGGTAAGTATTGGCGTGACGCAAATACCCATGTCTCAACATGACACTGTCTTGCAGGTTGAAACGCTAATTAAAGAAGCCGATGACGCACTTTACCAGGCAAAAGATGACGGCCGAAATCGCACTATCTTCCACACAGACAAACACGCCAAAATCTAGGCACTAACACTAGGCATTCTACTAGGTATAAACACTAAGTATTCCACCCGGTATTACCACTAGAACGACTAATACCAATCAATCATGATATGCTGCGCTTTCAGCATTCTCTATACGTGCTTTGGTTGAGGGATGAGATTGAAACCAGCTATTTTCAGCGCCCTGCTGGTCAGTTTCGTTCGATAGTTTACGCATTACGTCCGCAAAGTCAGCGGTATCTCGGTGCATTAATTTTAATTTCGAAATAGCAAAGTTGTCAGCTTGCCATTCATGCTTTTGTGAGTATTGGTTTTGTACAACACTAGAACCTATTCCCATAAAAGCTTCAATTGCTCCGCTTAAATCGCCGAAAAAGTAACTTATCGCCAGGGTGGCAAATAAAGACTCGGCCACCATTTGCATGGAATGGTTTTGCGCCACATGGCCAATTTCGTGTAACAATATGGCGTCAAGTAATGCTTGGTCACCATCTACCAGTGCAACCAAATCATCGGTAAACACGATGGTACCGTCGGGTAGCGCAAAGGCATTGGGGCCAATGAGCTCGGAATTTCTGAAATGTACCCGAATATCATTCTCAGTACCGGGTTCGCTAACTTGCTCTACAACGGCGTTGAACCCCATCATTAACTGCTCACGTTGCCAATCGGGTAGCGTGCTAGGCTCCAGCATAGAATAATCTAATGCACTCAACGTATGCTGTGAAGCTACGGTTTTAATGGAATATGGTATTTGGTCAGCAAATTTAACGGCCGCCCATGGCATACCCTGAACAAAAATAACGTAGAGTAAAAGTGGTACTAATAAAACACTCGCGATTAACCAAGGCTTTTTCGTTTCCATTTGAGAGATACGACTACCTGCCCCACCATCTAACCACTGATTTAACAGTGGTGATGGAGTACAAACCAGTAAGCGATCATTAGGTAAGATGATTTCTCGAGGCAAGTTGCCCAGTTTCGACTTCGCATTAACTTCAGATTGCTGAAACCTTAACGGTTCGGCACTTTCACCATTGACCACGTCCGTATTAACGACAGCATTACTTTCGTTTATTTCTAGGCCGTTGTTAGCATTACACTGGTCCTCGTTTATGAGACGAATGACCAGTATATTATCTTCAATACTCGCGGTAATAGGTGTGACCGATGAACCTTCTGATTGATATAGCTGCCCATCTATCATTGAGCTAGCCTAATGCGACATCAACATCGAACAACGTAGCCGCTTCTTCAGCTGTGGCGCCCACAGAACCGGTCTTAACGGATGTAACGCTATCAATACCTGATAACACACTGACCTCAGTGACGTTAGCAAAGAAATAAGCGCTGCGAATTTTCGCCCACGGAATAGCGAAGCCTAAGGACAGAACGATAGCGATAACATTGGTTGTTCTAAGCCATACCAACGGCAGTATACCCACATTGGAATTGAAATGAGCCACGTTTGGTATTTCACTATTTTCATAAATATGATTGCGGATAAGTGCAGTATAAAAGCTAGATGAAATAGCAAAGGCAATAAGATACATGGCGAACAAAGCGATCATCACTAAAGGAGCGCCGTTTTCTAATGTATGAATAAGACTAGTAAAGCCTAATCCCATGATACTTGCCCCTACCAAAAACACTGCCACGACAATGCCCACAGCGCCGAGTGAGGCAAGGTAATAAGATCCCGTGCTCAGTTTGGTGGTAAAACTACTATCACCGAAAGCAGAATTATCAACTAGGTATTCGTCTATCTTCTTCAGCGCCCATGGCAACATCAAGTACATGGTAAATAAGCTAACAAAAGGCAGAACCACGAAAACAACAAACGCGTCACCAAAGCCGCCGTTGAATTTAAACCGAACATTTCGATACCCTGTCATACGCATACTGAAACGTTGACCAAGCACTATCATAAGAGGCGTGAGTGCCATTAAAGCCAACAACATTAATGCACCTGCGATAGGGTTTAGAGCGCTTAAAATAAAGTAACTAGCAAATAAACACACCGCAATAATACGGCCTTTTAAAATTTGTAAAGGATTCGCTAGGTAGGAGAACCGATGACCATCAATCTCGGTATTGCCATAAAAATATCGGTTGGTTCTTACTTTTGCCCACGCAGAATAAATACCCAGTGTCGCAATAGTGAGCAATAGATTTACAATCCAAATAGAAAAGAATTCTGACGCTTTACCATGAAAGGAAATCTTTCCCTTTCTTAACACACTTGCGGTAGCTACAGGGGAGGAAGCTTCTATAGATGAAGCTTCTGGTAATTCAAGCTGCACGATTCGCTCTTCTAACTCTTGCGCCCGTTCTGAGTGCTCAATTTCGTTAATTGTGGCGCGAGCTTGCTTTAATTCTTCCAGTGAATACGTTGAGTAATCAATATTTGACGACATACATCCCTCTTATTAGCAGTAATTTCCATATGCTTAAAGCATTACCAATGCTAAACATACGTAATATTTACTAAGGGGGCAACGTTTTACAGGCATAAAAAAAGCACCCTAAGGTGCTTTTTTCATTAAAAACTTAAGCTTATCGACGTAGGCCAAGACGCTTAATTAGGTCAAGATAACGCTCAGCGTTCTTGCCTTTAAGGTAGTCTAGAAGCTTACGACGCTGGCTAACCATACGTAGAAGACCGCGACGTGAGTGGTGGTCTTTCTTATGATCAGCAAAATGGCCTTGAAGCTTGTTGATGTTGTGAGTTAACAACGCAACTTGAACTTCTGGTGAACCAGTATCACCTTCTTTTACGCCATAATCAGCAATGATTGTTGCAGTTTCGTCTTTAGTTAGTGACATAACATTCTCCTAAATTATGTCCGGCCGATCACTAATTCAGCCAGACGGAATGAAGCGCGTATTATAATGACAGCGCGCCAGTTAGCAAGGGAAAGTGTAAACTTTATTGGTTGTACACAACACGCCTTTTTGGGTTAACAAAAATATCGCCATTAGACCCCGCCTGGTCCTTTGGATCTTTAACGCCTTCACCTACGCCTAAAAACAAACCTTGTTCGTTTTCACCGAAATAAACCCGGTAAGGCTGACCAACTTCCAACGGCTCATCGCAGGTACCTTTAACACTTTGACCGTTATCAAAGCGATGCTTTTCAGCCTCATTAATACAGACCAAAGGCAACCTGCTGACGGCGGTATCCATGGGGATCATATATGCATCAAGTGCGGCAAAATCACCCTCATCTAAAGCTTCTTGGGTAGCAATTAGCGTATCAAGAGACACCATTTTATCGGTTGGATAATCGGCTACTTCAGTGCGATGCAAACGTGTTACATAAGCGCCGCACTCAAGAATTTGACCAATATCGTCTACTAATGAGCGAATATAAGTGCCTTTACTGCATTTAACCCGCATATCAATTTCGGGTAGCGCAATACGAGTAACTTCAAGCTCGAATATTTCAATATCTCTCGCTTCACGCTCAACCGTTATTCCCTGACGGGCATAATGATAAAGAGGTTTGCCTTGATGCTTGAGCGCCGAAAACATAGAAGGGACTTGTTTGCTCTTCCCTAAGAATTGCAAACACGTGTTTCGAACTGTTTCTTCATCCACGGTCACCGGCTTTTCTTCAACGACTTCACCGTCAGCATCAGAAGTGGTGGTGCGAATCCCTAAGGTTGCGGTGACTTCATAGGTTTTCTCCGCATCTAATAAGAATTGAGAAAACTTCGTGGCTTCGCCTAAGCATAAAGGCAGCATACCACTAGCTAAAGGGTCTAGCGCGCCCGTATGACCACCTTTTGAAGCTTTGAACAACCAACGTACCTTTTGAAGAAGTTGGTTTGAAGATCCGCCTAATGGCTTATCTAGCAATACTATGCCGTTAATATCACGACCTTTACGACGCCTTGCCATTTATTCCTTCTCTTCTGACTCGTCGGTATCGCGCTTCGCGTCATCTGCCGCTACGGTTTGCGATACCAAGTTAGAAATGCGCATACCTTCAATAATTGATTTATCTTCAAAGAAGTGAAGGTGTGGCACAGAGCGCATGCGTAAACGCTTAGCCAAAATACTACGAATAAACGGCTGAAACTCGGCCAGCTGTTTTATTTGTCTTTTGCCTTCTTCTTCTGTGCTGTTATAGATAGTCACATATATTTTAGCGTGGGCTAAATCTCGTGTTACCTCTACATCAGACACAGTAATAAGTGGCATATCGCCTACACGGTGTTTGTATTCATTTTGCAGAATGCTAGCCACTTCTTTATGAACTTGCTGCGACACTCTGTCGGTACGTGAAAATTCACGAGCCATAACTTTCTCCTGTCTTTAAATCAGCGATTGTTGCCAGTCACTCAGGCTATTAGAAGCTAAGCCGCTTTAAGGTATAACCTTTTAAAGCTTAGTCTATAAACAACCTAGTCTCATTTTGAAAAGTGACAGACAAAAACGGGGGCTTGTGCCCCCGCTTTATTTATACTGATTTAGTTAGGCAATTAGATTTCGCGTTTAACTTCAACGATTTCGAAGACTTCGATTTGGTCTCCAACTTTTACGTCGTTGTAGTTCTTAACGCCGATACCACATTCCATACCGTTACGTACATCTTGTACGTCATCTTTGAAGCGACGTAGAGATTCTAGTTCACCTTCATAGATTACTACGTTTTCACGAAGTACACGGATTGGATTGCTACGCTTAACCACACCTTCTGTAACCATACAACCAGCGATAGCACCAAGCTTAGGCGATTTAAATACATCACGCACTTCAGCCAGACCAATAATTTCTTGTCTGAACTCTGGCGCAAGCATACCGCTCATTGCTGCTTTCACTTCGTCGATTAAGCTATAGATAACGCTGTAGTAGCGTAAATCAATTTCTTCAGCTTCTAGTACGCGACGTGCAGTTGCATCGGCACGAACGTTAAAGCCAAGTACGATAGCGCCAGAAGCTGCTGCCAATGTCGCATCAGTTTCAGTGATCCCACCTACGCCGCTACCAACAATGTTAACTTTAACTTCTGCCGTTGATAGTTTAATCAACGATTCAGCAATCGCTTCAACAGAACCTTGTACGTCAGCTTTAAGTACGATGTTAAGTTCGCTAACGTCACCTGCTTCCATGTTCGCAAACATGTTTTCAAGCTTGGCTTTTTGCTGACGAGCTAGTTTAAGCTCACGCTTCTTCTGATGACGTTTAGCCGCTACTTCACGGGCTTTACGCTCATCTTTCACTACCGCTGCATCTTCACCAGCTACTGGAACACCAGATAAACCTAGTACTTCAACAGGGGTAGAAGGACCAGCTAGCTTGAGCTCTTGACCATGCTCATCGCGCATTGCACGAACACGTCCGTACTCTTCGCCACATAGCAGGATATCACCAGCTTTCAGCTCACCTTCTTGGATAAGTACTGAAGCTACTGGACCACGACCTTTATCAAGACGTGATTCAATAACGATACCGCGACCAGGACCTTTAGCTACTGCTTGTAGGTCAAGTAATTCAGCTTGAAGGTTAATGGCTTCTAAAAGACCATCAACACCCATACCGGTTTTAGCAGAAACGTTACAGAACTGGTGCTCACCGCCCCACTCTTCTGAAATAACTTCAAGTTGAGAAAGCTCAGTTTTAACACGATCTGGATCGGCTGACTCTTTATCCATCTTGTTCACGGCAATGATTAACGGTACACCAGCTGCTCGAGCATGTTGAACCGCTTCTTTCGTTTGTGGCATCACGCCATCATCTGCCGCAACAACCAAGATAACGATATCGGTAGCTGTTGCTCCACGAGCACGCATTGCAGTAAACGCGGCGTGTCCAGGCGTATCTAAGAAGGTGATTTCGCCATTATCAGTTTGTACTTTGTAAGCACCGATATGCTGGGTAATACCACCCGCTTCACCGTCAGCCACTTTCGCGCGACGAATGTAATCAAGTAGTGACGTTTTACCGTGGTCAACGTGACCCATGATGGTAACTACAGGTGCACGTGAAGTTTTATCACCGCCTGTGCCATCATCAGCTAACAATTCTTCTTCAAGCGCGTTGTCGTTAACCAGTTCAAATTTGTGACCCATTTCTTCAACAACAAGTACTGCTGTGTCTTGGTCAAGAACTTGGTTAATTGTTGCCATCTCACCCATTTTCATCATGGTTTTGATAACTTCGTTCGACTTAATCGCTAACTTGCTAGCAAGTTCGCCAACAGTGATAGTTTCACCAAGCTTAACGATACGCTCTACAGGTTGAGCTGGCTTATTGAAGCCTTGCTTCAAGTGCTCACCTGCATTTCGCTTAGACTTTCTGCGACGGCGTGAAGAACGCTCAACTTGCGCGTCTTGCTCGTCTTCTGCTTCTTGAGCATAGCGATTTGAATGTAAATGCACTTCTTCAGCTTCCGCTTTCTTACGAGCTTCAGCTTCTTCTTTCCAACGACGCTCGTTTTCTTCTGCTAATTTACGCGCTTCATCAGCGGCTTTCTTAGCATCTTCTTCAAGCTTCTTCTGTGCTTCTTCTTCCTGAGCCTTACGAAGACGTTCTTCTTCAAGACGAGCCGCTTCTTGAGCCGCTTTTTCTTCAGCAGACATTTCAGGCTCATCTTTCTTACGTGCTTCAGCCTCTTTCTTCGCTTGTTCAGCACGACGAGCACGTTCTTCTTCAGCAGCCTTTCTTGACTCTTCCGCTTTACGTGCTTTTTCTTCAGCAGCTTGTTTTGCTTCAGCAGCAGCTTTTTCTTCTGCTTCACGTTTCAAACGTGCTTCTTCGGCTAACTTCGCTTCTTCTTCCGCTATGCGTTGTTGCTCTTCAGCATCAGTACGCTTAACGTAAGTACGCTTTTTACGTACTTCTACTTTAACTTCTTTCGACTTGCCTACGCTAATAGTACTGGTTGTCTTGCGTTTAAGTGTCATGCGCTGTGGTTCGGACGCGCTGCCGTGTTGCTTGCTTAAATGATCCAACAGTTTCTTTTTCTCTTCTTCAGTAACCTGAGCGCCGGCATTCTTTGTAATACCCGCGTCTTTAAACTGGCCAACCAATCGGTCAACGGTCGTACCAATGTCGCTGGCGAGCTTTTCAATAGATACATCTGCCATTACGTATTATTCCCCCTGTTGACCTTTACTCTTCATTGAACCAAACGATATTACGTGCTGCCATAATTAGCGCACCCGCAGTAGCTTCGTCTAGTTCATCAATATCACTAATTTCATCTGTGCCTTGCTCGGCCAGTTCTTCAAGGTCGGTAATGCCGCGGCTGGCCAACACATAGGCCACGTGCTTACTCATTCCTTCAAGGCCTAGTAAGGCTTCGGTAGGCTCTGCGCCTTCAAGCGATTCTTCGTTTGCTAATGCACGGGTCGTAAGGAATGCACGTGCACGATTACGCAATTCTTCAACGGTATCTTCATCAAGTCCGTCAATGGCAAGAAGCTCGCTTGCTGGCACGTATGCCACTTCTTCCAATGTAGTGAAACCTTCATCAACCAACATAGCAGCAAACTCTTCGTCTACATCTAAGCCAGCGGTAAAGATGTTCAACACCTTCGCGTTTTCTTCTTCATGTTTCTTGTTCAGATCTTCTACTGTCATCACGTTCAGTTCCCAACCAGTTAACTGGCTAGCAAGGCGAACGTTTTGACCGCTACGACCGATTGCCTGAGCAAGGTTGTCAGCTTCTACCGCTACATCCATCATGTGGCTGTCTTCGTCCACAACAATAGAGGCAACTTCTGCAGGGGCCATGGCGTTAATAACAAATTGTGCTGAGTTTTCATCCCACAATACGATATCAACACGCTCACCACCCAGTTCGCCCGATACTGCTTGTACACGTGAACCACGCATACCCACACATGCACCAACTGGATCTAAGCGTTTGTCGTTAGTTTTAACGGCAATTTTTGCACGGGAACCCGGATCACGGGCCGCCGCTTTAATTTCTAGTGTTTCTTCAGCAATTTCTGGTACTTCAAGTCTGAATAGCTCTACAAGCATGTCAGGATGAGTACGGCTGATAAACAATTGAGCGCCACGTGCTTCAGGGCGGATTACATAAAGTAAACCACGAACACGGTCGCCTGGTCTGAATGTTTCGCGAGGAAGCATATCGTCACGGTAGATAACACCTTCAGCGTTATTCCCTAAATCGATGATAATGTTGTCGCGGTTTACTTTCTTAACCGTACCGGTGACCAACTCGCCGACTTTATCTTCGTATTCCGCAATCATCTGCGCGCGTTCAGCTTCACGTACTTTCTGTACGATAACTTGTTTCGCGGTCTGCGTAGTTATGCGGTCAAATTTGATAGATTCAATCTGATCTTCAACATAATCGCCTAATTGAAGCTCAGGCTCTTCTACTTGCGCAGCAGAAAGGGTAATTTCTGCGAATGGGTTTTCTTGTTCCTGGTCATCAGGAATAATTAACCAACGACGGAATGTGTCGAAGTCGCCAGAGGTTCTGTCGATACTTACTCGAACTTCGATATCGCCTTCGTTTTTCTTTTTGGTGGCACTGGCAATTGCAAATTCCAGCGCTTCAAAAATCTTCTCTCTAGGCACTTGTTTTTCATTTGAAACGGCTTCCGCCACTAACAAAATTTCTTTATTCATTTTAGCCTCACTCAAGCTTTCGTCGATGAAAGCATTGCTGTTCCGTTATTCGAATGTGGGAACAACGTTACCTTTTTCGATATTCGCCACAGCTAACTGGAACTGCTGGCCATCCACTTCAATACTGACTACGCCATTGTCGCATGCCAATACCTTGCCTTTAAAATTACGTCTGTCGTCCATCGGCATTGATAAACGAACCTGAACAACTTCACCTACAGAATCAACATAATGCTTTTCTTTGAAAAGCGGTCTATCCATACCCGGTGAAGATACTTCAAGGTTGTATTCTGTGCTAATTGGATCTTCAACATCCAAAATTGCACTCACTTGATGACTTACATCTGCACAATTATCTACGGAGATACCGTTTTCATGATCAATAAAAACGCGAAGAATTGAATGTTTCCCCGCTCGTACAAATTCGATCCCAACCAATTCAAACCCTAAAGCTTCTACACCAGGGTTGAGCATTTCGGTTAGTTTCTCTTCAAGTTTTGCCAATGCAAACCTCCAAAAACGAAAAAAGGGCCTTAAGCCCACCTGTCATCACCTAGCTCAGCTAGGCTGACTCCAGGGTCTAATACAACAAAAAGCCCCGGACTAGCGGGGCTTTTATTAAAATTCTGAACCCATATCTGTCACAAAGACAAATGCAAACACATGGGTAAAAAACACCGGTAGGTGATAGTTTGCTAATAATGGAAGCGTTACTTTCCTTAACACTGAGGGAGCCCGCTACCATCACTTAATAAGCGCATTATACTGATTGACGTCACATTAAGCAACAACACTCGACTATTAGTTAGTAGCCCATGATTTATAGCACAGACTCTATTAGTCTTTGTCTAGTCTTCGTCTTTCCACTTTTCTTTTATTTCTAATATCTGCGGTAATTTTGCCATCAGCAAATCAATTAGCGCCGGATCGAAATGCTTGCCCTTCTGACTTTCCATAAAGGCTAATGTTTTGTCTACGCTCCATGGCTCTTTATAAGGCCGTTTGCTGGTAAGCGCATCGAATACATCTGCCACGGCACAAATTCTTCCCTCAATAGGAATATCTTCACCTGCTAGTCCGTTCGGGTAGCCACTACCATCCCATTTTTCATGATGAGTCAGTGATACCGACTTGGCTACCACCAACAATGCAGAATCGCATTCCCCTAAAATTTCAGCACCAATTTCAGGGTGGGTCTTCATTATTGCAAACTCTTCGTCTGTCAATTTACCCGGCTTCAACATGATACTATCGGAAATACCAATTTTACCTATATCGTGCATAGGCGCTGCGTGCAGTAATATTTCAGCTTGTTCATCACTAAACCCGTATGCTAACGCCAACTCTTTCGAATAATGGCTCATGCGCAATACGTGCATACCGGTTTCGTTGTCTTTATATTCAGCCGCGCGGCCTAAGCGCTGTACCACTTGCAATCGAGTGCGCATTAATTCGTCAGACTGCACTAACGATAAATGGGTTTTCACTCTGGCTTTTACTACCGGTGGTGAAATGGGTTTAGTAATATAGTCTACTGCGCCTACTTCAAAACCTTCCGCTTCATCGTGCTCATCATTTAACGCAGTAACGAATATAACTGGAATATGACGTGTATCGTCTTGACCTTTTAATATTCTACAGACCTCAAACCCTGTAAGTCCTGGCATCATAATATCTAGCAAAATAAGTTGAGGTTGACGCTGCGTGGTTAATCTAATCGCCTCTTCACCGTTCTTGGCAAAAATGAGTTGGTAGTCTGCAGCTAACAGTTGCTTTAAGACTCTTAAATTTACTGGCTCATCATCAACCAATAACAAGGTAGGCTTTTCAATAGTTCTAAGCATTATTGCGTTTCAGTCTCTGTGGCCAACGTATCAATAAGCTCGACGAGCTGCGCTTCGGCACGTTCGAACTCAAAATCATCAATATCCATAATAATGGAGGCTATGGTGTCTTTGTATTCACCACCAGCAAGCGCTTTAACTTCTTGTAATTCATCTTCATCAAGCATGTTCTGCTCAACACTCCGTTTCAGTTTAGTTAGGTGCTCTAACAACACAGTGTAGTTAACATCTTGCTTAACGTGCACCGTTTTGGTCTCGTGAGTGCCTTGTAGCCATGTAATCACTTCATTGAATGATTTTTTAAGTATTTGTACTGTTGAAATATCTAATTCACCAGCATGTGCATTTTTCTCAATATCTCGGCAAACTGACATCAGAGGGTTTAAACATAGGTTTCCGGCAACGCCTTTAATGCCGTGAGCCAGTGATGCTGTTTTTGCTGCATCGTTATCGAGAATTGCTGTACTTATTTGCGCAATTTTGGCCTCGTTTTCACGGGTAAATCGCGCCACTTCGTTGCGATGGGTTTGTGCGTCACCCCAAAGCATAATTGCTCGATTTACGTCTACCACTTTACTTAATTTAGTTTTTTCTGATTTATCATCATTAACAACTAATGTGGCTAATCCATCAATCTCTTTGCCCAGCACCCGTGCCATCTCTCGAGTAAGTACGGGGTAATCAATAGGCTTATTCGCAAAGCCATCCATTCCCGCATCGATTGCGGCATGTCTATCCTGAACTAACACACTGGCTGTTAGCGCGATAATTGGTATGGGTGGTAGGCCATGCTCAGCCTCGTATTTTCGTCTTAGTATTGATGCTTCTAGGCCATCTAATACCGGCATTTGCAAATCCATCAACACCAATTCAATACCGGGGATATTCATTTTTTCCAGTGCTTCTTGGCCATCGCGCGCCACTTCGACGGTATGCCCAGAGCGCGATAATAACAATGACAACAAATCAATATTTTGAGCGATATCATCTACGATAAGAATATGCATTGGTGGTAATTGGACAGGTTTTCCTTCTTCCATGGCCATAGGGGCTTTTGCTGGCACAAGCGGTAAGCGGAAGGTAAAAGTACTTCCGACGCCAAGCTCGCTTTGCGCACAAATGTTTCCGCCCATCAATTCAACAAGCTGTTTAGAGATAGTTGTGCCTAAACCTGTGCCGCCATACTTTCTACTCATTGACGCGTCAGCTTGGGCAAATGCGTCGAATACACGATTGACCTGCTCGCTATTCATGCCAATACCCGAGTCTTTTACTTTAAAGTAGACAAAAGAGCTGTCACTGGATACTTCTAACACCACACTGCCATCGCCAGTGAATTTAACAGCATTACCAATTAAGTTATTAAGCACCTGCCTAATACGCTCTGGAACACCATTGTAGGCCTCGCGAACTTCGCTCCCCACTTGTACTTCTAATGAAATTCTTTTGCTCTTGGCTTCAAGCCAAAATGTAGAAATCACGGTATCGACTTCTTCGCGAATTATGAAGTCGCGATAATCTAAATCGAGTTTGCCTTTATCTAACTTAGCGCTATCAAGAATATCGTTTAACAGGTGCAGCAGTGAACGAGCAGAGCGATTTACCGTGGTAAGGTGACCGTGCTGTTCTGGCGACATTTTTTCTGCAAGCATTAAATCACTGAAACCAATAATGGCATTCATTGGCGTTCTTATTTCATGGCTCATATTGGCAAGAAAGTTTGTGCGAGCAGCGGCAGCCTGCTCTGCTCTTTCTTTTGCCGCTTTAAGTTCTTCTTCCATTTCCCTTCGGGCGGTAATATCAGAAATAAAGCCATCTAAATAGATAGTGTTGCCTTGCTCATCAAGGACATGAACACCATGTTCGGTCACCCATCGAACATCACCCTTCTTATTTATAATGCGGTACTCAATACTAAATGTGTTTTGGTCGGTAACTTCCGTTTCTACTCGTTTTAGATCATCTGGATGACAAAGGGAGCCAAAAGTAATGCGAGGGTTGGGTAAAATAAAATCATCTGCGGCATGCCCGGTTATTTCACTGACTGCGTCACTGATAAATACCATGGGCCAATCAGGCTCATTCAAGCACCGGTATGCAATACCTGGGATATTTGAAATAAAACTTCTGAATTTAGCTTCACTTTCACGCAGCGCATCTTCCATTGCTTTACGCTTTCTTAAATCGGAGAAAAAGCCAACGAACAAGGCCTTACCATCAAGTTTGGTATACCTTATTCCAACACGAACAGGAATAAGCTCTCCACTTTTACCGACAATCACCACCTCGCGGCTAGTGCCGATTATTTGCTCAGTCGGCACTGATTTTTGTTCAAAAAAGTCGGTATTGTAAATAGATTTCTTATCATCTGGGGCAAGGATTGCGCCTTGTTGCCCAATAAGTTCTTCCGGCAGATAACCCGTTACCGCCCTAACTGCAGGATTAGCGGTTTGAATAATACCTGTACTGTCTACCGTAATTATCGCATCTACGGCAATATCCGTAATAGCTCGCTGAATTTTTTCGCTTTCGATAGCACGTGAACTGACATCTTTGTACTTGAATAACAAAGTAATACCCAGAACAAGGGCAATAAGCGTAACCGTCACCATGGCAATAGAAAGTGCTAAATAAACTGATATCTCAGAAGGTTGGGAAGAAAACTCCATACCTGGTGGCATGACAAACCTAGCTGCTGACATTCCGGTGTAATGCATCGCCGCTATAGCAAGGCCCATCACAACACTCGAAATAAATGCATCCCTTCCCCTAGACGTTTTGGCATTCACAGCACTAAGGCCAAATTTTATCCAAAGAGCAAGCATCGAGAGGGAAACAGCAACCACTATTGAGAGGATAAATAATGAAGGGCTATAGCGAAGTAAAGGCGCCATTTCCATAGCCGCCATACCACTGTAGTGCATGGTGCCAATACCCGAGCCCACAAGCACGCCGCCAGTTACTATTTCAGTGAATGTAATGGTTGGCTTCGTCATAAGATAGAGCGCAACCCAAGCCGAGGCTATGCCCGGTAATGCAGATGCTAGCGTTATACCCAGGTTGTAGGAAACAGCGGTGCAAAGTTCAAAGGCGAGCATACCTAAAAAATGCATGGCCCAAATTCCGCCGCCCATTGCAATACTGCCGGCACTGAGTAAGGCATATTTTCTAAATTTATTGGTGGAAGTTGCAGCCTGAGTCGCAACGTTAAAAGCCATAAACGAAGCAAAGATGGCAATCATTAATGATAGTGCTACCAAGCCAAAGTCATATTGTCCGTCGAGCAAAGTGACTTCTTGCTCTATCATGAAAAATTGTTGAATCATACTACTCATCAGCGCTTTTAAAATCAGAAATTATTAAGGAGTTTAAAAATATACCAGCAGTACATTTTTCTCTTTTTTGTTATTAATTTACTTTTACCATTTTATAAACGCTAATTGAACAAGCATTACCAATTAAATTAACCAATAGGTGTTGATGGGCATTACCATCTGCATGTTTTAAAGGGCGAGGTATAAGAAAGCGTCAATATGACGTTTGTACAATGGCACTCAAATGTTGATTTAAGTGTGATTGATAGAGAGGCTAATATAGAGAATATAAAGGATAGATAAAAATAGGTTAGCAGATACAAAAAACCCCGGCATAAGCCAGGGTTATAATGTGGTTGCGGGAGCAGGATTTGAACCTACGACCTTCGGGTTATGAGCCCGACGA